>Ga0126373_10003922_pt1 | contig 11255 bp, 14 predicted proteins | sample PanSoiMetPlot_11_FD_92545 | JGI IMG/M metagenome (GOLD analysis project Ga0126373, IMG submission 92545) | Tropical forest soil microbial communities from Panama - MetaG Plot_11 | ecosystem: Environmental > Terrestrial > Soil > Tropical forest > Bulk soil | place: Panama | collected 2016-02-17
GTCGGACCTCGTCGCCGACTTCGTCATCGCTTGCGATGGCTAGGCAGGCTTGCGCGGCGGCGTGCGGGTCGATTGCCGGCAGCTGCTCGGCCGCGGACAGTCGGACTTCGTCACCCACGCTCGCGTCACAGGCGATAGATCGTAACGCTTCGGCCGCGGCGTGACGGTCGTGCGTGGCGAACTGCTCGGCGACGGTCAGGCGATCTTCATCACTGTCGTAGTGCATGGGTTCCTTGCTTTCGTGGCGAGCGGTCCCGTCTGCGGGAGTCCGCCGATGGCTCTACTCAACGTCCTTGAGGACCTTCTGCACCTGATCCAGCTGGTCTCGCAGCTGGGCGAGCTGCAAGTTGATCTCGGCGAGCTTCATATCGGTGTGCTCTTGCGCCGTGACGGCCATTTCAGACAGGCGACGGTATTCGTCACTGCTGGTCAGCTCGACTCGGGCCTGGCGGCTGACGGCGAGTTGCCGTGACCACTGGTAGATCGCGTAGGCGACCAGTGCCGCGACGACTAGGACGGAAATTACGATCGCGTTATTGCTACCCATGACCTGCCTCCGCGTCTGTCTCCTGCTCGCTCGCCGCGGTCAGCGTGGTGGCCGCGGCCATGATCTCTTTCGGTGTCAGCTCGATTGCGAACGGCGTGACTTCGTAAAACTTCATGGCCTTTCCGTCGTCTGAGACCTCGATGAGAGCCGATACCAGTCCTGCCGCTTCCAGCTTGCGGAGGTGGACCTGCAGCAAAGCCCGGCTGATTCCCAGCTCGCGAGCGAGCTGGCTGACGTAGTTGCGCTGTTCGGCCAGGGCTGCCACCACCCGCAGGCGGTGCGGGTTGGCCAGCGTCGCTAGCACCCGCAGCAGTTGGTCCCCGGTCATCTCAGCCGCTGCCACCACATCCCTTCTTAGCACCTGCCAAATAAACTTAGCAGGTGCTAAGACGGCTTGCAAGCCTGACTGCGCTGGGCCGGCAGAGGAGTTCTGGGTTCGTCAACTGCCATCTGCTGTCGCTATGGCGACAGCAGACCGCGTGGCCGTGATATGACCGGGAGGCGGGTCCTCGGTCCGGGAGAAGAGCACTAATTGAGCGCCCGACTACGCAGTGCGACGGTGCGCGGCCTTGGCGACCGGGTAGCGATTCCTGCGTACGACCGGTCGGACTGCACCGTCGGCATCGCGCACATCGGTGTGGGCGCATTCCACCGATCGCACCAGGCAGCGTATCTAGACCAGTTGATGAACGCCGGTCTGGCACTGGACTGGGCCGTGTGCGGAATCGACCTGCTCCCGGCTGACCGGCCAAAGGCGGAGATATTCGCCCGGCAGGATGGCCTCTACACGGTGATGGCCAAGCACTCCGACGGCAGCATCGAGGCCCGTGTCATTGGTGCACTTGCCGAGTACATATTTGCCCCGGACGCTCGAGATCGCGCGGTCAGCAAGCTGACAGACCCTCGCACGCGAATCGTGACGCTGACGGTGACCGAAGGCGGCTACAACGTCCATCCAGCAAGCGGTGAGTTCGACACCGATAACCCGGCAATCCAGGCGGACCTGCGGAGGGGAGCTGTCCCCGCCACGGTATTCGGCCTGGTCACCGAAGCGCTGCGGCGCAGGCGGGCCGAGGGCGTTCCGCCTTTCACCATCGCCTCGTGTGACAACCTCCAGGCAAATGGGGAACTCGCCCGCCGCATGTTCGCCGCTTTCGCAGACCTCGCTGAACCAGGTCTCGGTGACTGGATGCGCGAATGGGTCGCGTTCCCCAACTCGATGGTCGATCGGATCACGCCTGTGACGACTGCAGAGGACATCGCGCGGCTGCGAGACGACTTCGGGGTCGACGACGGCTGGCCAGTCGTATGCGAGCCATTCACCCAATGGGTTCTGGAGGACAACTTTCCGGCGGGGCGGCCGCCGTGGGAACGCTGCAGCGTGCAGCTCGTCGGCGACGTCACTGCGTACGAGCTGATGAAGCTGCGGCTACTAAACGCGAGCCATCAGGCTCTTGGGTACGCGGGATATCTAGCCGGGTATCGATACGTCCACGAAGCAGCAACCGATCCGGTCTTCGCGGAATTCGTGACCGGTTACATGCACGCCGAAGCACGTCCCACCCTCGCACCGGTACTCGGAGTCGACCTGGACAGGTACATCGGCACGCTGGTCGAGCGCTTCGCCAATCCGGCCATCCGCGACACCCTTGCCAGGCTCTGCGCATCGAGCTCAGATCGGATCCCGAAATGGGTGCTACCGGTGATCCGCGACAACCTCGCGATGGACGGCGAAGTCGCCAGGTCGGCTGCCATCGTCGCCAGCTGGGCTCGGTATGCCGAGGGTAGCGACGAATCAGGTCAGCCGATTGAGATCGTCGACCGGCTCCGGGATGACTTGATGGCGCGGGCATCCGGCCAGCGCAACGACCCACTGAGTTTCGTTCGTAACGAGCGGCTGTTCGGCGATCTCGCCCATCATGAGCGGTTCGCCGCCGTATACCTCCGCGCCATCGACTCGTTCCACCAATTCGGGGTTCGAGCCACGCTCGACAAATCCGTGCGGAATTTGCCGAAGCGGCGCGGCGTCACATGTAGCTGGTCCCTGGCGGCGAAGAATTCACGCGTCGCCGCCCGTCGCTATTGGCACGCCGTGCGAGCGCGATCGTCGAGAGGGTCTGGTCAACGGTGGCGCCACCAGGGATGCTGACCTAAGAAGCTGTCGGCCAGACGTGGACGCGTCGAGCTAGCTGGCAGCAGGCAGTGCGGGGAAAGGAATGCCGAGTTGCGTGTCGAGGTAAGTCCCGAGGCCGCCGGTCAGGTGCTGGCAGCCGGGGGAGCGCTGTGGGTGTGGGCCGCATACCCTAAGCGCTGCTGCTCCGGCGTGCCCGCCTACATGCACGCCTCGACCACGATGCCGAAGACTGGCCTGCCTTTCCGTCGGGTGCCCCATCCAGACATCGAGATATGGTTCAGGGCTCCGGGCGGCCAGGAGCCGGACCTGCTGGAGGTCGGCATGCGCGGCCGCCGCAATCCGAAAGTCGAGGCCTACTGGGACGGCTGCCTCTTCGCGCTGTAGCGATGCCACTCCGCGAGGAGGACGCCAGAGGGGTCGGCTTCAGCGCCGCTCGCTGCCATCGCTCGCATGCATAAGGGCGGCACCGAGCTCAGTCCTGCCATAGCGAACTTCGTGGCCGTGCCGGGCGGTTGTGGCGAGGCCGGCGTCACGAAGCGCGATCAGGTGCCGGGAGGTGCCTGCTGGGCTGAGATCGGTAATAGCGGCCACGGCACTCGTGGAGAGCGGCTGGTCCAGCGCCGCGAGCACCCGTGCACGGCTACGGCCGAGCAGCCGGCCGAGCGGCTCGGGCGCGGTTGTGGAAGCCTGCCACAGGCCGGCTATGCCATGGGCCGGGTAGACAATGGTGGGCTGCCAGGGTTCTTCGATCACGGCGGCGACGTTCGGCCACAGGTAGGCGCTCGGCATGAGCAAGAGTCCGCGCTCGCCGACTTCGACAGCCCTGCCGTCGCCATCGGGCAGGACGAGGCCCTGGCCCGACCAGCGAACCCTCGGGTCGAGCTCAGTCAGAACGCGCCGGAGCCCGTACCGCGCGACTGCTCTGGACCGCTCCGCGATGTCACGATCAAGCAGCGCTCGGATGCGTGCCCAGTATGGCTCAACCAGCGCTGCCCACGCTTCGCCGAGGAGCGCGGCGAGGTAGTTACGGGCGTGCTGCGGGTCGGTGATGAAACTCGCGAGGAGGCGGCGAGCGTCTTGATCGTAGACAGTGTCCTGGCACCGCTCGATCTCTCGCATGACCTGCGCTGCCTCAGTCGCCCGGATCTGCTCTAGCTGACTGGCGATCGTTGGCGTGGCGGTCGGCGGCGGCGGTGTCAGGAAATCCGGCACGTAGCCGTGGCGGGGGAGTACTGCCAGCAGGGACGCCCAATCGAGCTTGGCCGCGCTGTCGCAGGCGTTCCGCATCCAGGGCGCGTGATAAGCGCGGCCGCGCTCATCAGCGAAGGCCTGCACGGCCGCCTGCGTCTCCCACAGCGGTGAGACAGCGAACCGGATGGCGAGGACGCTCTCGCGGTCGCGCAGTGCAAACAACGTCATCGCGACTCAACCTACGCTCATACGCGAATCAATTGAGCCGGAACTTCTTGTGATGGTTGCTTGCTGGCATGCCAGGTGCAAGCGAACTGACGCGACAGGTGAAGACGATCAATGCCAACTGGACAGCTGGTGAAGATGGCGACGACGGCCGGTTCGAGGTCCTGATCATCACCGACGACGACGGGCGTCACGTGGTGGCGCCCAGCCCCGAGACGATGGCCGCGCTGATCGCGCTCACGCAAGCCGAAACCGTGCTGCTGTGGGATCCAGCCGATCGCACGCTGATCGTCGCGAATCTCATCGGCACGATGCCCTGGACCGACAACCTGCAGTCCAGCTGACTCCGCCGCTGGTCGCGAGCTGTCGGTCAGTTCGCGGGCCAGGTGCTCGATGCGTTGCGAACTCGTTGCGAACTCTTAGGTTTGCGGGTACTCCCGGCCGCCCTCCCGGCTACTCCTGCACGAGTACGCCGGGCACGCGGTTGCTCCGATGAGAGCACCGCAAGTGACGCCCGCTGGCCGACGACCCCGCAGGTGGTCGCGGGCAAGCATGGATCCCATTCAGATGAGCAGCGGCGCAGCCGGTCACCGGACGCCGCAGACCGCAGGAGGTCTTGATGGGATACAGCGGACAGGTTCTCGACAACCCAGTCACCGGCGAGCGTTTCGTGTTCCATGCAACGTCAGATGACACCGCCGGGAAGCTGCTGGAGTTCGACTTGGTTGTCGAGCCGCACGGCCGCGTTCCGGGCGGGCACGTTCACCCAGGTCAGCAAGAAAGCTTTGAGGTTCTCGACGGGACTGTGAAGTTCCGTAAGGGCCTCCGCACGGTGGTTGCCAAGCCAGGTGATCTGGTTGTGGTCGAGCCCGGTATCTACCACCGGTTCGCAAATGCTGGCGGTACAACCGCAGTCGTCCGGTGCCGGGTCGAGCCGGCCATGCGGATGGAGGAACTGTTCGAGACCGTAGCCGCGCTCGCGGTTGAGGGTCGGACAATGCGCTCGGGTCTGCCCAAGCCACTGGACCTGGCCTTGTTCATGCGCGAGTTCCGCGACGAGGTAGCCGCGCCGGTTATGCCAGGTCTTGTTCAGGCCGTCATGGCGCCGCTTGCCAGCGTTGCCTCTCGGCGCGGCCTGGGCGAGCGCTATGAATGGCGGCACCAGGTCCAGCAGGTGCCGGCTCTGGTGTAGCCAGAGATGTTCGGGGCCAAGTGCCCACAGCAGGCAGCAGTAGCAGGTAAGGATCGGGCCCGACGCGACGCCGTAATGGTCGCAGCGGGCCCGGTCCTATTCGCTTCTGCACCGGGCGACCTTAAGGCGCCGGCCCGCGGCGGCAGAGGCCGTGGATTGTCGGTAAGGCCTGCCAGCATGGAAGTTATGGAGCGTGAAGGCCCGTTCTGGGAGGCAGTCGAGGGCAGAGCGAACGTCTGCGGCGTATGCTCCGCGCCATGACTCTCGGCGTGAGCGTGCAGACTGTCGAGCCGACGCCGACTGCGGTGATCGTGGCGGCGACGACGTGGGCGGAGTTCCCGAAGATGTGGGGACCGATGCTGGACAAGGTGTGGAGTTTCCTCCGCGGCGATGCTCCGGCGGGGCTGTACAAGCACGGGCACAACATCATGCTCTACAAGGACGACGTTCCCAACGTTGAAGTCGGTGTTCAGGTAGGCGGCTCATTCGTGGCCGCCGGTGATGTTGTCGCCTCGACGCTTCCGGGCGGGCTGGTCGCCACCGCCACCCACGCCGGTTCAATTGCCAAGGTCGGCGACACTCATCAGGCGGTGCGTGAGTGGAGCACGGCGAACGGGTACCGGCTTGCTGGCCCGCACTGGGAGATCTACGGCGATCCCGACCCCGCAACGGGTGACTTCGATGTGGACGTGTTCTGGTCGCTCGTCGCGCCGTAACCGCAACGACTCCGCGGAAAGCCGTGCTCAGAAGGTGAAGTCCGCGGGTGCAGCTTCACCCACGCGGCCGTCCACGGCCTCACGCAGAATGTCCGCGTGGCCGGTGTGCCGCGCGTACTCCTCAATCATGTCCAAGAGCATGTCGCGGATCGTGGGAGTGCGTCCGTCCGGCCACGTGAAGGACGCTGCGCCGTCGAGCCCGCGCTCCATGATCACCTCGGCAACGAGTTCGCGCGACCGCTCAACCGCTGCTCGCCACAACGCGTAGACATCTTCCGGAGCATCAGAGGCGCCGGTGCGCCACTCCCAATCAGGATCGGCATCGAAATCCACGGCATCCCAGGGCGGCCCGTACCCCTGACCGGCGAGCTTGACTGCGAGCCAGTCCGCCTCGACACGCGCCGCGTGCTTAACAAGACCGCCGAGCGTCATTGCGCTGGCTGCCGCGGTCGCCCGCAGCCCCTTCTCGTCCAGACCCGAGGTCTTCCACGCGAAGGTTCGGCGGTTGCGTTCGAGAACTGCCAGCACAGACTCCGCCTCGCTGCGAGCCGGAGACGTGTCGGATTGCGGAGCCGCGTCAGTCATGGTTTTGAAGCTTAGCGAGCTACCCGGCCACCGCTCCCCGGCAGGTCAGCGCGTTCCTCGCCGGCGTCAACCCGCGGCTAGATGCGAGGTTGGGATTGTGACCGGCGCTGCGCCGCAGGACGCTGGACGGTGTGCGGCATGGTTTCCGGATCCCTCTCGCTGCCCCGCCCGGGCAATGGCCGGGCGCGCTGGCGAAGATCGGCGCGTTACTACTCTGTGCGACAGTGTCCGCTGCGTGCACAACGGCGAGTCCGGTCGGCTCGAGTAAGCGATTGAGCGCAGAGACATCGTCGCGGATCGGGCGCTCGCGTTCGCATCGATTGGTTTCAGCCCGCTGGGCATCCTGGCCGGTCCTGTGGCGGCGAGGCTCGAGGGCCCGTCTGGGCTGGAATTTTCGCGGCAGCGTGCGGTGCCAATCAATCCTCTTCTGCCTCGGCGTAGTAGCCGACAAGCAGATTTACCCGGATGCCCTCCGGTTCTTCGTCGAGGTTGTCACTGAGCCCGGCCAGGAAGTCATCTACCCGGCTGCGCAGTTCGGCCGCCTTGGCCAGGCTGACCCTCGCGCCGCCCGCGAACATAGTCGGCCGCAGATAGGCCTGCTCGGGCGGGACCGCGTCGGGTGCGCGCTTGGGGTCGCGGAAAGCGGTGAAAAAGCCCTCCGTGAAGTTAGCGATCAGAGCCTGCAAGACTGCCTCTGACTCGCTGGCGTGTTCGCGTATGAAACTGCTGCCGAACGACAGGTCGCGCTGACAGGCCTGGTATCGCTGCTCGACGATGCCCGACACCATCCTCGTCGCGGCGACCCTGATCAGCCCGGCTCCCTCGAGTTGGCGGATGTGCCGGTACAGCTTCGTCTGGGACTCGTCAAGGCGGGCCGCCAGCTCCTTGGCTGACATGACCGGCAGATCGCCGTCGACTGGCTGCATCAGCGTGGTCAAGATCGCGAGCCTGGTCGGGTCGGCCATCGCGCGGAGACTCTCGACGTCCTCGATGGCACGGGTCGCGACGGGCTCCGCCGCGGCGGCTGGCTGAGATTCGGTCACCGATCCATCTTGCCAGACTCTCACGCTCATGCAATCATTCATGAAAACATAAATGTTGCGTCTAACGAGAGCGTTGAGGGAAGGGTAAATGACCGGACCAGCAGCAGATACCGTCCAGGGCTCCGCCACCATCGAGGCGGAGCGGCCAGTCCCACTCTGGCGCAACGTGCAGTTCCAGACGTTGTGGCTCAGCCAGGCAGCGTCGTCGCTCGGGGCCGGCGTCGCGGATGTCGCCTATCCGCTCGCGATCCTGGCGCTGACCGGATCGCCCGCGCGTGCCGGGCTGTTCGCGGCGGTACAAACCGCCGGCATGGTCGCTGGCGCGCTGCCCGGCGGCCAGCTTGCCGACCGCCTCGACCGGCGCACCATCGTCGTTACGGCCGAGTCTGTCCGAGCGCTGGCTACCGCGGTCGTCGCCGTCGGCCTGATCACGGGCTGGCTGTCGCTGCCGGCTCTCATCGCCGCGGCTGCGCTGCTTGGTGCCGGGCAGGCAGTGTCAGGGGCGGCCCGGTTGCCGCTTGTTCGGTCGGTCGTGCCGACGAGCCAGCTCACCTCGGCACTCACCCAGGATGAGGTCCGGCAGAACGGGGCCGCGCTGGCTGGGCCGCCGCTGGCCGGCGCGCTGTACGGCATTCGGGCGCTTGCCCACGCGGCGCCGTTCCTGTTCACGGCCGCCTCGTTCCTGTTGTCCGCGCTCGGGGCCGTCGCAACGAAACTGCTGCCCGCAACACCCGACAATGGTGCGACGAGCCCCGGGCAGGCTGCGGACGGGCCAACCGAGAGCGAAACAGAGCCGGGCGCCCGCGCCCGGATGCTGGTTGGCTTGCGGATGCTGTGGGCGAACCCGGTGCTGCGCGCCGCGATGCTGCTGATCACGCTGGCGAACGCGGTCGGCGTGGGCCTGGACTTGGTCGTCATCGTGATCCTGCGCGATCAGCACGTGCCGTCAGCCCAGATCGGCCTTGTCCTGGCCGCCGTGGCGGTCGGCGGCCTGGCCGGCGCGCCGCTGGTCAAGCCACTACACCGGATTCGGCCTGGGGTTCTGCTTCTTGGCGTATGCCTGATCGAGGTGCCCTTGGTCTTTGGGCTCGCGCTGCCGTTTGGGCCCTGGTGGGTGGCCGCTCTGCTGTTCGTCCCGTCGCTCGGAGTTCCTGCGCTACGCGTGCTCGTCGACGTGCTGATCTTCCGCAAGACTCCGGATGAGCAGCGCGGCCGGGTCGTGGCCGCGGTTATGACGATGCTGGCGATCGGGATGCCGGCCGGGCTGGCTGCCACCGGCGCGCTACTCCAGTGGCTGCCCGCCCGGACGGCGCTCCTGACACTCGCGGCGGTGCTAGCGGCCGGCGTCCTGTACTGCGCATCCAAGCGCGAGCTATGGCGGGCCAGGTGGCCACAGTAAGGCCGCGAAGCGTGGCCACCTGGCTAGTCGGCTGTTACAAATCCCGTTCTCTTAGTGGGAGAGCGAGTAGTGCACCGAGCCGCTCGCCGCCTTGGTGACCGTCACGACGTAAGTGGCTTTCGGAATGGTGATCGAGGATGCCGGAACAAGGGCCTGGGCTTTCCATGCCTGCGAACCCGCGCCGCAGTCTTGGAGGCCACCCCTCGGATCGAACGCGGCCAGGTCGATGGACTCCTTCCCGGTCGCTCCGGTGCTTGTGACAGTCCCATTCCAGTGGAATAGGTCGGTGAGGTCGAACAGGCTGAGGCTGAATTTCCCGTCCTTAACTGGAACCAGGAACCCCTGGAAGCTGAACTCAATTCCGATCACGTCGCCGGTCACGGGGCAGGTGGCGATCTCGTTGATGAAGATCGGGTCGAACATGGGCCCGCTGGTGGTGTGGTCCACGGTGAACAGCAGCTTTTGGCCTTGTGAGTTCGTGCCGGCGTAGTAGGTACTGCTCGTGCCGAGGGCGGCCGAGGCAGGTGCTACCAGCAACAGGCATGCGCCGAGAACTGAGAAAACGAGGAACTTTCGCATAGCGATCCTCCTTCCCCGGGCGGGCCGGGGACTTGGTCACGTTGGCGGATCGACTGTGCCACATACAAGCGCAGCCGGCGACGGCTTTTAGACAGCGATTGACATGCTCAGCGGTCGATGGCCAAGCCGCCCGTTCACGCCGAGGCGTTGCTTGGCGCGGCTGCATTCTGGCCGGCTGAGGATTGTCCTGCGACTGCGTTCAATGGTTAACTTGCTCGTCGCTCATGCCGTGCTGACCAACCCCGGCAATTGTCATCGGCCTGGGCTATGGAGGCCTCTACAGGTAACGATGCTGAAATGGGGCTGCATGAGCGGGTCTCCCGACGCTAGCCACCGTGGCGCGGTGGCACGCCGGTCCAGGCAGCTCGCCGCGCTGCGCCGCGCGGTCCTCGAATCGCCGGGCCGGGCCGATCCGGCGGCACGGCTCGCCGCCGCTAGCGGTGCCCCTGCACCCGATCCACTGGATCCGTACCTCGCGAAGGTCCGCGACCAGTCGTATCGCGTCACTGGAACAGATTTCGAGAAGCTCACCGCGGCCGGGTTCAGCGAGGACGAGATTTTCGAACTGACGGTTGCGGCAGCCCTCGGTGCGGCGCTGCGCAGCTTTGACGCGGGTATGCGCGCGCTGAACGGAGAACGCTGAATGTGCGGTTGAGGATTCTGGAGAACGGGCACCGGATGCGCGGGCGCCTGTTCATTGGTCTTGTCCGGTTGCTGACCGGCCAGCGGCTCGATTCGGTCGCGCAGCTGGCACTGTACCGCCCGCAGTTCTTTGGCGATCCGATGTTGATCATGGTAAGTGAGGTGCTGCGGGGCCCGTCGTACTGGACGCCGGCCGAGCGAGAATTCCTGGCGGTCTTTACCTCTCGCCTCAATGAGTGTCCGTTCTGCGTGCGCATGCACACGGAGACGACGCGCATCGAATCGGCGGGCGAGATCGACGCCGGAGATCCGGGCTCCGTCCGGCCCCAGGTGACCGCGATTCTGCCGTTGTTGGAAAAGACGACCCGCACGCCGGAACTCCTTGGGCGCTCCGACCTCGATGCTGCGCGCGCCGCCGGCGTGCCCGACGAGGCGATCGTCGACGCCCTGTACGTCAGCTTGGTCTTCAATCTCCTCAACCGGCTAGCCAATGCTTTCGACTTCAGCTGGGACTCTGATGACCAAGTACGGCTCGGCGCCAAGGTTATCCACCGGATCAGTTACCGGCTGCCGCGTTTCCTGATGCGCTGATAACGTCGAAAATGGCTGCAAATCGCCACCGAGCAGCACTCACCGCGGCCTGACGGAATTCGCTCACCAGCGGAAGTTCGGCTTGAGCCAGATCTTCTCGCGAAGGTACTGCTTCACCTGCGCGATGTAGCCGAGCGCGGGCGGGTTTAGCCATTGGCCCGAGAACCAGGCACCGAGGCAGCCCCAGGCGTCGCCCTGGTGGTAGTAACCGCTTCTGGGCACGCTGTTGAGCCAGGACTCATAGCCGTCATAGCACGCGCGCCAGATCGCGTAGGCGGCGTCGGCATTCATCGCAGTCGACTGGGCGATGGCCGGCCAGCCGCCGTTCCCGTAGGTGTTTTGGAGGATCCCGTAGGTCACCGGGCACTCGCCAGGCTTGCCGTCCTGGCCGGGCTTGTTACCTGGCGGGCA
>Ga0126373_10003925_pt1 | contig 11252 bp, 10 predicted proteins | sample PanSoiMetPlot_11_FD_92545 | JGI IMG/M metagenome (GOLD analysis project Ga0126373, IMG submission 92545) | Tropical forest soil microbial communities from Panama - MetaG Plot_11 | ecosystem: Environmental > Terrestrial > Soil > Tropical forest > Bulk soil | place: Panama | collected 2016-02-17
CCGCTACGGTTGGCGAGCTCCGGCCTGCGACTGCTAGGTCCGGGCCGTACTCGCCCAGGCGCCGGCCCGGCGGCCGGCACATAGACTGCGTTGCCATGCGCGTGCTCGTCACCGGCGGTGCCGGGTTCATCGGATCTCATCTGGTCGATGCCCTGGTGGCGCGCGGGGACGAGGTCGCCGTCGTGGACGACATGTCCGCCGGCAGGCCTGACCGGGTGGCGGGCGAGGCGGTCGCGCACAAGCTCAGCGTCACCGAGTCGGCGGCGCTGGAAGCCGTGGTGGCCGACTTCCGGCCGGAGCTCATCTGCCACCTCGCCGCGCGGGTCGATGTGCGGACCTCGGTGTCCGATCCGGCCGATGACGCGCTGGTCAATGTCATCGGCACGGTGAACGTGCTGGAGGCCGCCCGGGCCGTGGGTGCCCGGGTGATCCTCGGCTCGACCGGCGCGGTGATCTACGGCCGGGATGCGCCGATCCCGTCGCTGGAGGACGTGCTGCCGCTGCCGGAGTCGCCGTACGGTGTCGCCAAGAACTGCGCAGAGCAGTACGTCGAGCTGTACAACCGGCTCCACGGCGCGTCGCACGTGGTGCTGCGGTTCGCCAACGTCTACGGGCCGCGGCAGGACCCGGCGGGCCAGGTCGGCGTGGTGGCAATCTTCTGCGCGCGGGCCCTCACGGGGCAGCGGCCAGTCGTGTACGGCGACGGTCAGCAGACCAGGGACTTCATCTACGTCGGGGACGCGGTGAGCGCTTATCTGGCCGCGGCTGACCGGGGCCGTCCGGGCACCTGGAACGTCGGCTCGGGCGCCGAGGTCAGCATCCTCCGGCTCGCCGCCGTCATCAGCGAGCTGTCCGGGCACCCGGTAAACCCGGTGTTCGCCCCGGCCAGGCCCGGTGAGCTGCGCCGCGGCGCGCTGGCGTCCGAGCGCGCCCGGCGCGACCTCGGCTGGGTCCCGACCGTTTCGCTTGCCGACGGCGTCGGTCGGGTCTACCGATGGATTGAGGCCGGCGCGCCGGAGCAGGCCGGCTGGTAACAGCGCGGTCGCCCGGCTGCCAATAGGCTGGCCTGCATGCGACCTGACGGACGGCGGCCCGACCAGCTGCGGGACATCTCGATCAGCCGCGGCTGGCTCGCGCACGCGGAGGGATCGGTCCTGGTCGAGTTCGGCGCGACGAGAGTACTGTGCGCGGCCAGCGTGCAGGAGGAGCTGCCGCGCTGGCGGCGCGGCAGCGGCCAGGGATGGGTGACGGCTGAGTACGCCATGCTGCCTCGCTCGACCAACACGCGCAGTGACCGCGAGTCGGTCAAGGGGCGGATCGGCGGTCGTACCCACGAGATCTCCCGGCTCGTCGGCCGGTCCCTGCGAGCCTGCATCGATGCCAAGGCGCTTGGTGAGAACACGATCATCATCGACTGCGACGTGCTGCAGGCCGACGGCGGTACCAGAACAGCCGCCATCACCGGGGGATATGTGGCCCTGGCCGACGCGGTGAGCTGGCTCAAGGCTCGCAAGCGGACGAAGGGCGAGCCGCTGGTGGCCTCGGTGGCAGCGGTGAGCGTCGGAATCGTCGGCGGCCAGGCGCGGCTCGACCTCTGCTACGACGAGGATGTCGCAGCCGAGACCGACATGAACGTGGTGTGCACCGGCGACGGCAGCTTCGTCGAGGTGCAGGGCACCGCCGAGCGTGACCCGTTCGGGCGCGGGTTGCTGGACGAGCTGCTGAACCTGGCCGTGGCCGGCTGTACCGAGCTGACCAAGATCCAGCAGTCAGCGCTCGACCAGCCAGTGCCTCGCGCATGACGGCCACGGCAGCCCGCCTGGTGCTCGCCACCGCCAACCGGCGCAAGCTGACCGAGCTGGCCAGGATCCTGGCCGATGAGCATGCCGAGGTGGCGCTGGCCAGCCTCGCCGAGTTTCCGGGCGCTCCGGATGTGGCCGAGACCGGCGCCACGTTTGCCGACAACGCGCTGCTCAAGGCTCGGGCGATCGCGGACTTCACCGGCCTGCCAACGGTGGCCGACGATTCGGGCCTGTGCGTCGACTCGCTGAACGGGATGCCGGGCGTACTGTCGGCGCGCTGGTCCGGCCGCCACGGAGACGACCAGGCGAACCTGCGGCTCGTGCTTGCCCAGGTCGCTGACGTGCCGGATGAGCGGCGCGGCGCCCGGTTCACCTGTGCTGCGGCGCTGGTCGTGCCCGGTGACGCCGAGCACGTCCGTGAGGGCGTGGTCACCGGCCGCCTCATCCGCGAGCCGCGCGGTTCCAACGGGTTCGGCTACGACCCGATCTTCGTGCCGGATGGCCACGACGTCACGACGGCCGAGATGGATCCCGCGGACAAGGACAAGATCAGTCACCGCGGCCGGGCGCTTCGTGCACTCGCCCCTGAAATCCGTCGTTCCGTTCGTTAATCTGATCATCCGGAAAGCTCTTCGGAAGGGAACGGGCATGCCTGACGCGCGGTTGGCTGCCGGCGACGCGGCGCCTGACTTCACTCTGCCCGACGCCGACGGGAACGACGTGAGCCTGTCGTCTCTGCGCGGGCGGCGAGTCATCGTCTACTTCTACCCGGCCGCTATGACGCCGGGCTGTACGAAGGAGGCGTGCGACTTCCGGGACAGCCTGGCCAGCCTGGCTGCAACCGGGATCGCGGTGCTGGGGATCTCGCCGGATGCGCCGGCGAAGCTGGCGAAGTTCCGCGACCGGGACGGCCTGAACTTCCCGCTGCTCAGCGACCCGCAGCACGCGGTGCTGGCCGCGTACGGTGCATGGGGCGAGAAGATGCTCTACGGCAAGAAGTCGGTGGGCGTCATCAGGTCGACGTTCGTCATCGACTCGGATGGCAGGATCGAGAAGGCGCAGTACGGGGTCAAGGCGACAGGTCACGTCGCCCGGCTCCGGCAGGAACTCGGGGTGTGATGGCGCGGAAGTAGTCCACCGGGGCCGTAGCCCAACGGCAGGAGGCACAGGATTTAGGTTCCTGGCAGTGTGAGTTCGAGTCTCACCGGCCCCACCACGTTGGTCACTGCACGAACGAGATCGTCGATTCGTGCGGCACCGTCGGCGGAGCCGAGCCGGCGGCGGGGAGTGGGCAGTTCGATCTGCGTCAGTCGAGTGGCTGCCTCTCGATGGCCTGCGGATCGCGGCCGGCCAGCAGCCAGCCGCCCGCCGCAGCGACCAGCGGCAGTCCAATCAGCAGGATCAGCACGTCGGTTAGCGGCACGTCGCCGAACATGGCGTACAGGCTGGCGTGTGCCCAGACGAGGCTGGCGGCCGTGGCGAAAGCCAGGCCGAGGACCGCGCCGAGCAGGCCGAGCGCCGCGGCAGTCGCTGCGGTGATCGTCCGGCGCGTAGTGGTGCTGGCCCCGGTCGCGGCGAGCGTCCGCAGGTCCCGCGCGCTCTCACTGCGGATCAGGCCGACAGACGCCGCCAGCACGCCCAGCGCGATCAGGATGCCGAGCCCCGTCGCGACGTCGGCGATCTCGCCGAGATCCGCGCCGCGGGAGGCGATCTCGAGTGGCGCCTCGTAGGCAAGAGTGATGTGCCGCGCGGCTTGGATCTGCGTGGCGGTGAGCGGGGCCGGTGCTTGGATCAGCCACCCGAACAACTGAGCCTGCATGTGGTACTTGCGCACCGCGTACTCGGTGATGAGCGTGTTCGGCGCATCGGTTCCGCTGGGCAGGCTGCTGATCGTCTGGATCGCAGGGCTGGCCAGGCAGTCGTTGCTCACCGTGCACGACGGATCGCCGTTACCAGCGGGCCCGCTGCTTCCATCGGGCTCCATTCCGTTGCCGGAACTCTGCCAGATCATGTCCATGTGTGACAGGCCCGCGAGCCCCCGCCGCGAGGTCAGGACGTCGGTGCCGGGGCCGACCTGGCTGGCGCTGATCCCGTAAGTGGCGAGCAGCCGCGCGGTTGCCACGTACACAGAACCGGTGAAATTGCCATTGCTATAGGGTTGCTTGCCCGCCTGGGACAGCCCGCCAGCGGATTCCAGCGGTACCGCGGACCGCGCGTGCAGACTGACGGCGAGGCTGTTCAAACGCCTGCTCAGGCTGGCCTCCTCGGCGCTGGTGAGCGGCATCATCAGGCCCTGGGACGGGCTGCGCCCCGCGGTGACGACGAGCTGGTTGCTAGAGAGGTTGGGGCCGGACGGGCTGAGCGGGTTGCCAGTCCGCTCGCTGCCGACGAGGCAGATGACGGTGGCCAGGAACATGGCGAATGTGACCGCGGCGAGCGCGGCACCGGACCGGGCCCGGTACCGGACCAGGTCACGCAGGGCAATCCGGATCGCGACCGGCAGCCGCGGGCCAGCCCCGGCGGCCAGCACGCTGATGGCCAGCGGGGCGAGCAGGATGACGCCGGCGATTACTCCGACCAGACCGCCCAGCAGGACCAGCAGGGCCCTGGGATTCGGCCCATTGCCCCCGCCCGGATTCCCGGCCTGGCCGCCCGCGAATGCCAGGCAGAAGAGGCCGAAGGCGAACACCATGACGCCCGGCACGGCGGAGCGGCGCATTGCGCTCGGCGGCGTGGGGCGGCCGGACAGCGCGGCCACCACCGGCACCGCGGCCATCGTCTTTGCCGGGCGGCGGGAGGCCAGCATCGACGTCGCGATCGCGAGCACGGCCCCGATTGCGATCGCCCACCAGGGCAGGCTCGCCCGGTCGACCACGTGGCCGGTCGCCTGCTGCAACGTCGGTGCGTAAGCGAACCAGGCGGCGAGGCCAAGCGCCGTCCCGGCCAGCGCGCCGGCGACGCCGACGACCAAGCCGTTGACAATCATGACCAGGCGGAGATTGCGCTCGGTCGCGCCGATCGCGCTGAGCATGCCCAGGGCACGGAGCCTGCGCTGGGCCATCACGGAGAAACTGGCTACCGATACCAGGCCGATGAACGCCAGGCCGAGTACCTCCACCACCAGGATGGGCGTGGCCTGCGGGAGTCCGCCCACGCGCTCGTTAGGAACGGACAGCGTCGCTGCCGGAATGCCGGGTAGCGTCGTGTCGCCCGTGCTGGTCGCCAGCTCCGCAGCCGCCGGGCCCAGCAGTATGATCACCTGGTTCGGGTGCCTGACCTGGCCCACGGCGACCAGCGCGAAGGTGTCCGCCAGGTTGCTCGGGTCCTGCACGATGCCGGTCACCCGCCACGTTCTCCCGGCGGCTCGCCAGCTGCCGCCCACATGCGCGCCGTACAGAGTCGCAACCTGGTCAGTGAGCGCGACTTGACCGGGCCCGGCCGGGTAGGCGCCGGTCACCAGGTCGAGCAGCGGAGAGTTAAAGGGTCCGTGCGGCTTCTCGGCGCGAAGCTGCACAGACTCGTTGGTGCCGGTGCCGATGTTCTCGTTCTCGATGACGTCTGCCGGGCCCCAGCGGCGCTGGATGGTGGCGATGTCGGCGGCCAGGCGCGGGTCGCTGCCGGGCAACTTGGCTGTCGCGGCGGCAGCACCGAACGTGGGCGCCTCGGGGTTGCTGAGTGGCGCGTTCGTTACGACGCTGGCGCCCCAGACCGTCGCAGCGACCGCCACGGTGAGCAGGCCGAGCACAAGCAGTTGCTGGCGCCATTCGCGGCGGCACAGCCGCCAGCCCCAGCGGAATACCGCGCGGCGGGCGCGGATACCGCCGTTGCCGGTCTCCGCTCGCGGGCGCGCGAGGGTTGTCACCGGTCCTGCCCCAGCAGCGATTCCGGGCCCGGCGCGGGCGCCGTCTGGTCGACGATGCGGCCGTCCCGAATGAACACCACCCGGTCCGCCCACGAGGCGAGCTGCGCGTCGTGCGTGACCACGACGGCAGCAACGCCTTGCGTGCACGCGGCGTGGATCATGCGCATCACCGCCTCGCTGTTGTCCGAGTCCAGCGCGCCGGATGGCTCGTCGGCGAGCAGCAAATGCCGGTCGCCGACTACGGCGCGGGCGATCGCGACCCGCTGCCGTTCCCCGCCGGAGAGCTGATCCGGGTAGTTCGACGCGCGGTCCGAGAGGCCGAGCGCGTCCAGTGCGCGCAGCCCGGCGTCTCGGGCCCTGTGCGCCCCGACGCCGTCCAGTTCTAGCGGCAGTGCGACGTTCTCCGCGGCGGTCAGGCCGGGAAGCAGGTTGAAATCCTGGAACACATACCCGACCGCCTGGCGGCGGAGCCGCGCCTTATCGTTGCGCGACATCGTGGCTAGGTCCTGCCCGGCGACGAGGACCTGCCCGCTGGTCGGCTCTTCCAGGCTGCCGGCGATGGTCAGCAGCGTCGACTTACCCGACCCGCTCGGCCCCATCACCGCCACCATCGTCCCCTGGTCGACTGCGAGGCTTACCTCGCGCAGCGCGTGCACCTCGGCGGCGCCGTGGCCGTACAGCTTGGACACCCGCCGCAGTTCCAGCATGCTCATCGCGCCGTCCCCGCCCTCACCCTCAGCCTGGGCAGGTCCTCCCTGACCGCCGTCTGCGGCTCGACCGCAGCACGCTTGATCCTGCCGTCGGCGGCGTCCAGCCAGCGGACCACCGCGTCCAGCCGGAACAGCTCGGCGTCGACCGCCAGCCCCAGCGCGAGGTCGCGGCCGGCGTCGGCGTCCTTGATCCGGGTCCACTGCTGCATGAGCTCCACCAGGTAGCGGCGGTGCGCCTGGATCACCTCGTGCACGTCGGTGCCCGGCACTCGCAGCGCCACCAGCACCTTGATCACCAGCTCGTCGCGCGGCGGCGAGGACATGTCCGGCGGAGTCCGCAGCCAGGCAGCCAGTTCATCTTCGCCGTCGGCGGTGATCCGGAACCGCTTCTGCGGGCTGTCCCGCTCATCATCATCGTCGGACTCGATCAGCCCGTCGCGCTCCAGCCGCTGCAGCGTTGTGTATACCTGCCCGATGTTCAGCGGCCAGACCTCGCCGGTGTCCGCCTCGAACTCTTCCCGCAGCCGCAGACCGTACTTGGGTCCCTCGCTGAGCAGCGCCAGCAGCGCGTGCCGGACGCTCATGGTCTCTGCATAATCAATATCATACTCAGTATCCTACTGAAGCGACCTGTACTTGGCAACCTGATCGACCCCAGCGGGCGACCGCTGGTTAGGAGAGCGCGGCCATCGTTCCTCTCCGCACTGGACTGATCGTGGTCACAACCGGTCGGTCATCTTGAGTTGACCCTTGACCATGGTGGCGACGCGCTCGGCCCGGCGGGCGACGGACGAGTCGTGAGTGACGAGCACAAGAGTCAGTTGGCGGTCGCGCCACAGCTTCTCCAGGAGGCCGATGATTTCGTCCCTGGTGTCCTGGTCAAGGTTGCCGGTGGGCTCGTCCGCTAGCAGCACTCGTGGCTCCTTGACCAGTGCACGGGCTATGGCGACGCGCTGTTGCTGGCCGCCGGATAGTTCGGAAGGCAGGTGCTGCGCACGGTCGGCAAGCCCGACGCTATCGAGGGCAGCCGCCACTAGCCGTCGCCGCTTCGCCGAGGTGACGCCAAGCGGGATGAGAGCCGCCTCGACGTTCTCGGCCGCCGACAGCGTCGCCACCAGATTAAAGGTCTGGAAGATGAAGCCAATCGAGGTCGCACGTATCTTGGTGACTTGCCTCTCCCTCAGCTGGCTGAGGTCGCGGCCGCCGAACGTCACGGAGCCGGAGTCAGGTTGGTCGAGTCCCCCGAGAACCTGCAGCAAAGTTGTCTTGCCATGCCCCGTCCGTCCTTGAACGGCCAGCCACTCGCCCGCCGGAATCGCCAGGTTCACGTCGCGCAGGGCAAATATCGTCCGGCGGCCTTTTTGATAGGTCTTCGTGACACCGGTCAGCGTGTAAGAGGCGGACGCCCGTGGATCGGATCCGCCCCGCGGGAGCCCGCTCGGAACGGCTGACGTGGTTTCGTTCGACATGTCCCCGCCTCTTATCCCACGCTCGCCAGCGCCTCGGCCGGGCGCAGCCGGGTGACCCGCCACCCGCCCAACGATCCGGCCACCAGGGCTCCGCCCAGCGACAGGGCCACCCCGACCACGATCGCTGCATCACTGACGGGAGCGCTGAAGGGAACGGGGACCTGGTGTGTCGCATTCGGGTTGGCGAAGGTCGTCATCGGGCCTCCGATGGTGCCTGAGAAGATGGCGCCACCCGCGCCGGCCTGGCCGCCGAAGCCGCCCTTGGTGTTGGTGTTGTAGGTCGAGACGGTGGCGGTCATGCTCGGGGCCGCCTGAGACGCCAGCAGCGCGCCGGTGAAGCCGATGGCGACACCCAGAGCCGCGCCGGCGATGCCCATCGCGATCGTCTCACCCATGACCTGGAGGTTGATCCTGCTGCTCCGCCAGCCGAGCGCCTTCAGGGTGCCGAACTCCCGGACCCTGCGAGCCACCGCGGCCAGAGTGAGCAGGCTAGCCACCGCGAACGCCGCCAGGAGCGCGAGCACTGCCAGCCAGGTACCGAACGTCGTGGCCAGCTTGGAGGTAGTCGCCAGCGATCCGGCGACGCTCTTGGCCAGGGTGCCAGAGTTGGTGACAGTGGCAGATGGCATCAGCCGGGAGATTTCGCGGCTCACCGTTCCGACCGCGGCGGCACTGGCAGCCTCCACATAGACGGTATTCACCGTGCCAGCACCCAGGCCGGCTATGGCTAGCGCCTGGGCTCGTTTCAGCGGTATGTAGATCGACGGAGGGCTGGAGCCCTGTGGCTGCGTGACGATTCCGATGACCGTGAACGGCGTGTTCGCGACCGTGACCACCGAGCCTACGGCTAGCCGATGGGCGGTTGCGTAGTCAGAATCGAGCACAGCCACGTCCGCATTGGCATCGGCCGCGGTGAATTCCCGGCCGGACTTCCGATGCGCGGCGTTGAGCGGGCCGAGCGCTTTGCGGCCCACCTGCGCCCCGACGACGCTGAGCTGTACCGGAGGCTGGAACGACCCGGACAGCGGCTGGTTGGTCCCTGGGAGTGTCGCTTTGATCTCGGTTAGCGTCAGGCCGCCCGAAGCTGCCGCCACGTCGTGCAAACGGCTGATCGCCGTCACCGCCGAGGAGGAGATCGGGCCCTGGGTGGGGCTGGTGAGTTTGTCGGTGTGCTGGACGTTAGGCCCAGGCGTGAACCCACCGTAGCCGCCGGACCCGCCGGCTCCGCTGGCGGGCTGAACCGGCGTGGTCACGGTGATGTCGGTGCCGACCCCGTAGAGCGATCCGAGCACCTTGCCCTCCGCGGTGCGCACCCCGGACGACAGCGCGGTAACCGTGACGACCAGGCCGATGCCCAGGCCCAATCCCGCAGCGATCACAACGGCCTGGCGCATCCGCTGCTGCAGCTCGCGGCGCAGGTACGTGAGGAAGAACATGAGCAGACCTCCGGTGCATCAGATCGTGACGGTCCCCAGGCCAAGCTGCTCCAGTACCGCCGCTACTTCGCCATCGCCGCGGTCAGCGCGCTCTCGCATCGCCTCGTGCAGCGCGACCAGCGCGGCAAGGTACTGAGCGTGGGTGAACCCGCGAGCCCCGGCGGCACCGCGGAACCGGTGCGCGATCGCAGCCGGGACCCGGCGAAGCATGATGTCCTCATGCTCGCGGCCCCCAGTGCTCTCGGTCTCGGTCGCCCAGAAGACCAGACGCTCGTCCGGCTTGAGCGACCGAGGGTCCGGCAGATGGGCACGGAACTTGTCTCCATCCCGAGCTGGGCTAGTTTCGTCACCAGGAATGGCAAATCACCTCATACATCAACGCTATCTTGATAGCGAACGAAGTCGACGCTGTCAGTCTTACATGTGGCGAAGCTGGGTGTCCTCTGAGATTTTGCTGACTCCGGCCCGGTCCACTGTTGACCGGCCAATCGACCGTTTCGCAATCGCCCAGCCGGGGCGGGAACCGCTTGGCTTCGACTAGCTGCTAGTCCTTGAGTCGGCAGCACATCGTGAGCCCACTCGGATTTCATTGGGTGGAGAGCTTCCGTGAATCCGGGTGAGGGTGTAGGCGATGAGCAGTCGCGGGACCTTCGCGCGCGCGGCACGGGCATGGACTGGGATCACGCTGCCGTCACGGCTGAGCTGATGAGCTGCATCATCCCCATGGACGGGGCTACGTAGGCTTCCGCGGCGCCCAGGATGGTCGCGGCAGCATCCGCGCGATGCCGGCGGCCAGTTCGGCGAGACGGGCCCCGTCGGCGAACTCTTCGCGGGTGGTCGCGATGTTCTGCCGGGCTGCGCAGATGGTCTCCTCGACTCGCCAGTCCGGAGAGTCACTACGGCCGGCAGCGAACGCGCCCGGGTAATCTTCGGCTCCTGACCACAGCCCGGAGCCCCGATTAGTCTGCGTGCATGGCTTTGCGACCTGACGAGTTCTATGACCATGCTCTCGCGGCGGCGGACAGTGAGCGCCGGCTCCCGCTGGCACGCATGACGGGGTGGGACATCAGTCCCTTCGAGCAGGGCGGACTGCACGTCGCGCCGCTGCGCCCGCCCGTGCTGCCCGAGCCGCCCAGACAAGGCGAGGACCCGTCGGATTGCAACTCATGCCGCAGCCGGGACGAAGGGATCTGGCTCAGCGACCGCTGGCGGCTGACCCGGATCGCGGGAGTTGGCGTTCCGCTGGTCCTCATGCTGCATCCGCGCGATCACTACGATCTGGCGGACCTGCCCGATGATCTAGCAGCCGAGCTGGGACTGCTGACCACGCACATCGTCCGGCACGTGCAGGCACTGCGGCATATCTCCCGGGCCCACGTGTACCGGATCGGGGACGGCGGCGCGCATTTGCACGTGTGGTTCTTCGCCCGGCCCGAGGGGCAGGCTCAGTTGTACGGCTCGTGGCTCGTCGTCTGGGACGACCTGTTGCCCGAGTACCCCGCGGATGTAGCTGATGCGGACGCGGGGATTGTCGCGGACGCGCTGGTCGCCTCGCACGGTGGTCGACGCTCTGTGCCCGGCTAATGGCGGGCGGACATTCCCGCCTGCTGGTTACCTTGACGGTGGATCGTCTGCGTCCATACCATCCCGGCATCATCGGCTGCGTGCGGGCCCCGGCGAAGGACCGTGCCAGTGCAGGGAGGAACGCATGGGCGAACTGTGGCAGACAGGTGCGACAGAACTGGCGGCGATGATCCGCGGCCGAGAGGTCAGCAGCCGTGAAGTCATCCAGGCTCACCTGGACCGGATCGAGGCGGTCAACCCGCACGTGAACGCCGTCGTCCGCCTGATGTCAGACCAGGCTCTCGCGGCCGCCGACGCGGCCGACCGGGCGGTGGCGGACGGAATCGTGCTCGGTCCGCTGCACGGCGTGCCGTTCACCGTCAAGGAGAACATCGATCTGGCGGGTACGG
>Ga0126373_10003926_pt1 | contig 11251 bp, 8 predicted proteins | sample PanSoiMetPlot_11_FD_92545 | JGI IMG/M metagenome (GOLD analysis project Ga0126373, IMG submission 92545) | Tropical forest soil microbial communities from Panama - MetaG Plot_11 | ecosystem: Environmental > Terrestrial > Soil > Tropical forest > Bulk soil | place: Panama | collected 2016-02-17
GCACAAGAAAGACCTCTACGTGCAGACGCGCGATGGCTATTACACCGACAAGCCAACGCAAGGATCCCGGTAACGAATTGAAGCAGGGATGCTTTTGCGTCCCGTGCGGCTGTTAATGCATCATTTATCAGGGAGTCGTTTCACTCCTGTAGAAAGGCCACCATGTTCAACCGAACCACCACCGTCCTTGCGGCCACGTTGCTTGCGTGCTTCGTCGCGGGGGCCAGCAGCGCCGTCGCGCAGATGGCTCAACCGTTCATCCCGAAGCATCTCTACTCAGAGACCGCTAATCCTCGGGTCGACATCTCTGCAGCACTCAAGCAGGCGCGCGCTGAGAAGAAGCGCGTCATCCTCGACTTCGGTGGCAATTGGTGCGGCGACTGCCAGGTGCTCGACATCTACATGCACCAGGCCCCCAACGCCGAGCTGATCGAGAAGAGCTTCGTCGTCGTTCACGTCGATATTGGTCATATGGACCACAATGTCGACGTCGCAAAAAAGTACAAGGTGCCGATCGATAAGGGCGTTCCAGCGCTTGCGGTTCTCGATGCGCAGGGCAATCTTCTCTACTCACAACAGAACAAAGAGTTTGAAAAAATGAGCAATGTGAGGCCGGAAGATGTCACGGCGTTTCTCAAACACTGGAAGGCTTAAACTCTTCTAATCTCAACGATGTATGCTTGCGGGGATACCCGTGAGGAAATATCTCCGCATCCCCGTTGTACTCCACCGAACCGCCATTGGCGCTGCGGAGCATGACGCTCTGAACCTCGCCCAGTCAGCCGCCTACTCCGCCATGGTGTCGCTTTTTCCGGCACTTATCGTGGCTGCAGCGCTTTTTGCCCTGCTGCCCGATACCGCCTCCATCCGGACCCAGGTAGAAGAGCTCATCTACCGCTTCCTTCCTTCCGATGTCATCCCGTTGCTCGAGGGCTACTTTGCGCCTTCGCGGCATGCCAAATCCATTCATGTGATCATCAGCGCACTCGTTGTGTCGGTTCTCGGGGCGTCAACCGTGATTACGACTTTCATGGAGGGCCTGCGACGGGCACACCACCTTCCCTACGATTGCTGGACCTTCTGGGGGCGTCGAATAAGGGCCTTGCTTCTCGTGCCACTTTCACTCATTCCGTTAGGCGTTGCTAGTTCGCTCGTCATATTTGGTAATTTCTTAACTTCGTGGCTTGTGATGCACGTCGCACCAGAGGTTCGCAAGCCGGTCTTTATCGTGGCCCTTGTCAGCCGGGCCGTCATCGAATTCGTCGGAAGCGTAGGGCTCTTTGCTCTCATTTATCACATGGGCACACCGCTCCGTCAGCCATGGAGGAAAGTCATTCCGGGAGCCATTGCCGCGACGACGATGTGGCTGCTGACCACACTCATCTTCGGCTGGTACGTTACTCGCTTCGCCAACTACTCGCAGGTCTACGGTTCGCTTGGGGCTGGGATTGCGCTCTTGTTTTGGCTGTACATCGTCTGCCTCAGCGTGCTCTGCGGCGCTGAATTCAACGAGCAGTTCCATCGGCATGTCCATCACGACTCAGCGAAAATACGATCCAATTCAATCGCTTAATCCCACAATCGCTCGCGCCCGGTTAGAATGCGAACGTAGCCAAAATTGACTTGTCCTACCAAACGGACCAGCTCCGTGATGGTGCAAAAGAATTCAAAACAAACAATTGACTTGAGATTTATGACGACTTCCGTGACTCCGACGCCCCTTGTTTCTTCTCTCTCAGGAACGGATCGCCCTCGCCGTGCCAAGATTGTTGCCACCCTGGGTCCCTCATCCAACTCCATTGATATCTTTCGCCAGCTTGTCCGCGCCGGCCTTGACGTGGCGCGCCTCAACTTCTCCCACGGCACGCACGATCAGAAGGCCGAGTTGATCCGGATGGTCCGTAAAGTCTCGCGAGAGGAAGGGAAGCCCATTTGCATTCTGGCTGACCTTCAAGGACCTAAGATCCGCACAGGCAAGCTCAAAGGACACAAGCCCGTCCAACTTATCGCCGGCAAGCGACTCACAATCACGCCTCGCGAAATTGAGGGTACCGCGGCACTCGTCGGAACAACTTTCCCGACGCTCGCCGAAAACCTCGAGCCCGGCTCGCGCATCCTGCTCTCCGACGGTCTCATCGAACTCCGCGTCGAGCAGATCAAGGGCGAGGACGTCGTCTGTCAGATCGTCAACGGCGGTCTGCTTGGTGAGAACAAGGGTATCAACCTGCCCGGCATTCCGGTAAAGGTTCCGTCGCTCACCGAGAAGGACGAAGAAGATCTCGCGTTCGCAATCAGTCAGGGAATCGACACTGTCGCCGTCTCCTTTGTTCGCACCGCCGACGATATCCGCCACGTCAAAAATCGCCTCGCCGCGCTCAATTCCGACGCCTGGATCATCGCAAAGCTCGAAAAGCCCCAGGCAGTCGAACACCTCGACAGCATCCTTGAAGTTACTGACGCCATTATGGTCGCGCGCGGCGACCTCGGAGTCGAAGTCCCGCCCGAAAAGGTTCCCGCCATCCAGAAGCACATCATTCGCCGTGCCTCCGAGTACCGAAAGCCCGTCATCACGGCGACGCAGATGCTCGAGTCAATGATCGAGAACCCGCGCCCCACGCGTGCGGAGGCCTCTGACGTTGCTAATGCTATCTATGACGGCTCTGACGCGGTCATGCTCTCAGCCGAGAGCGCCGCCGGCAAGTACCCCGTCGAGGCTGTTGCGATGATGGCCAAGATCGTCGCCGAAACCGAGCACCAGATTCACCTTGACCCGCCGTCGACGCACCTGCATCCGCGCGGGATCCAACTCTCTGTCGCCGAGACAATCTGTGAGTGCATGGCACACTCTGCCGATGACCTCGATCTCGCTGCCATCGCTATCTTCACCGAAAGCGGGGGGACTGCACGGCTGCTCTCAAAGTATCGCCCCGATCCACCGATCTTTGCACTCTCTCCCTTCGAACACGTCATCAACCGCTGCATGCTTCTCTGGGGAACCTACCCCATCCTCTGCGGACGCTTCCACGACACCGACTCACTCGTGAACATGGCCGAGGAGATGCTCGAAGAGCACGGCCACGTTCACGAACGTCAGATCGTTGGCATCGTCGCCGGGACGCGCACGAAGTCAGGAGCTACAAACTTCATGCGTCTCCACATGATCGGCGATCGGGACACAGATGTTCCTGTTAGGGCCAAACCATCGAAAGTTACAGCTACAAAGAAAAAGAAGAAGTAGCGGTAACCCGCTGCCTCTTCTCCTTTTCCGTCGGCTTTACTCCTTCTCAAAAGCATCAGCCGCACGATTCATCTCGTCGGCTGATGCCGCATGCGAGAACAGAATCACGCGATAGTGAAACGTCGTGCTCTGGCCCTTATCCAGCGTGTAATCAAATTTCGGCTGTTTCGGATCGAAGATGTTGCGCCCAAGCGGATTCGCAGCGAACAATCCATATCCGCGCGCATGCCAGTACGTCGGATATCCGGGATTGCCGGTGTGATCGAGAATCCCGATCGTCTCTGTGTGCCCGTCCGATGTGGTGCCGGTCAACTCACACCACTTGCCGCGCGTGGACCATACGGCATCACCCTTTACACCTTCGCTCGTCAGGTAGACCCCCGTGGCTCCCGCCGTAGGCGCAGCTACGGTAGTCGGTCGCCCACTTGTGTCGGCAAACGTTCCGCCTTTTTCGGTCGGAGACTCCAGAAAATGCGCCACGCGAATGCCCAGCACACCTTCCTTATCGTCGTTGAAGACGACCTTGTCCTCGGCGGTCAACTTCACCGACATATCGATCGTTCGCGTGTCCGCCTTCTGCGAGAACAGATAGGTCGTCGTCTGCTTCAAGATCTCCTGTCCGGCGCCGGTCACCCACACAGACTCTACAACCAGCGTGCCCTTCTTCCCGCTCTCCGCAAGGACGACCTTCGTATGCTCGATCGTCCCCATCTTCCCGCGGGCTTCCGGCTTGATCGCGTCAGAGTTGTTCCAGAAGTCGAACCCGTTCGCGTTGCCGTAGTTAAACCACAGCCCCGCATGGTGCGGATGATCCACTCGCTCTGTCTCCTTCGGGGCCAGCGGATACCCGCGCGTCACCGTTACACCATCCGCCGCGATCAGAGGAAACAGAACCGGTTTCTTCAATGTCGTCGGCCACATATACGAGGTAAATGGCTTGCCGTCGATCGTGATATCCACGCGGCGTTGCGATTCATCAGCCTTTACCTTTACTTCCGCCTGTGAAGCAGTCACTGCCATCGCTAACGCACAACCAAGCAGCAACCTACGCATGCACCTTACCTCCGGCGATAACCTGCTGCGTCTTGTCGTCGAAGGTGATCTTCTGTCCAGTCTGCATCGCCGCGATGCACATGCACAGCGCCACTGAATGGCTGTAGCCCGCATCCACACTCGCATTCGGAGTCTTGCGCGAGCGCACACAATCCATCCAGTTCCGCATGTTGGCCGAGGTCTGGTTGTCGGCGCCGGTATTTGCCGAAGTCGAAACCTCCTCGGCTTGTCCCAGTGAGAACGTCCCCAGTTGATTCGCCTTCATTCCCATCTCAGCCGCAGCCTTCGCTGTCAGGCCGCCCGTCGAATTCACGACCTGCTTGTCCATAGCGAGCGAGCCGCCGTTGGAGTAGTAAATCTCCTTCACGCCGCCCGCGGAGTTCGTCTGTCGCGACGAATACAACACCTGGAATCCCTTCGAAGGATCATCCAGCGGACCGTAGTCAAAGACCGCCGTCAACGTGTCCCAGTTCTTTCGCCCATCGTGCCATTGATAGATTCCGCCATTCGCCACAACGCTGCGCGGATGCGGCAGTCCCGTGAACCAGTGAACCGTATCGATCTGATGCACCAGCCACTGATCTGGAATTCCCGAAGAGTAAGGCCAAAACAGCCGGAACTCAAGATACTTCCGCGCGTCAAACGGCTCATACGGATTGTCGAGAAGATATCGCTTCCAGTCCGTGTCCTGCTCCTTCAACAGAGGGACAACATCCGGCCGGCGCCACCGTCCCGGCTGGTTCACGTTCCACGTCATCTCCACCATATTGATCTCACCGAACTGTCCCGACTTGATGTACTCATATGCCTTCTGGTAGCTCGGAGTGCTGCGACGCTGCGTGCCGATCTGCACCACCTGCTTACTCGCATGCACGACGGAGCGAATCGCGCAGGCATCCTTCATCGTGTGTGCCAGCGGCTTCTCCACATACGCATCACGTCCAGCCTTAACGGCCTCAACGCCATGCTGTGCATGCTGGAAGTCCGCTGTCGCAATCAGCACCGCATCCACATCCTTGCGCGCATACAACTCGTCGTTGTTGCGAACCGTCTCCACCTTCGGCCCGCCGAGTTTCTGAATATACGCCACACCCTCCTCACGCCGCCGACTCCACAAGTCCGAGATCGCCACAAATTCGAAGTTCATCTCCTTCGAATGCTGCAGGAACGACGGAATCAGAGCTCCCTTCATCCGGTCACCGCAGCCCACAACAGCGACCCTCACCCGATCGTTAGCTCCATCGATCTTCGCGTAACTGGCTGCATTCCACGTCGCCACAGTCCCCGCGACTGCTGCGGTCTTCTTCACAAACTCTCGCCTGGTTATTCCTTCAAGTGCCATCGCACGCTCCTGGTGTCTACGTACTCATCCATCTCAGTTCACCACTCGTCCACTGGCAGACGAGTAACGAGCGGAAGTGTACAGAACTTCCAAGAGGTCTGGCCACTTAAGAATGAAACTGACTGAAAAGGCTCACCTCAAGGCCCACACCGAAGAGGCGGTGCAGGTCTACCTCAACCCGCCTCAAGTTGTTACACCACCCGATAAGCGTCTGCGTCGAACATCCACAACTGAGAATGGTAATTCCACCCGCTGCGCGCAGATATGTCTTGACTATCGGATAAACGGCAAATAAGCGCTCGTCGAACCACGATATCGATCAAATTGTTCGCCAAATCTCTCCCCTAATAAACGATCCTCGAGCCGTACCCTGATCTCGGTTCCCAACAGAAATACCGCCGTTGCGGCCACAAACAGCCACGGAGTCGCGGCCATGAATCCAATCCCCCACAGAATGCAGAGGAAGGACGTATAGATCGGATGCCGTACCACCCGATACGGGCCATGTTGTATCAACTCGTGCTCAGTTCCAATCGCAGCATCAAAGCGAAGTTGCCGTCCCAGCGCCTTCGGCGAGGTCCACGAGAGTAGGTTGGCCAGCGCAAAGCAAATCACCGATGCCACAACGCGCCAAGTTGGCGGAGACATGCTCCAGAAGCGGTTCTGCAGTATTATCGCCACCGCGAGGCACTCCAGCAAAAGCCCCCATCGCGCCCGCCTGTCCAGACTCGCGAGCGACCTGCCACCCCACTTCGCTCGCACAAACGGTGTCAGCCACAGCACGATTCCAAGAATCACGATCACATAGTCATAGATAGGCACAGCGCCCATTATGAACCTTCGACGTTTCAGGCCCTTCAATGTCGTTTGAAGTAGTGCTTAGCGGTGCTTGAAATATTGGATCGCCCGTTCATGCTCTTCGGCCTTTTCACGACTAGGGAACGTTCCCAGATTCTTCCGCCTTCCAGTCTTCGGATCCGGATGCCTCGAATAAATCCTGAACTCGCCAGTCTTCAATTTGCGAATCATTTTGCCCTCCGCCTGGCCTAATAAGATGCCGGAGGTTGCGCCTGTGTTGACTGGAAGATCGAAGTGGTCTGTTCAGTTGTATTTACTGTGAGAGAACAGCAATCACCATTCCACAAGTTTTTCGTCAGTAAAACTACTTTTTCATTGACAACTCAAATTTCGATCTGCGATCTTGCCACAGTTCGAGAAAATCGTCTTTCATCTGCGAAAGACAAGCGTGCGACGCTTCTTTTGGAAATTGTGACTAGTCATCATTCGTAAACAAGAGGCAGGTTCTGTGCGCTGGCCCAGCGAGACCGACAACTGCCCCACAGTTTGAAGCACTACGCCTTCGCGGCGAAATTTCAGGAGACCTCGATGCGGACACCTCGATCCTCAGCATTTCGCGCCCTAAAGACCGGCGTTTTCTTTTTTTGTCTACTCACCCTCTCTTCCACACGCCATGCCTTTGCACAGGTGACCAATCTTGTCGTCGACTCGCTTACCGGTGAGGTAGACCAGAACGAGATCGACACCTACATCGGCTTCTTGCAAGACAGCGCAAATGCAAACGCAGTCCTCCCCACTAACGCCCTCGGCGACAACCTCGCCTTCGGAACGCCGGGCACCAATCTCGAGGGCCTGAATTACATGTACCGCATCGCCGGCGACCTTGGTCTCAGCACCGAGCAAATGCAGTTGATGAACCTCGCAATCGTATGGTCGGAGCGTTTCATCCTTTTGCGTAACGATCAGGCGATGGGACCTCATCAGGTCATGTGGACTGGAAACGTCGATCCCGTCTGGGTCACTTACGCTTCAACGAGCAATGAGGCCGGCTATGCGGGCTCTGAGAACGGAGACACAGCAGGCCACATTCTCTACACCGCGCTCAACATCCTTCAGACGCCTTCTATCTGGAACCAGACCGTTCCTGACGGCGATCCCAACGGCTTCGGCGCAACCTACCTGCAGCGAGCCCAGACCTACATCAGCATGATGGAGTACACCACCCAGAACTACTTCACCAGGTACTTCATCAATCCCACGACATACGAGATCCTTCCGCCCACCTCACCAGTTTGGGCAGCCTTCAGCGAGAACATGGACGCGTGGAATCGTCAGTTCCTGCTCATCAACGACTATCAGCGTTTGGCGCAGTGCCACGCTATTCTCGGTGACAACCCAAGCCTTCAGGCCTTCTACACCAACATCGTCCAGACAGCGGCCAACGCCTTTGTAGCCAACGCGCATCCCGTGACGGCATACGGCGAGGCCGCTTATGACTGGGGATACGGCAACGAAGGTGACCTCCTCGGTCAGGTCACCGGTGAGAGCGGCAGCCACGCAAGCTATGACATGCAGGGCATCGCGCGCGTCTTCGAAGCCGGATCTGCGTTCAGCTCCCTCACGCAGGAGAACATGGAGCGCTACGCCAACACGATCTATTACGTTCTTTTCAACTTCCAGGCTTACAACGCCAATCAGACGACGGCCTACTACAAGACCATTGACGCGGGGCTTCCGCCCGTACCAGCCGGAACCTCAACCCAGGACTACCTCTATCCGCAGTTTTACTTCCTCACGCCGTACAACACGCAGTTCTGGGCCCCTGCTGCATACGGCGCCGGAATTCACAGCAACTACCACAACAATCCTTACATGACGGCCGGCATCCTCTACTCCAAGCACTGGGTCTACAACCATCCCCAGTCGCTGATCTCGGTGGCTTCCAATACGGCGAACACTACGGCCAGAGGCACAGTAACCTACACCGTTAGCACCGCCTCCACGAATCCAGTTGCATTGAGTGTCAGCGGGCTTCCAGCCGGAGTCACGGCATCTTTCGACTCCTCCTCGATCACTGCCGGCTCAAACGCGACCCTCACCGTGACCACTCCCGCTGGCAGCATCAACGGCAGCCAACTGTTCACTCTCACCGGAAACAGCGGATACAGCGCCCAAAACCTTGCGCTCTCGGTTGTCGTCACCGCGCCTGACTTCACTATTGGCCTTTCGAGCACCAGCACGGTGACTGCTGGAACCAACGGCAGCTTCACCGTTACCATTACGCCCGTCAATGGATTCACCGGCAACGTCAGCCTGAGCACGGACAACCCGCTGCTCGAGCCCGGCACCACCGTCACATTCAACCCGCAAACAATCGCGATCACCGGAGCCTCCGGAACATCAAGCGTGACCGCAGCAACGCTTCCAACGACTCCCGGAGGACAATGGCCCTTCGGCGTCATCGCCACCAGCGGCGCCACAACGCATGAGGGCTATTCGCGACTCACCGTGAAGGGCTCCCAGCAGACCATCAGCTTTCCGGCAATCCCCAACGTTGTCTACGGCACGGCCCCAATCCAGCTGCAGGCAATCGCCGGATCGAACCTTCCAGTAACATACGCCGTCACCGGTCCTGCGGTCCTCACCGGTTCACCGACGCTCCAAGGACAGAGCCTCACCATCACCGGAGCAGGTACGGTCACAGTTACGGCGTCACAGGCCGGCAACACTTACTTCGCGGCGGCGACGCCCGTCGTACAGAGCTTTACCGTCGCGCCTGCAACTCTGACTGTGACCGCACAGAACGCGAGCATGAAGCAGGGGGCGGCCGTGCCCACGCTCCAGGCCAGCATCACTGGCTTCGTTAACGGAGATACCTCAAGCGTCGTCTCAGGCGCGCCTACACTCAGCACAACGGCGACCAGCCCATCGCCGCTGGGAACCTATCCCATCGTCCCCACACAGGGAACGTTGGCGGCAACCAACTACACCTTCACCTTCGTCAACGGTGTCCTCGACATTTACGGCGGTCGCCGGTAACAATGCGCGGCCGCTTCATACGCTCATTGCGAATAACAGAATGAGGTGGCCACGAGCATACGGACTCACACACCAAAGACACATGCAGGAAAGGGACCTCAAATGAGAATGACAAAAACGCGAATCATCACTGCTCTCTTCGGATTTTTCCTAGCGCTCACAATTGTGCCCGTCGCAAGCGCAGAGCCAGTCACGATCTCTGGATTCGGAACATGGGACGCCGGAACCCCAACAACCGCCTATAGTCAGGCAAGTGAAACGTGGTACTTCTCTCTTAACCTCCCCGAGAATCTCGCCAGCAACCCCACCACGCAAGTCACCAACTTCACCTACCAGCTCAATGGCACGCAAGTCGCTAACTCTCTGCCCGGTGGAGTGCTCTTCTACTCAGTGGCCGACGGTGGCGGATTTGATCTCTTCGCCCCGCTCGACAGCTCATCCGGAGCCAGTATCATCAGCTTGTTCTTTCCCGCTGATGTAGGCAGCGATCTCTCGCTCGTCCTCGGCACCTATGACGCCAGCATCGCCCTCAACGACGGCGAACTTCCCGGTTCAGGGGAAGGTACCGTGAACATCACCCCCGAACCACCGAGCATTCTCCTGCTCGGAACCTCTCTCCTGATCGCCGGCGGACTTCTCTACTGGCGCCGCAACGAATCACAGGCAATTCAATAAGAACAGAACCAGATTGGGCGTAGGGAAACGTTCCCCTGCGCCCAAACGCCCCAGCCCTCCCCACTCTTCTTGCAGTGCTGCACGCACGACCCCTTACAATCTCCTCATGGGCCGCATCCGAATCCTCTCCGACCTCGTGGCGAACCAGATCGCTGCCGGCGAGGTCGTCGAGCGCCCAGCATCCGTCGTAAAAGAACTGCTCGAAAACTCTCTCGACGCAGGAGCCACACGCATTCGCATCGAAGTCGAAGGCGGCGGACGCAAGTTGATTCGCATCTCCGACAACGGACACGGCATGGTGCGCGACGATGCTCTCCTCGCATTCGAACGCCACGCCACCTCCAAGCTCCGCACCTCCGACGATCTCCTCTCCATCACCACACTGGGATTCCGTGGCGAAGCCTTGCCCTCGATCGCCAGCGTCTCGCGTTTGACCCTCGAAACCCGCGACGCCGAAGACGAAGCCGGCACCGTCGTCGAAATCGCCGGAGGCATCATCACTCGCGTCGAAGACGCTGGCCTTCCCATCGGAACCACCATCACCATCCGCGATCTCTTCTTCAACACTCCCGCGCGTCGCAAATTCCTCCGCACCGAGCAAACCGAGCTCTCACACATCGCCGCGCTCGTCACGCATTACGCGCTTGCCAACCCCACCAAGCACTTCGAACTGCACTCTGCCACGCAAGCGCTCCTCACCGCGCCCACCGTTCCCAATGCCGCCGACCGCCTCTTCCAGATCTTCGGCAAGGACACCGCCAGCTACATGCTCCCCATCGCCGCCGAACAGGACTTCGCCCGCGCCGGCCTCCCCGAGCCCCCACCCTGGAAGCGCGAAGCTGGCTACGAACCACCCGTTCCCGGCCACCTCCGACTATCCGGCTTCATCTCCAAACCCGAGTTGCAAAAACTCAATCGAAACTCTATCTACATCTTCGTCAACCACCGCCTCATCCGCGACCGCCTCATCCTCCACGCGCTCACCGAGGCCTACCGCAACGTCATCCCTCCCACATCATTCCCCGTCGTTCTCCTCTTCCTCGAGATGCCTCCCGAAGAGGTCGACGTCAACGTGCACCCCGCGAAGACCGAGGTCCGCTTCCGCC
>Ga0126373_10003927_pt1 | contig 11251 bp, 8 predicted proteins | sample PanSoiMetPlot_11_FD_92545 | JGI IMG/M metagenome (GOLD analysis project Ga0126373, IMG submission 92545) | Tropical forest soil microbial communities from Panama - MetaG Plot_11 | ecosystem: Environmental > Terrestrial > Soil > Tropical forest > Bulk soil | place: Panama | collected 2016-02-17
ATCTGTATTTTGATTGTGGAGGCGGATCCGGAGTGATGATCGCCGGCATCATCAATCCTGATTTGAAGAAGTACAACGGCGAAATGGTTTCTGAAATGGCAGCAGCCGAGAAGAAACCGGAACTCGATGCGTTGTTTGATTTCATTCTCGCTGACCAAGCGCAGACCGGTGCACTATACTTCATGGCAAGTGAACAGGACTTGCAATATGGCTTGAAACAGCGTTGGACTTCGATCGGCTTGGACGCAAGCCATTCGGCCATCCTCGTGCGTTCGGTTCGAGGGCACGTTTTTTGGGATATTACGTGAGAGATCAAAAACTGATGCCAATGGAGGAAGCGATCCGCAAGATCACATCGATGCCCGCGCATCGTGAACACTTGGATGGCCGAGGGCTGATCAACGTCGGATTCTATGCCGACATCACAGTGTCTGATCCAGCTGCCATCATCGATGAAGCGACCTATCAAGACCCGAACAAACTTTCCAAGGGTGTGGACTGTGTGCTGGTTAATGGGCAGGTCGAGTTTGAGCATGGAGCTCTGACGGGAGTTAAAGCAGGACGAGCACTCCGCGGACAAGGCTGGACGGGACGCTGATTTCGTCTGGTTCGGGCTCTCGGACCAAGGCGCGAAGAAACGCGAGGCATGTCGCGCGCAAGAAAGTCAAGAACGTTTGTGGGCTGTGTCCCGGGTTAACAGTGCGGAAGAAGTGTCCGTGTCGTGGCGTCGATCGTGCCCGCGATACTCCCCTTTCTTAAATTTCCGTGGTCTTTTTGATTGATGGCAAACGTATGAGCGATCGGACTGGTACAGGTGCTTTAAGCCGACGTCATTTTGGCTTTCTTGTTGCCGGCGCGGCAGCTACCGCGTTCGGTGGCCAAGAGGTTCAGCAGCCGAACGCCGCTGCCCCCCGTTTGGCACCGGGATCTTTCGGGCGACCGCTTGTTCCGGACACGCCGGCATTCGAAGCACCGCTAGAGTTCACTCGTCGAGATGTTGTACTGAGGGTACAGCCTTTCACGATGAGTCACGTTCGGCTACTGCCGAACACTGTCTACTTCGACTCTCAGGAGTGGAACCGCGGCTACATGGCCCGACTGCGGGCGGACCGCCTCCTGTATACGTTCCGCGCCAATGCCGGACTGTCGGTGGGGTCGGCGAAACCACTCGGAGGTTGGGAGCAGCCGGAGAATGGTCAGCGCTCGAGCGAACTGCGCGGACATTTTGGCGGCCACTTCCTTTCCGCCAGCGCGCAACTGGCGGCGATGGGGGATCAGGAGGCTAAAGCCAAGGGCGATTACATGGTCGCTGAGATGGCTAAGTGTCAGGAAAAGCTTGGCGGCAAGTACCTTAGCGCGTTTCCGACGACATGGTGGGATCGGCTCGACAAAGGCGAGCGGGTTTGGGCTCCTTTCTACACGATTCACAAGATCACAGCTGGCATGTTTGACATGTACCGACTGACCGGGAATAAACAGGCGCTCCAAGTACTCGAAGGTATGGCCGCTTGGGCGGACGAGTGGACGTCTTCGAAGACAGAAGCGCACATGCAACAAATACTCACAGTCGAATTCGGCGGCATCGCGGAGAGCTTCTATCATCTCGCCGCGGAGACGAACGACGCCCGGTGGGCGAAATTGGGCGACCGCTTCCAGAAGAAGAGCTTTATCAATCCACTGGCAGCGCGGCGGGATGAATTGCAGGGATTGCACGTCAACACGCATATCCCGCAGGTAATTGCGGCAGCACGAAGATACGAAATCTCGGGCGATTGCCGATTTCGCGATTTATCCGAGTATTTCTTTTACGAAGTAACGACCGCGCGCTCCTATGTCACAGGCGGGACAAGCAATGCGGAAGCGTGGCTCGCTCCTCCGCGGCGTCTGGGGGCTGAGCTAAAGCAGAGCGTAAATACAACGGAATGCTGCTGCGCTTATAACATGCTTAAGTTGACCCGACAGCTTTATACCTGGAATCCGTCGCCCACCTTGTTTGATTACTATGAGCGCTTGCTGCTCAATCATCGCATCGGCACAATCCGGCCGAAGGTTGGATACACGCAGTATTACCTCTCGTTAGCTCCAGGGGCCTGGAAGACATTCAATACGGAGGATCAGACATTCTGGTGTTGCACGGGTACAGGAACTGAGGAGTATTCGAAGTTGAACGACAGCATTTACTGGCGGGACCAAGAAGGACTTTATGTGAATCTCTTCATCCCGTCGGAGCTGAACTGGGTGGAGAAAGGTTTCAAGGTCCGTCAAGAAACTCAGTATCCGGAGTCGGAGGACGTAACGCTGACCGTGATAGCAGCAAGGCCGAATGAAATGGCCTTGCGCCTTCGCATTCCCGGCTGGTTGGAGTCAGCGCCGACTGTGAAGTTGAACGAGAAGGTATTGGATGCATCCGCGAGCCCTGGCTCGTACTTGACTCTCAAGCGAGTCTGGAAAACCGGAGATAAAGTCGAAATGCACCTTCCCATGGACTTACATGTAGAAGTCATGCCGGATGATTCTCACACCCAGGCGTTTATGTATGGACCTCTGGTTCTGGCCGGCGACCTCGGCGCGGAGGGGCTGACTGAAGCTCACATCATCGGGCCAAATTTGCGGGTAGGCGCTCCGATTCCCGAGCAGCATGGCTCGCCGCTTGGGCCGGTGAACAGGACTCCTCCTGTACCTGATCTCGATATTCCGAGTTTCAAGGCATCAGGATCCGATCTGACTTCGTGGATCAAGCCGGGAGACAAGCCGCGAACATTCCGAACGTCGGGGCAGCGGAAAGACGTCACTCTGGTTCCGCTGAACAGCTTGTATGACAGGCGTTACTCGGTGTACTGGAATGTCTCGTAATGCGCCGCTCGTTTTTCTGCTTGGGTCTTCATTGACGAATCGCCGGCGAATCTCAATCACATCCAAACGGCGATACGTTGTCAGTTTCTTATTTGGACGATGCGCGGGTTCGGCATGGAGGGCGCGTTCAGACTAAGCTCGCTCTAGACCTGTTGGCGGAGGTTAGGACGCAGCGCAAGTGAGCCGTCGTCGTTCAGTTTCTGGTGACACGCCCACCGCATGGGGTAGCGCATCCCCTTCACTTCAATGGAAGCTCTTAATGTCAATCCTTTCCAATCGGTTCTGTTCGGAAGCACGAACTGAGCTTGCCGAATCTTGCCCGGTAGCGGGTAGCCCGCGTCGAGACAACCACTCTTAAGTACTTTTCCGTCCTGGCTCTGCACACTCACCCTCAATACGCCCGGCACGCCTGCGATGCCGTCATTCGCGAAGCCGACGATGAGTCCTATGTTGCCGCCGTCTTTGTAACTCCAGATAAAGGATGGCCTCACGCGATATCCAATGCGGCGATTGATCCGGTCGAACGCTGTTGGATAAGCCAGGTAATAGCTCAGAAGATTCTTCGCGCTGATCTGGTGAAAGTTCCAGAGCGACCAGTAATTCGCCCCGATATCGCTCACATGAGCGATGATGTTCTCTGCTGGAGATATTCCTTCTTGTGCGGCATTCGAATCAGGAGGTTGCCCCGGAATCCCTTGTTCAAGTAATGCCGCGATCCAGGGCGGTCGGTTGCTGAGCGCCTCAATCTGCTCGTTCTCAATGAAAATGGTGTCACTGCGAATCCAATTGTTGCTGCGGACTGTACGGTCCAACACTTCCGAATTACCAACCCGGCTGAAGTCCGGTTGGGTATTGGTCAGCAGTGGAGTCTTGGAGAAATTCTCGAGCTGGACTTCCAGCATATTGACCCAGGTGCGCTCAGCAGTTTGATAATCGGGGAAGGGATTGTTGCCGAATGGCCAAGTGTGCCCTTCACCCCAAAATCCGTACATGAAGGTATCGATAAACTCGATCAGCGGACTGCCATCGAATTCCGCCGCCAGTTGTCCAACCAGGTCTTTGAATGCCTGCTGAAAAAAAGGATGATCGTACCGAGGCTGATAACGAGAATACGGGTTCTCAAGGAATCTCTTGCCCGCTGCGGCGCTTTCCTGATCAGTCGCCACGAGATCAACTTTCGGCACTTTGTCGAGAACAAAATCCGGCAGAGCCGGCTCGTGTTTGTAGTCGGGAGCGCACATCTGAACTCGAAGTCCAACCCGTTTATTGTTCTTCTTCGCCAATTCAAAAACGAGCTTCAGATACTCGGGCATCTCGAGGCGTCCTGGTCGTGGCTGAACTTCCCTCCATGTTGGACGGATATAAAGCTGCTGGCCCAGAGGAAATCGAACCAATTCCTCGATGGCTTGGGAAATGTTGTCTGACTTAATTTCCTCCGCGCCACTGTCTGCCGTGATGTAAGTGACCAGTCCCTTGCCATAGTTCGGCACTACGTCCTCAGAAGGAGTGGTGGTCATCACTACGTCATCATTGGGAATAATGGCGTCCGGTGGGTATTGAGGGAACGGCCCCTGATTGAGACGATCGGCGACTTGGGGACCGGACCCGAAGTCATATTTTCCCCAATTGTGAGCGGGAACCGTCGCATGTGATTTACCTATCCCAAGTTCTGCAGCTACCGCAATAGCGGCACTACTTTTTAGAAAGTCTCTACGCTGCATTTGGAGTCATCTCCTCAGTCGTGGTTCGGTTCCATTCGGCAATCTGCTAGAGAGAACTCGTTCGAATCGTTTGCGGCAACGTCAGCTCATTTCCGCAAACCGAAGCGCGATGGCCACTTGACGTCAGATCAGATTTACGGAGCCTGTGCGGCAATGGCGCCGATGTCAGCAATGTTGTCGCCTTTTTTAAGTGATGGGACCGCGTTGATATGCAGGAGGACGCCAGAGACAGGAGCGCGGGGTTCGAGTATGACCTTGCCGAAATAGTCGGTGACAAAACCGATTTTCATCCCCTGTTGAACATAGGTACCACGCTTCACAAGCGGGTACCAAATGCCAGGGCCGTCGGACAAGACATCCACGACTCTGTCGAGCCACACGGGATTCTCGATGGGCCGAGGAGTTCCTGGAAGCATTTTGAGAGCGCGCATGGTGCTGAGTGTCCCGTCCACGAGGAGGGTGACATCATCCGCGTCGACGATGCCGGCATAGCCAGCTTCAACGACGATGGAAGGTTTGCCGCGAGCAGTAGAGGTATTGTCGAGGTAGCGAGTGGCGCTCAGGTCCGTGGGACGGTCGCGCCATATGATGATATGGTCGAGTCCAAAAGAGAGAACCATCTCTTTTGATATTCGGTCTTGGGTCTCCTTGCCAGTAGGTGCCCAATACGCGTAAGGACGGAGGCTTTCGTCGAGATCGCCGCCGTGGTAGTCGATAAGATAATCACATCGATCGACGACTTGTTTGGTGACAAGAAAGGACGCACGTTCAGTTTGTGTCCCATCGTCTTTTCCAGGATAGAAGCGGTTCATGCTCTTGTTATCGATTGGGTTAACGTGGGGGACCTTTTGTTCGAACGATTGAATGTTGACGAGGGGGATAAGGATGACCGTGCCGGTGATTTTAGAGGGATCGAGCAGATTGATGAGTTTTTCAATCGCAATGATCGAGGTGTATTCAGTACCGTGGGCGCCAGATACAAGTGCCAGGACGGGACCACGCTTTTCGCCGTTGATTACGATGACGGGAATATTGGTTGCAGCGTCGAGACCAGCGGGAACTTCCAGATAGCCCGTTGATTTTTGGCCCGGAGCAGCAGAGGCAGTGCCGACAGAAAAAGGCAAAGCCTGTGCCTGAACGAACAGTGGAAATAACAGAGAGATCCCGTACGAAGCAAAGGTGCGAGCAAAAGACCTAAGCATAGATCCTCCATGGGGTGGATGAGGATACCGTGGGCGGAATGATTCGAGCAATGCACCGTGGCTGACAGAGGCTTGCTGGTCCTCGCCGAATTTAGCCAAGACGAATATTGTTGGAGCGACCTATACGCTGCTGATCATCGGTGATGAATGTGCGAGCCAAGCGCATTCATTGATTGGATCCATCTTTCAATTGCAGTTCGCACCATTGTTTTCAAGGCACTTTCTTCGAATATTCGCAGTTAAAGCCACTATTTAATGACGGGCCACGCGAGGTGTGTCATGCCTCACGCAGTGCCGAGACGATCGCCAAGCGTGCTGCATGCCATGCGGGCAGTAGGCTTCCGAGGACTCCCATCGTAGCGGCGAAAAGAAGGCCGTAGCCAAGATCAGTCAGCGTCACGCGAAATGCGAACGAGATTTCTCCCATCGACCCTGTCGTGCTGGCACTCATCCGGTTCATCAACAGGGACAGCAGGCATCCCAAAATGCCGCCAGCGATCGCAAGGAGCAGTCCTTCGAGCACAAACACTATTAATACTGTGCCGCGCGAAAAGCCTAGCGTCCGTAACGTGCCAACTTCCCGGGTGCGATTGGCGACAATCGCGTACATGGTATTCATCGCGGCGAAAATTGCGCCCATCCCCATCACGACCCCAACGAATGCGGCCAGGCCTCGCAGCAGTTCGATCAGCGGGCCTGCCTGCCCTTCATAATATTCGCGTTCATCTGTCATGGTGAGTGGATACTGCAGATTTGCTTGCAAGTCGCGATCGAAAGCCGGTAGCACGTTGCGATCTTCGAGGCGGACCGTGAGCGAGTTCTCGGTTCCTGCGCGATTGAAGGCGGACGCCATGGCGTCGAGGTCCCCCCAAATCTCGCTTTCGAATGAGGTGCCCTCGGCAGTAAAGACGCCCACCACGTCAAACTCGCGTCGCGTCAAGGAAACCTGAGAACCGATTGCGAGCCCGCCGATGCGGCTTTGGGCCTGCCTTCCCACAACAACTTCAAACAATCCCGGTTGCGGGCGACGGCCTTCGACGATCTTCACTTCAGTTCGCAGATTGAATGCCGCAGGTGTTACACCGCGAATTCCGAGGTTCATTAACTCGCCGTCGCTACGCTTGGGAAGTGCAACAACTGCTACCAACTCGGGTGAGGCGAGAGCGCTACCATCACGATCTCGCGCTACTCGCGGATCGTTTGCCAGCCAATCCCCAGCTGCTTTGCTGAACGAAGATCCGAGCTCTGACATCGCGCCTTTCTCCAACACGATGGCATTGCCTACAGTGCCGCTGGACCGGAGTGCGAAAAGAAATCCGCTGGCCATAGAAAGCAAGCTTACGAAAACTGCGACCACCAGTCCGATTCCGATCATGGCGAGCAGCGTCGATTTCCAGCGGACAGCCAGACTGCGGAGACTGTAGCGGAGAGGTAGTGCCATGCTAGATATGCCTTAGTAGTTCCGTGATTCTGGCGCGATAAGCAAAAATCGACGGAAATAGACTGGCCGAAAGCCCTAAAGTCGCGCCCATGGTGATGCCGACGACAGCGATCGATGGCGGCACGTTCATCTTCGGAAACGTGCTAATTAAACCTCCAATCACGGGAGCATCGGGTAGCACATCGATGAGAAAACGACCAAGAAACAAGCCTAACGCCGCTCCGCATACACCAAGCAAAACCCCCTCGGCCAAAATGAGGCTTAATACAAGCCGCCCAGAGAAACCCAGTGTTTTCAGCACTCCTATTTCTTTGCGCCGCTCGCGCACCGCCATGCTCATGGTGTTCGCAGTTACCAAGAGAAGGGTAAACATCACTGCCAACCCGATCCCATTCAGAAGTACGACAAGGTTTCCGCCGAGCGCTCCAGCGTTGGCGCGGTACAGCATCTCGGTTTCGGTCTGAGTTTGCGCGTCACTGCTCTCGAATAGTTCATCGATTGCGTGACTGATTACGCCCGCTTGCTGCGGATCGGCAATCTCCACGCGATAGGTGCGTACGCCCGCACTCCCTGCGGTTGCCTCATCGAGGTATTTGTAATGTAAGAAGAGCGTCGACTCGTCGGTGCCGGGGTAGCGCGTTTGGTCAGTCCTGTAGATGGCGCTGATTACGAATTCATAAGGGTTGCCGGTTCGATAGATGTTGCTGGTCAACTGAATTGTTTCGCCAACTTTCCAGCGAAATCGTTCCGCAAGAGTGCGGCCAATGATTGCGCCACGCCGATCTCGCAGAAATGCCTCCTTCTCATTTTGGGTCAAAATGTATTCCGGATACATGGCGAGGAAGTTCTCAGCCTGGACGGCAAAGTTTGCGAATTCACTGTCAGGATTGTTCGCATCGCGCATCCCGCCGAAATAATTTGCGGCAGCGACCCTCTTCACTCCCGGCACGGCTGCAATGCGCCGTTCGTAAGGCAATGGAATGCTGTAAAAGCGACTGACGTTATTGCGCGTGATTAACCTGGATGCGCTTTGGCTGAGGGATCCACGCAGCGAGGCAACGAATGTCTGCAAAGTGCAGAAGAGAAAAATACAAACCGCAATTGCGATGGCCGTGCTCAGGGTCCGTATCCAATTTTGCCGCAGCTGTTTCACAACGAAGGGCAAGAATTTCATGGGTTGAGATTCAAATAGACGCCCTTCTCCAGGCGGTTCCTGAATGCGCGCGACTGCGGGTATAGTTGCCGATAACTGAGCATCGCGAGCACACTTTTGGATGAGCGGCCAAATTCCTGCCGCCAGCGGTTTCGTAACGCTGTCGAAGGTTTGCCTCACGATTGGTCCGGTGGGATACTCCAACGAAATGAGCCCGCAGAACGTAGCCGCGGCGGAGTTCCAGAAGAGTACTCATCGGCTTATTAGCGGCCGGAACTATTACGTGAGCCAGTTGAGCGCGTGGATCTCATACGGACTGCTGCAATACGGATTGACACCGGGTGGCCTGCCCGTTGCGTTAGAGACCGCTGCATGGTGCGGCACAGGTCTGCTGGGCACTCATTTTCTCGCCTGGTTCGCAGACCGGCAGCGGTGGCGAACGATTCGCCAACTATTGAGTCCTTTTACGGCGGGAGCGCTGGTGCTGCCGGCCGCCATGAATGCCGCGCGCGCCGCCCTGGGCACTCTATGGGTTCATGAACCCTTTCGAGCGACCCACACATGGGTGGCGATGGCTCATTATCTTCAAGCCGTGCTGGTCATTTCGATTTGGTGTGCGGTGGTGCTCACTGTGAATGAAGTGAATCATCGCCGATCAGCGGAAACAGAGGCACTGCGCTTGGCATTGATTGCCAAGACCTCGCAATTTCACGCACTGCGCTCGCAATTGAATCCACACTTTCTATTTAACTGCCTCAACAGTTTGCGGGAGCTTATCGACGAGGACCGCAATCGGGCAAAACAGGTTATTGATCTGCTCTCTGCATTGTTGCGATACACGCTGCGGGCAGACCGCGTCGAAACAGTCTCACTCACAGAAGAACTTCGAGCCGTTGAAGATTACCTGGCGCTCGAAAAGGTTCGCTTTGAGGACCGGCTGCGTACGCGTTTTGATATCGATCCGAAGACTGTCGGAGCCAAACTTCCTCCAATGCTGTTGCAAACACTCGTTGAAAATGGCGTCAAGCATGGGATTGCGCGATCACCCGCAGGCGGCGAGCTTGTCATTGTTACGGCTATTTTTGATGAAAACCTGCGGGTCGAAGTCACCAACACCGGCAAATTGTTGGACGCTACCGAAGGTCTCCCTGCCGTTGGCCTCGACAACGCCCGAGAGCGGCTGCGTCTTATGTATGGCGACCGCGCTTCCCTGTCGTTGGCCGCTGTTGATGAGTTCAACGTAAGCGCAGAAGTTGTGATACCTCTTCGTTCCAACGGACTACCATCGTGAGAGCACTCATCGTTGACGACGAAAGACTGGCACGGAACGCATTGCGCCGGCTGCTGAGCGCTCATCCCGAGGTCAAAGTTGTCGGCGAAGCGTCGAACTGCGATGAAGCGATGGGCGCTATTCAGAAATGCTGGCCCGACGTTCTCTTCCTCGACGTAGAGATGCCAGGCGGCAGCGGCTTCGAGTTGTTAGAGAAACTGGAATATGTCCCATCTGTCATCTTCACGACCGCCTACGACGAATATGCGGTCCGAGCTTTTGAGGTCAGTGCGCTCGACTATCTGATGAAGCCGATCGCAGCTGAGCGTCTGGACGCCGCACTAACGCGTGCTCGGAAAGCTCTGGCCATGATTGCCAAAGAACCTTGCAATGGCCGAATTGCGTCCGCTTTCCAGCAGATCTTCGTGCGCGAGGGGGAACGGTGTTGGATCGTGCAGTTGACCGATATTTCATTGATGGAATCTGAGGGCAGTTACACGCGTCTCCACTTTGGCGGAAATGCACCGCTCATCTATCGCTCGCTAACCGCTATCGAGCAACGACTCAGTCCAACAACTTTTTTTCGGGCGAACCGTTGCCAGGTCGTCAACCTCCGCTGGATCGAGGCCGTAGAAAACGATATCGACGGCCGGTTAAGTATCAAGCTACGCAACGGGAAGCAGGTTGAGATCTCACGCCGGCAATCCAAGAGTCTGAAAGACTTGCTGAGTTTCTGAGAGACACTGAGGCCTACCAAGTGCCCAAGTTCGTAGTCTGAACGTTGTCTGTAAACGTGCGTCTCGAAAATGCCTAAAAGAGCGTTGCTGGATAAGTGCTAGTTGCCAGTTGTGTATGGGAGTTAGTCGAGCAGTTCCGACGCCGCCAAGAGCCGCACGCCCTTGATAGGTCGAGCCTGCCCTTTTACATCCAAACAATCGCTCACGATTTTCAATCTCACTGTCCGCGGAAAGTTTTACTGGTGAGACTTTTTTTGATATCTGTCCATGGTCTGTTGTTCACGTCTCCAAGGCTTCGACTTAAGTTGATGCTCTACGTGCAAGTCGTTTAGGACGTGTTTCACAAGTGGTCGCAAGAGTTCGGCGTGTATCTCAAACCGGTTCCTATATATGGAATTGACACTCGGATGTGGTTCCCGGATTGAACGGCAAGACTCTAGAGGGGTACTCAGTATCGGGGCGGGTAGTTCAGAGACATCACCAGGTCATGGTCTTCGGGGCTAGAGAGTGGTACTTGGCGCGGAGAACTGCTTGGGTTAGGCTAAGTGCGGCTTGGCACATCTCGGAGATACCCAATGAGCCCAGAAACCCCGGTACAAACAGTTTTGGTGTGTTCTCAATGCGGGCGCTCGCTAGCGCCCTCGGAACTGGTGCATATCGCCGGAAGCTGGGTCTGTGCTAATTGCAAGCCGGCATTTCTGAGCCGCGTGATGGCCAGCGGTGCATCGACATCAGCCTTCCAGTATGGCGGATTCTGGATCCGCCTCGGCGCGCGCATACTGGATGGCCTTGTATTGGGCGTTCCCTTCATGATCGTTGGCTTTCTGCTAATACCGAATCTTCTGCGGACGGCCACTCGAGCACCCGCGACACC
>Ga0126373_10003928_pt1 | contig 11250 bp, 11 predicted proteins | sample PanSoiMetPlot_11_FD_92545 | JGI IMG/M metagenome (GOLD analysis project Ga0126373, IMG submission 92545) | Tropical forest soil microbial communities from Panama - MetaG Plot_11 | ecosystem: Environmental > Terrestrial > Soil > Tropical forest > Bulk soil | place: Panama | collected 2016-02-17
CCGAAAGAATCAGCACCAGGGCGAGCTTCGCCTGCAGCCATCCGCTCGCGAACCAGTGCCCGGTAAAGCCGAGAGTCAGGCCGAGCACCCACACGAGGATCATCGCCGGATTGATGATCGCCTTGAGCAGCCGCCGCTCCATCACCTTGAAGGTCTCGGACTGCTTGGAGCCCGCCTGCGCCTCGCAGTGGTAGACGAACAGGCGCGGCAGATACAGCATGCCGGCCATCCAGGCGATGACCGCGATGATGTGGAACGCCTTGAGCCACGCGTACATGGTCATCCCTTCCGGCGGACGCGGGCAAGCATGCGCTCCACGTGCGCGATCGGGGTCTCCGGAACGATGCCGTGGCCAAGATTGAAGATGAATGGACGGCCCGCGAAGGCTTCCAGAATGGCGTCGATCGCCCGATCGAGCCCGGCACCACCCGCGACGAGCACGAGCGGATCGAGATTGCCCTGAACCGCCAGGTGGCGCTGAACCTCGTTTCGCGCAAAGCCGCGATCGAGGGTCCAATCGAGGCCGACCGCATTGAGCGGGATGCCCGCGATATAGGCCTTGAGCTGAGCGCCGGCGCCGCGCGGAAATCCAATCACCTTCGCGCCGGGCACCCGTGCCCGCAGCTTGGCCACGATCCGCGCCGTGGGCTCGATGCACCAGCGGGCAAATTCCTCCGGCGGCAGCACGCCCGCCCAGGTGTCGAATATCTGCACCGCATCGGCGCCTGCCTCGAGCTGCCGCGCCAGATAGGTCGCGGACGCCTCGACCAGGCGATCGATCAAGGCCGCGAACGCGGCCGGCTCCCGATAGGCGAACAAACGGGCTGGGGCTTGATCCGGCGTGCCCTGGCCCGCGACCATGTAACTCGCGACCGTCCAGGGGGCGCCGCAGAAGCCCAGCAGGGCGGTCGCGGGATCGAGCTTCGCCTTGACGGCGCGCACGGTCTCATAGATCGGGGCGAGCAGCTTCTGATCGGACTCGCCGGCCAGCCGCTGCAAGGCGCCGCCGTTAGCGATCGGCTCGAGCCTTGGGCCCTCACCGGCTGCGAAACGAACCGGCTGGCCGAGCGCATGCGGGATAACCAAAATGTCCGAGAACAGGATCGCCGCGTCGAAGCCGAACCGCCGCACCGGCTGCAGCGTCACTTCCGCCGCATAGTCCGGGGTGAAGAGCAGGTTGAGGAAATCGCCGGCCTTCTCACGCAGAGCGCGGTATTCGGGCAGATAGCGCCCGGCTTGACGCATCAGCCAGACCGGCGGTGGATCCTGCGCGATCCCGTCCAGGACCTTGAGCAACGGTTTGTTCACAGCGTCTCCACGGGCGGCTCTTCCTGCCAAAACTAGGAGAGAATCTTCCTGTTATGATTCTTAGGCGGTGGATTGGACTCATGCATCTTCGTCAACAGATCGTCCACCGTCCGCCCACATCGGGCCGTTGTGCCAGGCGCGCGCGGAAGCGGGTAGCGCGGCCTCGATGGCTCCATCGACGGGGCATTGGTTCACCGTCGCGTCGAGAAGCCCACAGCCGACCCACATATCACCATTGTGCGGGGGCGTGCACCGCACCTTCGTCCTCTTGGCAGCATTGGGGAAAGTCTGCATAGCTTTGAGCGGGCGCGGCGGGGAGCCGGGTGTGGGCCATCGCTTCCTCCCCACGGTTTCACAGGTTTTCCATGCCCCAGCGAACCGGAAGCTTCTTTCACCTCCATCTCGTGTCCGATGCAACCGGCGAGACGCTGACGACGGTCGCACGCGCGGCGACCGCGCAGTACACCAAGATGTCGCCGGTCGAGCACGTCTATCCGCTGGTGCGCACCCCAAAGCAGCTCGACCGGGTGCTGGCCGAGATCGAGGAGGCGCCCGGGATCGTGCTCTACACGCTGCTCGACGATGACCTGGTCAAGCGGCTGGAAGATCATTGCCGCGAGCTCAGCCTGCCGTGTCTCTCGATCCTGGGGCCGGTCCTGCAGCTGATGCGGTCCTATCTGGGTGCCGAGACGAGCCACCGCGTCGGCGCCCAGCACACGCTCAATGCCGAATACTTCAAGCGCATCGATGCGCTCAACTACACCGTGCTGCACGACGACGGACAGCACATCGATGAGCTCGAGCAGGCCGATGTGGTGCTGGTCGGAGTGTCGCGCACCTCCAAGACGCCGACCTCGATCTATCTCGCCAATCGCGGCATCAAGACCGGCAACGTGCCATTGGTGCCCGGCATCACGGTCGCGCCGCAGGTCGAGAAGTTGGCCAATCCATTGGTGGTTGGTCTGTTCGCGAGCCCGGAGCGGATCGTGCAGATACGGCAGAACCGGCTGCTCGGCCTCAAGGCGCACCAGAACGAGCACGAATATATTGACCGCAAGGCCGTGGCTGAAGAGGTTGCCTTCTCGCGCAAGCTTTGCACCAAGCACAACTGGCCGCTCATCGATGTCACCCGCCGCTCGATCGAGGAGACCGCCGCGGAGGTGCTGAGCTTGCTTGCCGAGCGCCGGCGGTTGCCGGCTTCCTGACAGTGGGACCGCATATGGGACTGTGGCTTGCCGCCGCGCCGTTGCTGCTCGCCTCCCGCAGCGCCAGCCGGCGTGCCGTTCTGGCCAGCGCCGCGATTCCGGTCGAGGCTGTGCCCGCCGATATCGATGAGCGCGCGATCGAGGCGAGCGCCACGGACAAATCGCCGACTGGCGTCGCCAAACTGTTGGCCGTTACCAAGGCTCTGGCGGTGGCGGCGCAGCGGCCGGGACGCCTGGTGCTCGGCGCCGACCAGACGTTGGCGGTGGGTGAGAGGCTGTTCGCCAAGCCGGCAGATTTGCGAGCAGCGCGCGCACAGCTCGCCTCGCTGCGCGGGATGACGCACGCGCTTCACTCAGGCCTGGCGCTGGTGCGTGATGGTGCGGTCGTATTCGAGCACTGCGAGATCGCGACGCTGACGATGCGAAATTTTTCCGACTGCTTTCTCGATGCCTATATTGAAGCCGGAGGGCCTGCGGTCACGGCGAGCGTCGGTGGCTATCAGGTCGAAGGCATCGGCATCCAGCTGTTCGAGCGCATCGAGGGCGATCACTTCACCATCCTGGGCCTGCCCTTGCTGCCGCTTCTCGCCCACCTTCGACATGCCGGCTATCTTGCCGCATAGAGTATGCCACATGTTCATCCTCGGCCTGACCGGCTCGCTCGGGATGGGAAAATCGACCACCGCGGGCTTCTTTGCCGAAGCCGGCGTGCCGGTGCACGACGCCGACGCGGTCGTGCACGCGCTCTATGAAGGCGAGGCGGTGCCCGCCATCGCGGCGGCTTTTCCCGGCAACATCGTGGACGGCAAGGTCGATCGCGCCAAGCTCGGCGCGGCCGTGCTCGATGATGCCGGCGCTCTGCAGCGATTGGAGGCAATCGTTCATCCCCTGGTGAGCGCCGCCAAGGCGCGCTTCCTGGCGGATGCGCAGGCGCGTGGCGCCAAGGTCGTCGTGCTCGACATTCCGCTCCTCTTCGAGACGGGAGGCGAGGCGCGGGTCGACGCCGTCGTGGTGGCATCGGCGCCCGCGCACGTTCAAAGAGAGCGCGTGCTGGCGCGGCCCGGGATGACGGCCGACAAGCTCGATGCCTTGCTGGCGCGCCAGATGCCGGACAGCGAGAAGCGCAAGCGTGCGGATTTTGTCGTGGACACATCGCTGGGATTTGAGGCCGCGCGGGCGCAAGTGCGGGAGATTTTGCGCGTGGTTGCTACTATGCCGAAGCGGTGCAAGTGATTCGGTAAAAGCTATGCGCGAGATCGTCCTCGATACCGAGACGACCGGCCTCGACCCCTACCAGGGGCATCGCCTGGTCGAGATCGGCTGTATCGAGCTCGTCAACCGCATCCCGAGCGGACAGACGTTTCACCGCTACGTCAATCCGGAGCGCGACGTGCCGACCGAGGCCTTTGCGGTGCACGGGCTCTCGCGCGACTTCCTCAAGGACAAGCCGTTATTTGCGGAGGTCGTCGACGATCTGCTTGCTTTCATGGGCGATGCGCCGCTCGTTGCCCACAACGCCGCCTTCGACCTCACCTTCATCAACGCCGAATTCGAGCGCGCCGGCCGCGCGCTGCTCGCGCGCGAGCGCATGATCGACACGCTCCTGCTCGCCCGCCGCAAGCATCCCGGCAGCCCCAACCGGCTCGACGATCTGTGCGCCCGCTATGGCATCGACAATTCGAAGCGGGTCAAGCACGGCGCGCTGCTCGATGCCGAGATTTTGGCCGACGTCTATCTCGAGCTGATCGAGGGTCGCCAGGCGCAGCTCATCCTGGTCGGGTCCGGCAATGGAGGGATGGCGGTCGGCGCCGGCCGCGCCATCGTTCTCAGGCCGCGTCCGATCGCCTTGCCGCCGCGGCTGCGCGAGGACGATCTTGCGGCGCATGCGCTGTTCCGCGCGAGCCTCGGCGAGAAGGCGATATGGAACGATTATCTGGCGGCGAGCGCTTGATTGCGCTGGTCCTTGCGGGAAACCGGCATCCGTCCCGATCAAGCCCGGGCAAGTTCTTTCCGGGAGATGCGCTTAGGTCGTGGCGGCCGCGGGCTGCGCCTGCATTTGCGCGATCCGCTGCTGATAGAGCGTGACGAAGTCGACTGGATCGAGCAGCAGCGGCGGGAAGCCGCCGCCCCGCACCGAGGTGGCGACAATCTCGCGAGCGAATGGAAACAGGAGCCGCGGGCACTCGATCATGAGCACCGGGTGGAGCTGATCCTCCGGAATGTTCTGAATGCGGAACACACCTGAATAGGTCAGGTCGAATGCAAACAGGACGCTCGATTCCGCGCTCTCTGCCTTGCCCTCGAGCTTCAGTGAGACCTCGTAATCGGTGGGCGCGAGCTGGCCGAGCCCGACATTGATCTGGATATTGATGGAGGGCGGCGTCTGATTCGGGCCGAGCGCGCGCGGCGCGTTCGGATTCTCGAACGAGAAATCCTTGATGTACTGGGCCAGCACGTTGAGCTGTGGCTGCGGCCGCTCGCCGCCATTGGTTGCCATGGTCATGAACGCAAACCTCCGCCCGCGGGACTGTCCTGCGCGGCTGGCTAACATAGGGGCTTCCCACGAACAAGGAATAGTGAACGGCCGCGCCGGCTTTTCGCGCCACGCAAGTGCGGGCGTCAGCTGCCCGGGAGGTGTCCCCGGGGGTGCGGCACCACCCGGCGGCCCCGCCATAAAGGGTTGAAATTCGATAGAAACTCGTGCGCGGCGGCCGGGGTGGCCGCCAGGGTCAAGAAACTGCCAAGAAAATCCCGCAAGACGACCCCTCCATGGCGCGGCTGCATCGCTGACATTCCACCCGGACCTTGTTGGCGGGGCATGCGGGATCGTCTATGGTCGCGCCCCTGAGAGCTTGGCCGTCTAGGCGCGCCACTGGTTGCGTTCCATAGCGTGCTTACATAAAGGCCTGGGAACCGACTTCTGCCCCGCAAGTCGGCGGACACGTGTCGGCCCCCTGCGGCTCGGACAGCAGCGAAAGCCTAGCAAGACGAAAGCTTGCAACACGTGATCGATTTCTGGTGGATATACGCCGCTGTCGCGGTGCTGATCTTCGTGAAGCTGTGGAGCGTGCTCGGACAGCGCACCGGACGCGAGCGCCCGCCGCGTGACCCTTATTCGGCGCGCGACGGCATGCGCCCGTCCACCAACGATAATGTGGTGGCGCTGCCGGGCCGCGCCGGCGAGCCGCCATCCAAGCCGGTCGACGCCACGGCGTCGCCGCCGGCGGATCGCTGGAGCGGCATCGCCGAGGCGGGCACCGCGGTGGCGGCAGGGCTCGATGCGGTCGCGCGCGAGGACAAGAGTTTCGACGCCAAGCACTTCATTGCCGGCGCCCGCGCCGCTTACGAGATGATTGTGACCGCCTATGCGGAAGGCGACCGCCGCGCCCTCAAGGGCCTGCTGTCCCGCGACGTCTACGACGGCTTCGAGGCGGCGATCCGCAACCGGGAAGGCAAAGGCGAGACGGTGGAGAGCCGCTTCGTCTCCATCGACAAGTCGGACATCACCGACGCCGAATTGCGCGGCCGCACCGCGCAGATCACCATCCGCTTCGTGTCGCAGCTCGTCTCGGTGACGCGCGACCGCAACGGCAATGTCATCGACGGCAACCCGGACAAAGTTACCGACGTCACCGACGTATGGACATTTGCCCGCGACCTCTCGTCGCGCGACCCCAATTGGAAATTGGTCGCGACGGAAGCCGGACAATAGTGGAGGCGATGGTGCGGCCCCGGCATTTCGCGAAGCTCGCGGCTGCCGTGCTCGCCGCACTCACGCCGATCTCGAGCGCGTGCGCCGAGGAGGCTGGGCCGCTGAAGATGGCGGATACGCAGCTCGAGCCGCTTCACTGGAGCGCGCTGGAGGGCTGGGCGGCCGACGATCACGTGGCCTCGTTCGCGGCCTTCGTGAAAAGCTGCGCGCCGTTCCTCGCCAGCAAGGAGCCGCACGAGGGCCGCCCGATCCATACCGCGCTTTGGCACGTGTGCCGCCGCGCGGTGCGTTTTGCGCCCGCGAGCGCCGCCGAGGCGCAAGCCTTCTTCGAGGAGAATTTCGAGCCCGTTTCTATCGCCCGCATCGGCGAATCGCGCGGCCTGCTGACCGGCTATTTCGAGCCCGAGGTCGAAGGCTCGCGCTTTCCGAACCCGGAATTCTCGGTTCCGCTCTACCGCCGCCCGCACGATCTTCTGGTCAATGGCCATCCGGTAAGTGCCAAGGGCGAGGTTCCCAACCGTGCCACCATCAGCCGCCGCAATGCGCAAGGCGAGCTGGTGCCCTACTACGATCGTGCCGCCATCGAGAATGGCGCGCTCGATGGGCAGAAGCTCGAAATCTGTTGGCTGCGCGATCAGTTCGAGGCGCTCTCGATCCAGATCCAAGGCTCGGCGCGCGTGCGGCTCGAGGATGGCACTGTGTTGCGTGTCAATTACGATGCGCATAATGGCCACGCCTACGCGGCGGTCGGGCGCATCCTGATTGAGCAATATGGAATCCCGCAGGAGCAGATGTCGATGGAGCGCATCCGCCAATGGATGCAGGCTAATCCGGGGCTCGCCGCCAAGGTCCGGCAAGCCAATCCGTCGTTTGTGTTCTTCCGCATTACCGGCCTGTCCGATGCGGGCGAAGCGGTCGGCGCGCAGGGCGTGCCGCTGAGCCCGGGCCGCTCCATCGCGGTCGATAAGCTACACGTCTATGGTACGCCGTTCTTCATTGCCGCCGATCTGCCGATCGACAGCGACAAGTCCAACACGAAATTCCGTCGGCTCATGATCGCGCAGGATACGGGCTCCGCCATTATTGGGCCGGCGCGCGCCGATCTCTATTGGGGTGCCGGCGACGTCGCCGGCCACATCGCCGGGCGTATCCGCCAGCAGGGGCAGTTCGTCATGCTGCTGCCGCGCGAACTCGACATGGTCGAAGCCGGTAAGCACACGCCGCTACCCGCGCCCAAGCCGCCGATACCGGAAGCCGTGGTGCAGGACGACAAACCCGTCGCCGGCAAGACTAATGAGACGACCCTGGCGGACGAGGCCGGCAAGCACCGCCACCATGCGCCGGAGCCGCTCGCGCGGCCGCAGGCACGACTGAAATCGAAGCACGGCGCATGAGCCGCCGACGCAGCGATCGCCCGCGACAGCGCCAGTTGAGCGAGGAGGAGCAGCGTTTGTGGAGCGGCATCACCCGCTCGGTCGCGCCCCTCAAGCGCAAGCCGCCGGCGATGCCGCAGGCGCGCGCGCCGCGCGATGTCGCTCCCGCCGAACGGGTGGTGGCGCAGAGCACGCGGCGGCGTGTTGCGCCGTTCCCGCCGCATGCGGTGAAGCCCACCACCAAGTCCGCGATCAAACAAACATCCGCGATCGACGGGCTCGACCGGCGGCGCAAGCAGCGCCTGGCACGCGGCGCCGAGGCAATCGATGCCCGCATCGATCTGCACGGCCGCACCCAGAGCGAGGCGCACGCGGCGCTGCTCGGTTTCTTGCGCCGCGCCCAAGCCGAGGGCGCGCGCTTCGTGCTCGTCATCACCGGCAAGGGTGGTTTTCCGGACGGGAGCGCCAGCGGCGCGCGCGGCATTCTCAAGCGCCAAGTGCCGCTCTGGCTGCGGCAGACTGAGTTTCGCCACTATGTACTCGCCGCCGCGGACGCGCATCGCGCCCACGGCGGCGAGGGAGCGCTCTACATACACATTCGGCGCCCCAGAGCTTGACCGCTGTCGCAGGCGGAACGTCCGCACTTGCGCCACGCTCGGTTGCTCCAGCACCTGCGCGGTGTCGGTGGCGCCGCATAGGCGGGCGCCGCAGAGATCGGCGGGGACACATAGACCGGCACACATAGACCGGCAGGGACACATAGACCGGCGCGAAGGCGTAGCCCGCGCAGAAGCCCCGGCCGCTGGCCGTTCTACAACAAAGTGAATCGAATTGTAACCGACGCTCTTTTTGGATTTATCCCCGTGCCCGTTCGGGCGACATTCGCTCGCCCGGCGCTGACAGGTCTCAAGCCACATGATCGCCGTCGTCGAGGACGATTTGAGAGCCACGCACGCGCTTAAAAGACCTGCTGCTGCGCGAAGGGTTCCCTCGCCCGCAGCCTTCAAAGAATAAAGCGGCTCAAATCGGCGTTCTTGGCGAGGTCGCCGATGTGCTTGTGCACATAGGCGGCGTCGATCGTGATGGTGTCGCCGGAGCGGTCGGGGGCCGCGTAGGAGATGTCGTCGAGGATGCGCTCCATCACGGTCTGCAGCCGCCGCGCGCCGATGTTCTCGACGCTCGCATTGACCTGCACCGCGACGTCGGCGATGCGGTCGACCGCGTCTGGCGTGAATTCGAGCGTCACCCCCTCGGTCGCGAGCAGCGCCACGTATTGCTTGATCAGCGAGGCCTCGGTTTCGGTCAGGATGCGGCGGAAGTCGTCGCGGGTGAGCGCCTGCAGCTCGACGCGGATCGGCAGGCGGCCCTGCAGCTCGGGCAAGAGGTCCGATGGTTTCGCCAGATGGAAGGCGCCTGAAGCGATGAACAGGATGTGGTCGGTCTTGACCGCGCCGTGCTTGGTGGAAACGGTAGTTCCCTCGATCAGCGGCAGCAGATCGCGCTGCACGCCCTCGCGCGAGACGTCGGCGCCCATACGGCCTTCGCGGGCGCAGATCTTGTCGATCTCGTCCAGGAACACGATGCCGTTATTCTCGACCGATTTGATCGATTCCTGCACCACCTGGTCGTTGTCGAGCAGCTTGTCGGATTCCTCGGCGAGCAGCAGGTCATGGGATTCCGCGACGGTGACGCGCCGCGTCCTGGTGCGGCCGCCGCCGAGCTTGCCGAAAATGTCGCCGATCGAGATGGCGCCCATCTGGGCGCCCGGCATGCCGGGAATCTCGAACAGCGGCATTCCGCCCGACTGCTGCACCTCGATCTCGATCTCTTTGTCGTTGAGCTCGCCGGCGCGCAGGCGCTTGCGGAATGCCTCCTTGGTCGAGGCGCTGGCGCTCGCGCCGACCAGCGAATCGAGCACGCGCTCCTCGGCATTGAGTTGGGCGCGCGCGCTCACATCCTTGCGCTTCTTCTCGCGCGTCTGCACGATCGCGATCTCCAACAGGTCGCGGATGATCTGCTCGACGTCGCGACCCACATAGCCGACTTCGGTGAATTTCGTGGCCTCGACCTTGAGGAAGGGCGCGCCCGCGAGCTTAGCGAGGCGGCGCGAAATCTCCGTCTTGCCGACGCCGGTCGGGCCGATCATCAGAATGTTCTTGGGCTGCACCTCCTCGCGCAGCTTCTCGTCGAGCTGCAGGCGGCGCCAGCGGTTGCGCAGCGCAATCGCGACCGCGCGCTTGGCGTCGTTCTGCCCGATGATGATGCGGTCGAGCTCGGAGACAATTTCGCGGGGCGAGAAGTCGGTCATCGGGCAAGGCTCATGTATGGGACCACGACGGTGCCGCGGGCGGCAAACGGTCGAGCAGGGATTTGGGAAGCGCGAGCATGAGGGCGCGCCGCAGCGGCTGCCAGCCGACCCCAAGCACCAGGACCAGAACGCCCAGCAACACGAGCGTCGAGAAGAAAATCTCGTCGACCGGGGCGTTCACACCCGCATTGCGGATCGCATAGGCGATGACGATGCCGAGATAGCTCAGCGTCGACACCAGGAGCGCGCGGCGATCGATCAGGACCGCGATGAGCGCCAGCGCCAGTACGATGAGGACGATGGCGAGCGCCGCGGGCGTCGTCAGCTTGGAGAAATCGAGATCCGGCACCGCCGTGGCGATCAGCGAATGCACGATGAGCGGCGCCGCCAGCAGGTGAAGCCAGAAGGCGCAATCCGAGCGTCGCGAGAGCCGCTCGCGGTCGGAGGCGTCGAACACCATCGCGGCCGCGAAGACCGCGAGCCCGCACAGCAGAAGCACCAGCGACTGTGTGTTGCTCAGCGCTGCGGTCGCCACCACCAGGCCGCCGGCGACCAAGAGCAGCGCGAACGGCAGGCGGAAGCGGGCATAGACCAGCGCAGCCGCGCCGCTTCCGACCAGCGCCCGCAGGGCGACGGTCGGGGGCGCAAGCGTCCGGGTGAGCATTCCGCCGCCCATGAACAGGTCGATCCAGGTCGATGGGGCGCGTATCGTGGGCCCCCCCGCAGCGGGCACCGGGAACAGATCGACGGGGATCGCGCGGTAGAGCATGCCGACGAACAAGCAGGCGATGAGGATGCCGGGCAGCACCAGCCGCAAGCGGCCGATCAAGAGCTCGGCGAGGGCCCAAAGTATGGCGGCACCGAGGACATTGCCGGCGGCGCCGGCGCCCGCGAAGTACATGAGCCCGGCGCCCAACATGACCACGCCGGTGGCAAAGAAGAAGTCGTTGAAGCCGCGCATGAAGCGGAAGCGCTCGTCGCGGCCGAGCGCTCGCGCGCGCGGACGCTCATGCTGGACCGCGAAGTTGCGCAGCGCCTTCGCCTGGGCGGCCGTGATGATGCCTTCCTCAACTGCGCCGTCGAGATGCGCGTCGCGCAGCATCAGAGCCTTTCCACCGTGACGTTGCGGTTGGTGTAGACGCAGATGTCGGCCGCGATGTCGAGCGCGCGGCGCACGATCGCCTCGGCGTCGAGCGGGCCCTCCATCAGGGCGCGCGCGGCGGCGAGCGCATAATTGCCGCCAGAGCCGATGCCCATGACGCCGGCCTCCGGCTCGAGCACATCACCCGTGCCGGTGAGCACCAGCGACACGTCCTTGTCGGCGACGATCATCATGGCCTCGAG
>Ga0126373_10003930_pt1 | contig 11247 bp, 10 predicted proteins | sample PanSoiMetPlot_11_FD_92545 | JGI IMG/M metagenome (GOLD analysis project Ga0126373, IMG submission 92545) | Tropical forest soil microbial communities from Panama - MetaG Plot_11 | ecosystem: Environmental > Terrestrial > Soil > Tropical forest > Bulk soil | place: Panama | collected 2016-02-17
CGACTGCCACGACCTTTGGATCGACCCCGCTGACCCCCAACGCATGATCCTCGGAGACGACGGCGGCGCGAGCGTGACGCTGGACGGGGGCGAGAGCTGGTCCTCGCTCTACAACCAGCCGACGGCCGAGTTGTACCACGTCACCACCGACACCCGCGAGCCTTACCGCATCTACGCCGCCCAGCAGGACAACACCACCATCGCCCTCCCCAGCCACTCCCGCTGGGGGGCCATCACCCAGCTGGACACCACCCATGTGGGCGGTGGCGAGAGCGGCTACATCGCGGCCCGGCCCGATAACCCCGACATCGTCTTCGCCGGGAATTACAAGGGCTCGATCACGCGCCACGATCAGAGCAGCGGCGAGAGCCGTCCGATCCTGGTGTGGCCCGAGGAAACCGCGACGGCGGGTGAGGCCCGCTACCGCTTCAACTGGACGTCGCCGATCCTCCTGTCCCCGCACGATCCCAACATCCTCTATCAGGCCGGCAACCACGTCTTCCGGTCCACCGACGAAGGCCAGACCTGGGAGCCGATCAGTCCCGACCTTACGTACGCCGATGCAGAAAAGCTTGGCTCGTCGGGCGGGCTTACCCCCGACAACAGCGGCGCCGAGTACTACTGCACCGTCTTCGCGCTGGCGGAGTCGCCGCTAGCGCCGGGCCAGCTGTGGGCCGGGACCGACGACGGTCGGCTCCACCTGACCCGCGACGGCGGCCGGTCCTGGACCGAGATCACCCCGGCCGACATGCCGCGCTGGGCGACGGTGCGCATGATCGACGCCTCGCCTCACGAGGCCGGCACCGCTTACGTGGCCTCCGAGGCCCACAAGCTGGACGACTTCCACCCCTACTTGTGGCGGACGCGGGACTTCGGCGCCAGCTGGGAGCGGCTGGATCAGGGCCTGGATGAGGACGAGTACTGTCACGTGCTGCGCGAAGACCCCGGCCGCCGCGGCCTGCTGCTGTGCGGGACCGAGCTGGGACTGTTGGTCTCCTTCGACGACGGTACAAACTGGCAGCGCTGCAGCGGCGAGCTGCCACGGGTTCCGGTGCACGACTTCGTCTTCAAGGGCGATGACCTGGTGGTTGCTACCCACGGCCGCTCGATCTGGGTCCTAGAGGACCTGTCCGCGCTGCGCCAGCACCGGTCCGAGCTGGACGCGGCGCCGCTGCACCTCTACCAGCCCCGCCGGCAGGTCCGCTGGATCACCGACCGAGGGTTCCCCGCAAAGGGCGATGCGCTCCGCTCCTACTCCCTGCTGGGGCCGGTGGTGGTTGCCTATGACAAGCGCCAGCTTCCGGGCCGGACCGAGACCGTGGACGTACCGGTGGGAGCGGGACGTAACCCAACCAACGGAGTGGCGGTGCTGTACCGGCTCCAAGACCCCGGCGACGCCGAGCTGCGGCTCACATTCCGCGACGCTGCCGGCCAGGAGGTCCGGAAGTTGACAGCGCGGCCGGGAGACGAGGATCGCAAGCCGGAAAAGGGCAAGCCCAAGGAGCCGGTGCCACCCCGGCGGGAGGGCCTGAACCGCTTCGTCTGGGACGGCCGGCATGGGCGCGGCACACAGATCGAAATTGAGCCGCCGGAGGACGAGGACGCCGCCGCCAACCTGGGTCCGGCGGTACCGCCAGGTCGCTACACAGTGCGCGTGGAACTGGGCGAACAGGTGGCTGAGGCCGAGTTCGACATCGCGGCCGATCCGCGCAGCCGCTACACAGCGGAGCAGGCCGCCGCTCAGTACGAGCTGGAGCTGCGGCTCTGGGGCCTGCTGTCCGACCTGTACGACGGAGTCAACCAGGTGCGGCGCGCGCGCTCGGAGCTCGGTGAGAGCGAGTCCGATCTTCAGCTGCGACGGGAACTGGAGGCGGTGGAGTCGGAACTGGTCGCCGACGGTGGTGGAAAGCGCTCCATATTCGTTCACCGAGCGGCCCTGGACACGCGCTTGGTGCGCCTGCGCCAGGTTGTCGGGGCGGCACCGCCGAACGCCTCCGCGAGGCAGTTGGCGGACCAGGTTCAGGTCCAACTGGAGCAGGTGAAGGTGAGGCTGTCGCACTTGCTCGAAAGCCGAGTAGCCGCAACCTGATAATCGAAAGAGGTGTGTGTGGTGCTAAGGGCGCGGATCGAAATTGTCCTCTCTGTCCTCCTCGGGGCGGTGACGATCTTGACGGCCGTCTGGCCGACGTGGATCGAGGGCGTGTCCGGGTTCGATCCCGATGGCGGGAACGGTACGGCCGAATGGTGGATCGTCGCTGTGCTTGCCGCGATCACCGTCGCCACGGCCGTGCTGGCCCGTCGCGACCTACGCGTCGTCCGGCGCCGTGCGTCGATCGGCACACCATAGTCGCGGTAGCCCATAACCCGATGAGAGCTTGACCGACGGACCCGCGAGGTCCGTGCCGATGGCTGCTAACTCTCGCCGGTGCTGGGCTGGGGGTGAAAACCTTAGCGAGAAGCCCTCCCCACATGGGGAGCCCTCCCCGTGTGGGAAGCGCTCCCCATGACAATCTTGCTGCCTCTGCCGAATATTGCGAGCATGCGCTCGATTAGTTTCGCCGCGGTCGCCGCGGTCGCGGCCATTGGCACCCTCTTGGTCGCGGGTTGCGGCCCTGCAAGCCGACAAGCATCGCTGGCTACGGCCACTAAGCCGGTTCCGGCCACAGTCAGGACAGGCACAGATACGGGAACGTCGCGGGCTGTTGCCGTCGCGTCAGCTTCGAAACTCCCGATTGCGTTTGAGTCCGACAGTCAGATGAAGGCCGAGGGTAACGACGGCCCGTCCTCGTCAATACTTCGTCCGACCTCGTGCCGGCTGACTGGCACGACCGTAACGGCCGCGGGCAAGTACACAGATCGCGGAGTCGTTCCCAACGTGTATGACCGCTACGGCGACATCGTCGTGCTGTACGTCCGTGCTGCACCTTCTGCTGGCTATGCCGAGGGGATGCAGCTCGGAGCATCAGATGTCAGCCAGTCCCCTGTGGTGGGAGGCCGCGCCTCGTGGCAGGTGAGCCTGTCGATCTCCCGATCCGTTGGGGTGCCAGCCCGATGCGTGGTAGCGGCACAGCCAACTCACGACGGTCAATTCGCTCCCTAGTCACTGGAACTGACTGGCCCTGTCCGGCCGGCGCTCGTATGCCATAACCGCAAGCGGGCCAGGTCGATGAGGCGCTCGATGCAGGATCCGAAGATGTCCGCCTGGCCGTGCGGCGGACGGGCAGCTGCCAGGGCTGCGGCGAGATTGGGGTAGCGGCCCCTGGCCGCTGCGCGATCGATCGCCTGGATCTGCTCGGCGGCACTGGCCAGCTGGCCGGCGGGAGCTGCTTGCATCGCGCCGTACATGGTCGCGAAGCCGTTGATCATGGTGATGACCTCCAGCCTTGCTCCGGTGCTGAGCCTGGAGCTAGCCAGCAGGCCGAGGAAGTAGTCGAGGTAGCGCAGCCCGTTAGGCCCTGGAGGCATCGGGCGGTGTAGCAGCCCGGCCAGCCACGGATGACGCCGCGCGATGTCGCGGGTTTGCCTGGCCAGATCGGCGATGGCGGCGTGCGGGTCGGCGACGGGCGAGCCGGGGTAGGCGTAGTCGGCGGCCACGTGGTCGGCCATCAGCTGGGCTAGATGTTCCTTTGCGGGAACGTAGTTGTACAGCGACATGACGGCAATGCCCAGCTCGCCGGCAAGGCGGCGCATGGTGACCGCCTCCAGATCCTCGGCATCGGCGATCCGCACGGCGATGGCGGCGATCGCCGCGCGATTGTGGCGGGGTCTCGGACCGCGGCTGCCGTGCTCGGGAAAGTCCCAGATCGACGCGGGCGCGCGAGCGCTGTCGCGAGCGCGGTGGCCGGTCGGTGTCATCACCGCCAATCCTACCTTTCAACGTGCACCGTACGTAGTATCGTGGAAACGACGTACGATGCACGCTGAAATTGGCGGGGCTGCCCGAGAAGAGAGACCGGAGTCGGGATGCACGGGTCATCAACAGGCGAGCACAGTCCAGATGCATTAGCTGATGGCGGCTGCGGAAAGGGAGGGCACGAGGGCGGGGCCGCAGGGGTCGGGGCGCCGTTCGCGCGTTACTGGTTGTCAATGGTCCTGGCTGACTTCGGCGACGGCGTGCGGCTGGCCGCTCTCCCGCTGCTCGCCGCTCAGCTCACCCGCTCGCCAGCTGCCGTCGCGGCCGTCACCGCGGCGCAGAGCCTGCCGTGGCTGATGGGCGCTGGGCTGGGAGTCATCGTTGACCGCACGGACCGGCGGCGGCTCATGGTCGCGGTGGACACTACGCGGGCAGCCATCATCGCGGCCCTGGCCGCGGCGATCGTGATGCACGCCGACGGGTTGGCTCTGATCTACCTCACGGCCTTCACCACCGGGGCTGGCTCGGCACTGCGCAGTACTGCCGAGCTCACCTGCGTGCCCCGGCTCGTGGACTCCGCCAACTTGGACCAGGCGAACGGTCGGCTGGTCGCCGGGAACATGGCCGCTAACGAGCTAGCCGGACCAGCGGCCGCAGGCTGGCTTTTCGGCCTGACGGCAGTCTTGCCGTTCGCAGTGAGCGCCGGAGCACTCGGGCTCGCCGTGCCGCTCCTGCTGACCCTGCCCAGCATCTTCCAGCCAGCGGGCCAGCCGGCCGAGCGGGACTCGGCACGAACGCGCGCGACCGTCCGCCAGGACCTGGCCGAAGGCCTCGCCTGGCTGCGACGTCATGCAGAAATCAGGGACCTGACGATCGCTGTCGGTGTCATCAGCGCCATGGACGCTGCCTGCTTCGCAGTGCTCGTCCTGTACGTGATTCAGATCCTGCACCAGAAGTCCGGCGCCTACGGTGTGCTGCTGGCCGTTGGCGCGGTAGGCGGAATCGCAGCCGGTGCAATCGGGTCTCGCCTCACCCGGCGGCTTGGCATGTGGCCGGTCCTGTTGCTGGCTGGGCTCGCGATGGCGGCAACCCAGCTCGGCCTCGGGCTCACGGCAAACGTGCTCACCGCCGCGCTGATGCTCGCCGCGAACAGTGCAGCCTTGGCTCTGTTCAACATGACTACAGCCACGATGCGCCAGCGGCTGGTGCCTGACAGGCTGCTCGGCAGGGTCACGAGCCTGTACGGCACGGTCGTCGGTGGCGCAGGAGTAGTAGGCGCACTCGCCGGCGGCGCGCTCGCGGCCGCGGCCGGAATCCGCTTCACCATGCTCTTAGGCGCTGCGCCAATCGCCGCCGTCACGATCTTGACCGCGTGGCGGCACATTAGAGGAACGTAACGGTCAACTTGCTGATCCCTTCATCCCTTCTGGTCAGCCGCATAATGCCGCGCGACCCCGGATCGCGCCGCCAGGCAAACGGGATGATGACGTCACTGCCCTGGTGTTCTACCGTGCCCGCAATTTCGAGCTGGTCATCCGGAGGCTGCTCGGCATAGGCGGCTTGGTATGCGGGCCGTCCCGAGTACTCCAGCGATCCAGCGCCAGGAACGTTCTCGAACCTGATCACGGCGTCATCGGTGAAGCCGTCAAGAAATGCAGCAAAGTCCCCAGCCATGACCGCGGCATTGAACGCGGCGACGTGCTGCTCGGCGAAGTCACTGACAGCAGCAGGCTCAGACATCATTCGCTCCTCGTGTTACGACCGCGAAGTGTCAGTGTCACAGGCTCCCGAGCATGCTGCGTTTCCTGTCCCGTGTCTCATCGTTTGGCCAACCGATGCGAATCTGGGCCGGAGGCACGTGGTTCTGGCGTTCGTCGCGTCAGTCCATCGCAAGGCCGCCGCTGACCGGAAGGGAGTGGCCTGTGGTGAAACCGGAATCGTCACTTGCGAAATACGCGACCGTCCTGGCCACCTCGTCGGGACGGACGAGCCGGCGCATCGGTGCGGCCGCGGCGAGCTCGTGTAGCTGCTCGGTCGTGAATTTTTCGGTCGCTGTCTGGCCCGCCACCGTGGCTGGTGCGACGATGTTGGCGGTGATTGCGTACGGTGCCAGCTCCAAAGCGACGTACCGCACGAACTGATCCAAGGCCGCCTTTGCAGTGCCAAGCGTGATCATGCCATCACGCGGATGACGCGATAGCCCGGCAGTGAGATAGATCAGCCGCCCGTAGCCACGCGAAATCATTCCCGGCACAACGGCCTTCGTGATCAGGAAGGCGGCGCGCAGCTCATTATCCAGCTTGCCGCCGAGCTCCTCCCAGGTCAGCTCGGCGAAGGAGGTGACGGCGAACGGCGTCGACGCGCTGTGCACGAGCACGTCCACCCCGCCCCACCGCTGATTGACCTCATCGACCATGGCTGCGATGTCGTCAGGCACGGTGACATCGGCCTGAATCGCCACGGCTTCACCCCCGGCCGCGACGATGGCCGCGACAATCTCCTCGGCCTGTGGTGCACTCGCGCGGTGGTTGACGACCACCCGGTGCCCGTGTTCGGCCAGAACGAGTGCGGTTGCCGCTCCGATTCCCCGGCTGGCTCCTGTGATCATCGCGACTCGTGCCATCAGAGTCGGCCCCCGTTCAGCGCCACCGACCGCAAACGCGTACGGCTACCTCCGGCGGTATCTAGGTCCCCATGTTCACAGGCGAGGTAACTTCTGGGACCAGCATATTCCGGACGCTATTCGACCGGAATGCCCTCTACGGTGGCGGCATGACTAACAGCGACTACCCGTGGGAACCACCTATGGCCGGCACCGAGGCCGAGCACCTCACCGGTGCGCTCGACCGGCTACGCACTACGTTCCGGTTTAAGGTCGATGATCTCGACGCAGCCGGACTGCAGGTCAGGATAGGTGCCTCGTCGTTGACCATCGGCGGACTGCTCAAGCATCTCGCCCTGTGCGAGGACTACATGTTCACCGTCAAGCTCAGCGGAGCGCCGATCGGCGCGCCGTGGGAGGGCGCGGACTGGGACGGCGACAACGACTGGGAGTTCAACTCGGCCGCCGACGACACCCCTGAACAGCTCTACGAACTGTGGGATAGCGCCGTCGAACGATCCCGCGCCAGGCTCAACGCGGCCCTGGCGAACGGCGGGCTTGACCAGTCCGTGCACCTCGCCGGGCCCGACGGCCGCCACGCCAGCCTGCGCAGGCTGGTCTGCGACCTGATCGAGGAGTATGGCAGGCACACTGGCCACGCGGACTTGCTGCGCGAAGCGGTTGACGGGCGGGTCGGTGAAGACCCGCCCGCCGGATGGCGCCCGAAGGTCGGCCACCTTAGCGTCACGGGCTGACGCTCAGGCTTCAGTGATCGCGGAGACCGGCGACCCGATCCTCATCGAGAAGCTAACTAGCAAGTAGGTCGCTGGCTCCGCGTGCCAGTGCTGTTCATGGCAGCCGACGATAAGCGAATCGAACGTGCTATCGTCAACTCCGTGACGGCCAAGCCCGTACCCGAACGTATTCCGCAAGGCGAGCTCCTTGGCTTCGACCGGGTAGCCCCACCGTGGCGCGAGGCAGATGTGCTGTTCACCGATAAGCGCTGGCGAACCGTGACAGTGCTCGCATGGTGCAGATATCAGCGCGGCTGGGCAGCCCTCATCCGCTGGGCAGACGGCAGCGAAGAATGGCGTCGGCATGACCCCGGATCTCTTCGGCGTTCATACGAGCATCTCGGCGGATGGGCCAGCGGCTGAGCTTTAGACGGGGCGGTGCTGGCGAGGCTGAATCAGTTCCGGCGACCCGGCACGATCGCTTTCATCAGCCCAGCGGCTGCGTCGTCCAGTTCGCTGGGTCCGGCCCGAGCACTTGCACGTGACGCAGCAGGCCTAGCGCTCCGCCCACCTGGTCGGACGAGACGTAGACGTACATGCCGTGCAAGCTCCCGAAGCACGCATCCTGCCCGGCCGAGCGGATTACACCGGCAGCGCCATCGAAGGTTGCGCTCTGTGTCTTTCCGCCGATGTTCACGCAGCCGTTCGGGTACGGAGGCTCGATGAGGATGGTTATGCCCTGTGGATCCTGGCCGGGTCGGAGGTAGAGCAAGTACCCCCTCAGCTTGCCCCCCTCGACCTGCGAGCCGGCTCCAGCCACCTTCCAGCTAGCCGGGATGCCCGTAAGCCTGAAAGGAAACGCCAGTCGCAGGTCCGACTGGTAGCGAACTTCAGCGGCGATCTTCGTGATGTGGGCTGGTCTCGGTCCTGACCACTGGGCAACGGCCCAGCCATCCCTGGCGTACTGCCACGCGAGCGCCGTCGGGTGACCGTTCTCGTCCAGCATCAGGTACACCGGATGACCGTCTGCGAGGTGACCTCCGGGAAGGATCGGACCGGGAAGCGATTGTGTGCCCGGCTGCTGGCAGAGCAGGCCGCGCGGATACAGCCGCGAATGCAGGTACCGCTTGTGCTTACCACCGTCCGTGAGCTGGAACGTGCCCTTCGGGGGCGACCAGAACGGTCCGGTAAAGGAGCACTGCCGCGCCGCGTAGACCGTGAGTGCGACGGACTGGCCGTTCGGTCCGTTGACGTCTGCGAAGGACTGAGTCGCCGTCTGCGGGGTGGGAGGGTTGACCACGGAGAAGCCGGGGGGCAGCCAGCCAAAAGAAGCATAGATCGCCAGGGGGTCGAAGCTGGCCGGAGCCATGGGCCCGCTGGCATGCTCCGGTTTGCGTGCATTAGCGTTGTGAGCATGAGCGGCCGCTGCTGGCTGATCGGTCGCCGCGGTCGGCAGCACGCCACCGGCGAACAGAGCGCCAATGGCTATGACGACGCCGAATGATGCCGCTGGAACCCCCGCCCGGCGGATCCTCAGGTGGCGGCGGCCTATCTTGCGGGCACGGGCCACGTCCACCGTGCTCGGTGGGACGTTCGCCCCCGCGGCGCGCTGGAATAGAGCACGCATTGCCTTCTCATCCATGGTGACGCACCTCCCCGGCGACCGCGTCCGAGCCTGGCCGCGCTGCGCCGAAATCTCCGATCGGGTCGGCCGGTAGCAGCGCCAGCCGGAGTGAACCCAGGCCCTTGGAGGTCTGGCTCTTGACGGTGCCGCCCGAGCAGCCAAGCACCTCGGCGACCTGATCGACGGTCTGGTCGCAGTAGAAGCGGAGCACGAGCGTCGCCCGCTGCAGCGGCGGCAGGTTCGCGAGCGCCGCGTTGAGATCGATCGCATCCTCATGGTCGTTACCGGCTGCCCGCCAGTCCGGTATATCGCCGGTCAGGCTGACCCTGCGGGCCCAGCCTGACCGGCGCTGGCGCAGGAACTCTCTGACCAGGATCGTCCGTGCATATGCCTCGGGATGATCCATGATGCGGACCTGATGCCAGTGCACGTAAAGCCGGGTGATCGTCACCTGCACCAGGTCATCGGCGTGATGCCAGTCCTGGCATAGCAGCTGGGCGAGCCGGCGCAGCGCCTGCAGCCGGGCAGCCACGAACTCCGTGTACTCGTCGTCGCGGCGCGTGTTCCTCACGGCCCGCTCCATCCGTGCCTGCGCATCATGCTCCTTCAATGCATCCGGCACGGCACCCGGTTGCCCGCTCCCGGCTGAAAATGTTGCCTAGCCGGAGGCAGGGATCGCACCGCTACCACGAGCGTGCCGGATTCCAGTCCTGATCGCCAGGTCTACGGCGCGGACGACGGTCCTTCAGTCGCCGCTCAGAGTGGGCGGACGGATTGTCGTGTGTCTGCGAGTTGCTGGAAGTGGCCATGCGCGGACTGGACGGCGCTGGCGCCTTCGCCGACGGCCGAAGCCACTCGTTTCGTAGATCCGTGGCGGACATCCCCCGCGGCGAACACGGCGGGCACGCTGGTCTCCATCGGCAGCGGGGCGCGGGCCAGGGGCCAGCCACTGGGCAGGCCACCAGCTGGGGCAAGGTCTGGTCCGGTGAGGAGGAAGCCAGCGTCGTCTCGTGCCAGCGTGCGAGGCAGCCAGTCCGTGCGGGGCTGTGCGCCAACCAGGATGAACAATGCGGCTGCTTCGACGTCCTCGGTGCGGCTGGTTGCCGAGTTGCGGAGGGTGAGCCGTTCCAGGCGGCCGGTACCGGCGGCACGGGTGACCTCGGTACTAGGCCGGATGGTGATGTTCGGTCGCTCGCTGATCTGGTCGATCAGGTAGCTCGACATGGTCGCGGAAAGCGACTCGCGGCGGACGACAATGGTGACGTGCTCGGCGTACCTTGCCAGATGAACCGCAGCCTGGCCGGCCGAATTGCCGCCGCCGACGACGTACACCGTGCGGCCGCGGGTGGCAGGTACCTCTGAGAGCGCTGCACCGTAGAAGACGCCAGCGCCGATCAACTCCTCGACGCCAGGCGCGCTGAGCCGCCGGTACTGCACGCCGATACTGATCACCACGGCGTCGCTGGTCACCTGGCTGCCGCCGGCTATCGTGATCACGTGCTGCCCACCTCGCGCGCCGAGTCCGATGGCACGGTCGAAGACCATTTCGGCTCCGAACTGCACCGCGTGGGTCGGTACCCATTCGATGAGAGCTTTGCCGCTGACCCCCCACGGGAAGCCGAAATAGTTGCGAATCATGGAGGTGGTGGCTGCCTGACCGCCAACTGTCGCATGCTCCACGACCAGGGTGTGCAGCCCTTCTGAGGCGCTGGACAGCGCTGCCGACAGGCCAGCCGGACCCGCACCGATGACCGTCATGTCGTAGTGGCTGGCGTCAGGCCGCCTGCGTAGCCCCAGTCCCTCGGCGATCTCCGGGAGCGATGGATCGACTTGAACGCGCCCGTCGAAGTAGACCAGCACTGCCAGCCGTGTTTCGTGCTGACCGGCCGACTCGAGTAGCTGCCGACCGCGCGGCGAATCCGGCGAGTACCACTCATACGCAACAGCGTTGCGGTAGAGCTCGTCGCGCAATTCGTGAGCGTGCGGTGCGTCGGGCTCCATAACAATACTGACCGCACACAGGCCCGGCTGTTCGGTCGCCTGGACCCATCTGTCGAGAAGTATGCCGATGCGCGGATACAGCCTATGGTCGGCCGGATCCCATGGCCGCACCAGGATCATGTCGGCTCGCCCGAGCGCCATCGCGTGCAATATCGACTCTTGGGTCCGGCGGTCGAAGGCATCGCAAATCAGTGCGCGACCAGCAAGCGGATGCAACTCGTGCGCGCGTTCCAGGAACTGCTCCCCTGCCATGCGCTGCATCCGCTGAGCTGCGATGATGACTGCGACCTGCTGGTCACGCTCCCGTAGTTGCTGAAGGACGGACAGGCCGCGTTCGGGCTCGGTCTCCGCGACAACCTGATAGTCGGCGCCGAGTCTCCGTTCCAGCGCTTGCCACAATGCGTCGAGCGCCTCCCGGTCTTCTTCGACTAGA
>Ga0126373_10003931_pt1 | contig 11245 bp, 3 predicted proteins | sample PanSoiMetPlot_11_FD_92545 | JGI IMG/M metagenome (GOLD analysis project Ga0126373, IMG submission 92545) | Tropical forest soil microbial communities from Panama - MetaG Plot_11 | ecosystem: Environmental > Terrestrial > Soil > Tropical forest > Bulk soil | place: Panama | collected 2016-02-17
AGGGTGACGTCATTCGCATTGAAGGTACGCCGGGCCAGAAGGATCCGGCGGCGCTCGATTACGTAGAGATCCGCTCGACCGCCCAGGTCGCGGCAACCCGTGTTCCGATTCCTGTTTACCTGACGACAGAACAAGACCACCAACGCACGATGGAGCTGCTACACATCAGCGGGTTGCGCCCCGGGCCCAGCGGGAATCCAGCGGCCCCAAATGCCGCCAACACTGATGAATCCAAGGTTGATCAGCATCCGCACCTACCCGATCCTCTCACGCTCAAGAATGGAGAGAGAGTGACCACCGCGGAGATGTGGTGGAAGCAGCGCCGGCCAGAGATCGTGGCGGACTTCGATCGGGAGATCTTTGGCCGAGTTCCCCAAAACGTTCCTAAAGTCAGTTGGGAGGTGATGACTTCTTTCCGTGAAGACAGCGGAGACATCCCGGTAATTACAAAGAAACTGCTGGGCCATGTAGACAACTCGTCAGATCCCTTAATCGATGTTCAACTGCACCTCACGCTAACGACGCCAGCCGATGCACGCGGTCCCGTCCCCGTAATCATGGAGTTCGGCTTGAGTCCGGAGGTTCTTGCTGCATTCGCTCGCCGCTTCCGCGGTGCGACACCTGGCGCTTCCGGCAGCGCAGGACCAACATGGCAGCAGCAAGTGCTTGCTCATGGATGGGGATATGCCATTCTCATTCCCACTTCGATTCAGGCAGACAATGGCGAAGGCCTTTCGGAAGGCATCATCGGACTGGTCGACAAAGGCCAGCCGCGAAAACTGGACGACTGGGGAGCGCTTCGCGCCTGGGCATGGGGCGCGAGTCGCGCATTGGATTATTTTGAAACTGACTCGTCAGTGGATCCGCGTTGGGTTGGTATCGAAGGTCTCTCCCGTTATGGGAAGGCTACAGTCGTCACTATGGCCTATGATCCACGCTTCGCGATCGCATTCATTGGGTCGTCAGGTGAGGGCGGAGCCAAGCTCTATCGGCGTAATTTCGGCGAGCAGGTAGAGAACATCGCGGCCAGTGGCGAGTATCACTGGATGGCCGGCAACTTCCTCAAATACGCTGGCCCACTCAAGACCGACGATCTTCCCATCGATGCTCATGAATTGATTGCCCTTTGCGCGCCGCGTCCGGTGTTTATCAGCACCGGGTCGCCAAAAGTGGAAGGCGGCTGGGTCGATGCAAAAGGCATGTTCCTGGGAGGGGTATTTGCCGGTCCGGTTTACAAACTTCTAGGCAAGAGAGATTTAGGAACGAGCGAATTTCCTCCGCTGGAAACGACTCTCATTAATGGTGACATTGCTTTCCGTTCCCACAGCGGAGGCCACACCACCGGCCCAAATTGGCCAACGTTCCTCGAGTTTGCCGCGAGGTACTTGGGCACGCCCTCGACCAAGGTTGCAAATCGTTAGTTGCCGGGATTCGGTCAGCTCAGCGACACAAACTATCCAGCTGAACGGCCGGAGTCGGACGAGCGGGAAGCGGCAAATGGCGCTCGGCCATAACGCCTTCGAGCATGTCGGGTCCGGGTGGCGACCGGAGGTCGGTAGACTGGCGATAGAACTCGTCACGCTCCGCTTCTTCGAGAGTCACGAATTCAAATCCTTTTGCGCGATAGAGGCTGAGCAGTCGGGGCAACATTACTGCGTCCAGCGCGCCTATGTGCATGAGCAGCACATAAGGAATGTCCCTTCCGTATAAGGTTTGCGAGAGCCCGCGGTAGTAGTCGGCGCTCTTGTCTGCAGCGGCTAAATAACTGTCTTCAAGCGAAGTGATTGCGGCGGTATTAGCCTTCGCCTTGCAACGAGCGTATGGCTCGTTCCACAAGTGATCTCCAAAACTCATGGTGACAGCGGCGATTTTGTAACCGTGCTGTGAAAGAAACGCCCGAAAATCCCCTTTTTTGGCAGCTGTATCGCCTTCCGCAAGATATGGATAACGGAACCAGTGCCACTCGTTGTCATCCATCCAACGCTTCAGCAGTGCTTCGTTGCGCGTGACATCCGGCTGTACCTCTTCAAGCGGACGCTGGTTCAGGTTCATGTGCGACCAACCATGATTGCCCAGCCGATTCCCTGCCTCGCGCCACGCCTTCAACACAGCCTCATCACCCGGATGCTCCTCGATCCGCACTCCATTCACGAATCCATAGATTGGGGGCACGTGGGCATCTTGCAGAGCGGCGAGTATTTTGGTCGCGATATCGACTCGCGTCTCGCCTGGAGGCAATGCGCTATGGGCGGGAAGGTCATCAAACGTGATCGCAATCTGCGGCGCGCCGGTCGAAAACAATGACAACGGGACTGCTCCAGCCATCGCAGCATATCCAGCAGGAGAAGGATGGAGATGATCGCCGGAATCGAACGACGGCAGCAAACGCTCCGGATGTTCCGGATCCCGCGCCACCTTGTCGAGGTCGAGAACGGCATCGAAGTGACCGGCAGTGCGTATCCACTGATTCACGGCCAGCCTGTCTGCCTCACTGCTCTGGCCGGGATGGTAGTACCCAGAGCCGGCGAACGGCAGAATCGTGGCGCCGATCACTTTTATTCCATGCGCATGGGCTCGCATCACCATTTGCTCGTAGGCGCCGATCATGTGTCGGACCAGCACTTCGTGTTCAGCGGTGGGCACTTCGTGTTCACGCGCCAGCGTTCCTATGTCGTTGATTCCCTCGAGAACGATCAGGTATCGAGCGCCGGCTTGCGCTACCACGTCGTGATCGAAGCGCGCCAGAGCATTGGGTCCAAGGCCGTCCAGCAGGAGGCGATTTCCGCCGATGCCGTGATTTAGAACAGCCAGGTTGCGGGTGCCCGCGTCAGCTTGCAGGCGGTTAGCCAGTACGTCGGGCCAACGATCGTTTCCATCTGTCGTTGCCCCGTGGCCGTCGGTGATTGAATCCCCAAGAGTCACAATCGCCGCAGTGCCTGGAGCTGCGCCGACATCAATTCCCGCAATGAAATACCAATGCTCTACTTTTTTCGCACTTGGGATTTCGGTCGCGCTAACTAAGTCTCCATGGGCCACATAGGAATTAGCACGGGACCCCGGATGTCCAGTCTGCTCAGCCGGTAATTGGTCGGCGTGAAGTGTAATTGCCAGGTCAGAAAGCGCAGGCGCCGAAAAAGTTATCGGATCGGAGATGTAATCTGCGCCTGCCGGAATCGTCACGTCGGACGCTCCGGAAAAGCTAAGCGCCTTGTCGCTTCCGGAAACGATCTTGTCAGAAGCCGCGGCGGTTGGCTTGGCGATATGCACGGAAGCCAAGTGCAACGGCGCTGTACCAAAGCGGTTCGAAAGATGCAGCCGCAGTTCACTCCCTCCAATTGACAGGTGGACAATCTGCCGCAGCGTTACGTCGTGAAGATCGTCTGGAGAGAGCGAATTCCGCGGCTCGGCGAGCTGCTGTGAAGCAGCCCATGAGCCGATCCACCCATTTTGCTTTTGTGCGACGGCAGCTTTGGGAAGCGCGCACAGGACAACGAGGACAAATGCAGCAAGAGGAGCACTCAATTTCGTGAGGGACATGGAAGCGAGATTGTACCTAGAACCTCCACCGCTTGAATTTACAGGGATTTTGCCCAATGAAAACTAAAGAGTTTTTGGTCCCTGTCTTGACAACACCCGCAAAACCTTCATAAAGTTCGGGCCGCGAACTAAATATATAGTCCGTGGCATGACTTTTCGAGCAGGAAACGATTTTTCGTAGATGCGGCGACTTGATTTCACAAACACACAGGTGGCGTCCAGTGAGACAGCGCGCGACATTAATCGCAGCGTCGTGCTGAATCTCATTCGCCATCGACAACCGATTTCGCGAGCTGATCTGGCGCGGGTATCGGGCCTGCAGCGCAGCACGGTTTCGCTCATCACCGAACAACTTATTGAAGAAAAGTGGGTGATCAACGGACCCACGGGACGTTTGCCTCGAGGCCGACGGCCTACGTTTCTGCGTTTAAACGAGAGACGCGCAATTCTTGTTGCTGATATCCGGCCTGCTCAGACCACTGTCGCACTCGCCGATGTAAATGGCCGCTTCTTGTCGCAGGTAGCCTTCCCTACTCCGACCGATGCGGCGGCAGGAGCGAGACAGATTGCTGCTCGCGTTCACGAGTTGATTCAGGCTCATCCCAAGCTCGTCTTTGAAGGAATTGGGATCAGCTTGCCTGGCCGATACGACGAGTCGACCAAGCGCGTGATCTTTGCTCCTAATTTGAAATGGAAAGAATTCGATTTGAAGAGCCCCATCGAGAGAGCAACCGGCCTTTCGGTGGACATGGAGAACGCGGCCAATGCCTGCGTTCTTGCCGAGGTTTGGTTTGGTCACGCAGAAAAGATTCGCGACATGGTGGTGGTCACCGTCTCTGAAGGTATTGGCACCGTCATTTTCCTGAACGGACAACTCATGCGTGGCGCCCATGGCATGACCGGAGAATTTGGCCACGTATCGCTCGATCCAGAAGGTCCCGCGTGTACGTGCGGTGGGCGCGGTTGCTGGGAGGTTTACGGATCGAACCGCGCTGCCCTGCGCTACTACCACACTTCCGGCAGTAAATCAGAGGGACCGAGCTTCCAGGACTTGCTTGCTCTGGCCAATACGGGCGACCCCTTGGCGGTCTCCGCCCTCGAGCAGATGGCTCGCGGGATCGGCCGCGGTATGCGAATGCTGGTTGCCGGCCTGGCCCCTGAAGAGATCGTCGTGGTCGGCGAATTCACGACGCAGTGGGCACGCTTTGGTCCAATCGTGGCAAGCGAGGTTGAGAGCGGAGTGTTGTTTGGAAAGCCGCCGCGCATTCGGCCAGCGGAAGGAAACATGGCACGTCTGCGAGGCACCGTTGCACTCGTGCTGCAAAAGCATTTTGGAGCATCGGCGCGTCTGGCAGCCGTCCAGCCCGAGCTATTGGCGAAACGAAAGGCAGTTGGATAAGGGAACAAACCTGGCCATTTTTGCAGGTAGTTTGTTCAGCCGTATCGAGTTATGAAAGAGGAGATCTCCATGTCGAGACGAAATTATGTGCGCGAGACCTATCGGCCCTTCACAGACAAGAATGCGATTATTAACTGTGCCATTTTGGCACTCGCATGCCTGGTAATTTCCTCCGCTGCATGGGGCCAAGTGCTCTACGGCACGCTGACCGGCAACGTGACCGATCCTTCGGCCGCAGTGGTGCCGAATGCCAAGGTCGAGGCGCTCAACACTGCGACCGGCATCACCAAAGCGACAACCACCGATGCCAATGGCGCGTATCGCTTTTCGGATTTGCAGCAAGGCAACTACAGAGTATCGATTTCAGCGGCTGGTTTTACCACAGTTGTCATGGAGAACGTCGCCGTTGCCGTCAACAACATAAAGCGCGCTGACGCGCAGCTGAATGTTGCCCAGACGCAGACTGTCGTAGAAGTCAACGCCCAGCAACAGGTCCTCCAGACCGACAGGGCCGATGTACACACCGACCTGACCACCAGCCAGATCGAAAATATGCCGATCGCCGGTTCACAGGGAAGGAACTTCCAGACGCTGCTGCGCATTATTCCCGGCGCAGCCTTACCCGCCGAGACGAACTCGCTGGCCGGCAACCCTCAGCGCGCGATCTTCGCCAACGTAAATGGGCAGTCCCAGACGGTGAACAACACGCGCATTGATGGCGCCCAGGACATCTATCCCTGGCTTCCATCGAATGTGGCCTACGTCCCGCCCGCGGACGCGATCGAGACTGTAAATGTTGTGACCAACTCGTTCGACGCTGAGCAGGGCCAAGCTGGCGGGGCGGCCATGAACGTGCAGATCAAGTCGGGAACGAACAATTATCACGGCACCGCCCACTGGTTCCATTTTGACCAGAATTTTGCGGCGCGCGACTACTTCCAGACGGACCTCACCAGATTCCCGAACAAGAACAGGAATAACCAGAACCAGTTTGGCGGCACCTTCGGCGGACCGATCAAGAGAGATAAGCTGTTCTTCTTCGTCGATTACGAACGCACCACGCAGCGGCAATTGGCTGGGCCGGATACGCGAACGCTGCCCACGCCTGCAATGGCGACGGGTGATTTGCGCAATCTACCCGGGAATCCGATTATTTATGATCCGGCCACCGGCGATGCCAGTGGGAATAACAAGCAGCAGATCTCCTGCAACGGCGTCTTGAACATGATCTGTCCGAACCGCATTGACCCTGCTGCTTCGGCAATGATCAAGCTGTTGCAACCGGCAATCGCGAAGGAGTTCACGACATCGACCCTTACGCAAAACTTCGTTGGCAGTGGCACAGCGCTCTTTAACCGCGATGATGCCGACGGAAAAATCAATTATGTTGTCAGCGACAAGACTACGGTGTTCGGGCGCTACAGTTTCTCGAAGACCCTGGTATTTGATCCTCCTCTTCTGGGAGATGCGGTCGGAGACGCCACGAACGGTGGACAGCTAGGCAATGCGCCGGGCTTGGTGCAAAGCGTAGGTTTGGGCGCGACGCATACATTTAATCCGAACATGCTGCTGGATTGGAACTTCGGTTTCACCCGCCTGCGGCTGAGTTCAACCTTTGACCTTACCTCGGCAAAGGGTCTGAATGACCTGAAGATCCCGGGCACGAACAATGTGGGAACTACGGGTGATCCCAGCATTTATTACGGCCTGCCGGGGTTCATCTTCCCCGTTGGACTGAATCTGGGCAATGCGCAACCTGCCAACCCGTTCGTCTTCCGCGATGGCAGCTACGTTACCGGCGCTAACCTGAGTTGGACGCGTGGCAGGCACGGATTGCGCGGCGGCATCGAGTGGAATCACTCCCAGATGAATCACTTCCAGCCGCAAGTGGGTACCTTCAATACGCCTCGTGGAGCCTTTAACTTCAACGGCATGTCCACCTCCCTAACCGGAACCACCGCTACCTGGTTCAACCAATGGGCGGACTTTCTCTTAGGCCTGTCGGACCATAGCGGAAAAGCAATCCAATCAACGAATCCGAACGCGCTGCGATGGTCACAATGGGCCTGGTACATCCGCGACCAGTGGCAGATAACGCCTAAGCTGACGGCGGATCTCGGCGTCCGCTGGGAGTACTATCCGTTTGGATATAGCGACAACGGCAAAGGCCTGCGTTATCTCAACCTGAGCACAGGGAACGTGCTGGTTGGGGGCAACGGCAATGTTCCGCAGGATGACGGTGTTGACGTTGGAAGTGGACAGTTCCTGCCCCGCGTCGGCTTCGCCTACCGTGTCACGTCCTCAACGGTGGTCCGCACTGGTTACGGCATAACTGCCGATTCCAACAACTGGCGCGACTTTCGCAACTCCTATCCCGCGAACGTCTTCATAGACAACACCACCGGAAATTCCAACGCCATCGCGGTGACAAGCCTTACCGGGTTGAATGCCACGATTGCGAGCGGCGCCAAGACACTTCCTTCGGGTGTGGTGCTGACACCAATTCCCGATGTCAGTAGCGGCGTCATCCCCTTACCTACCAACATCACCACCACCACGATCCCGCAGCCCTTCCGTCGCGGATACATTCACAACTTCAACTTCATGGTGGAGCAGGAGTGGAAGGGGTTCGTGCTCAACACCGGCTATGTTGGGGCGCGTGGCATTCGGCCTCTGGCGCAACTGAATATGAATGCTTCACCCGTTGGCACGGGGGCCCAGGGTGGGTTGTTGAGCCAGGCGCTGACCCCCAAGGTTTTCACCGGAAGCATCACTGGGCTGGTTCCCTTCAAGAACAGCTATTACGACTCGATGCAGACCAAGCTCACACGGCGCTTCCATAATGGGTCGATGGCCGGAGTGTCTTGGACGTGGTCGAAGACAATCGACTACGCTGACAATGATGATTTGGGCAGCGTCGCTTTCGCGTATCCCGCCTACTGGGAAAAGAGTCGCGCGGTGGCCGGATTCGACCGTACGCACAACATCTCCATCTACGGCGTGATGCAATTACCGTTCGGTAAGGGAGAACGGTGGGCACAGACAGGCATCGGCAACGCTATCCTCGGCGGCTGGCAAATCAGCCCTCTGATCAACTACCTCACCGGTCTGCCGTTCACCGTCAACTGCCCGGGCGCCCTGAATGCTGTTGGATCCAGTCAGACATGCGACCTTGTCGCCCCGTTCCATGTTCTGAATAACAAGCCCAACAGGAACGGCATTTGCGCCTTGAGCGACTTGAGTTGCAGGTACTTCGACCCGAGCTCCTTCGCAGCGCCGCTTATCACCGGCAACGCGAACGCTCACTTGGGAAACACCAACCGTAACGAGTTCCGTGGCCCGGGTTATTTCGGCATGAACTTGAGCCTGGCTCGTCAGATCAAGTTGACTGAACGGTTCTCCCTGCAACTCCGAGCTGATGCGATCAACTTCACGAACACACCTCACTTCGCTAACCCGGCCAGCAACAATTGTCCGGCTGACGCGACTAAGGGGGCCGTGTGCAATACTGGCACGCCAACATCGACGTTCGGCGCGACTACCGGCGGTCTGCAGCCCGGCGGTTTCTTCGGTCCAGATCACGGTGCTCGACAAATCTGGCTGGCGGTAAGAGTCATCTTTTAACCCTTAGGGGCCTCGCACGCACCCCTTCCCCGAGGAGTTGCCAGAGCGGCAACTCCTCATTTTTTCCTGCGCTTCTTAAGAGCGACCGACAAGATTCCGAATTCTCTTGACTTTCCTTCGTAATCCGCCATACCACGGAGAAGGGAAAGCAGGCACGGAGATTGACGAGGCTCAATGAATGTCTTCATTAAATCGAAATCGAGATGGTCTCAGTCGACGCCGAGCGTCGAGGCGAACAACGGATGAAAATGGCAAAGTACGCTGTTATTACGCTGTTGTTCGCTGTTCCGAAGTGAGAACCGAAACATGTTGATCGGGGCAAACTACTGCGTGTTTGGGAGTTGCATGCAATTAACCATCGTTCGAAGAGTTCATTTTTCAAATTTTCGCCGTTAATTACGCTGTTTTCGCGAAACGAAGATTCAGCCAGACAAACGCGGTTTGCTGCGATTCCCAGATGGGTCAGGCACTAATCCGGCAGCGTCGCCTCTTCGGTCATGGTGAACTCCGTCTTCGCTCCCGCAGGAGCCTTCCCATTTGGCATGGGTATAGGCTGTCCGCCGCCAATCCAGGCGCTGACCTTGCCAGGAAGGATACGGCGCTTACCTTGCGGGTCAACGACACTTAGATCACGGTCACGAAGAGTAAAGGAAATTCTTTGTTGCTCGCCCGGCTTCAAATGCACGCGCTGGAAGCCCTCCAGCGCGCGAAGAGGCGCTCCTGTAATCCCATTATGGGTTAGATACAATTGCGCGAGTTCATCGCCTTCTTTGCGTCCGGTGTTGGCAATGTCAACGGAGATCGTCACCGATCCATCCGCGGGAACATTCTGCTTGTCGACCTGCGGGTTGCGATATGCGAATGTGGTGTAGCTGAGCCCGTAGCCGAACGGATATAAAGCCTCGCCGGTGAAGTAGCGATAGGTTCGGTTCGCCATCGAATACTCCTCGAATGGCGGGAGTTGCAACGTCGATTTGTAAAACGTTACCGGCAATCGGCCGCTCGGACTGAAGTCGCCGGCAATCGCCTCCGCCACTGCAGTTCCACCCTCTCCACCGGGATACCAGGCTTGAAGAATCGCCGGAACATAATGCTCAGCCCAGTTCACAGCGACAGCGCTTCCACTGGTGAGCACAAGGATGACTGGCTTGCCCAAGGCATGAACTCGCTCCAAAAGCTTTTCCTGAGGAGCAGGCAGATCAAGGCTGGTACGGTCTCCACCGGCAAATCCTTCGGTATGGACGTTCATCTCCTCACCTTCGATGCGCGGCGAGAGGCCTAGAACCATGATGACGAGATCGGCCTGCCGAGCAGCATCGATCGCATCTTTTCCGTCTTGCCCAGGCATGCTCCAGACCAGACGCGCTTCGGCACTGCGAATTGTCTGGAAGTATTCGATCTTTACCTTGTAAACATGGCCCTGTTCGAGATGCATGGGCTTGGTAATGGTGTCGGCGGGACGATGAATCGTCCATTCTTCGGCAACCAGTTGGTCGTCGATCCAAAAACGGAATCCGTCCTCTCCGCTGAATCCGATCAGATAGTCGCCGGTTTCGGGGGGAACGAGAATGCCGGTCCAACGCACGGAGTAATTCTTCAGCAGTTGCGGAGATACTCCTTGGTCTCCCCACGCGAAGTTGACGGCGGGATCGGTTCGCGTGAGCACGGGTGCGTCTTTCAAATCGACGTTCGGAAAGTACTCGCCCTTAAGCCCGTGCTCTTTGCGCGAGTCATCAATGAAAAGAAAGTCCGAGGGAATGGCATGCATGACGGGGCCGGTCAGGCCTGTGCCCTCAGCGTATATAACTTTCGATGTTTGAAAGCGGCGGCGAATGCCTTCAAGAATCGTGACCGGCTTCGACGGCGTCCCACTGTAATTGCCAATTAGCGCGTCGAGGTTGTCGGCGTCTGGACCAATCACTGCAATGGTTGAGTATTGCTTCGCGAGAGGGAGAAAGTTGTTCTGATTTTTCAGAAGAACCAATGATTCTCGCGCTGTCTTAAGCGCCAGTTGCCGATGGGCTTCACTGTCGTTTTCTTCAAGCGGGATCTTCGCATAGGGATCCAACGCTCGAGGATCGAACATCCCAAGGCGAAACCGCGCAGTAAACAATCGTCGCAGTGCGCGATCCAGATCGGCCTGAGTCAACAGGCCTTGCTGAACCGCCTGGAGTAGCGCGTCGCGCTCAGTTTTCACTCGTGTTCGAGGATTGCCGCAGATAAGGTCAGTACCCGTTTTCAGGGCGACACTTACTCCTTCTTCCATCGACTTCGTAAAGTGATGTCCGTTGAAGACGTCGGTCACCGCGCCACAATCCGAGACTACGTATCCCTGGAACCCCCAATCGTGTCGCAGGTGATCCTCCAGCAACGCGGAGTTTGCGCAGGCTGGCTGACCGTTAAGAGAGTTGTAAGCGCACATCACTGATTGCGCCTTCGCCTCCATGATCGTCGCCCGAAATGCAGGGAGATACGTGTCCTCCATGTCGTGTGCGGAGGCATACACATCGACGGTGTGTCGCGTCGGCTCAGGTCCGCTATGCACGGCGAAATGCTTGGACGTCGCGATGGTCTTGAAGTATTTGGGATCGTCGCCCTGTAGGCCGGTAACGAAGGCGACGCCCATGCGCGAGGTCAGGTACGGATCTTCGCCATAGGTTTCCTGGCCGCGTCCCCAGCGAGGAT
>Ga0126373_10003932_pt1 | contig 11243 bp, 16 predicted proteins | sample PanSoiMetPlot_11_FD_92545 | JGI IMG/M metagenome (GOLD analysis project Ga0126373, IMG submission 92545) | Tropical forest soil microbial communities from Panama - MetaG Plot_11 | ecosystem: Environmental > Terrestrial > Soil > Tropical forest > Bulk soil | place: Panama | collected 2016-02-17
AACCGCCGGCGCAAATGGAGGTATGAAAGAATCGCAGACCGACGTCGGAGCTGAAGAAAGACGAAGATTACGACGAAGCTGCTCGTCACAGCAACTAGCACATTTGATTCTGGCCGCGGAAGGGCCTTCCAAGCGAATAGCATGAGCACACTTGGCACTAGCCAATAGAATAGAAAGTACGAAATGTATTTTGCGGTTTTACTGCCCAGATTGAACATAAAAGGGAGATGGGTAGGGTTTTCCACGGTTATCTGACGAGATTGCGAAAGGCTTAGCCAGTAGCCAACGAAAACTAGAAGATAGAATGACAACGCAACCAGAACGATCGGTCCAATGAATAGGAAGTACACATACGAAATCTCCGTATTCGCGAAAGGCAGGCCTACTTTCGCATCGCTCGCGAGCAGGTTTCTGTCCGGGGCACCCAAAGCGAGTGCGCAGAAAAAACTGAAGCCGATGACCACAATAACGAGCCGATTAATCGCCTTGGATATCTCGTCATGTTGCGTTTTCCAGTCCTGAGGGGAAAGATCAAGGGGCACGAATTCTGGCCAGCACCACTTTCGAGGCCATCGAGAGCGATTAGAAAGTCGAGCTAACAGCGAGCCACGGACCGAGAGACTTCCAGGTTCAGGTCGATTGCCGCTCCGTAATGCGCCAAGGCCATGAGTGTATTCAGCTGGGGTGCCGAGATCCTCCGGTTGCGGCGTCTGATTGGTATCGTCGCGTGAATACTCAGCCCAGGCCTTAAGCAGTTTTGTTCGTTCGGTTTCGTTTGCGTTGTTCGAGCCATCGCTTGGTCGTAAGCCCAACTTTGTCAGGATCGACATTAAACGGGGCTTGGACAGCTTCATGGAACGTCAGTGAGTGTATCGGGAAAACCGGCTATGCTTTTGGCACTTTGCCCGCCACGCGGCAAGCGGTATTCGCGGAGGGGGTCATCGGTCAGTCTGTGGCTACAAGGCCAAGTCGATCGCACCGAAAGTAAGAGAAGCGAGGAGTTCCCGCCTTCTGTCGTGACTAACATCGCATACCTACATCGGAAAAGCGTCTGAATTCTAGGCATAAGGTGGCGTCTGAGGACGCCCCAACTCATTGGGTAAGTTGTTCTCTTACCACCCAGATGAGTCTCGATCGTAGCGGCGGTGCGGACTCGCTGAAGGTATCTTCCGATAATTCTTCCTGGCAGGCACGAACTGTTGCGAACCAGCGTTGGAATAGCCGCAACTCCGTCTCGTTTGTGGGGCGCTCCCAACCCGGGCTTACCACGGCTTGCAGTGTGCCGCCGGGGGCGAGGCAGTCCCACGCCGCCATCACATGCCTGAGATCTTCGTTCTGGCGGCGAGGCGGAGTCATCAGGATCGCATTGAAGAATGTTCCGAAATAACCGGGGCCCTTGCCGACGTGATTCAGGAAATCCGTTTGAGAGACCGACATCGCGTTTCGCGACAATGCGGCAGCATTGCGAGATGGGCGGCTCTACTTTGGTCGATTGCGCTAGCTGGGATGGACTGTTGTTGCGGCAACTTCGCGATCAACCGCCCTTCGCCCGCGCTCCGTCAAGGCGGCGAAATCCCCGCGTTCTATCCGCTAGGGCTTCGGGTGTCTCAAACGCTGCCAAACGATTTCCTGCTGGTCTCGGAGTCCCCCCAGCATCCGTTGGAGAACTGACGCAGCCGCTGTAGGGAATCGGTATCCATTGATTTCTTCATTCCACGACCGCCTGAGCCCTTCAACATGCTGTCGATCATCGGTGCGGCTTCCGTCCCGATCCACCTGGGCAGACGAACTACCTCTCGATCAGCGCGGACATCCCGCAGAAAGGCTGAATCCCGTGCTTCGACCTCGACGATTGGAAGCAGGCGCAGAGAGTCGGGAGTTAACCGGTTAATTTCGATTCAACCCCGCCAGCGAACAGCGCGGCGAAGAAGAGAGCGCTTAAGCCTGCTGGTTTTGAGCCATGGCCCGCTGTCCCAACAGTGCCAAATTGCCCTTGAGCGATTGCCGATTCCAACGCTAGAAGAGAGTTCGGAGGAGCAGATTGTTTAATTCGATTTGTGACCTCGTACCTGACCCCAAGGTGCTTCTGGAACTCGAACCGGAAGAACTCGCGGCATTCGTGTTGCAATTCCTTAATGATCAGGGCGACAAGAGTAGTTTTCTCAATCGATACAATTTCGGCATGGTGTCCTCCTTCGAGCGCTATCCACGCGAGTATCACGAACCAGTCGCTAAAGCGCTGATGGAGGCATGGACATGGTTAGAACGGGAGGGCCTAATAGCAGGTCGACCGGGGACCACCGGGGATTGGGTGTTCGTTACGCGCCGTGGCCAGAAGATAAAAGCTCCTACGGACTTAAAGGCTTTACTGAACGCGGACGTGCTACCACGTGCGGTACTTCATCCGAGCATAGTGACGAAAATCCTTCCTCCTTTCATCAGAGGGGAATATGACACCGCTGTATTTCAATCATTTCGAGAAGTAGAGGTCGCCGTACGTCGTACGGGCAGGTTTTCAGAGCTTGACGTAGGTGTGCAGCTCATGCGGGCCGCTTTCGACCCTACTCGCGGACCTTTAACTGACTACTATCTGCCTGTCCCTGAGAGAGAGGCAATGTCCCATTTGTTCGCGGGTGCGATGGGCTACCTCAAAAACCCGCAAAGTCACCGAATTGTCGGATTGGGAGACCCCGCTGCTGCCGTGGAGATGATCGCGTTCGCAAGTTTTCTGCTGAGAATCGTCGACGAGCGCCATCAGACAATCACTCAAAGTGCTAGCGGGTGAGGATAGTACGCGTTGCGATCGCGCGAGTCCCAACCCGCTTCCCCAGCGTTACCAAGACGCTGGCAGTCATCGTCGTGTGGGACATCAGCGGCGTTTCAGGGTGACCCACCCCCTTTTTTTGAGTTTCACACCTTGGAATCAACCTGAACCCAGCCTGATAATCCTACATGGCAAGTGCGACTGACGGCGTCCGTCTATGCTGCCCACAGAGTCTTCAGAATTTCCTTGAATTCATTCGAGAGAGTGTTGTGACACTGTTGACCGCAATGGTCACGGAAAGAGGGCTACAGAATGGACTGCGCCGCCTGCGCTGATTTCATTTCGTGGCTGCATCATTTCGAGCGAGAGTATGCCAGCGGCGTCGTTGTTCTGGCTGCCCTAGTCACGGCCGCCGCGACCGCGCTAAACGTTGTGATCTACTGGAGAATTGGAGTTCGGATGGACCGGCAGATACGCCTCGCAGACGATCAGATCAAACTGACCAGAGACATCTTCGAGAGCACAACGAGGCCAGTCGTCGGAATAGATATGGAGAGGCAGCACGAGCAGGCGCTCGTGTGTTCCTTCCGATGTTTGCTGAAGAACTACGGAACCTCGTCCGCCCTGAATCTTGTGTTTGACCAGCGGATCACGGTCGGCAATAGTCCGCCGATCTTTGACCACGTCGATAACATCACCCTGCATCCGCGGCAGACCTATCCGCATTCCCACCGCGAAATAACCCGCCCAAGTCCATCCACGCTCATCGAGGTGCAGGTTGGGATACGCTATCAAGGCACCGGTCGGCGCGTTTATTCTCAGCTGAATACGTACCGCTGGGAAGCCAATAAGCCGATCGAACTAATAGCGTCGACGACCACTTCAGTCACTTAGCTTCGGTGCCTGCGCACCGCCAGAGATAGGAGATTGCTTTGGCGGCTCAGTCGCGCTTCACGTTCCTAGCTGTAACTTGCGCCATCAGCCGCAGCACTGAGTCCTTGAAGTTATCGCGCTTGAATGGGTCACCGCCGCAGAGGCCGCACTTCTCCGTCTCGACAGTCTCGGTGCCAGCTTCGTCCTCGGTGCCGTAGAAGGCGACGAACTTAGCGCCACAGTTACCGCACTGGATTTTAAGCGTGCGGCTAACGTCAAGAGAGCGAGAGAACGGTAGATCGGTCTGAGAATCTGTTTGCTTGCGCTTCGTCATCGCTATTTCGCCCACCGCGAAGTCCAATCCACCCCGCGGGGATGCTTCCTCGCCTTCTTGCCGCATCCATCGCTGACGTAGTGTCGCGTTTGGCCGTACTCCCGTTGTCGCTCAGCTACTAGCTTGCGTTCAACTGTCACGCAATCGGAACTGACTCGTTCGCCCGGGATATCGTCAGTTTCGTTGACCGCTGAAAAGCCTAGTTCCGGTGCGCATCCCAGCATGCCTTCGATTTCATTCAGTGGACGCTGTGGAATTCCGGGTGTTCTGGCGCGTCGTGCATAAAGCAGTTTTTGGGGCTGCCAGGCGTCATCCAGAAATGTCTTGATGATTCGATAGAACATCGCGACCGCTAGGTCCAAAGCCTGGCGGGTGCGCACTCGCTTGCCGGAGAGCATCCGGCTAATCGTGACCACTCGATCTTTTTCATCGAGACAGGGACATAGCGCGTCGGAGTGCAAACCGATGTACTGGATCAGCACCTCGATTGCCTTGCGCACCGTTGGCTGCTCTCGAACGATTAGCGCCAGCGGTCCCAGGTTCGACAATCCACGGCGTTGTGCAAGCCGCAGCGCGAAATCCTCTACCCGGGCGGCTGATGCTGAGGCTTCCAGGAGTTCGGCGACTGCGCCGCTGAAATTCTGAGGTCCGCCTTTCGCAGGCAGGAACGAGGCAGTCCGACCCCTTCCAGCATTTTGTGGGGGTCAAGTCCGACGGAGCGGGCAACCTCCCCGTAATCGACCAGGCTGGCGCCGCGAATTGTCGGCCCCAAAGCCCCCTTTTGCCCCCAGATGCTAAACCACTGTCCCGCAATGTCAAATCGAATTGCGGCTCGGCAACGTCAAGATAGCTGAATCAACAAAAAGAGAACCATCCTAAGCGGTCGCCAGCTCAGACCCTGAGGAAAACGGTGAAGATCCACCGCATCTCTAAAACCCTGGTTGCTACTGACTGGACGCAAGAAAGGATCACTTGTCCCTCAATGGGCAAGAAAAGTGAAAATTCACGCATGAAGAACCAAATGATGTGACGAATTTGCTGTCGATCGGGACTGGTTTCGCCTAGAAACGGCTAACAACCGTTAGGCAATTACACTTCTGTAGAGACTCCAGTGGCGCAAAAAGCTTTCCATACTCTATGGCGCGGCCGACGAGGTCGATGCGAAAAAGCTCGTGTTCCACGGCTTGCGGCCTTGGGCGTCACGACGCCTCGCCAGTACCGCATTCTCAAACGCAAGTTAACGATAGGCGCCGGCTGCGAAAACGACATAGTCCTCTCTGAGCCGACGGTCTCGCTTCGCCACGCGCTGCTAAAGCGTCGCTTTGGCCGCTATCGGTTGATTGACCTTGAATCGACCAATGGCACCTTCGTCAATGAACGACGGATTGGGAAGCCGACCGTCATCGCCAGGGGCGATGAATTAAGGTTGGGTGGGGCACGATTCGTTTTTCTTGAGTCTCCCAGAACTCGCGACCTCAAAAAACGAGTTCCGCTTTCGACCAAGCTCGCATTGCTGCTCGTCGCGTCTGCATTGAGCTTCGCGGCGACTCAGAACCTAATTTACCGCTCGCTGCTTCAGCGATTAAGCGCGGTTCCCAGCAGAGACTCTGTCCGCATAGCGGACCGAGCGACGGAAACTAAAAAAGAGACAGCGCTCGCTGCGCCGAAAGCTGCGCCTTCGGCAATGCCTGAGACCGCGGCACCCGTTCGACCCAGCACAACGTCAACCGCCGCAGACCCGGATTGGCTTCGGGACCTTAACCACTGGCGTGCGATGGCTGGCGTCGCGCCGATTCGCCAAGACCCGGTTGCAGTCGCTGGTGCAACGGCGCACTGCCGGTATGTGGTTAAGAACTATCTGGCCGGTAATCCGCTGACTCCGCACTACGAAGAGCCGAGCAACCCTTGGTACACGCCCGAAGGAGCGAAGGCCGCGTCAAAAGGTGACCAGTATGGCCCCGGCCGCGGTCCGCTCATGTCTGCGACTTCCGTCATAGACGGCTTGATGCACGGACCGTTTCACCGCCTCGGTCTTATTTATCGCGATCTCAAGGCGGGTGCGTACGCGCATTATTGTGAGTCGGGAGTCTGCGCCGAGGTGCTCGTGCTGGAGTCGGGGTTGAAGGCGGAGCAAGACCTGGCATGGTTCCGCGAGTTTCCCGACCCTTTGATGTTCCCTTCAAACGATGTGACGCTTCCCGCAAAATTCAGAAAACTGGATTCAGGTGAATGGCCTGAGCCTCTTTCCTGCGCAGGCTACAAGCGACCCGCGGGTTACCCGATCACGCTCCAGTTCGACACCAGATTCGTTCCGAAGCTTCTTTCTTTCACCTTGTCATGCGATGGGAAGGCAACGCAGGTGTGCGGTTATGATTCGACGGACTACATGAACCCTGAGCAAGGTACGGAGGCTTGGGGACGCGGCGTGCTCAAGAGCTACGGTGGCGCAGTCCTGATCCCGCGCGAACCCTTGAAGCCAGGAGCCACATGCACAGTGTCGGTCAAGGCTCAAGCGCAAAGCAATCCCTTCAACTGGCCGTCCCCTTCATCGTTCGCTGGCCAAATGCGGAGTTATAGCTGGTCCTTCTCGGTCGCTCCTGAAGGTTAAACGGCGTCATCTTCTGCGAACCTCACGAGTTAACAAAGAGAGAGCGTACTTTTGAGTGAAAGGTAGACGCCCGGACAATCTCCAGATCACAACGCGCAGGAGCCGCTACGGGACGTGCGCGTACGCGGCGCTGGCAATCGGACTTGCTTCCCTCTTCGGAATTGCTGCCGCACCCCAACCGGCATGGTGCCACGATGAGGTGCGACTGGGCCGAATGTTGATCGGGTATGATATTGGCGACCTGCCGAAGGACCCGACGCCGCAGCAGCAGATCGAAGCTGGCCGAAAACAGATCGAGATCGCACGAGAGGATGATCCCGGGCTCGACTCCAACGCCGAGGTCCACGACTACTTCAATCAGATTGCCTCCAAGTTACTGGCGGCAAGCGAGCAGAAGCCGCTCTTTCCCGTTGAAGTGCACGTATCATCGGTTCCGATAAACAACGCGGAAGCAATTCCAGGCGGACAGATCGTTCTCTACGAACGCATGTTCGATACCACTGATGATGAGTCGCAGTTGGTCGCAGTAATCGCGCATGAAATCGCCCACGAACTGCACAATGATTTCATGACATTTTGGCAGGACTACAAGGAGAACAGGGACATTGATGGATCAGGTGGTGTGCTTGAGCAGTCGGTGAGACTCGAGGCAGCAGCAGATGAGACGGGTGCGCGTCTGATGTACGCCGCGGGATGGGATCCACAGGGTATGGTTGAGCTCTTTGAGCGGTTCCACAAATTCGGCGTTATGGCGCGGCGTGGTAGACCCGATTACAGATCCTCCCACCCGGAGGAGGCGAAACGCGCCGAACCGATTGAGGCGCTGATTGCCAAACTACCGCCGAATGACGGACTTATTAAGACCTCCCCGCGGTTCGACGAGTTGAAACAGAAATATTGATAAAACAAGGAGGATGTCGGAATTTCGGCATATACACTCAGCATGAAGCGGAAGCTCTTCGTTAATTTAGCAGGCTCACTACTCATTCTCGCTCTGTTGGCTCCAGCGGCACGTGCACAGTCTCAGTCTGCCGCGCGCTATCCTGCGGGCTCGGGCTATCCTGCCCCGACTCTGACGCTTTTTCAGAATGAGCAGCAGGCTCAAAAGCATTGCCCCCAGGACACCGTTGTCTGGCTCAATCTTTCGAGCGCCATCTATCATTTCAAGGGTCAGCGGTGGTACGCGAACACCAACAACGGTGCCTTTGTCTGTGAGCAAGAGGCGGAGTTGGCTGGCGACCGGGCGACCTTGAACGGACAGTAGCCAGATTGCGAACCTCTTGTCTTCGCCCAAGCTGCGCGTCCCCTAAGCAGCCCGGCAACCGCTACCAACTGTGTCTGGAGCCTTCCGTGAAGTTATCTTCCGATAGGTCTTCCGGATGGCGCATGAAGCTCCGCGGACTGAGACCGTGGGCGCCGCTCTTCGGCAATCGACCTATTTTTATCAAGTTCGCGGTACCGGAAGCATGCTGTGGCTTTCACCAGAAACGTCGAATAGGACACGATTCTGTGTGGTCACGATCGAGACCGTTGCAAAAGCCAGCGGCGTGGTCTGCAAAACCTTTCGAAGTCTCGGCACAATCCTTTTGAGAGCCTCCCCGTAAACGATTGCCACTTTTGTGTCCATATCATCATAGAGGAGCAGGTGATGACTGGCTGCAGGTTCGTAGTGACCCTTCCCAAGCTTCGCAAGCTTGGAACGAACGGCTTGGAGGATTCTTCTGCACCAGTAACTTTCTGCTTGGTAGCCAGCGATCCCTGCCATAGAAGTCAGAACAACGCGCCCGCGCCTGCGTGACTTTGCGTTCCGTTTGAGCTTAGCCTGATACCCCTTTGTTGTGGCTTGAGTCACCTCTTGTCCTACAACCCCACACTTTCCGACGGATAGCATGAAATCTGGGGAGAGATTGCCGAGCGCGTGCGCGAGCCGAATTGGATACTTAAGCCTGCCGGCGGCTTCCAAAGCCAGCAGGTATTGCCCGACTGTCCAGCGTTCCTTCCTCGCTCGGCGCTTGGGTAGGTCTTGTCTGGGCACCCTCTGGCGACTAACAAATTGCACCAGCTCGTTCTTGTTTTGAAACACGAAAGTGTATCGCCGCACGTTTGTGTCGCGGGCGACGAACGTTTTGGCGTACCACGCTCATAATGTCAACCATTTGTCGGGACTTTACGAATCTCTTTCACTAAGCTTCCAAACCCCTCTCCGGCCTTCGCTTGCAGGGACCATCAAGCCTGACTGCTCAAGATTCGTTCGAGCGAGATCCGCTTGGGCCCGCCATCTGTTCTCTCCGCCAGGAGTCAGCTGTTGCCTGAGAGGTTCCAGATGGACGGCAAGCTAGAGGGCAAAGCTGTTTTGCGGTTTGCTCAGCTTCACGGAGAAGGCATTCCATCGTGTGCTCGACGTTGCTTCGAACGGCGCGCAAGAGACAATGCTGTTGACTGTCAGTTTCGGCTAGTCTGCACTCGCTTGCTGGGCTCGGCAGTGTCGATTGAACATCAGAACTTCGGGTTGACTTGATATCGGGCAATCCGAGCAGCCTCCTGAGCACATCGTTCGGTTGGTCTTCGAGTGGCACAGCTGCTCCCTTGAGAGTCTCCCAAACCTCATCATCGACTTTAATTGTTCGCATAGACTTGCGGTCTCCTTGTCCTATAGCATTTCCGATTTGTTACTTGAGTAATTGCCAAAAGTAGATGGACGACTCGGGATCAGGCGGCTTACCTTCAGAGTTATCATTTCCTACGAATGGTATTCGCATATCGCGCTTTGTTTCTTCACGCGGGAACTTCACCAGACACGAACCAGCGGCGGGCCGTGAGGGCCGGGTCGGCGCCGGTGCTGAGGTGCGGCAGTCAGCCGTGTTTGTTTTGCTAGGCCAGCTTTTCAGAGCAAATTTCACCTGACGATACCTCCCTCAACGAGCCCGTTATTGACTGGTGTGATTTCTTCCGTAACGCGTCGCTCAAAACGAAATTCCAAGACGCAGCCCGGCTCCTGCGTGGACTAGGCGGACCCCGCCGCGAGGCAACCTGGTGGCTCCCACGAGTAGGCGTTTTCGCTTCGATCGCGTAACTGCTGACGTAACGATTTGTTCAACGCTGTAGCGCACCAAGCCGTCCAAGTTAGCGGTGGAGGTAGAGGGATTCAGTCGAACTACCTGGCGGGCCTTGCGGACAGGTTCGATCGTAACCCAGACTATCGGGGATCGCGGGTTTGCGTCGGGCTCCGGCACGTTCGTGCTCGTAACGGCGGCGGCGTAGATGGCAGGTGGCTGAGGGATTTCATCACAGTCCCGCTCCGTGTCATCAGCGGAATCTGCGGGAGACGCTTCCGCCTCGGGCTCGGCGTTCGTTGCGCGACTACTAACTACCAACTCGGTATTCGATCCAGTACTAACCCCCGGCTGGTCTATCACTGAATTCGTTACGTCCGGGACGTCGATCGAGATTTCATCGACGGAGATTTCCAGCACCTCGTCGCAGGAAGCCGGCTCGCTCACCATCAAATCGCGCGACAGCTCATAAGGCGCGGAAGGCGGCGGCGTCTCGGGCGCACTGTTCGCTACCTCGGGCGTCTGCGTTTGAGTGGACGGAGTGACGATCGCCTCGGTGCCAGGCGCGCATCCATCGGGCGCGGGAGTTGGTGGCGACTCAAGAACCGCCCCGCATTGTTTGCAGAGAACAAGCTCGGGGTCGCGGCACGGATATCTGCACTTCGGGCAGACGCGCATGACCTCGAATGAAATGGTGTCCAGCGCCGGCGTTTCGACCGCGGGTTTCTTTTTCGGTTCTGGAGCGACGGGCGCGGTGGTGCCGCTGCGGACGCACCGGCAACCAGTGCCGCCTGCTCCGGTGGCGGGACGATGCGCTTCGGTTGATTGATCGGTTCGGCCTCGGCAGGTACAGGCGCTGCGCGGTCCGGTGCGTGTCTAGGACCAGGACGGCCGAGTCCGACTAGCGCGCTGCCAGGGAATTTTCGCTGCGCTTCGCGGATTAGGAGCGCGTCGGCCGGTGAGAGTTTAACAGTCGCTGTAGCAGCCGTAGCAGATTTAGCAGGGTCTCCGGAGTTCTCTGAGATCTGCCCTTCGCGCAGCAGCCGCTCCAGTGTCGACCTTGCACCCGTGTCTGCGGCGACCTCGGCTATCGCAGCGCGATCGGCCACGGTCAACTTCGGGAACGGATCGACCCGTAGGCTTCCGTTCTCGAGGCGGATCTTGAAGCCACGGCTCGAGAGTTTTGAGACCAGTTGTTGGACGTTCATGGTTCAGAAGTCTCCTCAGTCCGCCCCGCTGCAAGATCCAGCTTGACGGCTTTCGCAGCGAAAATGCGCGCAGTCTCCGGAAGCATGCCGCAGCTGGTGGGGCTGCTAAAGCTGCTAAGATTGCTAAGGTTGTTGCCGAGCCCGGGCGAGTTGAGCAGGTCTAGCAGGTTTAGCAGGGTGGCGTTCCTTCTATGGTCCTGCTGGGTCATTGCTCGGAGCTCCGAACGATCCGCCAGACGTTCCGGCGAAACTTGCCCTTGACCTCGCAAGAGTCGTGAGGCTCCAGGTGGCCGTGCTCCAAGAGAATGCCGACCATCTTGTCGGCAGTCGTTTTGTCGCGGATGCTGTACGGGCCGAGCTGGTAAATGTCGGGCAAGGAGATCAGGTCGTCAGGTTCTTCCCA
>Ga0126373_10003933_pt1 | contig 11243 bp, 10 predicted proteins | sample PanSoiMetPlot_11_FD_92545 | JGI IMG/M metagenome (GOLD analysis project Ga0126373, IMG submission 92545) | Tropical forest soil microbial communities from Panama - MetaG Plot_11 | ecosystem: Environmental > Terrestrial > Soil > Tropical forest > Bulk soil | place: Panama | collected 2016-02-17
AAGATTTCCTGCGCGCAGGGGTTCAAGCTCGGCAATTACCGCTGGGACGACCGGCTGCGCGCGCGCCGCTTTCCCTTGGTTGACCAAGAGAAAGGTCTGGTGCTGGCCGCCGGGTTCATTGACCATGCGGGAAGACTGGCCACCTACACGACGACAGACGGGGTAAAGCATGACTCACCCATGAAATCGCCGCATTCGTTTTGCTTGCTGGAGATGTTCAAGATTGTCGACGGCAAGATCCGGCACGCGGAGGCTGTCTTCATCACCGTGCCTTACAACATGCCTTCGCCGTGGGTAAAATAGGCCGGGAAAGAAGGGGCATTGTCATGGTTGATTTCTCCCAGCAGCCCACGATGAAGGGGTTTTTTGCGCCGACGCGTTTCGAAGCCGACGTGTACGACTGCGAAGTGATCGGAAAAGTTCCCGCGGAACTGAGTGGCGCGTTCGTACGGCTCGGCGGTGACTGGCTCTATCCTCCCAAATTCGACGACGATTCGCCTTTCAGCATGGACGGCTACATCAACATGTTCCGGTTCAAGAATGGGATCGTTGATTACAAGGGTCGTTGGGTAAAAACGCCCAGGTTCAAGGCGGACCTCGCAGCGCATACGCAACTGTTCGGGAAATATAGAAATCCCTTCACGGATGATCCGAGGGCGGCGGGGCTTGACCGCTCCGTGCAGAACACGACTCCGCTTGCCTTTGCCGGGAAGCTCTTTACGCTAAAAGAAGACAGCCTGCCCTATGAAATTGATTGCAACACTCTGGAAACGATCGGTCCCTACGACTTCCACGGAAAGTACAAGAGCCTCACGTTTACGGCGCATCCGAAGGTCGATCCTGTGACGGGAGAGCTGATCTGCTATGGCTACGAAGCCGAGGGTCTCGAAACAAATGATGTGTTTCTTTACACAATTAATAAAAAGGGGGAAGTCACCCGCGAGCTGAGGTTCAAAGTGCCGTACGTCAGCATGGTGCATGACATTGGACTTACGCAAAAGCACGTCGTGATTCCCGTGTTCGGATTCGTGAGCAGCATGGAGCGATTGAAAGAAAGAAAAGTGCACTGGGGGTGGGACGACACAAAACCAGCCTACGTGGCCATTGTTCCGCGAGACGGAGAGGCGCGGGATATTCGCTGGTTCAAGGGACCTTCGCGGGCGACGGTTCACACGCTGAACGCGCGCAGCGAAGGTGAAAAAGTCGTTCTCGAGGCGCCGATTTACGATTCAAATCCCTTCCCCTTTTTTCCGCCGATCGACGGGTCCAAGTGGGATCCGACGAAGGCCAAGGCGTATATTCGCCGCAACACGTTCAATCTCGCTTCAAAGGACGATGGCTTCGCGGAGGAAAAGCTTTTCGAAATGAATGTGAGCGATCTGGGGAGGGTGGATGACCGTTATCTCACCATGCCTTACCGATATGCGTTTACTGCCTATTCCGACAAGCAGAAGCCTTTTGCGGAGTGGAAGGCGGGGAATCTGGGCGGGCGCGTGAATAATTGCTATGGGCGTTTCGATCTCGCTACGGGAAAAATGAGTTCCTATTTCGCGGGCGATACACACAGTTTGCAAGAAGTTTGCTTTGTGCCCCGCAAGAATGGACGAGAAGGCGAAGGCTACATTATGGGCGTGGCCTCGAACTACGCGGAAATGCGCTCTGAGCTGATCATTGCCGACGCCGAGCGGCTGGCTGAGGGCGATGTGGCGCGCGTGCTTCTACCGTTTCGAGCGACAGCGCAGGTACACGGACGCTGGGTGGAGGAAAACGAATTGGCGTTTGTGTGAGCGAACAGATGAAGCGCGAGTCAGCTACGGGAATCTCGAGATCGCTCACCAGGCGAGCCTTCCTGAGCCTCCTCGCTGCTCTCGGCGGGGCTGTAGGTCTCAAGCGAGCCTTACCTCACGATCGAGCCCAAGGTGCGGCTGGGGGCCGACCCGTGGTGTCCTTTCACATGGATCAGCCCTACCTGGATTGGAGCGGAACCGCAGTGCCCTATTACCCACCACCGGGAGTTCGCTCCGGGCAGGTACTGGCCAATCTCGACGAAGGGTCGTTACGTCTTCAGCATTGGTGCCTGTGAACCAGTGGGCTCTGGAGCGCGGGATCACCTCGAGCGCGTTAGAATCAAGGTGTGGCACGTGGGCCGCTCGAGCGTGCAACGCATCCCAGCAGCAGGGCATCGCAGCTAATCAGGCAGAGTCGCCTCCTCGGAGATCTGTGCATGCAAAGCCGAAGGCCATTGAAGTTGAGTCCGGGCGCGCTGTCTTGTTGTCCCCCGCGGCGCCGTGGGGCTCTGACACCGGCGGCGACGACTTTGCTGACGCTCGTTTTTGCTTTCTCCGCCGAGGCGCAACAAGCCCCACCGAAGACCAGCAGCCCATCCGCGCCCATTTCTGCTTCTTCGCTTGCGCCAACAACTGCCCTCACGCCGTCCGGTGCTGCGGCAACCGCGCCAGAGACCATCAGGCTAACGGTTCCCTCCGGGACGCCGCTGCACGTCGCACTGGACCAGGAAGTGCGTGTCCAAAAGAAGCCAGGGCAGCCGATCGAAGGGCACGTCGTCGAGCCGGTCTACGCCTTTGACAAGCTGGTTATCCCGGTGGGAACGAAAGTCAGCGGACAAACTACCAAGATCAACGCGGTGTCTACCGGCAAGCGAACGCAGGCAGCGCTAGACGCCAATTTCACGCCAGCACGCAAGATCGAAGTCGAGTTCAACCGAATGACCTTGCCAAGTGGTCAGCAGCTGGCCGTCGAAACGAGCGTCACCCCCGGTTCGGGAAATGTAGTCGAGTTTGTTTCCGCTGCGGATGACCATCCGGGCAACGGAGTCAAGGACGCGGCCGCAGAACGAACCCGTGAGGCCAAGCAGCAAGCAAAGAAAGAATGGCAGGACGCCATGCAGCAGGTGAAAGAACCCGGCAAAATGCATCGCTTGGGACATTTCGCGCTCAACCAGATGCCGGTTCATCCCCAGTACATCGACGCGGGGACAACTTATTTTGCCGAACTCGAGGAACCGATCGATTTCGGAACGGAAACATTGACCCCGGAGACAGCGTCCTCGCTGGGCGAAACGCCTCCGGACGGAAGCGTCGTTCGGGCACGCCTGACGACACCGCTCAGCTCGGCGACAGCACATCAAGGGGACTCCGTTGAGGCCATCATCTCGCGACCAGTGTTTGAGGACGGCCGCTTGATCATTCCCCAGGGCAGCTTTCTGGAGGGAAGCGTGATTCAAGTTCAGCCTGCACGCCATCCTGGACGCAACGGCCAACTGCGCATCGCGTTCCGCGACCTGCGTCTTGACCGCGGAGTCGAGACGAAGGTACAGGCAACGCTCGCTGGCGTGCAGGCCGAGAAGAACGCCAATGTGAAACTGGATTCGGAGGGCGGGGCCAAGGCCACGGCTCCCGCTACGCGTTTTCTGACTACCGGAGTGGCGATCGGACTTGCGGGAGCCTCGTTTCTCGGCGACAGCTTCGGCGAAACGGGACCGAGGGTGGCAGGAGGCGCGGGCGGCTACAAGCTGATCGGAATCGGCCTCGGCCTGGCCGTCCATTCACAGCCGTTCGGAATGGCCATGGGTGCGTTTGGAGCCACCCGATCGATCTACGCGAATTTCATCGCGCGCGGCCACGAGGTGATCTTTCCCAAGAACACGGCCATGTCAGTCAGCGTCGGTACGCGCGCGTCGGCGGCACCGCAGAGTAGCGAGGCTCCGGCGGCCGCTGGGAATGCTCAACCGCAGTGACCATAGGCCGCCCTCAGGCGAGCGGAGTAGCCCGGCGATCATTTTTTTTTCACCTGCTGGCCCACTCATCCGCTGCGCAGCTCGGCGCTAACGCTTCCCAGCTGCTTCGACTCTAGACACTGAATTCCGTTTGTGCCAGAATCCCGCCGCTGATCCGGCCCCCTAATCCTAAGCGGAACTGCGAGTTCAGTCGCGAGACGGCTGTGCCCTAGCGGACCGATTTAGATGGGCCGAATCGGGATATCACGCGAAGGAGCACCAGCGTTGGCTCGAGAACAGGGTGTGGTGAAGTGGTTCAATGCGGCAAAAGGTTACGGGTTTATCCAGCGCCAGTCCGGTGAAGACGTCTTCGTTCACTTTTCGGCCATCCAGATGGACGGATACAAATCGTTGAACGAAGGCCAGCTGGTCGAATTTGAGGTGCGTCAGGGCCCCAAGGGCTTTCAAGCGGAAAACGTAATGAAAGTGTGAAGCGCTCAGAATATAAGGGTCCTTTCCCGCCTGGATAGGGCCCCTAGTCTTCGAGTGCCTCCTGAATGGAACTGTAGACGCTTCGATCCCGCGTGGGGTGTGTCGATTCGCCTCCCTTCCGATTGTGGTAGCATCTAAGAAGAAAAATCTTTTGGAGTGAAGTGTGCCGCAGCATATTCCCAGGAAACAGCTAAAGAGGGACGAATTCCGCGAGACGCTCGCACACGGCGCCGAGGCGATCAGGTCACACGAACGGCTGGTTGTGCTGATTGTACTTTTGGCCGCTGCAATAGGGTTCAGTGTCTGGACATGGTACCTTTATTCGCAGCACGAGACGGTGAAAGCTTTCGCCGGGTTTGATGCGGCAATGAAGGTCTTTCAGGCGCCGGTGGGGACACCTGTTGCGCCGGGCGAAACGGCATATTCTGACGAGAGCAAGAAATTTACGGAAGCCAATCAAAAGTTTTCCGAAGTGGCCTCAAAGTATCCCCACACCAGGGCCGGCGAGCTGGCCAGCTATTACTCCGCGCTGAGCCTTGAAAAACTGCAAAAGAATGAAGAAGCAAGGAAACGGCTGCAGTCGCTCGTTGGCAGCGGAGATCTGGAAGTTGCAGCGATGGCCAGGTTCGAACTGGCCGGGCTCGATGAGCGCATGGGTCAGTCGGAGGAAGCGGCCACCCTTTATCAGCAGTTGATCGCCAAACCGACGGCACTGGTACCCAAAGCTGTCGCCATGCTCGCCCTGGCTGACCATTACAGCGCCAAGAACCCTTCCGAAGCGGCCAAGCTTTACAACCAGATCAAGGCGGACTACCCCGACACGCCGATGGCCCAACAGGCCGATCAGGCTCTCTCGCTTCTGCCGGGCAAGTCGTAAGCGAGCGAGTGCCGATGCCCCCTGCACCCTACGCCATGGACGTACTGCGTTCGCGGGGCAGGCGCTATCCGGAGCCGCAACATCCTTACCGCAACGACTACGCGCGCGACCGCGACCGGGTGATTCATTCGCGGGCGTTTCGGCGCCTGGAAGCGAAAACCCAAGTTTTCACCACTCGCTTCTCGGACCATTTTCGCAATCGCCTGACGCACACACTGGAAGTCGCGCAGATTGCTCGTACGGTGGCGGGCGCCCTGGGGCTCAACACAGATCTGGCCGAGGCGCTTGCCTTGGTTCATGACATCGGTCACCCGCCTTTTGGCCACGCAGGAGAAAAACAGCTCGACGAACGAATGGCTGAATTCGGTGACCGCTTTGACCACAATTTGCACGCCTTGCGAATCGTCGAACAGTTTGAACAGCGCTATCTGGAATTCCCGGGTCTAAATCTGACGTTCGAGGTGCGCGAGGGGATCATTAAGCATTCGCGAGACTATTCGGCGGGGCCATTTCCGGAGCTTCGAGAATACCTCCTCGACGAGCGCCCTCCACTCGAGTCCCAATTGATCGATTTGGTAGACGAGATTGCCTACAACACCGCCGATCTCGATGACGGGCTAGAGGCACGGATTGTGGACCTCGATCAGCTCATGGCGGAGGTGCCCGTTTTCCGTGTGCAATATGAGGCTGTCGAGCACAGGCATCCGAACGGTCTCCGCAAACTGAAATTCGCCGAAGCACTCAAACGTGTCCTCGATCATCTCGCGACGGATCTGATCACGAACACCCAAGAAAATGTGGACAGGTCGGGGCTCCATACCGTTGAAGACGTTCGGCATCATCCGCACAGGCTTGCCGGTTTTTCGCCAAAAGTAGCAGAAGAAAACGCCACTTTGAAGAATTTTCTGCTCTCTCGCGTGTACTCGAACGCCGCGATTTCCGAAGAGCGCGAGCGCTCAATCCGATCTCTCGACGCGCTGTTTGACCTGTTTGTGGAACATCCAGACCGTATGCCCCCGCAATATGCCGCGACGGCTGAGCGTGACAGGCGCCACCGCGTGGTATGTGATTACATCGCGGGGATGACCGACCAGTTTTTGCTTCGGCAATGCTACGAGCTCTTGACGTCGGCTTGAAAGCCGAGCGCGCCGGCACACAAGCTCAGCTTCTCCATTATTGTCTGTCTCGTATCAGTCGAAAACACCCCCCACAGGCTTCCTTGACATCGGGGACGCTCGACATATAATCAAACTGCGCCTCGCAAAGACGCAGGACAAATCCCAAATGTTTCTAGACGTCAAAGAGCTTGCAGTCCGGAAGGCGCGCATCCGCAAGAGCTACTCTCCGGGGACGTTAGACTTCCATTCTGGCGAGTTTCGGCAAATTGAACCTTTGGAAGTTCGCGCCACGGCAGAGTTTGTGGATGGGCAAATTCGGATCTGCGGAAACTTGCACACGCGGGTTGAGCTAGTCTGCGCCCGCTGCCTCGACACGGTGGTCGAAGAAATCAGCCGCGATTTTGATCTGTATTACCGCTCCACAACAGCGATTCCCGATGATGAAGAAGTCCACTTAAACCTTGAGGATACAGAAATTGCCTTCTTCGAAGGCGATGGACTTTTCTTGGCCGATGTGCTCGCCGAGCAAGTGAATCTGGCGCTTCCCATGAAAGTGATCTGCTCGAGCGACTGCCGCGGCCTGTGCCCCCACTGCGGCGCGAATCTTAACAACGAGGAGTGCCGCTGCGAGAAAAGCGGCTTCGACCCTCGGCTGGCTCCGCTCGCCCGGCTCAAGCAGGACTGGTTCAAGAAGCAATAAAACGTTACACTGCTTTGTTACAGTCAGGCTGCGAGAGCCTGTGCTGAGGAGATGGAATGCCGAATCCGAAACGACGTCACTCAAAGCGGCGCACTGCGAATCGCCGCGCTCATGATCATCTTCACGCTTCGTCGTTCGGGGAGTGCCCGAACTGCCACGAAAGGAAATTGCCGCACCGGGCGTGTCCTAAATGCGGGTATTACAAAGGCCGTGAAGTAATTGACACCGAAGCCGGGTCAGCCTAAGTTTCCCTCGCCACGCGCTTCAAGCTGGTGCTCAGATGACCACGATCGCCTTGGATGCCATGGGGGGAGATCATGCTCCTCGTGTCGAAGTCGAGGGAGCGATTCTCGCCGCACGCGAGTTGGGTGTACATGTTTTGTTGGTAGGTGTCGAGCCCCACGTCCGCTTGGAGTTGAACCGGCATCGGCACCACGGCTTGCCCATCGAAACCGTCCACGCGCCAGAGATTATTACGATGACCGACTCTCCTTCGCAGGCATTCCGCCGCAAGAAGGAGAGCTCTGTGCACGTGGCGGCTCGGCTGGTGCGGGACGGTCAAGCCGACGCGCTCGTCAGCGCGGGCAACACCGGCGCGGTAATGACCGTCGCGCGGTTTGTGATCGGAACGCTGCCCTCTGTTGATCGGCCCGCACTCGCCGCGGCGTTCCCCAACATGAAGGAAAAAGTGTCGGTCGTCCTAGACGTGGGAGCAAACGTCGACTCGAAGCCCGAGCACATCGAGCAGTTTGCGGTTATGGGTGAGGTCTATTTCCGTGCTATCTGGGGTGTGAGACGGCCTCGGGTGGCATTGCTGTCGATTGGTGAAGAAGAGGCCAAAGGGAACGAACTGACGCGAGAGGCAGCCAATCGACTAAGGCATTCTTCCCTCAACTTCGTCGGTAATGTGGAGGGACGCGACGTCTTTCGCGGCAATGTGGATGTCGTCGTCTGTGACGGATTTATTGGTAACATCGCACTGAAATTGAGCGAAGGCCTCGTCGAGCACATCGGCTCAATGCTCAAGAAGGCCATCAAGAGCAGCTTGACATCGCAAATCGGCTACGCGCTTTCCAAGCGCGCCTTTGACGATTTTCGCAAGCGTACCGACTATTCCGAGACGGGCGGCGCGCCGCTTCTCGGCGTTCGCGGCATCACGGTGATTGGTCACGGCCGTTCGAATCCGAACGCCATCAAGAATGCCATTCGCGTGGCCAGCGAGCTCTGTCGTTCCCGCGTGAACGAAAAAATCGAACAGGAGCTTTCCGCCGCTTCCGCGGTGCCCGCCCGCGGATAAGCGAGAAGGATTCTATACACCGATGGCCAAGCTGGCATTCCTTTTCCCTGGCCAAGCTTCGCAGTATCCGGGAATGGGGCGAGATCTCGCTGAGAATTTCCCCGAATCTCGCACTGTGTTTGAAGAGGCGGACCACGCTCTCGGGTTTCCTATCTCGAAACTCTGCTTCGAGGGTTCCGAAGAGGATCTCAAGCAAACCGAGAACACTCAGCCGGCCATCCTCACTGTCTCCGTGGCAGCCTATCGGGCACTCGAAACGCGAGGAATCGTGCCAGATTTTGCAGCCGGCCACAGCCTTGGAGAATATTCCGCGCTGGTCGCTGCGGCCTCTCTCGATTTCTCTGCGGCGGTAAAGCTCGTACGGCAGCGAGGTCGGTACATGCAGGAGGCCGTGCCCGCTGGACAAGGTGCCATGGCAGCCATTCTGGGGCTTTCGGCAGCAGATATCGCCGAGGTCTGCAAGAAGGCTGCAGTAGGTGAGGTTGTCTCGACGGCGAATCTGAATTCGCCTGAGCAAACTGTCATTGCCGGAAACGCGACGGCGGTGAAGCGTGCCGTCGAGATTGCCTCCCAATCGGGGGCAAAACGGGCGGTGGTTTTGGCTGTTTCTGCACCCTTTCATTGCTCCCTGCTCGCGCCGGCACAGCAGCGACTCGAAGTCGACCTTCGAGCAGCGGCCTTCGGACCGCTCCGGTTTCCGCTGATTACAAATGTTGATGCGGAGGCCGTCCTCTCTGGAGAGGAAGCCCGAGAGGCGCTGATTCGGCAAGTGACGCTGCCGGTGCGTTGGCATGAATCGGTTCGTGAGATGATCGAGCGGGGTGTGAACATTTTCGTTGAAGTGGGGCCGGGAAAGGTTCTCTCCGGCTTGCTGCGACAAATCGACCGGTCCGTTCGTTGTTTGAACGTCGAAGACTCCGCCAGCTTGCGTTCGACGATCGACAAAATTGCCCAGGCGCGTGTGGAAGTGGCGGAGAGCTAGCCAGGTGTTCTCACTCAACCAGAAAGTAGCTCTCGTCACCGGTGCGTCTCAGGGAATCGGCCGCGCAACATCGCTGGCGCTCGCCGAAGCAGGAGCAAAACTTGCAGTAGCAGCACGCAGCACTGAGAAACTCACTTCGCTCGTGGGCGAGATTCAAGGCGCTGGCGGGGAAGCGGTCGCAGTGCCCATGGATGTCGCAGACCTCTCACAAGTCAGGGCCGGATTTCAGCAAGTTCTTCAGAAGTTCGGCAAGCTCGATGTACTGGTGAACAATGCAGCGATCACCCGAGACACCCTTGCGCTGCGCATGAAACTGGAAGATTGGGATGCCGTGCTAAGAACGAATCTGACCGGTGCGCACCTTTGCATCCAGCAGGCACTGGGCGCAATGCTGCGGCAGCGGTCCGGGCGAATCATCAATTTGGCTTCCGTCGTCGCCGAGACCGGAAATGCGGGGCAGGCAAACTACGTGGCCTCAAAAGCAGGCTTGATCGGCCTCACGCGCGCGATCGCCGTCGAAGTAGCGTCTCGCAATATCACCGTAAATGCGATTGCTCCTGGATTCATCGAAACACCTATGACCGATCCGCTTCCCCAAGAACTCAAAGACAAAATGAAATCGCTTATTCCCCTCAGCCGGTTCGGCACAGAGCGAGATGTTGCCGCGGCGATTGTTTTCCTGGCCAGCGAGGAAGCAGCCTACATCACCGGGCAGGTGTTGGGGGTGAATGGCGGCATGCATATGGGATGATCGGACAAGCCCAGGGCCGGGCCTTGACCCCTCGTTCAAGCAAAGCACCAATTGGCCCTCGCTGCGCCATACTGCACTCGAAACGGCCCTGAGCCCACAGGCATGAGCGAGCCAGATGCCCTCGGATGCGGGGAGTGGGGATTCGCTGGGCAGGAAAGTACAAGATGAAGATTCGCCTGCGGTTGTAAGGTTGACCCTGTGAGGAGCCACTTATAGAATGGGCAGGTCACACGGGGCGGTAACTTTCCTGGCGTAAAGCCCAAGATCTAAAGATCGCTGAAATCGGAGGAGCAACCAGAATGGCCAGCGTCGAAGAACGCGTGAAGCAGATTATTGTCGAGCAGCTCGGTGTAGATGAAGGCGAAGTGACCCCCAGCGCTTCGTTTGTGGACGACCTCGGCGCCGACTCGCTTGACACGGTCGAGCTGGTCATGGCCTTCGAGGAAGCATTCGGCATCGAAATACCGGATGAGGACGCAGAAAAGATCGCGACGGTGAAGGACGCCATCGAGTACATCGAAAAGCACTCCAAGGGAAAGTAGCAGCCCCACTGAGTCGTTCCGCCCAGAACAGGAGAAGTTTCTTTTGAACCGCCGAGTGGTTGTCACGGGGATTGGTTTGGTCTGCTGCTGCGGCATCGGCACGGAGGAAGTCTGGAGTAACTTGCTGTCCGGCAAGAGCGGCATCGCCCGCGTCACCGCGTTCGACATCGCTGGTTTTGACTGCCAGATCGCCGGCGAGATCAAGAATTTTGATGCGCTGAACTGGATTGAGAAAAAAGAGCTCAAGAAAATGGCCCGATTCATTCAGGTCGCCATAGCGGCTTCTGATTTCGCCATGGGGATGTCCGGACTCGAAATTACTTCCGATATCGCCAGCGCAACGGGCGTCTATATCGGATCAGGCATCGGAGGATTCGATGTAATCGAGCGCGAGCACTCCAAGTATCTAAGTGGCGGCCCCGGGAAGATATCGCCTTTCTTTATTCCTTCGGCGATCGTCAATCTCGCTGCGGGAAACGTATCGATTCGCTACGGCGCCAAAGGTCCGAACTCGGCCACCGCGACTGCCTGCTCGGCCGGAGCGCATGCCATCGGTGACGCGTTCAAGATCATTCAGCGCTGTGACGCGGAGGTGATGCTTGCCGGCGGATCGGAAGCCGCGGTGACCCCGATGAGTCTTGGCGGCTTCGGAGCGATGCGTGCCCTTTCTACGCACAATGATGACCCCCAGCGCGCCAGCCGCCCGTTTGATGCCGAACGCGATGGATTCGTGGTGGGCGAAGGCGCG
>Ga0126373_10003934_pt1 | contig 11242 bp, 24 predicted proteins | sample PanSoiMetPlot_11_FD_92545 | JGI IMG/M metagenome (GOLD analysis project Ga0126373, IMG submission 92545) | Tropical forest soil microbial communities from Panama - MetaG Plot_11 | ecosystem: Environmental > Terrestrial > Soil > Tropical forest > Bulk soil | place: Panama | collected 2016-02-17
GCAACTAGATGGCGTCTTCATTGACGGTGCCACGCGACGTGGGCCGTGGGCAATGATGTGCCTCAAGTGTCATGACATCTTCGGCTTCAATCTAGGGCCAGGATTTGGTCAGAAATATGAACTGGGAGACGGAGATCGTTGGTGGAAGACGGGAGGCTGATATGAAGCTTCGTATCACTTTGAAGCGCGAAGGAACGTGGTGGGACCCTGACTGGCACGCTGTCAGACAAGGCGTGAAACTACTCGGGTATATACGTCGTGCGCCGCATCGTCACCTGCGACGCGGGAAATGGGATGCGCGGACGAAAGATGGCACAACCAAGCTTTACTGCGCTAGCCGAGAGGATGCCGTCGCGTATCTACACGAGAGGATGAAACAATGACTGCGAAAGCTGCTCTGCGTGAGTTGATGGCGGAATATGCGCGATTGCGCAGAATACACGGCGTCAACAAAGACCGTCCGGATTACATCTCCGCGATGAACTCCGCGAGATGGGCGATCTGGCGGTTACGCAAGAAACTAAAGAGCGGGTGACCGAAGGGCCGACGCGGAGCGATCTGCGTTTGGCCTTTCGGCCTGTCGCTCGTGACAGGACTAAGGGAAAGGACACAAGAATGACCAGACCGAGCAAGCCTCGGCCTACAAAGCCGAGCATTGGCGATCTGATCACCCAATTGAACGAAGCATCGAAAGCGGCATTCAATGCCGTGGTGAATGTGCAGGCGCGTATGTCAGAGATCACCCTGTCTCATCAGGTGTTAGCTCTGGACAGGATATCCTCCGATCTCATGGAGACACGTCGGCGCTGCGCTATGGTCGCGATGCAAGCTGGCGATGCTATGCGAGGATTGCCGACAAGACGTGTGGGCAACATCGTCATAAATCCGCACAAGGCAGGTCGCAGAGAGGGAGACACGCGATGAGCGGCTATGTCCTCTGTATGTCGGCGTGCGTGGTTTGCAGGAAGACGTTCTCTTTCAATCCGCACCGTGTGCCATCGACCTCAGCGTTTACTGGCAAGCGAGAGCCTGTCTGCCGAGGATGTATGGATGAGATCAATCAGAGGCGGGCTGAAAGAGGTCTACCAGAGCATTTTATCTACCCGGATGCCTACGAAGCGCTGCCGGAAAGCGAATTGTGAAACGTCACCGCAAACGTCCGCTCACTCCGCCTGTGACTTTCACCGAGGATGAGCAGCGAGAGATGGATATGAAGAAAATCAACGCCGAGGAAGAGATGGACTATTTCGACGCCCAGCCGGAGGAGATGCGCCGTCTCTTATGGAAAAGCCCGGAGGAATATGAAGACCCGGTCATCGAAGATGATCAGGATTTCACCGTCATAGAGATATCAGAGGACGACGATTGCTGACTATGACGGGAGGAGCGCGCATCCTGCGTGGTGCGTTGCTTCTCCCGCCAGTGTCAGAACTGGAAAGCCTACCTATTGAACGGAGACTTATAGATGAGTGACACCAACACACCAAAAAATCCGTGGTCGGATAAACCCGCAGAGGAGGGCATGTGCTGTCTCTGCGATCGACCCATTCAAGCGCATGGGACATGGACGCTTGGCAACAATGCTGAGCCTATGGCCGATGGACGTTGCTGCGATGATTGCAACGAGCATCTTGTCATCCCCGAGAGGATGGCGCGCTTGTCTCGCAAGGAAGACCCGCGAGAGGTCAAGCCGCTGCATCCTTTCCCTGGACGGGATGCGATGGTCGCGCGCGCGTGGCACAAGTTCCTGCTTGAGCCGGATGGCGAGGGCGCTGCGGGGTATACACAACCCTGCACGCTATGGCTCACGACTGCGGAGGTTCACGACCTCATCGTTGTGCTGATCGAGAATATCGGACGGCACGAGTTCTACTCGGAACAAGGTGCCTATATGGGAAGCAAAAAGCTTCTGATCGATCTTGCGTATAAGCTCGACACGTCATTCCGTGCTGGACTGAACGGTCCATCTGACGGCAGGCGGCGACGGTGAGGTCGCATTTCTATCTGGTCGAGCACCGGACGCGCGGTGTGTATATATCGACTGACTATGAATGGACAGCGCGGGGCGACATCCCGCGTCATCACTTCAGTTGGTCGAAGCTACGCACTGACCCCGTCATGAAGCGCTTTCATAACCTTGAGGAAGCGAAGCGCTTTTGTGTGAGAGTGCCAGGCACTTACGTCCTGGAGTTTCACCGGGACGATAGACGCCCGATGCGTCATGTGCCGAAGACTGACGGGACTTGGCAGCAAGTGCCTGACTGACCAGGACGAAGGCAGCGCGGCGTGTCGCCGTTGCTGTCCTCGCCTCGGCCAGTGTTTGGTTTGAGGGAAACAAGGGAAAGGACACTATGAAAGCGATATTCATCGATGCTGAAAAGCACGAGATACGCGAAGTGGAATATAGCCAAAAAGGCGAGAACGATCTGCCCACATTGCAAAACTTGCTTGATGGCTGGATTGATCTCGCGTTCCGGTTTCCAAACGGCGACGTGCTGTTCGTGGACGAAGAAGGCTATCTCAAGCCCACGATGAATTTCTTTTGCTGCTCATTCCGCACGGATCAGCCGATGGCTGGGAACGGCGTTATCGTTGGCCGCGAGGTCGAGGATGAAGACGAAAGCTATCACACGCTTGATCCGACAACGTCGATCGAATGGCTGCAAAGCAACATCGCATGGATGACGCGTGCCGGGTTTGATCGTTGGGCGAAGGAAAATCGCGACAGACCCGCAGGCACAATCACTGTGATGGGTGAGAACGGCAAAGCTGAAACTTCACCGCTATACACGTATGGCGATCTGCATCGCGGCATGGGGAGAAAAGACGATGATCCCGAGTCGTGATAATCCAGATTTCGGCAATCAGCTAAAGCGGCATCGCGAGCGTGCGGAGATGACGCGATCGGAGCTAGCAAAGGAAGTTGGCTGCTCTGATAGCTATATCTCCATGTTGGAACGCAGCAAGTGTAAGCCGGGTCCGGACGTTTACAGCGAGTTGGTGAAGATATTCAATGAGCCGAAACCTGTGTTGGACCCAGCGACGCGTGCGCCGACGTTCCTGCAACGCGCGAAAGATGCCGAGCGAGTGCGAGAGTTGGAGCGCACTGTCCACGAAGCACACGAGCGATCGGCTATTGCCACTGAGCGTGCCGAACGGCAGCGCGAGGTCGATGCGTTGCAAACGTTGACGGTGAAAGCTAGCGAAGCGCTATCACTGGAGACCTTAATTCGAATGATCCACGAGAAAGGTTATACTGTGACTGTTACCAAGCTGCACAACTGACTTAGACCATAGCACGGCGCGCGGGAGGACTGTGCGTCCGTGTTATGGCCTCGGCCAGATATTCCGAGGGAACGATACCTTTGAACGGAGACACACCCAATGAAACCACCGAACAAGCGTGGACCCACGCTTGCTGACCGTGTGCTGGCGAAAAAGTATTCGGCGCGTGAAAAGGTCATGCACCCGAAAACTATGGACCAGCTACATCGCAGCTTGATCGCTGCGCATCGCTTCGTCTTCGATGAGGAGGCGGCGAGGCGTGTCGCCCAGGTCGTGCATGACATTCCATCGTTGTTGGTGCGTGAGCATCAATTTGCCCGTGCGCCATTCGACATTACATGGATCGAATATCCGTCCTATGCCTACTGGAATTATCTGCACGATGCGCAACCCGAGCGTTATACGACGCAAGGGGAATGGGCGAACAAGGCAACTGCGGATCACACGGTCGGATATTTAATTGACCACAATCGGATCAATACGTTCGTCGGCGGGACAGTGTCCCAGCCCGATCTAGGTCCTACCCTGACTTCGATGCAATATCGCCTTTCCACCGAATGGACGCTTGATGAGCAAATCGAGTTTTCCCGTTTGGTAGGATGCTCGCGGATCATGCTGGACATGATCATGTGGGGCAGCACCTATGACGTGCTGAGCGATGAGGAGCGGCGATTGCTGCGTGCCTATAATGTCATGGAGCAGACACCGCTAAATCCCGCGCATCATATGTATCGTGACTTGACTGCGGACGGCGGGATGGGTCGTCAGGCGCGAGGCAGCGTCGGCGACATGCGGACGGTGATCGCTTTGTTGCTGATGCTCAATCGGCCATCGTTGACGACGTATAAGCAGACGCTACCGAACACCCGGGGATTTATTCGCGGGCACTCGGTAGCGTTCCTGTCGCACACGACGGTGACGATAGCGATCGATCCCGTGCCGACGCTGAGACTTGTCGGCACTCCCTCCGGGGATGCTGTGCCTCGTCGTCGGCACGAAGTCCGTGGTCACTACGCGCACAATCGGGAAGCTCGTGATTACGCAAAGATCGCGGGCTGCATCCATAGCTTTCAAGCGAGTCACGGTCCGCCGAGATGGCTACCGTGGCCCGACGCTATGCCGGACGAACCCGACAATTGGGTTTGTGCCGAGTGTGGGGGGAAGCGCTGGTGGGTGCCCGAGCATGAGCGCGGAGACGAAAGCTTGGGCTTCGTGCACCACGACGAATACAGCGTAATCCGACGACAAAAGACCTGATCAAGACGGTGGCGGCGCAGGATTGAATAATTCTGTAGCCGTCACCGCCTCGATCAGAGATGATCGGGGGTCTCCGGCGCAGTGCCGGGGATTGGTAAGGACACAGACTATGAGGAAAGCACTTCTAGCCGCAAGTGTGTTGGCGGGTGTGGCGTATGCCGCGTCCGCGAATGCAGGCCAGATCATCAACTTTGCCCAGGTGGGCAATGCAAGTGATGTGACGGCTACGGATACCGCTGGTGTCACGACGATCGACATCACCGGGGCGGCGGTTACTGTTTCGGCAATCGATGCACTGAGCAGTATCCCCGCGCCTATCTCCGCGATCGTATCGCTAGCTGCTACCAGTATTGATACTGCTATCAATGTTGGGTCTTCAATCTTGCAGCATTACAGCGGGACGTTCTCGGTGACGACTGCGGTGGGCGGGATCAACCTCCTGTCCGGAAGCTTCACCGATGCCGCGTTCGGCGCTGGTGGCGGCCCGGGTCTGGTGGTGAACGTCAACAACCCGCCTGACACGTTGAACCTGAATAGTGCAGCGATCCCGGCGAGTGAATTGAATGCGCCGTCTTCGTTGAATTTTGGGTTCACCGCGTTGACTTCACCACTGGTGATCACGGGCGGCAGCATCGGAAGCTTTGGCGCGGCCTTTATCGGCAACGCTTCTGCTACTCCTGCTGCCGCTACGCCTGAGCCTGCATCGCTCGCAGTGCTCGGTGTCGGTCTGCTCGGACTGACGATGATCCGCCGTAGTCGTGCCTGATATTTAGCCACAAGGCTAAACGGAACTAATTAACTGGGGCGCCTTAGGGCGCCCCTTTCTTTTCTGATTGTGACGGGAGGAGCATAGCTATTCCCGCCTCAACCAGACATGGAGGGGGAATTAAATTGAACATGAGGACACCAAATGGGAAACTTACCGACACTCGGTGACGTGTTGGTCGATCGCACCGAGCAAGAGATCATCGGTGAGCGGGCGCAGTATCTCACCACAAAGCGGATATTGCGCCGCTGTTTGCCGCAGTTGCGAGACACGGTCAATACGCTCGCCTCCCCGGAGGCGGGTTACATGGCGTTTCCCTATGTCAAGGGAAGGCTCGTGGTCTTCTCGACGCACAAGATCGGTGCCATTGCCGAGATGCTGGAGTGGCCCGATCCGGTCAAGGATGTTGCGTCCGAGGATCGCGCCGACAGAGCGCTGCTATGGTCCGTGCTGGCACAGCTTATCTATCAGAAAAACGTCGATGGCGCTTTCGCTGCACTGGCGACGCGTCTCGGGACTGACGGTATTGCGCAATTCGAGGAGTCGTTGTCACGCCTCGATAATTCCGTGCCACCAGTCGATACGCTTGTGCCGGGATATCAGCTTGTCACACGCGGTGCGCTGTTTGTGTTCGCGGGCCAGATCGATCGCAACGCAGCGGGCACAGTCGGTGCCTTAGCGGTGCCGATGCTGATCAAGCCCGAGATCATGATCGATAATTTCGAGCTTGGTGACTGGAACGCTGACGGCAATCATAGGTGGCTGCACTGATGCCCAAGAAAATATCGATCGGGACGCTAAGTCCCGAGGACGCGGAGACCGCTGATCTGCTGGTCTGTGCGAGACTGCCTGATACCAGTCCTTTCACGGACAATCTGACATCAGCCTGCACACTCTGCGGACACGGCATTTATTTCCGACCTTACGTGCCGTCGCTGCCACGCAAAGTGTGCGTCATCTGTGCACCGAAATTCATCCCGATCGCCGGGAAATTCAGGAAGTCCTGACGTAAGGGGCGCGCATTCGTGCGTTGCCCTTTATGCCAGCACTTCGCTGGAGGAGGGACACCAATGTTTAATTATCTGTTTGACGGCAACGCTTTCGAGCGTCCGCGCCTCAATCGCAGATATGAAAAGCGCACTGACAGGCATATCGCATTACTCTGGGCGCTGCTCACTCTGCTATTTTACGTGTTGGTCACTAGGAGGCGGTGATGGAAAGCAGCGATGAGGAGAAACGCTTGGTGCACGCGTGGGATTTCCTGGAACTCTGGCACAATAAGCTAGCGCAACGTGACGGCGCGCAACGCCTGGAGGAGTTCTATGCCGCCATGTTCGCGTTTCTGCGACGCGAGGGCGCCGCGGAGCATTTACTGAAGCCCTGATCAAGACGGGAGCAGCGGCACGGCGTCGCTGTTCTCGCCCCGATCCGGGGAATAACAGAGGGACACCAATATGCCGAAACCAAGGATGCGTCGTGCCATGAAGAATGCAGGCCCGATAGATTGGAAGACGCAGAACAAATACGACTACCGCTTTGCCAGACAGATGATGCTCGAATACGGCGAGTGTCAGCCGATGTTTATCGTGCATGGCAGAGACGGCGAAATGTATCCCGTCATGGCAGCGTTCACTAATCGCGAGGAAAAGGCACTCACGATGAAAATGGTGACGATGATCTGCGTTGCCTACGCTGCGGGAGGAGTGTCGTTTATCGGTGAAGCATGGGCCGCGACGGGAATGGCGGAAGACCGCGACAATCCCACCAATCCGCGTGTCATGCCGAGCGATCGAGAGGACAAGCGCGAAGTCATTATCGCCCAGCTTTCCTATCGCACCGACAGCGGCGTGGAAAACGTATTTATGTCTGGCGATATTGAGCGTAGTCCAGACGGCAAAGTTAGCGGCTTCAGCCACGAGAATGAGAACGCTCATACATCTATCGGCGGAGCTTTCTGCGACGTGTTGCCACCCGAAGTGCCGAACGAATTTGCGCAGAAGGCGGCGAAAATGATGTTGGAATTTCTCGAACAGCGAGGAGGGTTAAAAATATCTCCGCTTGACTAGGACGGCAGCGGCGCTGCGGCGCCGCTCTCGCCCCAGCCAGGGGAATGAACAGAAAGGACACGACAATGGTTGTAACACCAGCATATCTTAAAACCGCAGACGGCAGGACCGTCTTCGGCGCCGAGCTATCGGTGGACCCGAATAGTGTTGAGTGGCGACCAAGCGTTTCTCAAGTGCGAGAAGCGATCATGTCGTATCTCGTCACAGGTCTGACGATCCCCGGAATGCCGCTGCTTCCTGAGGCAAACGATTATCGTGCCGAGGAACCGGAGGTCGAGAGGACGGGCGAGCTATGTCGCGCTGCGGTCCTCGCAGGGCGATTTATCGATGCAGGCCATCTGCCCAACAAAGTCATCATGGAGTGCGCGGTGCGCGGCGGTGAAATGTGGAACCACGGAGCAATCCGCTTCCCGTTCTACGATCCTTGGGTCCTCTACCATACCTGGGATCACGACGTGACCTATCGCGAACAAGCTGACGAAATACTCGGCAGGCGTCGTGCTGAAGGTCCGGCTATCGCCGTCTATCTCGTGTGGGCGACAGACGATGAGACTTTCGAGGTCTGCGAATTACAGCCCATGCGCTTCGGCAATGAGCCAATGCTAGTCATCGGCGATCGGGGAATATTCCGAGTGCCTGACGACAGGCACGGGCACTGGTCATCGATGGCGCCGTCCATGATGCGATTTGTCGCGGATGACCAGTGGCGGTCTGTGCAGAACTTGGGCAAATCGCCATACGAGGCAGCGAGCAGCAACATCGGTGATCCGGTGATGGCGTGCGCGCTGATCCTCGCGACGCGCGGGATAGCACGGGAGACAATCGTTGCATCGGATAAATTGCAACGTGCCCGAGCGAAGAACCGCAAACCGCCCATTCCGAATTACGACAAGGTCCATACTGCGCCCTACGTCACCGCGATCCTCGCACGAGGAAAGCGGGAGAAGGGCAACGGACTGGGAGGACATCACGCGTCGCCGCAATTCCATATCCGGAGAGGACATCCCCGAGACTACGCGACGGGAAAATCCATCTGGATCATGGACACCCTGGTAAATGCCACGGAGGATCAGCGATCCAACTTCAAAGCTAACCGCTCACATTATGTGGTGCGATAATGACAGAGGAAGAAATCGTCGAAATCCAAATGTTGGTTCACTCGATCCACGAATTGCTGAAAGGCAGAGACCCGACGTTGATAGGTGCGGTGCTAGCTGATCTGCTGTCGCTGTGGCTAGGCGGTCATATCGACTTAGATAGCAAAAACGGCACCCACAGAATACGTGCGGAATTGCTGCGAATACATATCCGCACGGTCGAGCAAATGATCCCGCTTTCGGCCAAAGAGATCGGGTTGCCGTGGTGAAGCCTTGATGCAGGCGGCGCGCTTCGGCGTTGCCGTCAGCACCAGCGCTTTGCTGGGAAGGAAAGGACACCAAATGGTTCTTGATGAACGCGAACAGCAGGTCATCACCGATTTCCTGTCGCATACTTTGACAGGCAATGAGTGGGTGCTGATTTATCGCCAAGACGGACACGTCGGTATTTGCAGTCCGATGAACCCTCCGGACGCCTCGATAATTCTGCGGATCGTCGCTGCATATATCGACCAGCATAAGGACACGGTAGTTCAGCGCATCGTCACAGCGAGCAAGCCACAATGAGCGACCATCCGTGTCGCATCTTCCAGTATATGCACTGTCGCAAATGTCTGGAGGAGTTGCCCGCTGGCGTATCGCCGCAGACTTGGTCGAAGAACGAATGCGGCTGGACACCGCAGGGTTTCCAAGTTTGGTGCAAACGTCACAACTGCAACGTGGTCGATCTCGACTTCCAAGGTCAGAAAGTCACGCCATACAGAGCGAGGAACTAATGGACGGACCGGGCAAATATGACCAGCTTGCGACCTACGTGCGCGAGCAAGCGCAAGCAGAAGGCGTGGTGGTGATGGTGCATCGTGGCGATAAGGGCAGCGGCTTCAGCGTGCAAGGCCCGCTGCCATATTTACTAAAGCTGCCGGAATTGCTGCGCCTCGTTGCCGACGCAATCGAGGAGGGTCGTATGACCTTGAATAACTAGAAAGCGAGGAACTAGCTATGTCAAATTTTTCCGATAAGGAACTGGTAGAGCAAGTGTTGAAAATCAGGGGCAACGTGCAAAAGATACTGGCTGATGGCCCTTACTCTATCAACCAGGACCAGATCAACACGCTGAGCATCGCCTGTGTCTTGCTGGATATCGGCAGGACGCTTGAGATGATCGAGATGCACCTGCGCGACCGCTAAACTCACACCAAAGAGTGAACTGTGCTGATTAGCAATGGCATTTGTGACCGATTAGGGAAACCATGCAACCGTTCATATTGCGCGGTCAAGGGGTTTCATAACCAAATCTTGCGTGGCGCCGGGTTGACATCGAGGGAACGTCAACCCGGATAGCCATACCTTTGAACGAAAACAGAAAGGACACCTGACGATCCGCGATCGTCCCGCGAGAGCACACTCTCCGCGCCACCAGCCAGCCGACCGATCGCCTCCTGACAAGCAGTCAGGCACATAGATGGACGATCACGCGACTCGCCGCAAGTGTCGTCTCTGTGTCAGCGTCGCGGCTGCGCCCTAACAGAACCTCCACGCCGTTGATTGAGAGACGGACGTTTTTGTGGTCCGAGACGCAGATACCCATCGACCACAGGGGGCGTCGCTGGCCCGATGTAATCGAGATGTGCCATGTCCTTTGGGTCAACGAAGCACCCGAGGTATGTCTGGACCCACATGTCGAGATCGGCGCGGGCATCGCGATAGTCCTCCCCCTCTTGGATCACCCCGACACCGTCATACTGCGCGCACATGAGGACACCGGTGGACGGCCACATGACCCAGTGCCAGCCTTGATTGGGCGGGACACCCGGGCGATTTTGGTCGGGCCAGCGTCCATACGGCGGTCCTCCGTTCTCCTCCAGCGTGTTTTTCGCCGGGATGCGACACCATAGCAGCCTCGCCGCCTCATAGCCTTCCGGCGTATGTTCGGGATTGATCGCCTCCACGAGCCGCACAAAACCCGCGTGCAATTCCTCAATCATCTCTTTTGCTGTCGTCATCCTTCCTCTCTCCCTCGGCTTGTTTGATAATTTGCCAGATGCGTTCCTTGCTCAGCCCGACTTCCTCGCCGATCTCAGCATACGATTTCCCTCGCGCACGCAAGCGAATTATGCGCGAATTACGGCAGCGATAAAATGCGGCATTATTTATATCACCGCTCCTTTCTGGATTTCCTCGCGTATCTCGCTGTCAAAATGCTCCACGAGGCGGTTGAGGATATCGATCAAGCGTTGCATCTCGTGCTTGTAAGTCGTCTTGGCATCGAAGCTGCGATATTTCACCCAGGCGGTAACTGAGCCGTTGTGGAGCAAGACAAAAGCGATCTGTTGCCGACTTATCACACCGAACATGCGCCAGACGCGGTTGACCTCCCGCTCCGCGCGGATCATCGCCAGTGCCGAGGCTGTGGGACCGCTACGCGGGCCGTAGTCCTCGATCCGGAGATTGCCCGCCCACGGGAGGGGAAGCCCGCCCAGCCTTGCGAGATCGACCGCGCGACGCAGTCTGTCCGCTGCGACGACATGCTCCTCGGTGAACTGTGAGCGCTCGCCGTGTCGCGCTCTGCTCCAACGCAGGGGATCATACGCGCGATATCCCTTGACTGATCTGGCGTAGCGAGACGCGTTCGGTCGGATATCGTCGGGGTCCCGCCATTCCCCTTGCATCACCGCCGTGCGTCCGGAGCGATGTTGACGGATCGGGTCCGGCGGCGCGCCCTCTGGCGGCTCCAGTATGACGCGTCGCCGTGCTTCCATCACTTCCCCCTA
>Ga0126373_10003935_pt1 | contig 11241 bp, 9 predicted proteins | sample PanSoiMetPlot_11_FD_92545 | JGI IMG/M metagenome (GOLD analysis project Ga0126373, IMG submission 92545) | Tropical forest soil microbial communities from Panama - MetaG Plot_11 | ecosystem: Environmental > Terrestrial > Soil > Tropical forest > Bulk soil | place: Panama | collected 2016-02-17
CTTGGTGCCGTTTATCTTCGGCGTGTTCGCGGGGCACGTATTCCTGTTCGGGTTCATTGGTGGCGTGTTGCTGAACTCCATCGGTATCGGCATCGGCGGTACCGGCGTCCTCTACGCCATTCTGCGCCACCGCATCGTGGACGTGGCCGTCGTCATCGACAAGACCCTGGTGTACGGAGCCACCACCAGCCTCGTGGTCGGGGTGCTCGCAGCCGTCAACAGCCTCGCCATCCGCGCCACCCTGGGCGAAAGTACCGGCCTGCTGCTGCAGGTAGTCGTCCCCTTGGCCCTGGGGATTGTGCTCGGCAAGGTGCGCACCTACGTGGACGGCGCCGTGGAGCGGGTGTTCTTCCGCAGCCGCTACCTGGCCGAAAAGGCGCTCCGACGCTTCGCCAAGCGCTGCGCCCACATCGAGGAGGCGCCGAAGCTCATCGATGCCGCGGTCACCGAGATCCGGAAGCACCTCCGGGCGCCGTCCGTGTCCTTCTATGAGGCTCTCGAAGGCGGCCTAGTCCGTCTGCGCGTCGCCGGCGATGCCCAGTACCCGGAACGCCTCGATAAGGACGATCCAGCCTCGGTGGCGGTCAAGGCGGAACGCAAGTCCGTGGAACTCAGCGGCCTGGACAGCAGGCTGGGAGATGAAGGGATCGTGTTCCCCATCATCGTCCTCGGCAGGTTCAGGGGCCTGGTCGTGCTCGCTGACAGGCCCGGAGAGCGTTACGCCGCCGACGAGCGGAAGTTGCTCGCCCAGGTGGTGCGCGACGTGGGCGCCGCCTGGCGCATCCTTCGCGCCCGCGACAACGAAGAACTGGTGCGTGCGCTGGCGAAAGGCACCATCGAGCCGTTCGCCGCCCGCGACCGCGCCCAAACGCTGGAGTCCAACTGGGGTGGGGCGGTAGTCAGCGCGTGAGATCCCTTTTCTAAGCATGTCTGCTTTTGGCCGAAAGCAGACGTCGACTAGGATACAAATTCTTCATCGGTCGGGGCGAGAGGGTCCGTCGCACAGCGACGGACGGGCTGACATGGATGTCAGCCCTGGACTTTTGCTCGAAGCAGGACAGCGTAGGGCAAAAGGGCGCATAGCGCCGAGCGGGCCGGCCGGGAGCCGGCCCCGCTTTTGCGCGGAGCAGGGATAGCGGGAGCGCAAAAGTTGAACCTCCGAGGAGGTTCAAATCCTCACAAAAGGCTCGCCCCACCCAATGGCCATTTGATTTTTGAAGAGGTATTGAATTGGTCGGGGCGAGAGGATTTGAACCTCCGACCCCCTGCACCCCATGCAGGTGCGCTACCAGGCTGCGCTACGCCCCGACTCGGTTGACTTTACCTGCCCGGACGGCCGGACAAGGCGCGTAATCATACGCGAACGTAGCGTCCCGCGAAACCCAAGTGCTTAATCTTTGAGGATTTTCAGGGTGGGAAGACCCGCCGAAGGAAGCTTACCGCTTCAACAACTGCAGCAGTTCTTCCAGCTCGACGCGCATCTGGCGCACGATCTGGTGGCTCTGGGTGATGTCCTGCTTGGCGGAATCGCTGGAAAGCTGCTGGCGGGCCCCGCCGATGGTGAAGCCCTGCTCGTAGAGGAGGCTGCGGATCTGGCGGATCACCAGCACATCGTGGCGCTGGTAGTAGCGGCGGTTGCCGCGACGCTTCACGGGCTTGAGCTGGGGGAATTCCTGCTCCCAATAGCGCAGCACGTGCGGCTTCACCCCGCACAGGTCGCTGACTTCGCCGATGGTGAAGTAGCGCTTCCCAGGGATTGGGGGGAGCTCGCTATTGTTCCCGGCTTCCAGCATAGCTTTCCACCCGTGCCTTGAGCTTCTGTCCCGGACGGAAGGTCACCACCCGCCGGGCGGTGATGGGGATCTCCTCCCCGGTCTTGGGGTTGCGCCCCGGCCTTTGGTTCTTCTTGCGCAGGTCAAAATTCCCAAAACCCGAAAGCTTGACCTGGCGGCCCTCGGCCAGGGCCAGCCGGACTTCCTCGAAAAACAGGTCCACCAGCTCCTTGGCCTCCCGTTTATTGAGCCCCAGTTCCGCGAACAGGGCCTCGGCCATCTCGGCTTTGGTCAGCGCCATAGGCTAATCTCTTATTGTTGCACCCAGATCCCGCTGGAGACGGTCGGCAACCCTGGCCATGGCCGCATCCGCATCTTCGTCAGTAAGAGTGCGCGAAGAGTCTTGTAAAATCAAGCCTAAAGCGACACTTTTTCGACCAGAATCTATCCCCGGTCCGCGGTAAATATCGAAGATTCTGGTCTCCTGCAGCAGCCCCCCAGCGGCCTTTCGGGCCCCGTCCAGGAGCTCCGCCGCGGAGACGTTTTCGGCCACCACCACTGCCAGATCCCGGCGAATCGACGGGAAGCGGGAAATGGGCTGAAATGCCGGTAATTTCCCCTCCAAAAGCGGATCCAGGCGGATTTCGAACGCCAGGGCACCCTGGGAAAGGTCCAGGGCCTTGAGCACACCGGGGTGCAGGGCGCCCATCCAGCCCAATTCCAAACCCTCCAAGCTCAGCCGCGTCGACTGGCCGGGGTGTAAGGCCAGATGGGGCGTGGCTTCCGCCTGCAGCCTTCGCGTAGCGCCCGCAGGCGCCAGGAGCGCCTCGATGTCGCCTCTTAGGTCGGCGAAGTCAGCCGGCCGGTCCGGTTCACCCCACTGGAGCGGAAACAGGGGTCCGGAGACCAAGCCTGCGATGATATTTTCTTGTTTTATTTCATCATCTTGCAGATGAAACCTCAAACCAGTCTCGAATATGCGAACGCGCTCCTGCTGCCGGTTCAGGTTGTACTGCATGACCTTTAAGAGTCCCGGCCATAGCCCTAAGCGCATTTCAGTCATGTCCGCAGTGATGGGGTTGGCGAGCGGCAAGGCCGCGGCGGAGCGTCCATAAAGCCGCGCTTGCAGCGCCGCGTCCACGAAGCTGTAGGTGATGACTTCCTGGTAGCCCCGCTCTACCAGCACCCGGCGCAGGCGCCGTAGGTCCACCCATGCCTCCGGCAGCCGGTCCATGCCATGGGCCGCCGGGTAATGGGCGGGGGGGATGTGCTCATAGCCGTGGACGCGCCCCACTTCCTCGATGAGGTCTTCCTCGATTTCGATGTCGAAGCGGTGGGTCGGCGGCACGGCGCTCCAGCCGTCGTTTTGGGGTGTGACCGTGAACCCCAGACGCGTGAGGATAGCCCCCACTTCCGCGTCGGGGACCGGTATCCCCAAGAGCGCCTCCAGGCGCGGCCTGCGCAGGCGGATGGGCTTCACGGTCTCGGGCGAGGATTCCGTGATCTGCACCGGACCCGCCTCCCCTCCCGCGATCTGGAGGATCAGCTGGGTGGCGCGCTCCAGGGCGCGGGCCGGACCCGCCGGGTCCACACCGCGCTCGAAGCGGTAAGCGGCGTCGGTAAGGAGTCCCAGGCGACGCGGCCGGCCGCTCACAGCCGCGGGCGTGAAATGGGCCGCCTCCAGGAAAATATCGGCGCTGCCCGCCTGCACGTTGGATTCGCCGCCGCCCATGATGCCGGCGAGACCCTGCAGGTGCGCGTGGTCCGCGATCGCCAGCATGTCGGGCTCGAGCTTGTAGCTCTCGCCGTTCAGGAGTTTCACGGACTCGCCCTTCCTGGCCCAGCGCACCACGATGCCCTTGTCGAGGCGCTGCAGATCATAGGCGTGCATGGGCTGGCCGAGCTCCAGCATCACGTACTGGGTCACGTCCACCACCGGGTGCACGCTGCGCAGGCCGGCGCGGCGCAGCCGCTCGCGCATCCACAGGGGCGTCACAGCGCCGGGGCGTATGCCTTTGATGACCCGTCCGCCGAAAACCGGACAGGCTTCCGCATCCTGCACCTCCACCGGGAAACCGTCCTTAAGGCTCGCTTTCACATGGGCGGCCGAGGCGTTCGGCTCCAGGGGCTTGGCGAAAAGCGCGGACAGCTCCCGGGCCACGCCCAGGATGCTCAGGCAATCGCCCCGGTTGGGGGTGATCTCGATCTCGATCAGCTCGTCGTCGCCCCCCAGGTACTCGCGTAGATCCTCGCCCACGGGCGCGTCGTCCGGCAGCACCATGAGCCCGGACGCCTCCTCCGACAGCTTGAGTTCCCGGGCGGAACAGAGCATGCCGTTGGAGTCCACGCCGCGCAGCTTGGCGGCCTTGATTTCCTCACCGTCCGGCAGCCGGCCGCCCGGCAGCATCAAGGGCGCTTTCATGCCTGCCTTGACGTTGGGCGCCCCGCAGACCACCTGCAGCTTTCTGCCGCCCACGTCCACCTGGCAGACCTTGAGCTTGTCGGCGGAGGGATGCGGAGCTAGGGACTCCACGCGGCCCACCACGACCTTCTGGAACGGTGGAATGGCGGGCTCCACAGAGGCCACTTCCACCCCGGCGGAAGCCAGGCGATGGGCGATGGCCGCCCCGTCCGCCGGCAGGCGGATGAATTCCTTGAGCCAGTTGAGGCTGATCTTCACGTCACCCTCAGCGGAACTGGCGCAGGAAGCGCAGGTCGTTGTCGTAATTCATGCGGATGTCGTCGATGCCGTAGCGCAGCATCCCTAGGCGTTCCACGCCCATGCCGAAAGCCCAGCCGCTGTAACGCTCGGGGTCGATGCGGCAGGCCTTGAGCACGTTGGGGTGCACCATGCCGCAGCCCAGCACCTCCAACCAGCCGGAGTGCTTGCATACGCGGCAGCCTTCGCCGCCGCAGAAGATGCAGCTGATGTCCACTTCTGCCCCCGGTTCCACGAAGGGGAAATAGGACGGCCGGAAGCGCAGCTTGAGGTCGTCGCGCTCGAAGAAGCGCTGCATGAAGTCGGTCAGCGTGCCGCGCAGGTGCGCCATGCTCACGCCCACGTCCACCAGTAGGCCCTCCACCTGGTGGAACATGGGCGTGTGGGTCATGTCGTAGTCGTGGCGGAAGGTGCGCCCCTGGGCGATGACGCGGATGGGGGCGCCGTGCTTCAGCATGGCGCGCACCTGCACCGGCGAGGTGTGGGTGCGCAGCAGAAAAGGCCTGTCCTTCAAGTAGAACGTGTCCATCTCGGCCCGGGCCGGGTGGTCGGGCTTGAAGTTGAGCGCGTCGAAATTGTGGAATTCGTCCTCGATCTCGGGGCCGGTCTCGATGCGGAAACCGGCGCGCTCAAACAAGGCCTGGATGCGCTCCAGGATGCGCGTGGAGGGATGCAGCCCGCCGGGTTCCTGGCCGCGGCCCGGCAGGCTCACGTCCACCGCCTCTTTGGCGAGCTTGGCGGACATGTCCGCCTGCTCCAGTTCAGCCTTGCGGGCGTCCAGCTTCCCGCTCAAGTCCTGCTTGGCTTCGTTGATGCGCTGGCCGGCGGCAGGCCGCTCCGCGGCGGACAGCTTTCCCAGGGCCTTCAGTTCCTCAGTGAGCAGGCCCTTCTTGCCGAGGTAGCGCACCCGCACCTCGTCCAGGGCCATGAGCGTGCCGCAGGCGGCGATGCGCGCTTCGGCTTCGGCCAGGAGCTTCGTGAGGTCGGTGCTCATGCGGGTGTTCTTGTTGGGGGCCCCACTATAAACAAAAAGGGGAAGGCTTGTTCAGAGCCTTCCCCTCGTCTGCATCGGTAACCGCAACGGTTACCTCAGGTTCAGGCCGGCAGGCTCGCCTTGGCCTGCTCGACGAGCGCGGCGAAGCCGGGCTTGTCGAACACCGCAATGTCGGCCAGCACCTTGCGGTCCAGGTCGATGTTCGCGCGTTTCAGCCCGCTCATAAAGCGGCTGTACGAGAGGCCGGAGAGGCGCGCCGCGGCGTTGATGCGCGCGATCCACAGGCCGCGCATGTCGCGCTTCTTGTCGCGGCGGTCGCGGTAGGCGTACTGCCCCGCCTTCATCATCGACTGCTTGGCGGTCTTGATGTTCTTGCGGCGGGCGTTGTAGTGGCCCTTGGTGCGCTTGAGGACTTTCTTATGCTTCGCGCGGCTGGTGACGGAACGTTTGACGCGTGCCATGGCTCATTCCCTCCTTACGACCAGGGCAGCATCTGCTTCACGCGACCGTGATCCTGCGGGACCACGAGCGTGGCGCCGCGGAGCTGACGCTTGCGCTTGCTGCTCTTCTTGGTAAGGATGTGGCGCTTGTGCGACTGGCCACGCTTGTACTTGCCGCTGGCGGTGGCGCGGAAGCGCTTCGCGGCGGCGCGATTGGTCTTGATCTTGGGCATGACTGTACTCCTGACTGTGTTCATCTAGGCCTGGCCCCGCTCAAAAGCGGCGTTGAGGTGTTCGCCAGGGGTGACGGACATCCGTCACTTTTGTCACTTGAACTGAAACCTTCTTAGCGCGAAAACTCTTTAGGACTTCCGTTTCGGGCCGATGATCATCACCATCTGCTTGCCCTCGAGGCGCGGGAACTGCTCCACTGCGCCCACCTCGTCCAGATCCTTCTTGATGCGTTCCAGGATCTCGGCACCGATGTCCTGGTGCAGCAATTCGCGGCCGCGGAACCTCAGGGTCACCTTGGCCTTGTCGCCCTCGGTCAGGAAGCGCACCAGATTGCGCAGCTTGATCTGGTAGTCGCCCTCGTCCGTGGTCGGACGGAACTTCACTTCCTTGACCTGGATCTGCTTCTGCTTCTTGCGCGCGCTCTGCTGCTTCTTGTTGACTTCGAAGAGATACTTGCCGAAGTCCATCACGCGGCAGACCGGCGGATCCGCCGTGGGCGAGACCTCCACGAGATCCAGGCCGCTCTCTTGGGCGTACTGGACGGCCTCGCGGGTGAACATGATTCCGATCTGCTGGTTGTCCGGTCCGATGACACGGACTTTGGGCGACGTGATCTCCCCGTTACGCCGGGCGCGCTTCTCTGAGCTGATGCGTGATCCTCCAAAAATAAACCTGAACCCGCCCCGTCATACTTTGGGGGACGCGGTTCAGGCCGACACTCCGCGGCTTTGCACCTCGGCCTCGAGACGCCGGGCGAAGTCCTCGATCTTGAGGCTGCCCAGGTCCTGGCCTTCGCGGGTGCGCACCGCCACGGAACCCGATTCCATCTCCTTGTCGCCCACCACCAGGAGGTAGGGGACGCGCTGGAGCGTATGTTCGCGTATTTTAAAGCCTATCTTCTCGTTCCTCAAGTCGGATTCCACCCGAAACCCATGATTTCCATGGGATTTCACTGTTTCCTGCGCTTTCCGGGCGTAATCCGCCTGGCGGTCGGTGATGGTGAGCACCACCGCCTGCACCGGGGCGAGCCAGGCCGGGAAGCGGCCCGTATGGTGCTCGATCAGGATGCCCACGAAGCGCTCCAGGGAGCCCACGATGGCCCGGTGCAGCATCACCGGCACGTGCTTGGCCCCGTCCTCGCCCACGTATTCGGCCCCCAGGCGCCCCGGCATATTGAAATCCACCTGCATGGTGCCGCACTGCCAGACCCGGCCGATGGCGTCCTTCAGGGAGTACTCGATCTTGGGTCCGTAGAAGGCCCCCTCCCCCGGTGAGATGCTGAACTCGCAACCGTCGGCCTTGAGGGTGTCCATGAGGGCCTTCTCGGCCTTGTCCCAGAGGGCGTCCTCGCCGACCCGGTTCGCCGGCCGCGTGGCCACCTTGTAGATGATGTCCGTGAAGCCGAAGTCCCGGTAGACCCGCTGCAGCAGCGCGGTGAAGGCCGCGCACTCCGCCTGAATCTGGTCTTCGGTGCAGAAAATATGGCCGTCGTCCTGCACAAAACCGCGCACGCGCATGAGCCCGTGCAGCGCGCCCGAGGGCTCGTTGCGGTGGCAGGCGCCGAATTCACCGAAGCGCAGCGGCAGGTCGCGGTAGCTCTTCAGCCCGTGGTTATAGATGAGGATGTGCCCCGGGCAGTTCATGGGCTTGATGGCGAAATCCCGCTCTTCCGAGTGGGTGATGAACATGTTCTCCCGGAAGTTCTGCCAGTGGCCGGTCTTCTCCCAGATGGTCTTATCCATGATCTGGGGCCCGCGCACCTCGCGGTAGCCGTTATCGGCGTAGACCCGGCGCATGTACTGCTCCACCTGCTGCCACAGGGCCCAGCCGCGGGGGTGCCAGAACACCATGCCCGGGGCCTCTTCCTGCGTGTGGAACAGGTCCAGCTCCCGGCCGATGCGCCGATGGTCGCGCTTCTCCGCTTCCTCCAGGCGCGTGAGGTAGGCCTGCAGGGCCTTCTTGTCGGTCCAGGCGGTGCCATAGATGCGCTGCAGCATCTCGTTCTTCGAATCGCCACGCCAGTAGGCGCCGGCCACCTTCATGAGCTTGAAGGCCTTGAGCTTGCCGGTGCTGGGCACGTGAGGCCCGCGGCAGAGGTCGATGAAGTCGCCCTGGCGGTAGAGCGAGATGGGCTCATTGGAGGGGATGCTAGCGATGATTTCCGCCTTGTACTTCTCACCCATGTCCTTGAAGAACTTCACCGCTTCGTCACGGGGCATCACCGAGCGCGTCACCTTCTGGTCCTGGGCGGCAAGTTCCTCCATGCGCTTCTCGATGGCGGCCAGGTCCTCCGTGGTGAAGGCGCGCTTGAAGGCGAAGTCGTAATAGAAACCGTCCTCGATGACCGGGCCGATGGTCACCTGGGCTTCCGGGAAGAGCTGCTTCACCGCCTGAGCGAGCAAGTGCGCGGTGGAGTGGCGGATGACCTCCAAGCCGTCGGCATCCTTGTCGGTGACGATGCTGAGGGAGGCGTCGCGGTCGAGGGAGTAGGAGGTATCCACGACCTTGCCGTCCACCTTGCCGGCGAGGGCCGCCCTGGCGAGGCCGGGGCCGATGCTGGCGGCCACGTCGGCGACCGTCACCGGGTGATCGAACTTGCGTTGGGAACCGTCGGGTAGCGTGATGGCGGGCATCTTCGTCTCCTTACAGTGGCGGCCTATACGAGGGGCCGCATGCTTCGGGTTTTGTAAACCAAACTCTCGTATTGTTGGTTGGTAGGCGCGATTGGACTCGAACCAACGACCCCCACCATGTCAAGGTGGTGCTCTAACCAGCTGAGCTACGCGCCTGCGGATACATCGATGCTGAAAATCCCTGGACAAGGATTTTTCCAGACCGCGAACGATACCGGAATGGCCGAAAAACGGCAAGATTTCCCGCCACTTAGCGCATCTCAGCCGCGCTTCGGCTCCTGGTAGACGGCCAGCACGTTGCCGGCCGGGTCCTTGAAGCGCGCGGTGATCTCCGGCGCGTCGCCGCCGATGGGCTGCACGATCTCGCCGCCGTGGGCCACGATGGCCTTCACCGCCGCTGCGGCGTCGTCCACCATGATGTAGACCATCAAGCCGGGCCCGCCCTGGGGCGGGCGGCCCTTCACCCAGGCGCCGCTCACCTGCCCCACGCCGTCGTCGAAGGCCAGGTGGCCGTCGCCCCGCTGGCGGGTTTGCCAGCCGAAAACCTTGGTGTAAAAGTCCGCCGAGCGGACGACATCGGTCGCCGGGATCTCGAGGTAGCAGATCTTGCCGTTGCCGAGCGTCGGTTTCATGCGTGCGTTCTCCTGGCTGTCAGCCGGTCTTCGCCGCCGGCAGCCCCATGTCGACTTCCTGCAGGCGGCGAATCTCGTCCCTCAGGCGCGCCGCCTCTTCGAACTCGAGATCCCGGGCGTGCTTGTGCATCTCCTGCTCCAACTGCTTCATGAGCTTCAAGCGCTTCTCCGGCGTCATGGCCTCGTAGCGGCCCCGCTCGTCCGCCGCCTTGAGCATGGTTGCCTTGCCGCCGCCGGGGTAAGCGCGCGCCCCTTCCATGACGTCCGCCACCGCCTTGCGGATGCCCGCCGGCGTGATGCCGTGCTTCTCGTTGTAGGCCATCTGCTTGACGCGGCGCCGCTCGGTCTCGTCCAGGGCGCGCTGCATGGAGCCCGTGACCTGCTCCGCGTAGAGGATGGCCATGCCGTTGACGTTGCGTGCCGCCCGGCCGACGGTCTGGATGAGGGAGCCCTCGGAACGCAGGAAGCCTTCCTTGTCCGCGTCCAGGATGGCTACCAGGGACACCTCCGGCAGGTCCAGGCCTTCGCGCAGCAGGTTGATGCCCACCAGCACGTCGAAGACGCCGAGGCGCAGGTCGCGGATGATCTCGGTGCGCTCGACGGTCTCGATGTCGGAATGCAGATAGCGCACCTTCACGCCGTGTTCGGCGAAGTATTCCGTCAGGTCCTCGGCCATGCGCTTGGTCAGGGTGGTGACCAGTACCCGTTCGTTACGCTTGGCCCGGAGGCTCACTTCCGAGAGCAGGTCATCCACTTGGGTGCGGGCGGAGCGCACCTCCGTCACCGGGTCCACCAGGCCTGTGGGGCGCACCACCTGCTCCGCCGTCTGGTCGGAATGGCGCTTCTCATAGGGTCCGGGGGTTGCGGAGACGAAGATGGTCTGGGGCTCGCGGCCCTCCCATTCCTCGAAGCGCAACGGCCGGTTGTCCAGGGCCGAGGGCAGGCGGAAGCCGTATTCGACGAGGGTCTCCTTGCGGGAGCGGTCGCCCTTGTACATGCCGCCGAGCTGCGGCACGGTCACGTGGCTCTCGTCCACCACCAGGAGGGCATTCGGCGGCAGGTAGTCGAACAGGGTGGGCGGCGGCTCGCCGGCCTTGCGGTTGGACAGGTGCCGCGAATAGTTCTCGATGCCGCTGCAATAACCGATCTCGGTCATCATCTCGATGTCGAAGAGCGTGCGCTGTTCCAAGCGCTGGGCTTCCACCAGCTTGTTGGCCTTGCGCAACTCTTCCAGCCGGACCTTGAGCTCGGCTTTGATCTTGTCGATGGCCTCCAAGAGGGTGCTGCGAGGCGTCACGTAATGGCTCGTGGGGTAGACCGTGTAACGCGGCACCGGCCGGATGACCGCGCCGGTGAGCGGATCGAAGAGGTTCAAGGACTCCACCTCCTCGTCGAAGAGCTCGATGCGCAACGCCTCCCGGTCCGACTCCGCCGGGAAGATGTCGATGATCTCCCCGCGCACCCGGTAGGTGCCGGAGGAGAAGTCCAGGTCGTTGCGGATGTACTGCATCTCCGCCAGGCGCCGCAGGATCTTCCGCTGGTCGATCTTCTCGCCGCGGCTGATGTGCAGCACCATGCTGAGATAGGAATTGGGATCGCCCAGGCCGTAGATGGCCGAGACCGTGGCCACGATGATGGTGTCCGGCCGTTCCAGGATGGCCTTGGTGGCGGAGAGCCGCATCTGCTCGATGTGCTCGTTGATGGAGGCGTCCTTCTCTATATAAGTGTCCGAGGACGGGACGTAGGCCTCCGGCTGGTAGTAGTCGTAATAGGAGACGAAGTACTCCACGGCGTTGTCCGGGAAGAAGGCCTTGAAC
>Ga0126373_10003937_pt1 | contig 11241 bp, 11 predicted proteins | sample PanSoiMetPlot_11_FD_92545 | JGI IMG/M metagenome (GOLD analysis project Ga0126373, IMG submission 92545) | Tropical forest soil microbial communities from Panama - MetaG Plot_11 | ecosystem: Environmental > Terrestrial > Soil > Tropical forest > Bulk soil | place: Panama | collected 2016-02-17
CCGCAGCTCCATCGCTGCGCCGAGCTCGGCCGGCTGCATGTCCATCGCGGTCAGGTGCGCTTTCCCGACCTGCCGCGATTCTGAGATCGCGCGTGAGCCGGTATCGTCCCGCCGACGAGAAGCAGCTGATCGACGTCGTCGCGGCTGCCGTCGCCAACGAAGAACCGCTCGAGATCGTCGCCGGCGGCAGCAAGCGGAATCTCGGCCGTCCGCCGCAACTGCCGCACACGCTCGACGTCGCGGCCTTCGCCGGCATCCGGCAATACGAGCCGGAAGAGCTGGTGTTGACCGCCGGCGCCGCGACGCCGCTTGCCGAGGTCGAACGCGCGCTGGCGGCCAAGCGCCAGATGCTCGCGTTCGAGCCCGCCGATTGGCGGAATTTACTTGGCTCGGCCGCGGCGAACCCGACCTTGGGCGGCGTGGTCGCCTGCAACCTGTCCGGGCCGCGCCGCATTCGCCAAGGTGCGGCGCGCGATCATGTCTTGGGCCTGGTCGCGATCAGCGGCCGCGGCGAAGCCTTCAAGGCCGGCGGCCGCGTCGTCAAGAACGTCACCGGCTACGATCTGTGCAAGCTCCTGACCGGTTCCTACGGCACGCTCGCGGTGATGACCGAGATCAGCGTCAAGGTCCTGCCGGCACCGGAAGCGACGCGTACCGTCGCCTTGGCTGGCCTCGACGATGCGCGCGCGGTTGCCACCATGACCCATGGCCTGAATTCGCCGCACGAGTTGTCCGGTGCCGCGCATATGCCCAACGCCGACGGTCGCGCGCGGACCTTGTTGCGTGTCGAAGGGCCGGTGCCGTCGGTCGAAGCGCGTTCGCAAACGTTGCGCGACGAGCTCAAACCGTTCGGCGCCGCTGAAATTCTCGGCGATACGGACTCCGAGACGCTCTGGAAAGACGTGCGTGACGTGGCGTCGCTGGCATCGGGCGAACGGGCGATCTGGCGCGTGTCTTTGGCGCCGACCGCGTCGCCCGCCTTTCTCGGCGCCGTCCGGGCCGCGCTCGACGTCGATTATTTTCTCGATTGGGGCGGCGGGCTCGTGTGGCTTGCGGTGCGCAGCGCGGACGATGGCGGTGCCGCACCTATCCGCGCTGCGCTTGGTGGCCAAGGCCACGCCACGCTGATCCGCGCGCCGGCCGCGTTGCGCGCTGCGGTGCCGGTGTTCGAGCCGTGGCCGCCTGCGTTGGCGGCGCTCAGCGCGCGGATCAAGGACGGCTTCGATCCGAAGCGCATCCTGAATCGCGGCCGGCTCTATCCCGAGCTTTAGTTCGGCCGATGCAAACCCATTTCTCGCCGAAACAACTGGCCGATCCCGATATCGCCGAGGCGAACAAGATCCTCCGCGCCTGCGTCCATTGCGGATTCTGCAACGCGACCTGTCCGACCTATGTGTTGCTCGGCGACGAGCTCGATGGACCCCGCGGCCGCATCTATCTGATCAAGGACATGCTCGAGAACGGGCGGCCGGCGACCCGCCAAGTCGCGACCCATCTCGACCGTTGCCTGTCGTGTCTCGCTTGCATGACGACGTGCCCGTCCGGCGTTCACTACATGCATCTGATCGACGAAGGCCGCCGCCATGTCGAAAAGACCTATCGCCGGCCAGTGTTCGAGCACTTCCTGCGCGCCTTTCTCGCCGCGACCATGCCGCATGTCGGTCGTTTCCGTTCGGTGATGCGGCTTGCGCGGCTCGCCAAGCCCGTCTTGAGCGCGCTGCCGGGCCGGCTCGGCGCCATGGGTAAGCTGCTGCCGGCGCGACTGCCGGCACCGGGAATGACCGAGCAGTCGCAAATATTTCCCGCTGTCGGTCCACGCCGCAAACGTGTCGCCCTGCTGGCCGGCTGCGTCCAGCAGGTGCTTGATCCGGCGATCAATGACGCAACCGTGCGACTGCTGACGCGTCACGGTTGCGATGTCGTGATTGCCGCCGGCGCCGGCTGTTGCGGCTCGCTGACGCACCATATGGGCCACGACGCGGGCGATTATGCGCGCGCCAATGTCGATGCCTGGACGCGCGAACTCGATGCCGGCGGGCTCGACGCCATCGTGGTCAACGCATCGGGCTGCGGCACCACGGTCAAGGATTACGGGTTTATGCTGCGCGCCGACCCGGCCTATGCCGCCAAGGCCGCCCGCATTGCCGCGCTCGCCAAGGACATCAGCGAGGTCGTTGCGACGCTGACGCTGACGCCGAACTTCGCCGTTGCCGGCCGCCGTGTCGTCTATCACTCGGCGTGCTCGCTGCAGCACGGACAGCACATTCACGCGCAGCCCAAGGCGCTCTTGGCCAAGCTGGGGTTCACCGTCTTCGATCCGCCGGAGGCGCACTTGTGCTGCGGCTCGGCCGGCACTTACAACCTTATGCAGCCGGCAATCGCCGACCAGTTGCGCCGGCGCAAGGTCGTCAATCTCGAAAGCACCCAGCCGGAGATCGTCGCCGCCGGCAATATCGGCTGTATCGCCCAGATCGCGTCGGGCACCGACGTGCCGGTCGTACACACCGTCGAATTGCTCGACTGGGCGACCGGCGGGCCGAAACCGCCGGCGATTGCCTAGCGCTTCCAGAGCCGCGGCACGACGACCGAGATCAAAAGCGCCGCGGCGCCGATCGCAACCGGCAGGATCCAGTCGGTCCGACCACCCGCGATGCGGCCGCCGGCCGCCGCCAAATCGACATAGGCGATGGTCATCGGCAACTGGCCGAGGAACGAACCGACCGTATAGGGACCGAGACCGATGCGGGTCAGGCCGAGCGCATAGTTCGACAGGCTGTGCGGGATCACCGGGATCAGGCGGAGGGCCATCACTGCGCGCCAGCCGCCGCTTTCGGCCTTGAGCAGCAGGTGGCCGACGCGCGGCAGGTTCTCAAGATCGAGCCAGCCGCTGTTGACGTAGCGCGCGACCAGGAAACCGACGACCGATCCGAGCGTGGCGCCGAGCGCCGCCCAAAAGACCCCCCACCACGCGCCGAACAACAACGCCGCGGCGACCGCGAGCAACGCGCGTGGAACAAACAGCAAGCTCGCGACGAGTTGGGCGGCGAGGAAGATCAGCGGCGCCGCCGGATGGCCAGCGATGGCGTTACGGATCGCGACCGGGTCGAGTGCCGCGCGCTCATGCCACGCCGCCGCCAATCCGACGACGATCATCAATACCCACAACACGCGGCCGACCATCCGGACGCGTTGGAGCGGTGGCGCCGTGCCGGGGAGATCGGCGCGGCTCATTCTTCGCTGACTTCGGGATTGATGGCGCGCCGCTTCAGCCAAAGCACGCCGATCAGATCGACGATGCCGACCCAGAGCCGGTCGAGCACCTTGTAATTCGACACGCCGCCGCCGCGCCGCCGGTGGTTGACGGCAACCGACTGCACCTTGCCGCCCTGACGCAGCGCCAGTGCCGGCAAGAAGCGGTGGTTGTGATCGAAGAACGGCAGGTCGAGATACAGCGCGCGCGGAAACAGCTTCAAGCCGCAACCGGTATCCGGCGTGCCGTCTTCCAACAGACCCGCGCGGATGCGGTTGGCGATGCGCGACGCCAGCCGCTTCACCGCCGTGTCGCGCCGTTTCTGACGCATGCCGGCGATCATCAGCGGCGCGGTCGGCGTCGGTCGCACCAATTCCCATAGGCGCGGAATATCCGCCGGGTCGTTCTGGCCGTCGCCGTCGAGCGTGGCGATCCACCGGGTTCGCGCCGCCTTGACGCCGGAGCGGATGGCGGCGCTCTGGCCCGAGCGCTGGGTGTGCCGCAACACGCGCAGGCGCGTGAATTCGGCTTTGACGCCGCGCAGAATTCCGACCGTGTCGTCGGTGCTGCCGTCGTCGACCACGATCACCTCGTAGTCGAGCCGACCTTCGAGCGCGGCGCGAATCTCCCGCACCAGCGGTCCGATATTTGCCGCCTCGTTGCGCACGGGGATGATGATCGAAAGGTCCATCGATGGTTAACCGCGGGGCGGCGACGGGATGTAGCACAGGTCGCACCGCTCCAGCCACGGAAACAGGGATGTTTCAGCCGCCGGCGCCGTATTATTCCCCATCATGGTTGCATCCGCCGCGTTCGAAGCCGTCGTCGCCGCTACGCGCTTTGGCTACGCCGCGCGCGGTGACGAACTAAGCGCGATTGCCGCCGATCCGCGCGGCTGGGTCACGCGCCAGATCGACCAGCCGGTCCGACCGACGTTTCCCGCCGACCTGCCGCCGTCACAGCGCATGGTGGCGGCGTTGCTGCAGATGCGGCGCGACAAGCAGCAGGCCGACCGCAAGGCCTTCAACGATCAGGTCCGCGACGTCTATTTCGCCGAGCTCACGGCGCGCACCAACGCCGCCGTGTCGAGCCCGACGCCGGTGATCGAACGCCTGGTGCATTTCTGGAGCAATCATTTCACCGTGTCGGGCTTCCGTCCGTTCGTGCGCGGCTTCGCCTTCGCCTTCGAGCGCGAAGCGATCCGGCCTCACGTCACCGGCCGGTTCGTCGACATGCTGCTGGCGGCCGAACGGCACCCGGCGATGCTGCTCTATCTCGACAATGCGCTGTCGATCGGACCCGATTCGATCGTGGGCCAGCGTCGCGACAAGGGCATCAACGAGAATTTCGGCCGCGAGATGCTCGAGCTCCACACGCTCGGCGTCGATGGCGGCTATACCCAGGCCGACGTGATCGCGCTTGCGCGCATCCTGACCGGCTGGTCGGTGGCGCGGCTCAACGACGCCGAGCCGGGCACGTTCAAGTTCTATCCGCAGATTCACGAGCCGGGCCCGAAACAACTGCTCGGCAAGGTCTATGCCGAGGCGGGCGAGCAGGAAGGCATCGCCGCCCTCCGCGACCTGGCGAACCATCCCGCGACCGCGCACCACATCGCCTTCAAGCTGGCGCAGCATTTCATCGCCGATACGCCACCGCGCGCCGCCGTCGATGAGATCGCGAAGGTCTTCCGCAACACCGGCGGCAATCTTGCGGCGGTCAGCAAGGCGGTGGTCGCGCTGGAAGCGGCCTGGTCGAAGCCATTCGGCAAGATGCGAAGGCCCGGCGACATGGTGACCGCCGCCTGCCGTGCCGCGAACTTCACGCCGCCGGCGCCATTCCTGGCGGGCGGCCTGCGCACGCTCAACCAGCTGCCGTTCTATGCGCCGTCGCCGGCCGGCTGGCCGGACGACGCGGCATCCTGGGTGTCGCCCGAGGCGGTGCTGCATCGCGCAGAATGGTGCGAGACCTTCGCCAATCGCCTGCCCGGGCCGCCCGATCCGATCATGCTGGCGAGCGCGACCCTCGGCGAGGCGTTGCCCGCCGATACGTTGGAAGCGATCCAGCGCGCGCCGTCGCGCCGCGCCGGCGTCGCGTTGCTGCTGGCGGCTCCTGAATTCCAGAGGCGATGAAACCCATGGCCTGTTGCCCGTCGTCGCGTCGTCAGTTCCTCGGCCTGGTCGCCGGTGGCGCTGGCGTTTTCACGCTTGCATCGCTGCCGGGTGCAGTTTTCGCCGCCGTGCCAGGCGATCGCCGTTTCGTCGTCGTGCTGCTACGCGGCGCGCTTGACGGTATGGCGGCCGTCGCGCCCATCGGCGATCCGCTCTATCAGGAAAAACGCGGCGCTATCGCGCTCAAGCCGCCAGGTGGACCCGGCGGCACCATCGCGCTCGACCGGTTCTTCGCGCTGCATCCGGCGCTCGGCGCGATCGAGCCTTATTACCGCAACGGCGCGCTGCTTTTTGTCCATGCGGCCGGCAACGGCTATCACACGCGCTCGCATTTCGACGCCCAGGACCTGATGGAAACCGGTCTGACGGTCAAACAGGGCGAGAGCGACGGCTGGCTCAACCGTGCCATCGTGCTCTTGCAGGGCGGCGACAAGGCCCGGCTTGGCTTGGCCGTCGGCGGCGCCGTGCCGTTGATCCTGCGCGGCAAGGCGCAAGTGGCGAGCTGGGAGCCGCAAGGCGTCGGCGCCATCGACAACGATTTGATCGCTGCGCTCGGACGGATCTATGCCCGCGATCCGCTGTTGGGTCCGGCGCTCGCCGAGGGCATCAAGGCGCAGGCGTTCTCGAGTTCGGTGCTCGGCGACGACACCATGGCCAAAGGCGGCATGGGTTTCGGCCCCAAGGCATTTGCCGCGCTCGCCGATGCCGCCGGCAAGCTGCTCGCTGCGCCGCGCGGTCCGCGCATTGCGGCGCTCGACATGGGCGGGTGGGACACGCACGTCAACCAGGGCGCCGAAACCGGCCGCCTTGCCCAGAACATGGAGGGTTTCGCCGCCGGCCTCGATGCGCTGGCCAAAGCCATGGGTCCGGCGTGGCACCAAACGGTTGTCGTCGCGGTCACCGAGTTCGGCCGCACCGTCGCCGTCAACGGCAACAACGGCACCGATCACGGCACGGCGTCGGTGGTCTTCGTGATGGGCGGCGGCGTGAAGGGCGGGCGCGTCGCCGGCGATTGGCCGGGATTGGCGCAGTTGCAGGACAATCGCGACCTGCGCATGACCACCGATGCGCGCGCGGTGATGAAAACCGTGCTGCGCGACCATTTCGGTCTCGCGCGCAATACGCTCGATACCAAGGTGTTCCCGGATACCGCTGGGATCAAGCCGTTCGACGGCCTGTTGCGCGCCTGATCAGGCGTCGATCCAGGCGATCCGCAGCACGTTGGTGGCGCCCGGGGTGCCGAACGGCACGCCGGCGGTGATCACCACCCGCTCGCCTTTCTCGGCAAAGCCTTCGCTGCGCGCCGTGTGGGTCCCTTTCTGCACCATGTCGGTGAAATTGCTGACGTCCGCCGTGTGGACGCAGTGCAGGCCCCACGTGATCGCCAGCCGGCGCGCGGTCGACAGGTTCGAGGTCAGCGCGATCACCGGCACGTCCGGACGTTCGCGCGCGGCGCGCAACGCGGTCGCGCCCGACGTCGTATAGGACATGATCGCGGCGGCGCCGATGGTATGCGCCACCATGCCCGCGGCGGCGCTGATTGCGTCTGATGGGCTGTGATCGCTGCCGGCGGCGGTGGCGTGCAACGACGAGAAATAGGCCGGATCGGCCTGCACCCGGCGGATGATGCGGTCCATCATCTTGACCGCTTCAACGGGATATTCGCCGGACGCGCTTTCCGCCGACAGCATCACCGCGTCGGCGCCTTCGTACACCGCGGTCGCGACGTCCGAGGCCTCGGCGCGCGTCGGCACCGGAACCCGCACCATCGATTCGAGCATCTGCGTCGCGACGATGACCGGTTTGCCCGCGGCGCGACAGGCGCCGACGATCCGGCGCTGGAGCGGCGGCACGTCCTCCGGCGGCATTTCGACGCCGAGATCGCCGCGCGCCACCATCACGGAATCGCTCAGTTCGATGATCTCGGTGAGCTTGGTGATCGCCGCCGGTTTCTCGAGTTTCACCAGCACGCCGGCGCGATTGCCGATCAGCTTGCGGGCCTCGGCCACGTCCTCGGGTCGTTGCACGAAGGACAGGGCGATCCAGTCGGCGCCCATGTCCAGCGCGAAAGCCATGTCGGCGCGATCCTTGGGGGTCAGCGGCGACAGCGGCAACACTGCGTTCGGCACGTTGACGCCCTTGCGGTCCGACAGGTTGCCGCCGTTGATCACGCGGGTCTGCGCGAAATCCTTGTCGCACTTCTCGACCCGCAGCCGGATGTTGCCGTCGTCGAGCAGCAGATCGGTTTCGGGCGTCAGCGCGGCGAACACCTCGGGATGCGGCAGGCTGGCGCGCTGTGCGTCGCCCGGCGCTTTGTCGAGATCGAGCCGGAATGCCGCGCCATCGGCCAGCCGCGCGCGGCCGCCCGTGAACGTGCCGACGCGCAGCTTGGGGCCCTGGAGGTCGACCATGATGCCGATCGGCCGGCCGGTGGTTTTTTCGAGCGCGCGCACGATGTCGAGGCACGCCTTGTGATCGGCCTGAACGCTATGGCTGAAATTCAGACGAAAGACATCGACGCCGGCCTCGAACAGCGCGGCGATCTTTTCCGGTGTGGCGGTCGCGGGTCCCAGCGTGGCGACTATCTTTGTTGCACGTCGGCGTCGCATCTCAGCTTTCCTTTAGCACTAGAATGGCGCGGAAGTCGTTGACATTCGTCTGTGTCGGTCCCGTGACAATCAGGTCGCCCAGCGCGTCGAAGGCCGCCCAGGAATCGTCGGTGGCCAGTAGTCCTTTCAGGTCGACGCCGCGCTTGGCGGCGCGCGCCAGCGTATCGGGCGTGACGATCGCACCGGCATTATCCTCGGTGCCGTCGGTGCCGTCGGTGTCGCAAGCCAGGCCATAGACGCCCGCAGTGCCTTCGAGCGCCAACGCCAACGCCAGAACGAACACGCTGTTACGGCCGCCACGGCCGTCATGTTTGACCGTCACCGTGGTCTCGCCGCCCGACAGCAGCACCAGCGGAGGCCGCGCTACATTTTTACCCGGACGGAAATGACCTTGCGCCACAGCGCGGGCGATGCCGGCGTGGACGATGGCGGCGTCGCGCGCTTCGCCTTCGAGCGCGTCGCCGAGTATGATGGGCGTAACGCCGCGCTTACGTGCGGCATCGGCGGCCGCCTGCAATGCCGCTTGCGGCGTCGCGATCATCACATAACGGGCGCCCGCCAGGCGTTTATCGCCTGGCTTCGGCGTCTCGTCGGGTTCGGCCGCGAGGTGGCGCGCGATTGGCGCTGGCGGCGTAATGCCGTATTTCGCCAGAATGGCGCGCGCGTCGGCGAAGGTCGACGGGTCGGCCACCGTCGGTCCGGAGCCGATGATGGCCGGGTCGTCGCCCGGCACATCCGAGATCGCCAGCGTGACCACCCGCGCCGGCGCGGCGGCCGCAGCCAGTCGCCCGCCTTTAATCGCGGAGAGATGCTTGCGCACACAGTTGAGCTCGGAGATCGTCGCGCCGCAACGCAGCAGCTCGCGCGTCAGCGCGCGCTTGTCGTCGAGCGTGATGCTAGGCACGGGCAGTGCCAGAAGCGCCGAAGCGCCGCCCGAAATCAGACAGAGCACGAGATCGTCCCGCGTCAAGCCCTGGACGGCCTTCAGGATGCGCGCCGCCGCGGCCTGCCCGGCGGCATCGGGCACCGGGTGGCTGGCTTCGACCACCTCGATCCGTTTGCAACGCAGACCGTAGCCGTAGCGCGTCACGACCAAGCCAGAGAGCTCGCCGCGCCAATGATCCTCGACCGCCTTGGCCATCGCCGCGGCCGCCTTGCCGGCGCCGACGATGATCGTGCGGCCCTTGGGCGGCTTCGGCAAATGCGGCGGCAGCACGCGCGCCGGGTTGGAGGCGGCGAGGGCGGCATCGAGCAGGGAACGCAGGAATTCGCGTGGCTTTCGCGGAGCGGGCAAGTCTGCAACCTTTCGGGCGACAAGATAGGATGGCCCGTAAGTCAGCCTCAACCCCTTGTGGGTGCGATGAAGCGCCGCTCCGCCGAAATGGTTACCCGGACCCTCCTTACCGCGCAGGACCCCGATCCGGTCGAACGCCATGTCGCCCGTGGCGCGCGGATCATTTTGAGCTGCGACCACGCCAGCAACCGCGTGCCGCAGGAGCTGGCGCGGCTGGGTTTGGACGACGCGGTACTGGCGCGGCATATCGGCTGGGATATCGGCGCTGCCGCGGTGACACGCCGCCTGGTGCCGGCGCTCGGTGCGGCGGCGGTGCTCGCCGGCTATTCGCGGCTGGTGATCGATTGCAACCGCGACCCCGACGATCCGTCATCGATTCCCGCGACTAGCGACGACGTCGTCATTCCCGGCAACCGCACGTTGAGTGCTGCGGCCCGTCAGGCGCGCCGTGCCGCGGTCTTCGCCCCGTACCACACGGCGCTGACCGACTTGATCGACGCGACGCTGGGACACGGCGTCGTGCCCGTGCTGGTTTCGATTCACAGCTTCACGCCATCGCTCGGCGGCAAGGCGCGACCGTGGCATGTCGGCATCCTGTGGGACGGCGACGGCCGCATCGCGGCGCCATTGCTGACGGCCTTGCGCGGCGATGCGGCCCTGGTGGTCGGCGACAACGAGCCTTATTCGGCGCGGCAACCGGCCGGTTACACAATGCGCCATCACGCGCTCGAACGTGGTCTGCCGCACGTCGCGATCGAGGTTCGTCAGGACGAGATCGCCGACGATGCCGGCGCGGCACGATGGGCGGAACGCCTCGCGACAGTCCTGCGACCCATTTTGGACGATGGCGCGCTCTATCGCCTCTGGCAAAAATGATGCGGCCACCCCACAATAAGATAAATCCGTAAACGGAGAGAGGCATGGACGACAAAACCCGCACCGAACTCGAAGCTGCCACCTTCCGGCGGCTGGTCGCGCATCTGCGCGAACGCACCGACGTCCAGAACATCGACCTGATGAACCTGGCCGGCTTCTGCCGCAATTGCCTGTCGCGCTGGTATCGCGAGGCGGCGGCCGAGAAAGGCATGACGATGCCCGATCCCGACGCCCGACAGATCGTCTACGGCATGCCGTACGACGAATGGAAGGCGAAGTATCAGAAGGAAGCGTCGTCGGATCAGAAGGCCAAGATGGCCGCAACGCACAAGCACTGATTTTCCGGCGCTGGGGGATTTTTCATGGTAAATGTCGGCGGCATCGCGGGCGATCGGCTGCGTTCCTTCATCGAGCGGATCGAGCGGCTCGAGGATGAGCGGCGCGCGCTCGGCGAGGATATCCGCGAAGTCTATTCCGAGGCCAAGGGCGCCGGGTTCGACGTCAAGGTCATGCGCCAGATCGTGCGCATCCGGAAACTCGATCAGAACGAGCGCGACGAGCAGGAAGCGCTGCTCGAAACCTACATGGCCGCGCTCGGCATGACGGACGACGGCGGCAAGAAGCGCGCGGCGGGCTAACCGCCAAGCCTCAAAGCTTCGCCTTGATGCGTTCGGCGATCGCGGCGATCGCCGCGCGGTCGCCGGGCTTCAGGTCCCAGTTGAGCGGCAGCTTGTCGCCAAGGCGGCGCGGCAGCACGTGCACGTGGAAATGCGGCACCGATTGCGCCGCGCCCGGGCCGTTCGACTGCACCACGTTGAGCCCGTCGGGTTTCAGGGCCGTGTTCACCGCCTTCGCCACTTTCAGCGCCGTCGCCGATACCGCCGCCAGCAGGTCCGGCGGCATGTCGTAAAGCGTCGGGTGGTGCGGTTTGGCAATCACCAGGCAATGGCCTTCGTTGGCCGGATTGATGTCCATGAAGGCGAGCGTCGCGGCATCCTCGGTCAGCTTGAAGCTCGGGATCTGTCCCGCCACGATCTTGCAAAA
>Ga0126373_10003938_pt1 | contig 11241 bp, 9 predicted proteins | sample PanSoiMetPlot_11_FD_92545 | JGI IMG/M metagenome (GOLD analysis project Ga0126373, IMG submission 92545) | Tropical forest soil microbial communities from Panama - MetaG Plot_11 | ecosystem: Environmental > Terrestrial > Soil > Tropical forest > Bulk soil | place: Panama | collected 2016-02-17
TCGTTGACTTCACCCACACTGAAAAGCTCTATAAGATCCGCGATCGCCGAGGCGCATCAGACAAAACGGTTGTGGATCTGCTCTTCGAATCCGAGGTGCTGCTCGAGGCACAGTCGCTCGATCGCGAACGAAGCGTGCATCAGCATATCGGGGATTTCACCTTGTTTATGGCCGGAATTTTTCCCGAGTACCTTCGCCGCCTCAAGACCGCAGGGCTGATCTACCACAAGGATTTTCTAGTCGATTACGTTAAGACGGGAAAACGGTCGTACGGAATCGTGGCACGAATGGCCGACGCATCGTCCTCTGACGGTCCCCCGTTATTCAGAACACTGTCCGACAATTTCGAACTCTGTGTCACAGGCCTGGGCTTCGTACGGTCCGATCTGGATCGCATGAGAGATCCAGCCTACCAGCGCGTGCGGGATCTCCTGCTCAATTGAAATCGCCTCGCCATGTTATCCTCGTACATGGTGGCGCCGGCCGCCGACCCATTACTCGAACACAGGCGGCTTGTCTCGGTGAGGCATTGGCCACGGGGTACGTCATCCTTGAGCATGGAGGTTCAGCTGTCCTCGCAGTCGAACACACGATTACCTTCTTGGAAGCCTCCGACCTCTTCAATGCTGGACGAGGATCGCGCCGCCAATTGGACGGTGTGATGAGGATGGACGCGTCGATCATGGACGGTGCCACGCTCAAGGCTGGGGCCGTGGCTTCGATCGAAGAAATTGTCCACCCCATTGCCGCGGCCCGCTTGGTCATGGAGAAGACGAGTCACGTTCTCCTGGTTGGACCTTCAGCCACGAGATTTGCTCAATACTTCCACCTTGAACGTCAGTTACCGACAACCGCCTCCGGCTTATCTCGTCGCACTCGGCCGGTCTCTGGTCCAGCTGCCAAGACGAAACTTCGCTATCGTTCGATGATGAAGAAGGTCGGAGCAGCGGATCGCCACGGAACCGTAGGAGCTGTGGCCTTGGACGAACGGGGAACCGTTGCAGCTGGGGCTTCCACGGGAGGAATTGACTCGATGCTCCCAGGGCGAGTCGGGGATACGCCACTGATCGGCTCCGGAGTGTATGCCGACAATCGTGGGGGGGCCGTGTCCATGACAGGACTCGGTGAGGGCATCATCCGTCTTGCTATGGCCAAGACGATCTGCGATCGTTTGGCTGCCGGGGTGAGCCCCGCCATGGCTGCGCAGCAGGTGTTGCGCCAGTTGGTATCTAGGCTGCAGGGTTCGGCCGGAATGCTGGTTTTGAATTTGCACGGTCGGTTTGCTATTCGCCATGTCACGCCTTTCATGGCGGCGGGGTGGTGGGGCGGGAGAGGGAAACCAGTGGTCCAAGGACGATTTCGATGACTGATAGCATCTTTCATCTCGCGTTTCCTATCCATGACGTGGCGGCTGCCAAACGATTCTATGTTGAAGGACTTGGCTGTACGCTCGGCCGTGAGTCACCCACCGCGGTGACGTTTGGCTTGGCAGGTCATCAGCTTGTGGCGCATCTGGTGCCGACACTTCAGCCGACCCAGCCAGGGATTTACCCGCGACATTTCGGCTTGGTTTTTCTGTCCAAGGCGCGCTGGCAAGAATTGGTCGATCGTGCCAAGGAGAAGCGGTTGCCCTTTTATCAACAGCCTCGCGTGAGGTATCCTGGGACACGAATCGAGCACCACACGTTCTTTGTCGAAGATCCTTCGCACAATTTGCTTGAGTTCAAACACTACACACACGAGTCTGCCATTTTCGGTGAGCACGGGTTCACGGATGTCGGAGACCGCTAGCCCGGAACTGCTCCGCACTGCAGAATGTTTCTGATCCATTCCGACGGTCGCCGGTGGGAGCGCAAATGCTCACCTTCTGCCCATACGAATCCTTTCCTGCGAGGCGGTATGGCGCTGACGATTACTGAGAATCGTGCTTCGACGACGAATACCTCGTCGTCCGAGTAATCCGAGAGAAAATCCGTTCGTATCTTCGACTCAGGGCGGCGGTTTTGCGGATCGGGTCGTAACGGAGGGGTGAGGGCAAGATAGCTGCCAACCAGGCCGCTTCTTCTAGGGTGAGGTCGTGCGAAGATTTCTGGAAGTGATGGTATGCGGCGGCTTCGGCGCCGTACACGCCAATGCCCCACTCCGCGACGTTGAGATACAGCTCAAGGATGCGTTCTTTGCGGAGGTGGTGCTCCAGCAGGCGCGTGATCAGGGCTTCCCGCGCCTTGCGAAACATCGATCGTTCGGAGGACAGGTACAAGTTCTTTGCGAGCTGTTGGGTGATGGTACTCCCGCCACGTTTCAACTCGCCCGTTTCGAAGTTAGCGATGGCGGCGTCCCTGATCCCTTCCCAATCGAATCCTTCATGGGTAAAGAACGAAGCGTCCTCCGCGGCCACGACGGCGCGTCGGAGATGGGGCGAAATACGTGCCAGCGGCACCCACTCCCAATGCCGTACGATCGTTTCACCTCGCTCATGAGCCTGCGATTGACGCATCTCCATGAGGGTGGTGGTTGAGGGGTTGCGGGTCTTCAAGGCGGAGACGTTTGGCAGTGTCACCAGCCATACAAACAGTAACGCGCCGATGGGAAGGCACACGAGGGTGATGACGGTGAGAATCAGGCGTGCGCGACGTCGCGTGGTTGACTTCGGCATAGTGTAGTGCGTATGAACAGGCGCGATTTTCAAGCGAAGGGGCCCGCTGAGAATTTCTTATCCGCTTTTGCCTTAAGGGACGCGCCCTTGGTCCAGATGAGTTCCCGTTGAAAGTTCTAAGTGCTCAGTTTATCAGAAGTTGCCTGAGCCCAGAACAGCTTCCAGGCAGCGCGATTCCAGAATTTGCCATCGTGGGACGATCTAATGTGGGCAAATCATCCTTAATCAATGCCCTCCTGAAGCGGAAGGGGCTTGCGAAGGTGAGTCGGTCCCCGGGGAAGACCCAGGCGCTCAACCTGTTTGACGTGACGACCGACGATCTGACGATGCCCCGGTGCTCCATCGTAGATCTCCCTGGCTACGGATATGCCAAGGTTTCGAAAACGATACGAGCCCGATGGGCACCAATGATCGAGGGCTATCTCGCCAATCGGGAGCAGCTGCGCGCCGTGGTGCTGTTGATCGAGAGTCGCGTCCCGAGAGAACAGGATGGCGAAACCATTGCCTGGCTAACTTCCATCGGGCATGCGCCGATTGTGGTCGCCACAAAGGCGGACAAGCTGAAACCTAGTGAACGAGTCGGCGCCTTCCGCAGCCTGTACGACGCCTTGGCCATACGCGATTGTGAGACGCTCATTCCTTTTTCAGCATTGACGGGGGAGGGGAGAGACCGCCTGTGGGCTGCCCTGAAACTGCGTATTCGAACTTAACCTCAATGTACGCTTTGTTCTTCAGATTCGCCAACCAAGCCTGGAAAACGTCCTCGCTTTTCTGCTGAAACACCAGACCCTGGATCTCCGTCTTAACCGCTTCGTAGGGCCGAAACTGTCTCGGCAGCTTTTCCTCGATGCGAACGATGTGGATACCTTCAGGTGTATCGACGGGATCTGAAATGCCCCCTGGCTCGAGATTCGCGATGGCCCGTTCAATGGGCGGCAGCAGTTCCCCTTGTCGCACCAGGCCCAGGGCTCCCCCGCGCGACGCGTTGGGGCCTTCAGAAAATTGAATGGCGAGGTTCTCAAAAGTTTCTCCTTGCTTGAGCAGGGTGAGTATCTCGCGAGCTTTGGCCTTCGATGCCATGCCGTCGTCCAACGATCTCCGCGCAAGCAAAATTTGACTGAGCGTATATTCCTCAGGCAGAGCAAAACGATCTCGATGTTCCTGATAATACCGCCTCATGTCCGAATCAACGACCATGACGCCGCTGCGCACTTCGCGATCGACGACCCTGAGCAGCATCAGTTGGTCGCGGACGTTCTTAAGAGTCCAGGCATCCGCTTCATCGATCTTTTCCCCTTGCTGCTTCAGCTGTTGGATGGTTTGCTTGACCTCCTCGTCCGAGACTTCGATGCCGCGAGCCTTAGCCTCTTGAAGCTGAATTCTTCGCTCGATCATGGTCGTCAGAGCCATTGACTCAGCGATCTTCAGCCGGCGCGTTAACTCTTGACCACGGTGGTGCTGTTTGAGCCTCTCTCGTTCAGGGGCGAGTTCTCGCTTCATGTCCGATAACATGATCAGATCGGAGTTCACGACTGCGACAATCCGGTCTTCCACTTGGGCCGCCTCAAGAGAGGAGACACAGAGGAGGAGAAAGAGGACGCGGATTGCTAGATGCAGAAGCGGATGACGTGTCACGTTGATGGCGCGATCAGTCATGTCACAGATCTCGAACGTCTCTATGCCATACCGAGGAGACCTTCCTGCCCGATGGAGAGTCGTTGAATTGTACACGAATTCTACAGGAATTGAGGAGAGGGGAGTCAGAGGCTCGCAACAGTCGAGAGTCAGTGTTTCCCCACGTCGTCTGCTACATAACGCGAGGCGTCGGCGAGGCGGACAATCGATCTGGCGCGGATATCGGCGATCACTTCCTCGAAACGGCGCCGACGCTTCTCATTGAGCAATTCTTGCCGTAGGCGTTCCCGGATCGCGAGATCTGCCTGGATGATTTCCTTGTCGAGCGGAGCGATCTTGACAAGATAGTACCCAGCATCTGTCTTGATCGGCGCGCTGACCATCCCTGGTTTGAGGGTGTGGATCACCTCATCGACCTCAGGGATCACCAAGCCCTTGCGATAGGGGCCTAGATCGCCGCCCTTGGCTTTCGTCTTCCAGTCAATGGAATAGCGCTGGGCGAACTTGGCGAAGTCTCCTCCTTGGTTGACCTGCTTTTCGAGATCTTTCGCCGCTGGGAAGTTGGGAAGCAGCATCTGGGACACACTCACTTTGAGCGGTGTCAGGAGTTCGTGAGCGTGTTTTTCATAGTAGGCATCCAATTCTTCCTTCGAGAGCTCGATCTTCCCCTTGATCGTATCTTTGAGCAGTTCGTCGAGGATAAGCTGCTCTTTATAACGCTGTGTTCGCTCGCGGATCGTCTCGTCCTGATCTAGACCTTTCTTGCGGGCCTCCTGCATGAGGAGCTCGCGCGTGATCAATTCATCGAGGAATCGCCGTTTGCCGCCCTCCTTCTCGTACCGGGCACGGGTCGCCTCGGCTAATTCCGACCAACGGATGTCAAACTCGGTTTGGGTGATCTGCCGCCCGTTGACCAGAACCAGCACGGGGTCCTCCGGCGGGGGAGCGCAGCTGGCGAGCAGGATCACACCGCCAGCGATGAGACCACCAAACAGCAGCGAGTGGCGAAGGTATGTTGGAGTGAAAACGGCAGATCGAGGATGCTTCATACAAACTCACAGGATTATCGAGGAGTTCCTACGCCGACTCCGATGTCTTGGTATCACAGACGTTGAGGCTTTGCAAGGTTGCAGTGAGTTCCCGAAAGATGGAAGGCCAGTCCTGATGCGGCAATTGGAGTTCGAAAGAAAGAGGCGAGAGAAACCGGAGACGTGCCTTGTGCCGATCCATCAGACGTTGAATCCCTGAACTCTGCACTGGATTCTTGGCGTCAAGCGTGATGACCACAGATTCAGTCTTTAATTCGACTGAGACGAGACGAAGCACTTTCGCTTGGAGCCTGATCTGCATGACTTCGAAAAGTCGTTCGACCGGTTGCGGTGGCAGTCCGTACCGATCTTGTAGTTCCGCGTGAAGCAGGGCAAGATCCCCGATCTGAGTACAGGATGAGAGGCGTTTGTAGAAGGACAGGCGGTGATGAGGATCCGCGACATACTCCTCTGGGAGATAGGCGGAGACATTGAGTCGCAGCACGGGGTCGAGTTCTTCTTCGACGACCTGGCCCTTGAGGCGATGCACCGCTTGTTCAACCATCTGCATGTACAGATCTAGACCAATCGCCGCAATATGTCCTGATTGCTGTTTGCCGAGCAGGTTCCCGGCGCCGCGAATCTCCAGGTCGGCCGCGGCAATCCGGAACCCAGATCCCAGCTCTGTGAATTGCTGGATTGCCGTCAACCGCTTCTGAGCGTCACCGGTCAATGAGCCTTCATCAGGCGTCAAAAAGTACGCGTAGGCCTGAGTGCCGCTCCGCCCCACACGCCCTCGCAATTGATACAACTGCGCCAAACCGAACGTATCCGCTCGATTCACGATGATGGTGTTCGCGTTCGGGACGTCGAGTCCCGATTGAATGATGGCCGATGCGATCAGTACATCAGCCTCACCGTGAAAGAATTTCAACATCACCGCTTCGAGCGGCTTCGCCCGCATTTGTCCATGCGCCATGACGACCCGCGCTTCCGGCACCAGGCTCCGGAGCCAGGCTCCCGTCCGTTCCATGGTCTCGACACGATTGTGAACGAAATAGACCTGTCCGCCGCGGCCGAGCTCCCGAAGAATCGCTTCCCGGATTAGATTGTGATTGGAGCGGACGACTTGTGTACGAATGGCCAGGCGTCCGGCCGGCGGCGTGTCCATGATCGACAAATCGCGGACGCTGGACATGGCCATCTGCAACGTGCGGGGAATCGGCGTCGCAGTCAGGGTGAGGACATCCACCTGTGTGCGGAGCTGTTTCAACCGTTCCTTGTGCTTGACGCCGAACCACTGTTCCTCGTCGATGATCACAAGTCCAAGGTTTCTGAAGACGACGTCTTTTTGCAGCAATCGGTGTGTTCCGATGACGATGTCGATTGTGCCGGCAGCCAGGTCCTTCAGAATTGCGCCGGTGTCCTTTGCTGATTGGAATCTAGACAGCAGCCCCACACGCGCGGGAAAGGGGGCGAATCGAGCGGCAAAGTTCTCGTAATGTTGATGGGCTAGCAGTGTCGTCGGGGCAAGCACAGCAACTTGTCGGTTGTCTTCCATCGCTATGAAGGCCGCCCGCATCGCCACTTCAGTCTTGCCATAGCCGACGTCCCCACAGACTAATCGATCCATCGGACTTCTCGCTTCCATATCGCGGACAATGTCGTCGATGGCTTTGAGCTGGTCCAATGTCTCCTCGTACTCGAAACCGGCCTCGAACTCCCGATAGAGAGTCGTGGGGAGTCCGTAGGCCTGCCGCTTGACGAGTTCGCGATTTGCATAGAGATCGATCAGTTCTTGTGCCATTTCTTCGATGTCTTTCTTGACCCTGGCGGTCGTTTTCGCCCAATTGGATCCGCCTAGCCGATCAAGCCGGGGGATATGGCCTTCTGCCCCGCTATACCGCTGCACGTGATTGAGTCGATCGAGAGGGACGTACAGTTTGTCGCTTCCGGCAAACTCGAGGATGAGATAGTCGCTGTCGAATTCGTAAACGGACAGCCGTTTGAGCCCCTGATACCTAGCGATGCCATGTTGAACATGAACCACGTAGTCGCCGACCTGGAGATCTTCCAGCGACGACAAAAACGTGGCGGCCTTGCTCTTGGGCTGCGGTTTGTGGCGGGCGCCTTTGGCAAAGAGTTCTTCTTCAGTCAGGATAGCCAGACGGAGCCCGACCGAGACGAACCCGGCAGAGAGATCACCATGCAAGACGTAAAAGGGCGATTTGGCAGTGGAGACTATTGACCAAGTGGTAGGCGTCCATTCCACGGCCGGCATGTCGTGTTCGCGCAAGAGCGCAAGCAGACGGTCCACTTGGCCTCGGCTCCTCGCGACGAGCACCACCCGACATTCGTTTCGTAAGCGATCGAGGATGCCCAGCGTCTCGCTGAAGGGCGTGCCGCGAATCCCCACTCCCGCGCTGGACGGCGTTTGAGCAGAAAATGATTGGACCGGTGCCCAAGAGGCATCAGTCGGCGCGAGCGGTTCGAGGGCGAGGGTGGGCCAACCTGAGATCCGGCCTGTGAGCGCGTCCCATGAGAGAAACAGCTTTTCGGGTGATGGGTAGGGAGCGGATTCTTCTGGCTCGGCATGATGCAAGTAGCCGTCGTCGATCTTCTTCCACAAAGCTGCGCATTCCGTCTTTACGGCGGCTGGTTGGTCGAACACCAACAATGGTCGTTCTGGAAAGAAATCGAACAGCGTGGCCAACTGTGGGTACAAATCAGCTGTCCTCCATTCGGCATCGGGAGGGATAGGCGAGAGCGAATCGGGATCCTTGTCAGAGCGCAGGTATTCTCGGGCGGGGAGCACCATCGCACGGGCTAACTTCGCGATGGACTTCTGCGTTGTAGGATCGAAGAGTCGTAGCGAATCGATCGTTTCGCCGAGGAACTCAACCCGGAGCGGATCGGCATACGCCGTGGAGAAAATATCCACGATCCCGCCTCGGATGCTGAACTCGCCGGGAATCTCCACGACGGATACGCGACGATACCCCAACCGGAGCAATCCCCCCACCAGCGCTTCCCGCTCAAGCGAGCCGCCAAGTGCGAATTGCATCGTCGTGTTCGTGAAGATCTCGACGGGAAGCAACCGGTGAATGAGGGCATCGATCGAGGTAACCAGCCGAATCTGAGGCATCGTCCCGGCGCGATAGAGGGCGTTCATCCGACGGGTGACCAACCCGACATGTGGCTCAGTCGCTTCGTAGGGCAAGGTTTCCCATTTGGGGAAGAAGGCGAGCGACTCGGTCGAAAGACCGGCGAGGGTCGAAAAGAAACTGAGGTCGTCGTAGAGGCGTTCGGCAGCTTCGTCCGAACGGCTGACGATGAGCCAGGGTTTGGTTCCCAGGGAACTTGCCTGAGGATTAGTCAGTACCGACAGGGCAAACCCTGCCGTCGAGCCGTGCAGCCCTACCAAGCACGGTCGTCCTCCTTCACTCGCCAGTGCGGTGACAATCGGAGCGAACCACTGGGGGACGGCCTGCCCGCGCGTGATGGACACCGCTTACGTTTGGGTTGAACGGATACGGTGAATGAGCGACGTGGTAGAAATGCCGGGGACGAGCGGAATCGTTTTCACCACGCCCCCACGTCCTTCGACGACATCACGCCCGACGATGGTGTCGACCGACCAATCTCCCCCTTTCACCAGCACGTCGGGCTGCACGGCACGGATAAGCCTGTAGGGGTCAGGTTCCGGGAACAGGACGACGTAGTCGACACATCCCAACGCCGCGAGAATTTCCACACGTTGAGACTCCGGAACGATCGGCCGGTCGGAAGACTTGCTCAGGGTCTTCACGGAGACATCGCTGTTGACTCCAACGACGAGGAGATCTCCCAGTTCTTTGGCGGCTTGGAGATACCGCGTGTGGCCGACATGCATGAGATCGAAACAGCCGTTGGTGAAGACGATTCGTTTCCGTATCGCCCGGGCTTGCGCCAATAGCTGCACAAGCCGCTCCTCCGTAACGACTTTGTTCGTCATGGGCTCATCATACCGATTGGGAGGATGCATGGAAAGAGCGTCAACGATTCACGAATCCTCATGTGTCACGCCGCCTAGACCCATCACCGAGGGCCCATATTGCGCGATGATGGCATCCATCGCCTCGACGGCCTTGGCGCGCCGCTGATCGAAGAGCCCGGGGGCCATCGGGCTCAGCGACGTGAGGGACAAACCTGCGAGGCGGTACTTCGTTCCCGGAACGAGCAGCTCGTGCAAGATCCGTTGGACGATCGACCACATGGCGGGATCATAGTTCATTGGGCCAGGAAAGCGCCGCTGTTTCGTCGTGATACGAAAGCGGGCATCCTTCAACTTCACCGTACAGGACCCGGCGGCTAATCCTTCTTGCCGAAGATCATGCGCGAGCTCCCGCAGAAACCCACGTAACGTCTGTTCGAGAAACGAGCGGTCGTGAGTGTCATGCTCGAAGGTCGTTTCATGGCTTACACTCTTTGATTCACGGTCAGCGCAGACCGGTTCGCGGTCAGTTCCGTGGGCAAGTTCCCGAATTTCTAAGAGGCGGGATCCGAAAAGTTGGCGAAGGGCTCCGTCCCAACGTGTATCCAGGAGATCGCCGATCGTCCGCACACCGAGGGGCTCCAATCGCGCGCTAGTCTTCGGACCGATTCCTGGCAAGGCTCGTATGGGTAGAGGAGCGAGGAAGGCTTGTTCGGCCCCCGGCTCGATTACCACAAGTCCATCCGGCTTATGGAAATCAGCCGCGATCTTAGCGACGGTTTTTCCCGTGGCCACTGCGACGGTGCAGCCGAGTCCTGTCACCTCGAAAATCGACTGCTTCACCAATTGGCCAAGGACCAGCGGGTCGGGATGAGTGACCTGTAGATCGGTGGTCTCTGCGTAGAACTCGTCGATGCTGCTCCACTCGGTCAAGGGAAAGAGGCGATCGGTGATGACTTGCATCTGTTCGTGCAGGCGGCGATACAAGGGTCGGTCCGGGGGAATCAGAATCAAACCGGGGCAGAGCCGGAATGCTTCAATCGTTGGCATGGCGGAACGCACACCATAAGGGCGCACTGCGTAGCTGGCCGCAGCAATGGTGCCACGCGGAGGTCTTCCTCCGACAGCAATCGGTCTGCCGGCGAGACTGGGGTCGGCCACGACCGCCGCCGCCGCGAACATCGCATCGACGTCCCCGAAGAGAATCCGGCGAGACCATTGCATGCCTTGGTCCCCCAACCTGGAGCTTAAAAGGTAAAGGACAACTGGGTCAGTTGCAAGCAGGCAGGAGAGCGCGGGCGACGATCAGCGAAAGGCTCGAACCGGTTCGGTTGGACTTGGCGCTTCGTCACGGGTCTCAATTCTTGGAGCGAGCCGCGGCACACGCCGCAGTGGTGCCGGCGAGGTTCGATCGTGCGCCGCTGGCGTCGATACAGACGGCCACATTGCCGGCAGCGCCAGGCAAAGCGGGTCAGTGCGATGACCTCTTCCCCCAGCGCGTGGTACATTGTAACGGCCAGCATGCCGTCGCGATTCATCTCGGTCATCTTCCGCAGGAAGTCGGGCCCATGATTGGGCCGTCGCTTGAGGATGTCATATTGCCACTGATGAATCATCTCGTGCGCCAGCGTGCTCGTGATCTCGTTCTCGCCGTATGGAGTCTTTGCGAGGGCTCGCGATAGCAACGGCACCGAAAGTCGGATCTCCCGATGACGCGGCTGGTTCATGCCCCAGCGTTGTACGGTCGTCACAAATAAGCCGACCGACGCGGTCAGACGTGTGCTCCACACAATGACGATGAATGGCAGCGTTCCGTCGAAGAACCGGCTATTGAGATCGGCCCAGATTGCGGCCAGTGTTTCTGTGGAACAGGGCTGGTCGGGCGATCGTGACATAGGGAAATTATCCCAGCTCTTCTTGGAGTGTCGCTGCAAGCAACGGCACCATAA
>Ga0126373_10003939_pt1 | contig 11240 bp, 13 predicted proteins | sample PanSoiMetPlot_11_FD_92545 | JGI IMG/M metagenome (GOLD analysis project Ga0126373, IMG submission 92545) | Tropical forest soil microbial communities from Panama - MetaG Plot_11 | ecosystem: Environmental > Terrestrial > Soil > Tropical forest > Bulk soil | place: Panama | collected 2016-02-17
CCCACTTCCCGCAGCGCAGGCACGGCCGAATTGCTCTCGGGCACATGGAGCTCGCACCGAGAACCGAATGAGCAACCCGGCGGCAACGCATTAAGTGCAGGGACTGTGCCGCGAATCGGGGTGAGCTTGCCGCGCTCGAGGCGCGGCGCCGCGCGCAACAAACCCTCGGTATACGGATGGCGCGGACGGCGCAAGACTTCCGCCATTGGACCTTCTTCCACGATGCGCCCGGCGTACATCACTATCAACCGATCGGCAATTTGCGCCACGACGCCCAGGTCATGCGTGATGAAAAGCATCGAAAGCTGCAGCTCGCGTCGCAACTCCGTCAGCAGCTCCAGAATCTGCTTCTGCACGGTGACGTCCAGCGCCGTCGTGGGCTCATCCGCAATTAGAATGCGAGGGCCGGGCGCGAGCGTCGTCGCGATCATTACGCGCTGCCGCAACCCACCTGAAAGCTGGTGCGGATACTGTCGCGCCCTCAGCTCTGGTTCCGGCACAGTCGCGCGCTTCAACGCGTCGATTGCCCGTCGGCCGATTTCGCTGGCGCTGGCTGATGAATCATGGATGCGAATCGCCTCTTCCACTTGTGCGCCGATACGCATCACGGGATCGAGGGCCGTCATCGGCTCCTGAAAAATCATCGCAATGTCGCGGCCGCGCATTTTGCGCAATTGTTCTGGGTCAGCCGCGACGAGATTTACGCGTGGGCCGTCGCGGGTCTCGAGCCACGCTTCACCGCTGCGGCGCGCGCCCGGCGGCTCGAGGCCCATCAGGGCAAGCGACAGCATCGTCTTGCCCGAGCCCGATTCGCCCACGATGCCAAGCGTCTCGCCCTCGGCAAGTGAAAGCGAAACATCATTCACCGGGCGCACCCATCCCGTTTCGGTGGGTAGTTCGACTGCGAGCCCACGGATGTCGAGGCGGATAGCGGTTGCGGTCAACATGACACCATGATAGGACGCTGGCGCGTTCGGCGGAGAAATTTTGCGCAGCGAATTGTGAGGATTCGTGGCGCCTAGCGGTTGGCGACAGGGATGACGAAACGAAGCGCGGTGTGGGTGCTCGAGAAGCCGCACACCTTGTTGTCAGTCAAACCGGCGGCTTTGCCGGCTGCAATTACGTCGAGCTCGCGTATGTCTTGACGGCCCTTTGGGTAGATCACCCAGATTCCGCCATTTTTGACGATTGATTTGCACAGTTGCGCGAGGCGGTCTAAATCTTTCTTCTGCTCCGCGTTGAAAAATATCAGATCGATATCGGCGGCCGGCTTGCGCTCGGTGAATTGCGGATTGAATGGATGAATGTCATTGATAAAAGCACCGTCGGTTACTCCAAGAATCAGGATTTTCTGGCCTGGCTTGACGCCAAGTTTGTCGAGCAGCGAGCGGTGGGAATAATCGTGCTCAGGCGGGCGCGGCTTCGATGGAGTTTTGCGCGCCATTCGTTAACTCTATCAGACTTGAAAGCCTACATCGCCGGATCGGTTCTAATTTTGCAGTGTCACTTGCTCTCCGAATTTTTCGCCCAGCGATTTCATGTAGGAATCGAGCGTGCTCGCGTAGCCGAAAAAGAAACGAGCCATAAAACGGAACAGCGGATTGTTGAGGTAGCCGTCTTCGGTGATGCGCATCACGGAGCCGCCGGATGTAGGCGTGATTTCCGTGGTCCATGTACCGCCCCAGGGCAAATTGGGATCGGCGGTGCGCGTCACCAGGCGGCGTGGCGGCACTGCTTCGTTCACCTGCAACGGAATCTTCATGCCGTTCGATTCGATTTCCGTCCAGCCGGGATAGCCGTTCAGTGACTGAAAAGGTTCTACGCGCGCGACGCCTTTGATCCAGGTGGGAAATTTTTCATAGTCCATGATGGCTTGCCAGATTGCTTCGGGCGGCTGGTGATAGGTGGCCTGGCGTGAAACCACGTGCTGCTTCGGGAGAAGCTCGCCGATCACCACGACAAGCAAGGCGACCGCAACCACAACTCCGAGAATGCGGAGAATCCACTTCACGGCGGGGCTCCAAGCCTGCGCTTTAGGTAATGAACTGAATTCGCGGGGCGGATTCTATCGCAGTTTACGGCGGAGCGGCGTTGGCAGATAATTGCGGCGCTGCGCCGCGATTCGTACCGCCGCTGAGGAGGGCCAGCCACAATGCTGCCGGGAATGAAAGCTGCGCTGAACTACCATCCGATGTTTGTGCATTTTCCGATTGTGCTGTGGCTTGCGGCGCTTTTGTTTGAGGTGCTGGCCTTGTGGCGCTCGAGCGACGAAATGCAGCGCGCAGCAGCTTGGATGTTGTACCTCGGAACGCTGGGCGCGATCGTGACGGTGCTCAGCGGTCTTGCCGCAGAGAAATCCGTGCCGCCGGGCGACGCTATGCGCGCAGTCGGGATCCACGAAACATTGATGCTCGTTTCGACCAGCCTGGCTCTGGCGTTGTGCATCTTCGCATTCCTCGCGCGGAAGAATTTCACAGCGCAGCTGCGCAAATTGATGCTGCTGGGGTTAGCCGTTCTCGCCATAATCCTGACAATTGGAGCCGATCGCGGCGCGCAGTTGGTCTACGGATACGGAACCGCCGTAAATTGGACCACCGCGCAGGAACAGAAATAGGTTTGCCTGCAAACAATCCGCGAATGAACACGACGGCTTCAAATCGCAGTACCCTGGTTGGATTCGCAATTGGCATTATTTTGATTCATTTCGCGATCAATGTGGCTCATGGAGTGGCGCACCAGCAACTCGCGATTGAGCTGAATGCATTTCAAAAGGTTTTCGTCGTGGCTGTGATACTGGTTGCGCCGGTTTACGCGGCTTACTTGATTTGGAAGGGCAGTTTCCGCACAGGAGGAGCGTTACTGGGCATTTCGATGGCTGGCGCGCTTGCCTTTGGCGTTTATTTTCACTTCATCCTGCCGGGTCCCGACCATGTGACCCACATCAACCTGCCCATCTCACTCGATATGCGGGACGTTTTCGACGTGTCTGCCGTGCTCCTGGCGATCTTTGAATGCCTCGGCGTCCTGGCGGGTATGCGAATTTTTTCCAAATCCTGAGCAAGACTTCTTTCATCCTATGGGTACCCGCCCATTCATAGACCTTGGGGGAATCACATTGAAAGTCTTCATCGCCGGCGCAACCGGAGTTCTAGGCAGACGGCTGATACAGCAATTTCTACAACGCGGGCACAACGTAATCGGAATGGCGCGCAGCGCCGAAAACGACATTACGATTCGCAAACTTGGCGTAGAGAGCCGGCGCGCGGACCTATTTGACGCAGATTCGCTCGCTCGCGCCGCCGAAGGTGCCGACGTAATCGTCCACGCCGCAACCGCGATTCCAACCGCCACAATACCACGGCCTGAGGATTGGCAGACCAATGACCGCATCCGCCGCGATGGCACCCGAGCGTTGGCGCAAGCGGCGGGCCGAGTGGGCGCAAAACAATTCCTCGTACAAAGCATCACCTGGGTGGCACGCCCCGAAAATCAGTCGGCATTCGACGAAGATTCGCCACCGCACACAGACTTCATCACCCGCTCAACCGTGGAAATGGAAACCATCGCGCGCGACTCAGCCAATAAAGAAGGATTCAAAGCCGCGATTTTGCGCTGCGCCTGGTTTCATGCGCCCGACACCGCCCACACTCGCTATTTCGGTGCCCAGCTTCTGGCCCGCAAGCTTCCCATCATCGGAAAAGGCGATGCGATATGGCAATGGATTCACGTGGACGACGCGGCCAGCGCTTTTGTAACTGTCGCCGAGTCCGGGCGAGGAGGCCTCTGGCACGTGACGGATGACCAGCCGGTGAGCGCGGGAACGTATTTGGCGGGATTTGCGCAGCGCTTGGGGTCGCCCGCTCCACGCCACGTTCCCGCATGGATCGCCAAAATTCTGGCAGGACCGGCAGGACCGGTGGTAGTGAATATGATGACGGTGTCCACGCGTACTTCGAATGAGCGCTGCCGGCGGGAATTCGAGTGGCAGCCGCGATTCCCCACTTACCGCGAAGCTCTGGACCAGATCGTGAGCGAATGGCGGCGCGAGAATTTTCTGGGGCTTGGAGGTAAAATCGCCGCCTGAGGTGGCGCCACGATGCCCGCAAAAAAACCGAAAGAGACGAAACGATCGAGCGACGAAGCCGTGAAGGCCAAAACGGGTAAGGTGTGGGCGGAGTGGTTCAAGATTCTCGATAAGGCCGGCGCGAAAAAGATGCCGCACAAAGAAATTGCCCTGTATCTCTACGAAAAGCAGAAACTCCCTGCCTGGTGGTGCCAGATGGTCGCTGTGGGATACGAACAGGAGCGAGGTTTGCGGCAAAAAATTCCAGAAATGCGATGGAGAATTCAGCGCTTCGAGAAGCCGCACCATGGCGGCGCCGCTCGCGAAGGCTTACGCGGCGTGGACAGATGAGAAGTTGAGAAACCGCTGGCTGCCAAATGCAAAAATGGAAATCACCTCGGCAACGCCGGGAAAATATGTGCGCGCGAAATGGGATGGAGATTCGCGGGTCGCGGTAGGCTTCAACAGCCGGGGCCCCCAGAAAACGCAAGTGGCCGTGGACCACGGCAAGCTGTCCAACTCGAAAGAATGCGCCAAAATGCAAGTTTTTTGGTTTGAAGCGTTGAATCGTCTCGAAAGAACTCTAACAGCCTGACGAACGCGAACGAATTTTCAGAAACAGGCCATCGAGCTAAACAAAATCGTCACAGGATGGTTGCCCTGCATTTTGAAAACGGAAGTGAGTCCCCCGATACCGGCATTCTTGTAGCCACAGCCAATCCGAAGTGGAAGCTGCGTCGCACTGGAGGTCTGCGAGTGCTCGAAGCCCCCACGCTTGCGCGGCTCGACTGGCTCGTCCACGGCTTCAGCACCAGGCCGGGCGGCGCGAGCGAATTGAAAGCGGCGCGCGAAGGCCGGGAAACCCGCGAGAAAGTGCTCAATCTGGGGTTCACGGATTGGGACAAGAGCGACCGCGTGCGCGACAACCGCCAGAAATTCTTCCGCGCCATTGGCGCGAGCAAGGCGCGCGTAATCGCCCTGCGGCAGATTCACTCCGACGTTGTGCATGTAATTAATTCGGGAAATAAGCCGGCCGGTGACGCCGATTCGTCGGGAACCAACTCGCCAAGAAAACAATCACAAGACGCACCCCCGCAAGGCGACGCCCTCATCACCCGCCAGCCGGGCGTCCTGCTCGCAGTGCAAACCGCCGACTGCGTCCCAATCCTCCTCGCCGATCCCAAGCGCCGCGCGATCGCCGCAATTCATTCCGGATGGCGTGGCACGGTTCGCCGCATCGCGGCAAAAGCGCTGGGACGCATGCAAATAGAGTTCGGGACAAAACCGCAGGATGTGATCGCCGCGCTTGGCCCCGGCATCGGCCAATCCTGCTACGAAGTGGGCACCGAAGTCGCCTCGGAATTTCAGGCGCAGTTTCCTGGCGCGCGCGAATGGTTCGAAGGCCCCTTCGACCGACTCGCCGACAGCGACAACGACCCCAACTGGCTTCCCTGGCTCACCATGAAGCCTCCCGGCCATGCGCCACCGCCGCCGCGCGTGCACCTCGATTTGACTGCCGCCAACCGCGCCATCCTCGAAGAGGCAGGAATGGCCGCGCGAAATATCTCTTCCTCCGGCCTGTGCACCGCTTGCCGCAGCGATCTTTTCTTCAGCTTCCGCAAAGAGCGCGCCACGGGTCGCATGATGGCCGCTATCAGCATTCGCTGATGGCGTCGCATTCTGAGATAGGTGGTGATAATCCCTGCTCTCGCTAGTTATCCTCCGTCTCGGGTTTTCGATCTTCTGTACGTACCAAGAGCTAGTACTCCAATGAACTGGTTTCGTTGACTTGACTTCTCCTGCGCCCTAAGATGTGCGCCTAATGGCGGATCCCAGCTCGCTGATTGGCCAATCCATCTCCCACTATCGCATCGTAGAGAAACTCGGCGGAGGGGGCATGGGCGTGGTCTACAAGGCTGAGGACACACGCCTTCACCGCTTCGTCGCGCTGAAATTCCTGCCGCTGGAAGTAGCTCGCGACGCGTAGGCGCTCGCCCGTTTTGAACGCGAAGCGCAAGCCGCTTCTGCCCTGATCATCCCAACATCTGCACGATTCACGACGTGGCGCTGAACAACAAGAACCCAACTGCCGCCCTGAATACCCTGCAAGCTGCTTCCCATCGAGTTGGGATCGATTCCGTTCGTCGCCAATATTTCCTGCCTCTACCACGTGTATGTGCGTGGAGAAGCGTACCTCGCAGCCGGACAAGGCCGGGCTGCTGCTGCGGAGTTTCAGAAAATTCTCGACCACAGCGGAATCGTGTGGAACTGCTGGACGGGAGGTGGCGCGTCTGTGAGTAGCTCGCGCGAATGCGCTGCAAGCGAGAACTTCGGGAGCCGATGCCGCTCGCGTCCGGGCGCTCGGCGCCTACAAAGATTTCCTCGCACTGTAGAAAGATGCCGACCCCGACATTCCCATCCTGAAGGAAGCCAAAGCCGACTACGCGAAACTGCATTAACCGTTGGAACTTAAGGCTCCAAATCGACCGAGACGGATAGATGTTGATAAATCCGCTTATCGCCACCTATCTCAAAATCAAATTTCCTCGGCGGCTCTTGAGAACTCGCCTCCGAATGAGCTCTTCGCGTTCCAACCGTGCAGCACGCCTGCTTACTGCTGTGAAATCTGGGTGAGATTTGGCGCCGCCGCGCCCATTTCCAGCAGAGCTAGCTGCCCGCACGCGGCCATCACGTCCTGCCCGCGCGAGTAGCGCACAAATGTGCGCACATCCTTGTCGGCAAGAATCTTGCGAAACGCCTCAATGCGCGCGGGATCGGGCTTTGCGTAGGGCAGATCGCCGGGATTCCACGGGATCAGATTTACCTTCACGCGCAGATTCCGAAGCAGCTTCATCACGCGACGCGCATCCTCAATCGAATCGTTGAATCCGCCCAGCAACACGTACTCAAACGTAAGGTGCTCCCAGGGCCGCAGCGGATATCGCCGGCACGCCTCTAGCAGCTCCGCGATCGGATATTTCCGGTTGATGGGCATGACTTCGTCGCGCTGCGCGTCGGAAGACGCATTCAAAGAAATGGCCAGCTTAGGCCGCACTTTCTCCCGCGCCAGGCGCTCGATACCCGGAACGATTCCGCTCGTCGAAAGCGTCACATGCTTCGGCGAGATCGCGAGGCCATTGGGATCGAGAATTATTCGCAGTGCCGCCATCACCGGCTCGAAATTCAGCAGCGGCTCGCCCTGCCCCATCAGCACCACGTTGGTTTGCGGCTTCAGCACCTCGCGATTTTCTTCGAGCGCTATAAGCACCTGGCCGATGATTTCACCGGCCGTGAGGTTGCGGATCAGGCCGAGCGTTGCCGTCAGGCAAAAGTGACAATCCACCGCGCAGCCTGCCTGCGTTGAAATGCAGATAGTTTGGCGATTCTCTTCCGGCATGAACACGGTTTCAATCGTCGCGGGGGCCAGCAGCCTGGCATTTGTTTCCGAATCTCTGGCCGCCGAGTCCTTCGCCACGCCATCCAGCGCCAGCACGTAACGAATCGTTCCGTCATCCGAGCAGTGCTTCCTCACGATTCGCGGAAGCTCGATCGCCGCTCCGCGCGCGAGGCGTTCCCGAAGTTTCGCGGGGAGGTTCGTCATCGCCGCAAAATCAAAGCGGCGCTCGGCGTACAACGCGTGATAAATCTGCGCGCCGCGGTAAGCAGGCTCGGCCAGTGATGCAAGGAACGCGCGCAGCTCTTCCGAAGATTTTCCCCAGAGGTTGTGCGGGGGAACCGGCGCGGATTCAGGAATCGAAGCCATCCTGATTTTGATGATAGCACGCCGTCTATTTGCGATTTTTTATCTCCGGCGCGAAACGCGGAGAGATATAATCAAGTGTTTGGAATGGTTCTTTATGCGCGCGGGAGGCAGACGCGATGGAACAAACCACGATGCAACAAATCACAATCGACGAATGGACAAAACAGCTATGCGTCATTCCCAAGCAGGATTTCACGATTCCGCGCGTGCTAAAATTCACGAAGGAGAAAGCGATTCGTCCGGAGACGCTCGCGCCCTATCTCTTCTACGCGAACAGCCACTACACCCGGAACCTGATCTATAAATGTGAGCTTTTCGAAGTGATGGCGATTTGCTGGAACATAGGACAAGTCAGCCGCATTCACAATCACCGCGACCAGAATTGCTGGATGGTGACACCCATCGGCCGCTTGCGAGTGCAGAATTTCCGCGTCGAAAATCGCGACGCCGCGCACGGCGCTTGCAAGCTGGTTCCTACCGATTCCTACGATATGGACGCCACCCATCCCGCCGTCGTCGCGCCTGAAGAACCGGTACATCAGGTGCTGAACCTTCCTGAATTCGGCGCGCAGGCGACCAGCGTGCACATCTACTCGTATCCTTACGCGAGTTGCGAAGTGTATTCGATCGAGCGCGGGTCATATGCGGACGTTCCGCTGCACTATTCGAGCGAGTATGGAAAGCTGTCGCCTGACGAGAAGTTGATGTAGTGCGTAAGACGGGAAAGTGACAGTTTTTGTCGCCGTAAGTGCAGCAAGCGGGTTGCCGCAAAAAGCAGTTTTTCGCGCGTTTCGAGCCAAGCAGGCGGAATGGAAACACCGCGCCGGGCTATCCGTGACTTCGCGGCGCGCGCATGCGAAGATTTGGCTCCCGCTGAACTGGAAAATGGATGGCTGAGACGAAAAACTCGGTTCACAAAGTTCAAAAAGAAGTGCTGCCCAACGGCTTGGTGGTAATCACCGAGCCGATGGAGCATATGCACTCCGTTTCGGTGGGAATCTGGCTGCGCGCCGGGTCGCGGCGCGAGCCTGCGGAGCTCAACGGCATTTCGCACTTCATTGAGCACATGGTATTCAAGGGCACCGCGCGGCGCACGGCGGAAGATATCGCGCGGGAAGTGGACAGCGTCGGTGGAATGCTCGACGCGTTCACCGCGAAAGAAATGGTCTGCTTCAATACGCGCGTGCTCGATGAGCATCTTCCTAAGGCTTTCGACATCGTTGCGGACATGGTTCTCGAACCGACATTCGCCCCCGAAGATATCGACAAGGAAAAATCCGTCATCCTGGAAGAAATCCGGATGACGCAGGATAATCCCGAAGATCTGGTCCACGAACTTTTCACCCAGAATTTCTGGACCCCGCACGCCCTGGGAAAACCGATTCTCGGCACTCCTGAAACAGTTTCTTCATTCACACGAGAGACGCTCGACCGCTGGTTTCGCCACTGGTACGCGCCAAATCATCTGGTGATTACGGCCGCAGGGCGGCTGAGCCATCAGCAGATGGTGGATCTCGTCGCTGAGCGATTCGCGAAGCTTGCGCCGTCGTCGAACGGCACCGCCGATTCCGTTCCGGTGGCTGCGCCGCACATTACGCAGCGCACAAAGCACGAACTCGAGCAGGTGCACATCTGCATCGGCGTTCCGGCGCTGCCGATGACGGACGAGCGCCGCTTCGTGGTTTCGGCGCTGAACAACGTGCTGGGCGGCGGCATGTCGTCACGCTTGTTCCAGAACATCCGCGAGAAACAGGGCCTGGCCTATGCGATTTTCAGCGAAATGAATTCCTATCGCGATTCCGGGTCGTTTTCGGTGTATGCGGGGACGTCGCTCGAAAATGTTTCGCAGGTGGTTCGTTCGGTGCTCGACGAATTCCGCCGGATCAAGGATGAACCGCTTCCGGAAGAGGAACTGCGCCGCGCGAAGGACCATCTCAAAGGCGCGACGCTGCTCGCGTCGGAAGGCACCGGGCAGCGAATGAACAGCCTGGCGCGTTATCACATGTACTTCGACCGCTATTTCTCGCCGGCCGAGCTGATCGCGCTGCTCGAGAAAGTAACGCCGGAAGACGTGCAGAAAATCGCGCAGGAATTCTTTCAGCCCGAACGCATCGCCGCCAGCGTGGTAGGCAATCTCGACGGCTTCGAACTCACCCGCGACCAGCTTACCTTCTAGAACAATGACGCTACGCTTTGACGGATGGCACGGCCGAGGTGCGGGCTGCGCGGGCACGGCATGCCGTGCCCCTACTAAGAATCGCAGGGCTCCGATTCAATTCGCGAACTTCGATTTCAACTCGCAATGAAGCGTATTAGGAACGACTGCTGCGCGGGTTGATGTTGACCTTACGGCGGCAGGATGCCATCATGCATTGCGAAGCTGGTGCGGCGGTGGCACGCCCGGCGGACGGAGAGAGCGCATCGGGTTCCGCATTTCGATTCTAGCTTCGGGCAGTGCGGGCAACTCCACGTTGCTTGAGACCGAACACACTGCTCTCCTCGTTGACGCGGGGCTTGGCAGAAAAGAAATGCTGCGGCGCTTTGAAGCGTTGGGCCGGCAGAAGCCCGATCACCTCGACGGCATCCTGATTTCCCACGAACATTCCGATCACTCCAACGCCCTGGGCCAATTGCAGCGCGAATGGAAATGCCTGGCATTTCTCACCGAGCCGACGCATCGCGTGATCCAGCAGATGCTCACCGATCAGGGCATCAAGAAAACAATCGACCACGTGCAGTACGTGCATCCCGGCGAAAAATTTGAAATTGGCGATATCGAAGTGACGCCGTTTGCGATTCCTCACGACGCATCCGATCCCGTGGGCTACTGCTTCAAGGCCAATGGAGTCAAGGTGGCGATTGTTACCGATCTCGGCTACCTGCCCGAGCTTGTGAAACACCACCTGCGCGAAGCCGATTTCTTGATCCTGGAATCGAATCACGATCTGGAAATGCTGAAGGTGGGGCCTTATCCCTGGCACATCAAGCAGCGCGTGATGAGCCGCACAGGGCACCTCTCGAATGCCACGGTGAGCGATTTCCTGGCGGATTGCGAAGTGTTTGACGGGCTCGCGCGCCATCTGGTTCTGGCGCATCTTTCCGAGCAGAACAATAATCCTCTGCTCGCCCAGATTTCCGCGGAAGAAGCGCTCAGCCGGCGGGCAAGTTTGTTCACCTTCGGCGGCGCGTTGCACATTGCTTCGCAACACTCCCCTCTTGGGCCGTTTGAGCTGTAGGCTCCCTCATAAATACGACGAACCGGGCAGGCAGCAAAAATCAAGCTAGCTGCGGGATTCTTCACGCGCAGAAAGCGTGGTGTAGAACATGTCGTGCATGGGGCGGGTGGTGCCGGTGGCCAGATCGGCGCTGCGGGCGATGGCGGCGCGCGCGTCGAATAGCGTATCGGGCGTCACC
>Ga0126373_10003941_pt1 | contig 11239 bp, 14 predicted proteins | sample PanSoiMetPlot_11_FD_92545 | JGI IMG/M metagenome (GOLD analysis project Ga0126373, IMG submission 92545) | Tropical forest soil microbial communities from Panama - MetaG Plot_11 | ecosystem: Environmental > Terrestrial > Soil > Tropical forest > Bulk soil | place: Panama | collected 2016-02-17
GCGCCGTCAGGACCGGCCCCGGCGACACTCAGAAAATATCTTTTCTTTTCAGGCTGCTCGAGCGGAGTCGCGAGGCCGAGCGCGATTTCTTTGACTGCGCCGTGAACGAGCCTCTCGGCAGCTTTGGGAATGTCCCACGGAAGATCGAGTTCCTTGGCGAGGATATTGGCGGTGCCGCCTGGAAGTAGCGCGAGCGGAACGCGATGGCTGTTTTGCTGGGTGGCGAGGCCGTTGACGATTTCGTTGAGCGTGCCGTCGCCGCCGCAGGCGATCACGAGGCCGCGATTCTCGGCCGCGGCGCGCGCTGCGATTTCGATGGCATGGCCGGGGCCGGTCGTTTCGGCGAGGTCAGCGTCAATGCCGCGCGTGGCAAAGATGTGGCGCGCTTGATCGAGCAAACGGCGACGCGCGCTACCACCGTTCCCGGCGTTGGGGTTGTGGATCAGCAGGGCGTTTTGGAGTTCGGCGGTCATTTGCTCTGATTCGGTGCGTTCCACTTAGCCTCATTCCTTTCATTCTATATAATGTGGGGCGAATTCCGCAGGCGTTCTTGAGCATCGCGCGGAAGAGGGATTCCTCGGCCGCAAAAGGCGCAGCCCGGGAATGGCAGGAAGCAAAAGTCGAATTTCAGGCCATGCATTTCGGGCGAATCTCGCGAAAGAGCAAAAGCAGATTCCTCGCTACGCTTGGAATGATAAACGAAAAATCGCGCAAAACAGATTGATCGCTGTCCGCGAAATGACGAACGAGCGAATACGTGAAGAGGCGAGCAAGAAGAGTGCGGCGGCAGCCGCCGCACTCCAAAGCGCACTCGGAGTCAATGGATGTGTAAGGCATGGCGCCGATACGGAATTTCTCACCCGCACCGCGGGTTTGAAGTGACCGGCGCGTAGAGTTACGGAGGTTTTGTGGCGAAAGCGGCACCGGCCAACATCAAGAAAGAGATTGAAGAGCTGCGCGAAAAGCTGCGCTACCACGAATACCGGTATTACGTGCTGGATGAGCCGGAGATTTCCGACGCCGCGTACGACCGAATGATGGAGCGGCTTAAGGAGATCGAAGCGGCGCATCCGGAGCTGGTGACCCCGGATTCGCCCACGGTGCGCGTGGGTGGCGTGCCGCGTGAAGGTTTTCAGACCGTACGTCACGCGCGCCCGATGCTGAGCTTGGACAACGCGTTTTCCTACGACGCGCTGCGCGAGTGGGACCGGCGCGTGAGAGAGGGAAGCGGCAAGGAAAAAATCGAATACATCGCGGAGCATAAGTTCGACGGGCTGAGCATCTCGCTGCAATACGAGGATGGCGTGCTGGTGCGCGCGGTGACGCGCGGAGACGGGACCACGGGCGAGGAGGTGACCCCGAACGCTAAGACGATCCGTTCGATTCCGTTGCGTGTGGATGCGTCCGCATTGAAAAAGGCGAAGCTGCGAACGGATTTCGAGGTGCGCGGAGAAGTGATGATGACGCGCCAGGCGTTCGAAGCACTGAACCGGCAGCAGGAGCGGATTGGCGGGAAGATCTTCGTGAACCCGCGGAACTCTGCGGCCGGAGCGGTGCGTGTCCTCGATCCCAAGATCACGGCGTCGCGGAAGCTTGATTTTTTCGCCTACTACCTGCTTGCGGATAGGAATGTACCGTTCGCCAAGCATTCGGAGTCCCTCGCGGCTCTCAAGCAATTGCGGTTCCGCGCTTCGGATGATTGGAAGTTGTGCAACGGCATTCAGGAAGTGATTGCGTATTGCGAGATTTGGGACGCGAAGCGCGATAAATTGCCGTACGAGATCGACGGCGTGGTGATCAAGGTAAACGCCACGGCCATACAAAACGAACTGGGCTACACGGCAAAGGCGCCACGGTGGGCCATTGCGTTCAAGTATCCAGCGCGGCAGGAGACGACCGTGGTGAACGACATTCTCGTGAGTGTAGGGCGCACGGGGGTGCTGACACCGGTGGCGATCCTAGAGCCGGTGCAAGTGGGAGGCGTCACTGTCAGCCGTTCCACGCTCCACAACATGGATGAAATCGAGCGGCTGGGCGTGCAGATTGGCGACACGGTGCTGATCGAGCGGGCGGGCGAAGTGATTCCGCACGTGTTGAAAGTGGTGAAGCCTGGGAAAAACCGGAAGCCGTTTCACATGCCGAAGAATTGCCCCGAATGCAGGAGCGCGATTCATCACGTGGAAGGGGAGGTGGCGTACCGCTGCGTGAACGCGGCGTGCCCGGCGAAGAGGAAAGAGTCGATTCTGCATTACGCTGGGCGGCACGCGATGGACATTGACGGGCTCGGGGAGAAGATTGTAGACCAGCTCGTGGACAAAGGGTTGGTGAAGGATGTTGCGGGTTTGTACGCGCTGAAAGAAGAGGAGGTGGCGGCGCTTGAGCGCATGGCAGAAAAGTCCGCGCAGAATTTGCTGGAGGAGATCGAAGCCAGCAAGAAGAATTCGCTGGCGCGGCTGATTTATGCGCTCGGGATTCAGTTTGTGGGCGAGCGAACGGGGCAACTACTGGCCGAGCATTTTTCGTCGCTGGAGGAGTTGGTGGCGGCGAAAGAGGAGGAACTCGAACAAGTACCGGAAGTGGGTCCGAAAGTGGCGGCAAGCATTGTGGAGTTTTTCTCGGAGCCGGCGAACCGCCAACTGATCAAGAAACTGGCCAATGCGGGAGTGCGGCCCACGGCAGAACGACGCGAGGTCAAGAGCAATAAGTTGGCAGGGAAGACGTTTGTGTTTACCGGAACGCTGGTGAACCGCGCGCGGGAGGAAGCGGGAGCGATTGTACAACAGCACGGCGGAAAAGTGAGCGGCTCGGTGAGCAACAAGACGAACTACGTGGTGGTGGGAACGGATCCAGGATCGAAATATGACAAGGCGAAAGAGTTGGGAGTGACGATACTCGACGAGAGCGAGTTTGAGAAGCTTCTCGATTTGAGATGAGAGTGTCTAGCGCCGGGGTTTGCTCCTGCCTTCCCGACGAAAAAGTTTTGCGAACGCTGACAATGTCCAGCCACCACCTTGTCGAGATCTTGAGCAGAACCACATAGTAATACCCGCCGCCGCTGCCTGCGCTAACTCTTTGAAAGCCGTGAAACTACGCCGATCGTGTGATGAAGGCGCCGCTCCAGATCCGACGCCGAGTCATTGGCGGATGCTCTCCGAAGACATCCTGATGTAAAGCGCAGCGCGCGGATTGTAACTCAGTTCAACACACAACCGCGTATAATGGAAGTGGCGGGTGAGCCGGGTGATCGCTGGCTAAAGCCAGGTAGTGGCGGCGTAAAGCGGCCGCTACGAGGCAGAAGCGGGAGGAAAGTCCGGACACCGTCCTGAGGCATGGCAGGCGCGCGAGCGCCGGCTAGCACTCATGATTTGGGCGACGCGCCTGATAACGTCAGGGGGCTGGTCACGCAGGCTCCGCCGCGAGGCGGAGTTGCACGCGAAGGTGCAGCGTTCCGGTTAGACCGAAACGCGGTGCGGTCAAGCTACGGATAGTGCCACAGAGAATAGACCGCCGGCGGAGCGAGCACGGTGGCAGTCACGCAGGAAAAACCTGCGGGACGTCGACGCAAAGCACGCAACGTTAGGCAAGGGTGAAAAGGTGGGGCAAGAGCCCACCGCTCCGATGGTAACACCGGAGGCAGGGAAAACCCCGCGTGGTGCAAGGCCAAATAGGAGGGGAGAGCCGGCCCGGCTCGTTGAGCACACCTTCTTGCAGAAGATGTGCTTCGTTCGTTGCGGCGAAAGCCGCGGCGAAAGAGAACCCTCGGGTAGGCTGCTCGAGTCGCGGTGCGAACCGTGACCTAGAGGAATGATCGCCGCGGCGCGTCTTTCGTTTCGCGAAAGGCGCGCCTGACAGAATCCGGCTTACAGGCTCATCCGCCATTTTCTCAATGTTTTTAAGGGATTTCTACGGTTAGGTAGTCCGCCTAACCAATCGCCTAACCATCTTGGGTTCCTGGAACCGAACAAATAGAGAGGAGAAACGACTGCGAAAGCTGCGGTACAAGTCCAAAGAGCGCATCACGGAATAGGCAAGTAGATATCACCGCGCAAGTGAATGTCCGCACCTTCCTTCAGGCTGTCGCGATACCGCCAGGCACGAAGCAAGTCTCTTGCACCGCATCCTCGGTGTCCGTCATAAGGCCGAGCATGCGGCAACAATGCACCAGCAATTGGCGGCGATGATGCTCGATGCATTTTTCGCGGAACTGCGCAAGAGAGTACACGCATGGAAACTGTCCCATACCTGTGACACAAAACCTGTTTTGGCTGCCCAAACTGACTTCTTTGACAGCATCGGTTTAGTGATTCTAGGGAACTTATTGAAAACAAAAGAGGGCTAGAAGTTTCCGGCTTGCAGGCTCGCCCGCCTATTTTCAATAAGTTACGAGGCATCTCGCCGCTGCGGCGATATTCTCCTTCGCCGTGGTGTGTCCTCGGCTTCGCCCGGGTCGAGTAGCAGCATTTCAGCGAATCGATCGACTTCCCTCGTCTTCATCAGAACGCACCGGTCTCATCGAGCGCCGCCTTTCTGAGACTCGGGGAATTGAAAGCCATGCAGCTTTCCGGCAGCGAAACCTTGCATAATCACATACGGTTGCATCAGTGGGTTCACAAACCGAAATCGAAACCTACGTTTTGCTCCGGTCTTCTCAAGAATGGGACCCCGTTTGACATCGCAAAAGTCGTTCAAGTGTTGGGCATAACTGGGAATGTCATATTTTTTGCCGGTGACAACCTGCATCGGCCCGCGAATGTCTTGTGCGGCGAAGAACCCCAATTCGTCTGTTTCAGCAACAGCGCAGGCTAACAGCACATCGCCGAACAGATTGTTTTTCCGGGGACTCATGGTGGCTTTGTGGTACGCGCTTTGAATGGATTGCTGCGCATCTTCCAGCGCTTTTCTAATCGCCTCGTCTACGATTTGGAGAGTGATGTGCAGACTGGATAGGGCGAGTGCCGAGCGAGCGGAATCCCTCGCGAGTAAATGCGTATAGTGAGGTAGACCTTGCGACAAAGCTGTGATACGCGCCTTCGCATTCGGCTCAATGGTCATACCCAGCCTTTGCAGTCCATTGTCGATGATTTCGCCGATTTCCGAATTTGACATTCTTGGCATCCTAATTTGTACCAACGCCCGTTCGACCGATTGTTGTTCCTTAATCAAATCGTTGATGGTGTCTGCGACTCCAACCAAGATGACCGTTGCGTTGATGGCGTGATCGCTTAAACTTTTGATGGTATCGGCAAACGAAGCTTTGACGTTTTGCGGCAAACGGTCAAATTCGTCAATAATCAGAATAGGGAGCGAACCCAAAGCGAGATTAGAAAGCATTTCTCTTATCGCATCCGGTGTGACAGGTGAAGGAAGTTCTTGAGCAACCGGACGGCGTCGTGGCGTAATGTCGGGCGTGAATCCAGTTCTATTTGCTCGAAACCTTGTAATCTGAGTGAGAACCTTCCGCCAAACAGACTCAAAAGTGTCCTGACTATCGCAATTTACGCGAGGAGACAAAACAACGCCATTACGCGGGCTTGCCAAGAAAGAGGAGAGCACATTGGAGAGCGATGTTTTGCCAACACCACGTTCGCCGAAAATAACCGCGTGTTGCCCTTTCTGGTTGATCACATCAGTGACTTTTTGTAGCTGTCGTCTGCGCCCCGCGAATAGGGCTCTTTCATCTATGGGAGTCGTCGGCGTGAACACCCGCCCAGCCTCAATTGCCAAGGTATCGAGTTTCTGTTTGTCGGTTACCGCTTGCTCAGCCATGCTCCCTCCGCTGATACGCCGCCGTGATATTCACCTAGTGACGCCAAGTGACTCATAGTATAGCAGACGCCGCTGCTACGGCGCAGCTCTTCGGGGCTAGTACGAGCCGAATGCGCCCCGATCTGCGTTCGTACTACGGTTACCACAAGGACTTCTTGGGCCAGCGCAGGTAGTCTAGTGTAAGTCATTTAGTATCAACGAGTTGGAAAAGGTGGCATACCACGCGAACTACTCGTGAGCCAACCGCCGTTTTACGGACAGAGCCCCGCATAGCCCTTGAATGACTTCCGGGCACGCTGGCTATTGGCAGGCAGCTGCTTGGCTCCACCAACTACTCGATCCGGGACGAGCATCTGGCGCTCCTGCTCGTCGTCAAAATAGCACTATCTACATTCTTTTTCGTAGTTGAAGGAATACAGTTGACAACGAAAAAGAACATATATATTCTTTTTTGTAGATGAACTTAGCGGCGCAAATCGCGCAGTTGGTGGGCAGGGGATTCTCTGAGGAGCGTGCCGAGACGATCGTACTCATGCGCGAAGCCGCAATAGTCATTTTTGGCGCTTTCCCGGACACCCTTGTGCTCGTCGGAGGAGCCAATCTAGTACTGTTTCAGGACGGCGTAAGGCATTCGGCAGACTTAGATTTTTTCCCGGTTTCAGGGCAGCTTCCGGATGTCGCAAAGTTAAGCGAGGTATTGTTGAGCGACCTCATGCCTCTCGCCAAGCTACTGAACCTGCATCCACTGAACCTCAAAACGGTAAGTTCCGAAGGAGGTCTCATCAAGTTGATGCTCTCAAGCAACAGTGGAACGGCGCTGTTCACGGTAGACATCACCAAGATGGGTTCCGTCTTAAAGTCCGGTGTAGAGGAAGTTCCGTTGGAAGCGACAGCGGTCGATCGCATAGCGAACATAAAATTCGTCTCTCGTGACCAACTCTTGCTTAACAAGGCCGAAGCTATTCTTCTGCGAAGGAGTCTAAAAGCGCGAGACGCTTACGATGCCATGGATTTGCTTGCCAAAGGTGCTTCCCTGACGGGAAACCTAAAAGGTCATCTTGAAGACATGCTGTACGGCGAGTTTGATGCTGACCGGATTCGAGAGCGCATTAAGCAAGTAGACACAAAGCGGTGTCGCGCAGAACTAAAAGATCACTTACCTGATGAAATTTACCAGAATCTTGAAGGACTAGACTTTCAGCCCCTGCGGGATGCTCTAACGAAAATATTCCAAGAATGGTTGTGAGGACAGATTATGGATTGGTCAAAGGTCATCGCATCGGAATCCAAAACCAGAGCAATTATCCAGGCGGATGACTACGCTACGAGATATAAACTATCAATTCGTTCGGTTCATGCGGCACTCAAAAGGCAAGAAAAAAGAGGCTTAGTAGAGCGAGTGTCCAACAAAATCTATATAAACAAACTTGCAAAAGAATTTCGTCAGCAAGACCTCCTGCATGTTCTCCGTCCAGATTCGTATATATCCCTGGAATCAGCATTGTCCGAATACGGAGTGACAAGCCAGATTCCGCGTGTATTGACGTGCGTCAGCCCGAAGTATGTGCGGAATGTTAGATCCAAAACTGTGAACATTTCCTTTCGAAAACTCAAAAAAGACTTGTACTGGGGATTTAGTCCAAAGAAGACTCGATACAGCATCTACAATCTTGCTGCACCAGAGAAGGCCTTGCTGGACTGGATATACTTTAGGAGGTCAGAGAGCCTGCCCCTGGACATGGACGAATTTGTTCTGAGCGAACTAGACCGAACCCGATTACTCGAATACGCGCAACGATATCCCGCGCCAGTTGAAAACGAGATTTTCAGGCTCTTGGCGCACACGCCAAGGTCAAACAGACAGCCCAAGGACGTAAAATACGTCGCACCAACTCACGCGCCAGGGTAATGCTTTGTTGAAGTGCGATGCTAAATTGTTTGGCTCCAATCTAAGTTGACACATTGGCGGTGCGGAAATGGAGCTTCAACTATTAAGGCCCGAATTTTGGCGCGCACGTCCGCCAGCTCCACCGCCGATATCGTCCCTTTGTGTTTTGCCCGCTTCTTCCGCCAATCGAGGCTTTTGACCTGATCTGCCAGAACCGCGCTAGGACTCGCACCGGCAATCACCACCTCGAAAGGATAATTCTTGATTTGCGCGGTCATGCCTCGGGGTCACCCAAATCCGGCCAAAGAGGGACACCTGAAAACCGGCCAACGATGAACCAGGACATTGACTCCGAGAAGAGCCCTTATAGGCTCCCTCGGCATGAGCAATGTCTTGAACGACGAAAAGAAACAGCAAGTTATTGCACTGGGGAAGCTCGGATGGCCTTCACGGCGCATTGAGCTAGCCACTGGTGTCCTTCGAGAAACAGCCAGCGCTTACCTGAAAGCCGGAATTGCCGTACGACTGCCACGTTTTTGGGGAAAGCGCATGCCGGCAAAACCGGCCAACGAGGTGACCCCCGACGTTATTGCGGCTTTTTCACAAAAACCGCACCCTTCCGAGTAAACCCTCCCCTCCATCGCTAAGTGTCTGCGAAGCCTACCGCGAACTAATCGAACAGCGTCTGGCCCAAGGACGTAATGGCAAGGCGATCTGGCAAGACCTGGTGTCTGACCACGGTTTCGCCGGCGACTATCAGGCGGTGAAGCGATGGGTTCGCAAGCTTCGCGGACCGCAACGTCGGAAGCAGCGGGCCTCATCCTCACTGCACCAGGAGAAGAAGGCGCGGGTCGACTACAGCAGTGGTCCGATGGTGCGTCGAACGCGTACCAGACAAGCTGGATTTGGAAGATAACTCGGCAGGGGACTGCCCGGTTCATCGGATGGCGCACACGAAGCGTTCCTGCGCTGCGGCAGGTTTTCAAGACATATAAAATCGTATTTACATTACGATTCCCGACGGCGTATTCTGTCGATCCGTAGGAGATGTGTGGTCTGGAGAGAACGAACTGTGACATGTAAAGCGTGCGGATCGGACCAGCAGGGCCAGTTCACTGCAGAGATTGCCATCCACTTCCCAAGTTTGAAAGATCTTGGCAAACCGCTTGTTTGGGTCTTTCCGAAACTATTCGTTTGCCTGAAGTGTGGCACAGCAGAATTTGAGATTCCGGAGGCCCAGTTGCGTTACCTCGCGAAAAGCGAAGCCGCCGCGGGCGGATAACGCTTCTCGCGATGCCTGCCCTAAAACGTTACGGACGTGAAGTGCGCAAGAGCTCTGGTTTCTTCGTCGGCTGATACCGGCCACGCTTGCCCAAAAAGAGATCTTCAACGAACAAGCAGGTAGTTTTCGGCGAAGCCTGGCCGGATGCCCGCCAAATACCACGCTGCAAAGAAGAAACCCTTCTTGCATTTGCTACCTATCTTCCGAACAAAACCCCAGGGACTCATCGGTTCGTTTCTCCTTCGAATCGACCGGTCCTGGTGTTGAGCTTCACCTGAAGTATTGAGCGTCGATCCGGATTTGAAGAAGAGTTTTACAAAATGCTTCTGTCCCGGTAGGGTGGTGTCGGCACGGGGGAGGTTTTGACCATGAAAACGATCAAAGGACCCGCAATTTTTCTGGCGCAATTCGCAGACGACAAACCTCCCTTCAACCGCTTAAGCGATATTTCCAAATGGGCGGCCGGGCTTGGCTACAAGGGCGTACAGATTCCAACGTGGGACACACGCCTGTTGGATTTGAAGCGCGCCGCGGAGAGTCGCAAGTATTGCGACGAAATCTTGGAGACGCTCGCGGCAAGCGGCGTGCAGCTGACGGAACTTTCCACGCATCTGCAAGGGCAGTTGGTTGCGGTTCATCCCGCCTATGACGCGGCCTTTGACGGTTTCGCGCCGGATTCCGTGCGAGGAAACCCTGTCGCGCGCCAGGCGTGGGCCGTGGAACAACTTCTGTTTGCGGCAAAAGCCTCGGCGAACTTGGGAGTCAAGGCGCATGCGACGTTTTCGGGCGCGCTGGCATGGCCATACATTTATCCCTGGCCGCAGCGCCCGCCAGGGCTCGTCGAAACGGCATTCGAGGAATTGGCGAAGCGCTGGCGGCCAATCCTCGATGCGTTTGACGCAGCGGGAGTCGATCTTTGTTTCGAGCTGCATCCGGGCGAGGATCTGCACGACGGCGTGACCTTCGATAGGTTTCTCGAATCCGTGGACGGGCACAAACGCTGCAACATTTTGTTCGATCCCAGCCATTTTGTTCTCCAGCAGCTCGATTACCTCACGTTTCTCGACATCTATCATTCCCGCGTGAAAATGCTTCACGTGAAAGACGCGGAGTTTCGCCCGACCGGCCGCCAAGGAGTGTATGGCGGATACCAGCCGTGGGTGCAGCGTGCGGGGCGCTTCCGGTCGCTCGGCGACGGGCAAGTGCATTTCCGCAGCATCTTTTCCAAACTGGCGCAGTACGGTTTTGATGGCTGGGCAGTGCTCGAATGGGAATGCTGCCTGAAGAGCAGCGAGCAAGGCGCGCGGGAAGGCGCGCCGTTTATCAAGCGGCACATCATTGAGATCGCCGAGCGCGCGTTCGACGAGTTTGCAAAATCCGGTGCGGACAAGGAAGCCAACCGGCGAATGCTGGGGCTTGCGGCACGAAAGGAGAGTAAACATGCCGGCTGAATCCAAACAGCAGGGCAAACACCGGCGTCTGCGTCTTGGCATGGTGGGAGGCGGGCCGGGCGCGTTTATTGGTGCCGTGCATCGCATTGCCGCGCGCATGGACGACCGCTACGAGCTCGTAGCTGCGGCGTTGAGCTCTGATCCGGGAAAAAGCTTGGCGGCGGCCGAGGAGCTTCACATTCCGCGCGCCTATGGTCGGTTTGAAGAGATGGCCGCGGCGGAAGCCGCCCGCCCGGACGGTATTGAAGCGGTGGCCATCGTCACGCCGAATCACATGCATTATGCCAATGCGAAGAAGTTTCTCGACGCGGGAATCCACGTGATCTGTGACAAACCGCTTACGACGACGCTAGAAGATGCTCTGGACCTGGCGAAAATCGTCGAACGAACGGGCTTGATATTCGGCCTGACGCACAACTACACGGGCTACCCCATGGTGCGGCAGGCCCGTGAGATGGTGCTTGCCGGTGAGCTTGGAGCGATTCGCGTCATCCAAGTGGAATACGCGCAAGACTGGCTATCGACACCGCTTGAGAAGACGGGACAAAAACAAGCCGAATGGCGCACCGACCCCGCGCGGAGTGGGCCCGGAGGATCGTTGGGCGACATTGGCACGCACGCGTTCAACCTCGCCTGTTTTGTGACGGGACTCTCGTGCCAGGAAGTAGCTGCCGAAGTCACGACGTTTGTGCCTGGGCGGCGGCTCGACGACGACGTGCAATTGCTGCTGCGCTTTTCGAAAGGCGCGAAGGGCATGCTTTGGGCCAGCCAGGTCGCGGCGGGGAACGAAAACAATTTGCGCCTGCGCGTCTACGGCGAAAAGGCCGGTTTGGAGTGGCAGCAGGAGAACCC
>Ga0126373_10003942_pt1 | contig 11236 bp, 8 predicted proteins | sample PanSoiMetPlot_11_FD_92545 | JGI IMG/M metagenome (GOLD analysis project Ga0126373, IMG submission 92545) | Tropical forest soil microbial communities from Panama - MetaG Plot_11 | ecosystem: Environmental > Terrestrial > Soil > Tropical forest > Bulk soil | place: Panama | collected 2016-02-17
CGGCACCCGGGTTGCCTTTCACCCGGACGACGCCCTCTACGATCTCCAGGTCCCCGACATCCGCCTCCAGCGCCTCCGCGGCCACCCGCAGCGCCTTCTCCCGGACGTTGCGGGCGGCCAGCGCTATCGCGGAGCCGCTCATCACGGCGGATCGCGAGGCGAACGTGCCCACCGCATAAGGGAATCGGCGCGTGTCGCCGGTGACGACCTCGATGTCGCTTATCGGCACACCCAGTTCGTCGGCCACGATCTGCGCGAACACGGTCTGGTGGCCCTGTCCCTGAGTGGTCAGTCCGGTGGCCACCTTCACCTTTCCCGAGGTCTCGATCAGCACGTGGCCGCCCTCGTACGGGCCAACGCCGGTGCCCTCGACATAGCAGGCGAGCCCGATGCCGACGCGGCGCCCCTCGGCGCGCGCCGCCTCACGGACCACCTCGAAGGCGTCCCAGCCGACCAGCTTCTTCAGCTTCTCCAGCGTGGCTGGATAATCGCCGGAGTCGTAGCGCAATGGCCGGCCGTCCTGGAATGTCAGCCCGAAGTCATAGGGCATCTCGTCGGGCTGGATGAAGTTCATTTCGCGCACCGCGGCCCTGTCGATCCCGAGCTCGTGTGCGATCGCATCCATCGTTCGCTCCATGACGAACGCAGCCTGCGGGCGGCCGGCGCCCCGGTAGGGCGTCACGATGACCGTGTTGGTGTAGAGGCTGTCGTATTCGACGCGGTACGCCCCGGGCTTGTAAGGGCCGAGCAGCTGCGTCGACGTGACGATCGGGACGATCACCCCGTACGGCGTGTAGGCACCGTGGTCGTGCCAGAACCGCACATCGAGGCCGACGATCCGGCCCTCGTCGTCGAAGCCGACCTCGACGTGGTGCAGTTGCGCACGCTCGTGGGCGGCCGCGACGAAGTGCTCGCCGCGGTCCTCGGTGAACTTCACCGGGCGGCCCAGGGCACGTGCCGCCATCGGCACGAGCAGTTCCTCCGGCCACGGGTGAACGATCTTGACGCCGAATCCGCCGCCGATGTCGGGGGTGATCACCTCGACGTTCGTGAGGTCGAGGCCGAGCTTCGCCGCGACTGCCGCGCGCAGGCCCGTTGCCGTCTGGGTGGACGACCAGATGCGAAGGCGCCCCGACTCTGTGTCCCACTCGGCGAGCACGCCCCTTGTCTCGAGCGGCGTCGACGCCGACCGCTCCACGGCGAGGTCCAGACTGAGCCGGTGTGGTGCGCTCGCAAGCGCGGCATCGACGTCACCGTACGCCTGCGTATCGTTTGCGCCGACGTTGCCCGGGACATCGTCATGGACCAGGCGGTCGGCGCGCCGGGCCGCCTCGATACCCACCACGGCGGGCAGTGGCTCGTAGCTGACCACGATCCGTTCGGCGGCGTCCTCGGCGAGGTAGCGGTCCCGGGCAACCACCATGGCTACCGGCTCGCCGACGTGGTTGACCTCGTCGCGAGCCAGCGCGTATGCGGTGCGCCCGTGGGTGAGCGCCGGATGCGGGATGAGCAGTGGCAACGGCTCGGCCAGGGCACCCGCCAGGTCGTCATAGGTGTAGATCGCGATCAACCCGGCCACATCGAGCGCCCCTGACACATCGATGTCGACCAACCGAGCGTGGGCGTGCGGTGAGCGGACGAGCGCGACGGCGAGCGCGTCGTGGCCCAGGTCGTCAAGGAACCCCGCCGCGCCGGTCAGGAAGCGGCGGTCCTCGCGACGTGGGATCGGCGCGCCGAACAGCTGCGTCATGGCCCGGCCGCTTTCAGCACCGCGGCGACGATGTTCTGGTAGCCCGTGCACCGGCACAGGTTGCCGGCGATCATCTCGCGGGCGTCGTCCTCCGTCGGGTGCGGGTTGTCGCGCAGCCCGGCCGTGATCGTGGTCAGGAACCCCGGGGTGCAGAAGCCGCACTGGAGCGCGTGGCAGTCGGCGAATGCCTGCTGCACCGGGGACAGCGCTCCGTCGTGCGCGAGCCCTTCGACAGTGGTGATCTCCTGCCCGTCCACGCTGACCGCCAGCAGCAGGCAGGAGCGCACCGGGCGGCCGTCCAGCAGCACCGTGCACGCACCGCAGACACCGTGCTCGCACCCGACGTGCGTGCCGGTCAGGCGCAGGTCGTGGCGCAGGCAGTCGGACAGCAGTCGCCGCGCCGGCACGTCCGCGTCGTGCGGGACACCGTTGACGACCAGCCGGACCTTCATGCCGCCTCCCGCAGGGCCCGCTCCGTGAGCACACCGGCCAGGTGGCGGCGGTACTCGGCAGAGGCGTGGATGTCGGGTGTGGGATCGACCGACGATCGGGCGAGCTCGGCTGCGCCGGCGACGTCCGGCACGTCGAGAACGAGCGGAGTTGGCGCCACGGACAGCAGCGCCACCCGCACGCGATCAGGCGAGCGCACCGCGCAGACACCGCACAGCGCATAGTCGCCGTGCCGGCGCGCCACCTCGACGATCGACGTACGCGCACCCGGCCGCAGCGCCGGAAAGAACGCCTCGACGGCGAGCTCGTCCGGCCGCAGCGCCGACTCGAACGTCCCGAGGAAGAACTCCCGGGCCGGGATCTCGCGCGTGCCGCGCACCGACGCCACCCGAACCGTGCCGCCGAGCAGGGCGAGCACCGCCGGCAGCTCCGCGGCCGGGTCGGCGTGCGCCAGACTGCCGACCACCGTGCCGCGGTTGCGGATCGTCGGGTGGGCGATCAGTCGCACCGCGCGCACCAGCAGCGGCTGGCTGCGAGCGGCGTCGGCGTCGCGTTCCAGATCGGCGTGCCGTGCTGTCGCGCCGACCCGCACGCCCTCGGCGGTCGTCCGGACATAGGCGAGCTCGGACAGGCGGTTGATGTCCACGAGGTGCCGCGGCGCGGCCAGCCGCATGGACAGCAACGGCATCAGACTCTGCCCGCCGGCCAGCACCTTGGCCTCGTCGCCGAGCTCGCCGAGCACCGCCAGCGCCTCGTCGAGCGACGACGCCCGTGAGTACTCGAACGACGGCGGTTTCAAGCGAACCCCCTGCGATCGGCGCGAGCGCTCATTCTCCCCGAGCCTCGCCCGTCACAGTGCGCCGCGACCCGGCTGCCTGCGGACGTTAGTGAGCGCCCACCCGCACCGACATGGTGCAGTGTTGCCAAAAGCGCCGCACTGCGACGGTTGCCCGCGCGGCCCGGCTCCTGCCGCATCAGATCCCACGCATCTCGATCACTTGCAGGGCGAGCGCGACATCCAGGCGCAGCGCCGGATCGGTGGTGAACGCACCGACGATGCGCTCCAGCTTGCCGATGCGGTACCGCAGCGTGTTGTAGTGGAAGTGCAGGATGCGCGCGGTCTCTGCGACGTTGAGGTTGGTGTCCAGCAGCGTCTGCAGGGTTTGCCGCAGGTCGGCCGCCTCGGGGGTGTCGCGAGCCAGGTCGCCCAGCATCTCGACGGCGAACGAGCGCAGCTCGGCGGTATCCGACACGAGCGAGAGCAGCCGGTGCACCCCGAGCGAGTCGAAGTGCGACACGCTGCCGCGTCCGTGGACCCGCCGGCCCACCGCCACCGCCCGGCGCGCCTCGGTATACGCGTCGGGAATACGTGAGGCGTCCATGACCAGGCGGCTCACTCCTGCGCAGAAAGAGCGACGGCCACCGCCCCGGTCCCCGGCCACCGCAGTCACCACCGCATCGACGGCCTTGGCCGCGGCATCCGGCTCGGTGCTCACCGGTAACAGTACCACGACCTCGGAGCTGAACCCGACGACCGGCGCCGCCTTGTCCCGGGCACGCACCACTTGCAGCCAGGCGCCGGCGAAACGCTCCTGCGGCGAGCGCAGGGCGACCGGCGGCGGTGGGATGGGACGCTGCGGGTCGTCCGGATCGAGCTCGGCGACGACGATGACCATCGGCCGGTCGACGTCCCAGCCGAGCGACGAGCAGTGCTCGACCACCGCGGCGGGATCGCCTGCGCTGCCGGTGAGCACGTCGCGCAGGAAGTCTCCCCGGTACTTGCCCTCGACAGCGGCGACCGCCAATTGCTTGGTGATGGCGAGGGCGGCCACGGTCGCGGCACGTTCCAGCGCCTGGATGCCGGGCGGCGGCAGTAAGCCTGGGGAGAACGCGGCGATACGCCCGTGGTCGGTGCCCCCCGCCACGATCGCTGCCATGGCGAGCTCGCCCGGCCGGCCGTCCGGCGGTCGCTGCACGCCCAGCCGCAACTGTTCCACCCGGAATCGGCCGGTCGGGTCGAAGAGCGGCAGCGCGGCGAACGCCTCGCGGTGCCCGCCGTGGGCCTGGACGCGTCCGTCCGGCGTACAGATCAGCACCGACGCGTCGAGCAGCCGGGCCACCTCGTCCGCGATCTGGGGCAGGTCGCCGCCTTCGAGGACAATCGCAGCGAGCGCGCGGTGCAACTCGTCCGCCCGGCTCAGCGCGCCGGCCTGCCGGTCGACGAGCTCGGTGAACACGTCGGTGATCACGTCGTCGAACGCGACCCCGTCCGGCACGCGCAGGATGGGCATCCCGATCCGGTCCGCGACGGAAAGCACTGCCGGGGGCACCTCATCGATGTAGCGGCCCAACTTGATCGCGATCGCGGCCAGCCGCCGGTCATCGAGGTCGGCAACCAGCTTGCACAGCGCCGCCTCGTCGCGGATGCCGCCGACCGCGCGCAGCGGGAACCATGTGGTTAGCAGCAGCTCGTGCGGCTTGACCCAGGGCAGGATGTCGGGCACCTCCATGACGTTCACCCGGCGCACCTCGCGGTCCAGCCCGTCGGTGCCGGCGAGCACGCGGGTGCCGCGCAGGCTCGGCAGGTGCACCAGCGCCCGTACCGGAAGCCCGTAGAGCGCGCGGCGCGCTGGCAAATCCCGCATCGCTTCGGCCCGATCGTTGGCAACTGTAACCATCGGCAGACGGTACCCGCGATGAGTACGGTACGCACCAGGCCGCGGTCATCTCGCTCGCGGACCTTCTGGGGGGAAGGGACGGCCGGAGGACCGGAATGGCGACGGTGACGACCATGCCCACCGTCGCGTTCCGTGCCTCCGTGCCGATACGCATGCGGCAGGCGTTGTCCGGCCCGCCGTGTCACGGCCGGGTGTTGGTGCGCTTCCCGTCGGCCGTCTACGTCGCAGTGCCACACGCGTTCGGAGTGATCGCCGTGCTGGGGCGCGACGCCGTGCGCCTGCCCTGCGGGCTGGCCGTGCCGGCCGCGAATCTGGACCTGCCCGGTGACGTCGTCGTGGGTGGCGGCGCGCTGCGCTTCGGCCGGGTCACGATCCGGCCGGGGCGGCTCGTGTCGACATCGGTGGGGCGCCGCCCGGCGCCGCTGCGGACGCGTGTGCGAGCCGCGCAGGCCGCGGTCGACCCCGTCGATGTGACCAGCCCGCGCCAGCTGCTCGGCCGCGGTCCGGGCCTCACACCGCAAGGCGACGACGTGCTGGCGGGCTACCTCGCCGGTGCCGCCGCCTACGGCATCGCGGCGGACGACGTGCGCGCGTTGGTTGACAGCGAGGCGGCAGCACGGACCACCACACTGTCCGCAGCGCTGCTACGGCACGCGGCGGTCGGCGAGGCGATCCCCCAGGTGGGCGGGCTGTTGGACGCACTGGCAGGAGGCCGTCCGCTGGACCCCGCGCTCGCCGAGCTGTTCGCCGTCGGCCACACCTCCGGTGCGGCGCTCGCGTCCGGGGTCATGGCCGCGGCGCTTGCGGCGTGAGCCGGTGATCGATCACGTCGAGCTCCGCGCCGGAGCGTATGCAGACTCCGTGACGCTCATGCAGGTGAGCCAGCTGCTGCAACGCGCCGACGGCGTGGACGCCGCCCTCGTCGCCATGGCGACGCCGCTGAACGTCGAGCTGGCCCGCGGCATGGGATTCGCCGCGCCGGACGGCGCCTCCCCGGACGCGCTGCTGCTGGCGCTGCGGGTGGCCGACGAGGCAGGACTACGCGCAGCCCTCGCTGCTGCCGAGCAGGCACTCGCTCCGCAACCTGCGACGACCCGGATGGGCGCCGAGGAGCCCGCACCGCGCACAGTGGGTGCAGCGGCACGCGACGGGGCCGGACTTGCCCTGATATCCGTGCCCGGACAGCACGCGTTCACGGAGGCGATGGACGCGCTCGACGCCGGCTGCGACGTGATGATCTTCTCGGACAACGTGCCGATGGCGCACGAGGTCGTGCTGAAGCGGGTGGCCGCCGAGCTGGGCCGCCTGGTCATGGGCCCGGACTGCGGCACCGCCGTGGTCGGCGGCGTCGGGCTCGGCTTCGCGAACGCGGTGCAACCAGGGCCGGTCGGCGTCGTGGCTGCGTCCGGAACGGGATGCCAGCAGCTGCTGTGCCTGCTGGATTCCGCCGGCGTCGGCGTCAGCGCGGCGCTCGGAGTCGGCGGGCGTGACCTCTCGGCGGCGGTGGGCGGGCGCTCGACGCTGGCCGCGCTCCGGCGGCTCGACGCCGACCCGGCCACTGAGCTGATCGTCGTCATGTCCAAGCTGCCCGACGCGCAGGTCGCGCGGCGGATCCGGAACGCGACGACGTCCACCCCGGTACGGTTCGCGTTCGTCGGCGAGACGGATCTGAGCACCGCCGCCGAGGACGTCCTTTCCGCGCTCGGCCACCCGGTGCCGCGCTGGCCGGCCTGGCCGGGGCGCGCCGCCGACCCGCGTCCCGGCGTGCTGCGCGGGCTGTTCGCGGGCGGCACGCTGCGCGACGAGGCGGCGCTGATCGCCCAGGAACTCCGCGTGCCCCACGAGATGATCGACTTCGGCGATGACGCGCTGACCGCCGGGCGCCCGCATCCGATGATCGACGGGTCTCTTCGCCTGGAACATCTCGCCGGCGCGACGGAGGACTCGGGCGCCGCCGCGATCCTGCTGGACGTCGTGCTCGGTTACGGCGCGCAACCCGACCCGTCCGCCGAGCTCGCCCCGCTGATCGCGGCGTCGCAAACACCCGTCGTCGCCAGCCTGATCGGCACCCGGGACGACCCGCAGGACCTCGGGCGCCAGGCCAGCACGCTGCGCCGCGCCGGGGCACACGTGTTCGCCTCGAACGCGCAGGCGGCCCGGTTCGCATGCGGCCTGGTGGCGCATGACTGAGCCACACATCATCGCGGCGGGTATCGACGTGCTGGCCGATGCTGCCGACGCGCAGGCCGCGCGCGTAACTCGCGTCGACTGGCGCCCGCCGATGAGCGGCACCGCCGGCGACCTGGCCCGGGTCATAGCCGACCCGCGGCGTGCCGGCGCGAACGCCGAGGCCGTCCGGCGCATGACCGAGGCGCGGGCGCTGCTCGTGGACGTGATGCCGGCAGGCGACGCGCTGGGGCTCGCCCGGACCGACTTCCTGCACGCCGGCCCACCGATCGAGTGGCGGCGCACATCCGGACCACTACAGGGGGCGCTGCTCGGAGCGGCCGCGTTCGAGGGTCTGGTCGACGATCCGTCGCAGGCCGCCGCGCTCTTCGACGCCGGGCGGCTCCACCTCACGCCGTGCCACCACGCGCGCGCCGTCGGGCCGATGGCCGGAGTGGTGTCCGCGTCGATGTGGCTGTTCGTGCTCGAGGATCCGGCCAGCGGTGCACTGGCGTACTGCTCCCTCAACGAGGGGCTGGGCAGGGTCCTGCGCTACGGCGCCTACTCGCCCGACGTGCTGACCCGGCTGCGCTGGATGGCCGATGTCCTCGGGCCGATGCTGCAGGCGGCAGTGCGTGCGCACGGCCCCGTCGATGTCAAGACGATCGTGGCGCAGATGCTTTCCATGGGCGATGAGGCGCACAACCGCAATCGCGCCGGGACGCTGATGCTGCTGCGCGAACTGATGCCGGCGATGGTTGATTCTGGCTTCCCTTCCTCGGACATCGCCGAGGTGGCGCGCTTCATTGCCGGCAACGACCACTTCTTCCTGAACGTGGGGATGCCGGCATGCAAGCTCACCCTCGACGCCGCGCGCGGCATCGCCGGATCGACCATGGTGGTCGCGATGGCGCGCAACGGCACCGACTTCGGCATCCAGGTGTCCGGCACCGGCGGGCAGTGGTTCACGGCGCCGGCGCTGGTGCCGGACGGGCTCTACCTCGGCCGCTTCGGCCCGGACGATGCCAACCCCGACATCGGCGACTCGGCGATCACCGAGACGGCAGGGCTCGGCGGGTTCGCCATGGCAGCAGCGCCCGCGATCGTTCGCTTCGTCGGCGGATCCGTGGCTGACGCGCTCGCCACCACCCGGCGCATGTACGAGATCACCCTGGCCGAGCATCCCGCGTACACGGTCCCGGTACTCGATTTCCGCGGTGTGCCGTGTGGCATCGACGTAACGCGGGTGGTGCGCACCGGCATCTTGCCGCAGATCAACACCGGCATGGCCGGCAAGGTCGCAGGCACCGGACAGGTCGGCGCCGGACTGGTCACGCCGCCTGCCGAGATCTTCCCGGCTGCGCTTGCGGAGCTGGCGCGGCGGGCACCGTGACCCGGCCGGGCCGCAACGCCGCACCCGCGAAGGCGCCGGCCAGGGCCAGGCCGGCCGCGACCAGCATGGCCCGCGTGTACCCGTCGCTGAACGCCGCCGCCGACGAGTAACGTCCGTTACCGGCGAATGCCATGGCGAGGATCGCCACTCCGAACGCTCCCCCGAGCTGGCGCATGGTGCTAAACGCCCCGGACGCCTTTCCGATGTCCGCCAGCGCAACCGCGCCCACCCCCGCTTTGGTCAGCGGCGGCAGCGCGAGCGAGAACCCGACGCCGACGACGGACATAGGCACGGCGAGCGCCGGATAGCCGACGCCGGGGCCCGCGACGATAGCGAGCCACGCCAGCCCGGCGCCTTGGAGTGCCATCCCCGCAACGACGAGCGGACGCTCGCCGATCCGGTCGGCCAGCACGCCGGCGCGCGGCGCGATGAGCAGCGGCGCGATGCCCCACGGCAACAGCCGCAGCCCCGCGGCGAGCGCGTCGTGACCGAGCCCCACCTGAAGGAACTGCGCGGTGAAGAACACCGCCCCGGCCAGCGACGCGTTCAGGCAGAAGATCGCGGCGTTCCCGGCGGAGAAGCCGCGCACGGAGAACAGGCGCATCGGCAGCATCGGGGTCGCCGTGGCGCTCTCCCAGGCGACGAAGGCAACGGTTGCCGCGACCCCTGCCACCAAAGCCGTGACGACCTCCGCGCTGCCCCAGCCCACCGTGTTGCTCCGGACGAGCGCCCAGGCCAGCGCGAACGCGGCCGCCGTGACGAGTCCGAGGCCCGGCAGGTCCAGCGCAGCGGCGGGCACCCGGCTGCTGGGGATCCGCGTCAGCACGAGCGGAATCGTCACCACAGCGATCGGGACGTTGATCCAGAAGATCCACTGCCAGGCGATGCCCTGCGTGACCGCCCCACCCACAACCGGCCCGAGCGCGGCCGCGAGACCGGTGACGCTGCCATACACGCCCATCGCCCGCCCGCGCTGCTGTGGCGGGAACGCGGCGTTCAGCAGGCTCAGCGCCAGAGGCATCACCACGGCAGCGCCGACGCCTTGCACGGCTCGGGCCGCGACCAGCGCCCCAATGTTCGTCGACAATGCGCACGCTGCCGATGCCGCCGCGAACAGGCCCAGCCCGGCGGCGTACGTGCCGCGGCGCCCGTAGCGGTCGCCTAGTGTCGCAGCGGTCATCAGAAATACAGCGAAGCTGAGCGTGTACGCATTGACGGTCCACTCCAGATCCTCGATCGAGGCGCCGAGATCGCGATGGATGGTCGTCAGCGCGGTCGCCACGACGAGCATGTCCAGCACGACGAGGAACGACCCGATCGAGGTCAGCGCCAGGATCCAGCGCTGCGCGGTGCGATTCGTAGTCATGCCGGTACCGACACCGGCTGCGCCCGATTCCCGTCGCTGCCGGTGTCGGTACCGGTAGGGGAAGGGCGATGCGATGCGAGGATGCGATGGTGAACCAGTCGGCGCTGGTGCGCGCCCGGTCCGGCGACGGGCTCGCGTTCGCCGAGTTGACTCAGCCGTTCCGGCGCGAGTTGCTGCTGCACTGCTACCGGATGCTCGGCACTATCCAGGACGCCGAGGACCTGCTCCAGGAGACGCTCGTGGCGGCCTGGCGGGGACTCGACCGGTTCGAGGAGCGGTCCGGGTTGCGTACCTGGCTCTACCGAATCGCGACGAACCGTTGCCTGAACGCGCTGCGTGCCCGCGATCGCCGGCCGGACATGTATACGCCTGAAGTGCCGCTTCCGGAACCGACTCGCGTGGTCGACCCGCTCTGGCTGGAACCGTTTCCGGACACGCTCCTGTCCCGGCTGCCCGACGGCGCGCCAGGTCCGGAGGCGGCGCTCGAGCAACGTGAGAGCCTCCGGCTGGCGTTCCTGGTCACCGTGCACAACCTGCCGCCGCGCCAGCGGGCTGTGCTGCTGTTGCGCGACGTGCTGGGATATCGCACCGCGGAGGTCGCAAGCATGCTCGAGACCACCGAGGACGCGGTCGGCAGCGCGCTCAAGCGCGCCCGCGCCACGCTGGCGACGCAGCCGCCGGACACAGCGCCGGCGCCCGGCTCGCCGGCTGAACGGGCGGTTGTCGACGAGTTCGCCGATGCGTTCCAACGCGGCGACGTGCCACGCGTCGTCGCCCTGCTCACCGACGACGCGTGGCTGACCATGCCGCCGTTGCCGTTGGAGTACCAGGGGCCGGAACGGGTGGCGCACTTCCTCGTCACGATCCCGTTCCGCGGAGCGCGCAGCTACCGCCTCGTCCCCACCCGGGCGAACACCCAGCCGGCGTTCGGCGCCTACCTGCGCGACGCGCACAGCCCGATCTGGCACGCGCACGGCCTCGTCGTGCTGACCCTCTCCGGCACTGAGATCTCAGCTGTCACCCGCTTCATGGACACCGGCCTGCTGCGCCATTTCGGCCTCCCCCGCACGCTGCGCGATTGACGTCCCGCGCACCCGTACGTATTCGACGACGTTCAGCGCAACCAGTACGGCCGCTACGAGGGTCAGCGCCCCGAGCGCGGGCAGATGCGGCGCGACTGGCAGCAGCGTCAGCATGACGGCCGCGGCCGTGAGCCGGGTGGTCGAGACGAGCCGGAACATCGCCCAGCGGGTGTAGCCGTAGGTCGCGAGGTACAGCGCGCAGCCGCCGAACAGCAGCCCGGTCACGCCCCAATTCAGGTGCTGGCCTGGATGCGCGACCGCCTCGCGCATCCCCACCGCGATCGAGATCACCGATCCGACCAACATCAGGTGCCCGTAAGACATCACGTGCCGGGCGATGTGCGTCTGCAC
>Ga0126373_10003943_pt1 | contig 11236 bp, 5 predicted proteins | sample PanSoiMetPlot_11_FD_92545 | JGI IMG/M metagenome (GOLD analysis project Ga0126373, IMG submission 92545) | Tropical forest soil microbial communities from Panama - MetaG Plot_11 | ecosystem: Environmental > Terrestrial > Soil > Tropical forest > Bulk soil | place: Panama | collected 2016-02-17
CAGGTCGGGGCCGATCATGCCTAGCTCGCCCGCTGGCCTGCCGTCGCCGCGGCTGACCGCGCGGGACGCGGCCGGCGAAGCGATCGCTGGCATAGTGCAACGGCCGGGCCGGACCGTGCTGACAATGCTGGGAACCATCCTCGGCGTTGGCGCGTTCGTCGCCGTCCTCGGCCTGACGGCGACCGGTGCCGGCCAGATCTCGCACCAGTTCACGGTGCTCGAGGACACCACGGTGAACGTGGAGGACAACGGCCCGGCGAACAACGTCGCGCTGCCGGGCACCAATCCAGCCATCGGTTTCCCCGCCGGCGCCGACGCTATTGCCGACCACATTAGGGGTGTGGTCGCCGCCGGGGTCTGGTGGCCGGTGTCGCTCCCCGACGGCACGAATTTCACCGGCTCGCAGGCGCTCTCCGCGACGGGATCGCAGACGGTGAACCTCGTAGCCGCCTCGCCCGGCGCGGTCAGGGCGATGGGGTTGTCGATGCTCGCCGGTTCGCCGCTGAGCACGTACGAGAACGAGACCGGTCAGCACGTCGCGATGATCGATACCACCACGGCGGCCAAGCTCGGTATCTCGGCCGCGCGGCTGCCTAGCGACCCCGCGGTGTTCGTCAACGGCATCGCCTACACGGTCATCGGCGTCTATAGCGCCGCGCAGCGGGTGGTGAACGAGGAAAGCGCGATGCTGATCCCGGAGAACACTGCCCTGGCCGACTACGGCAACCCCGCCCCTGGCGTTGGAAGCGAGCTTGAGGCCCAGATGGTGATCGCGACCAGGACGGGAGCCGCCGGGACCGTGGCGCGGCAGATCGCCGCCGCTGAACTGCCAACTGACCCAAGCCGGCTGGTCGTGACTTCACCGCCGAACCCGCAGAACCTGCAAAGCGAAGTGAGCTCGGACCTAGAGGGTCTGTACCTGATACTCGCGCTGATCAGCCTGCTGATCGGTGCGGTCGGCATCGCCAACACGACGCTAGTCGCCGTCCTCGAGCGGACCGAGGAGATCGGCCTGCGCCGGGCCGTGGGCGCCCGGCCGCGACACATCGCCGCGCAGTTCCTGGCCGAGTCCGTGACGCTTGGCACGCTTGGCGGACTGATCGGCACCTGCCTGGCAGTCGCCATCGTGGTGATCTTCGCAGCGGCCAAGGACTGGACGGCGGTGCTCAACCCGGTCTACACCTTGCCCGCTCCGCTCATCGGTACCGCGGTCGGCCTGCTGGCTGGCGCCTATCCCGCGCTGCGGGCGGCCAGGACCAGCCCGCTCGCGGCCCTGCGGCACGCGTGAGGCCCCACGTGAAAGGGAGCAGCCAGATGCGCATCCGCATCAGCCTGGGGATTGCGGCCTGCTGCTGCGCGGTAGTCACCGCTTGCACGGCCGGCCCGCCCAAGGGGCCGAACGCGACCGTGACGACACCGGCGATCGGCAAGCCGGTCCCGCCGGTGTCGGCTGAGGCCGCACTGTCCAGCGAGGCCTTCACGCCCTACGCTGACCTCGGCGCGGCCCCCAACGACGGCCTGGCGCTTGGCGACACGTATCAGGCACTGCACACGGCATGCATGAACGACGCGGGCTACGGCCAGTACGCGACCAGCACGCCATTCGAGGTGCGCGAGAACCGTGGCCTGGGATTCGCCCAGCCGTTCGGGCCGTGGGGTTACCTGCCCGTCTCGCTAGCCGAGCAGTACGGGTTCAAGGCACCGGGCGTGGGTCCCGGCCCTGGCAATGGCCCATTCAACCCGAACAGCCTGCCGGCCGGTGCGCAGGCCGCCGTCGGCAAGTGCATCAACATCGTCATGAACTTCAACAACGCCATGTTCGCCGGGGCGCTGGCAGGCATCGAGACGATGAACAACGACATCAGCGACGACGCGATCAATGACCCTGACTTCAAGAAGGCGACCGCGGCCTGGTCGGCGTGCATGGCCAAGAACGGCTTCAGCACATCGGACGCTGACAGCTTCGCGCTCAACGAACTCGACGCACTCGGACTGCGGTTCGTCGGCCCGGGAGGGCCGACGAAGCCGACAGCGGCCCAGAACAACGAGCAGGTGGTCAAGGCCGTGACCGACGCCCAGTGCACCGAGAGCACCGATCTGGCGGGCATCTACTTCGCCGCCCAGGCCAGCTACGAGAGGCAGATCGTCACCGCCAACCAGCAGGCGCTGAACGCCGCGGTAAGGGAGTACAAGGCCGCCTTCGCCAGGGAGCTGAGCAAGCTTCCCGATCTGCTGCGGACGACGTCGGCCACACCGAACCTGCCAGGTGGGCGTCGGCCGCCAGGCAAACCCGGCCACCCTCGTAAGCCAAGCGCCTCCAACTCCACGCCAGGAGGCTAGTGCTACGGAACGACGGCGTCGAACTCGACGTGGAGGTGGCTGGGGCCGCGCAGGATTGGGTTCGGCCGGTACGGCGGCGGATCGGTGACCAGCCGGGGGTTCACCAGCCGGCGGGCCAATTCAGGCAGTGCCACCTGCGCCTCGGCCCGCGCAAGCGGGGCACCGAAGCAGTAGTGGATACCGCTGCCGTAGCCCAGGTGCTGGTTGTTGGTGCGGTCAGGGTCGAAGAGGTCGGGGTCAGGGAAGTGTTCCGGGTCGCGGCTGCCGGCCGCGAGTACCAGGATGAGCGGCGAGCCTTCCGGGATCGTGGTGCCGTCGACGTTGATGTCGGCCAGCGTGGCCCGGTTGGGTAGCATCTGCACCGGCGGTTCGTACCGAAGCAATTCCTCGATCAGGCCGTTGATGAGGCCGGGTTCGCGGTTCAGCCGATCGAGGACGTCGGGATGCCGGAGCAGCGTCAGCATGCCGTTGGCGATGAGGTTGACGGTGGTCTCGTGGCCGGCGATCAGCAGCAGATCGGCCGTGGCCAGCAGGTCTTCGCGTGACATCGGGCCGGGAGGCTCGGTGTCAGTGATCAGCCCCGAGATCAGGTCGTCGCCGGGCTGGCGCGCGTGGTCGTCGGCCAGCCCGTTCAGGTACTCGCCAAGCTCGAGCAGGATCTGGTTTCGCCTGCCCATGCGTTCTTCGAACGTTCCCGTGGTGGGGTCGATGGCTTCGACGACGGCGTCGGCCCAGCGGTGAAAACGCGGCTGATCCTCCAGCGGGACGCCGAGCACCTTGCAGATGGCGGTCACCGGCAGCGGGTAGGCGAAGTCGTCGACGATGTCGACTTGGTTCTTGCCCGCGAAGCCGTCGATCAGGCCGGTGGCGACGTCGGCCAGCCAAGGGCGCATGCCCTCAATACGACCCGGCGTGTGGGGTGGTCCGAATTGCCGCATCGCCAGGTGCCTGAGCTGGTCATGGTCGGGCGGATCGCGCTGGATGAAGGCTTGTGGCAGCCCGGGCGCGCCATCATCGGAGCCGGGTGTGGCCGCGCCCACGTCCGGCCGGCTCCGGGGATCGGAGCTGACCCGCGGGTCGTGCAGCAACTCGACGATCATGTCGTAGCTGCTGACCACGTAGGTTCCGTCGGCCTCCCTCCTCACCGGTGTCTTGCGCAACTCGGCATATAGAGGAAAGGGATTGGCCCGGCTGCCGGGGTCGAGTATCTGCTCATAAACGCTGGCCTGTGCCACGAGGGTGCCTCCCCCTCCGTCAATGGTCGTGATAGACAAGCTCCGCTTGGCGTTCGCTCGGATCGTGACCGGTCACCACGACGGTGGCCTGGAAGTTGCGAATCTCAGGACCGGGCATGCCAACCGGCACGCGATGGTGGTCGGCTGGCCGGTCGACGGCTCGGAACTCCGGCGGGAACGGCGCGGCCGACTCGATCATCTTCTGGTAGAACGGTAGCCACATCGCCTGGTCGAACGCGACGGCGGCAATCATGCGCCCTCGGTACCCGTAGGCAGCCACGAAGCGGCGCTCTGACATCGATCCCTGGGCGATCATGACCTCGTCGGCGAACGTCGGCACGCCGACTGACTTGATATTTGTTCCGAATTGCACCGACCAGAACACCGGTGTCGCCAGGTGAGGCCACCGGTCGGCCGGGCCACTGACCATGTTGTGGGCGGCAATCTCGGCTTGGGCAACCGCGTTGCCCCAATGCTCGAGCGCAAGGAACTGGTACTCATACAACGGATGCGGGAAGCGCGCCACGTCGCCGGCGACGAAGATGTGCTCGGTCGTCACGCCGTTGACGTCGAACGCCCGGCAGCCAGCGTCGCAGGCCAGCCCCCACAGACCGACAGCCAGGCCAGATCCGCGCAGCCACTCGGTGTTGCGGACGGCGCCGAGCGCGACCACCGCCACCTCGGCGTCGACCGACGTGCCGTCCGACAGGTGAGCGCGGCGCAGCCGACCGGCGCCGTCACCCTCCAGGGAAACGACGGTGACGCCGGAGCGCAGGTCAACACCGTGATCGAGGTGCATGTCCTTGGCCACCGCACCGATCACCCCGCCCAGGGCACCCTCGAGCGGCGCCGACCCCCGCTCGACCACCGTGACCGGCAGATCCCGTTCCCGGCATACCGAGGCGACTTCCGACCCGGTGAAGCCGGCACCGATGACCAGCACCCGCTTGGGCCGGTCCGCCAGGCGGCGAAGCAAGCCGGTCGCGTCGTCACGGGTTCGCAGCAGGAACACACCGTCGAGCGCGGCCTCGGCGCGGTTAGCCCACGGCCGGGCCCGGGTCCCTGTAGCGATCAAGACCCGGTCGAAGTCCACAGCGCTGCCGTCGGCGAGGCGCACCTGCTTGGCGGGCAAGTCAAGTCCGATGGCGGGGACGCCGAGCAGCCACCGCGCGTTCAGGTCGCCGACGCCTGGCAGGCCGGTGCGGTCTGGGGAGATCCATCCGTCGAGTGCTTGCTTGGACAATGGCGGGCGATCGTAGGGCTGATACTGCTCGTCCCCGATCAGCGTCACCGAGCCGGCGAAGCCCTCTCGCCGCATGACCGCCGCGGCGGCCAGACCCGCCAGCGACGCGCCAACGATGACGATGCGGCCAGTCCGCCTGAAGTCATCGAGCCCGGCGTCGAGCAGGTCAGGCGCGCTGCGCTGGGCTGGCACCGTCGGCATGGTCGCCGTCTTTCTTGGTGCCGCCTTCCAGGTTCTGCCGCCGACAGGGCCGATGTTTTCCACCCTGATCGCTTGCACGGGGCACGCGGCAGCCGCGCGCATGACCAGCTCGCGTTGTCCGTCGTCGGGTTCCGGATCCTCCATCAGCGCCTCGCCGCCGCGCATCTGGAATACGTCGGGTGCCAGGAACGCGCATTGTCCGTACCCCTGGCACCGGGTGAGATCTACGGCAAGTCTCATGGCCAGTCCCCGTTCTGGCGTCCTGCCGGCTCACACGTCCCGTGCCCGGGACCGGCCGGCAGCAAACTGCCTGAATTGAGGATGTGCGAGCCCGTCATAGCGGCGAGTCTCGTGTCCATGACAAACACCATCCGCGGCGTTCAAGTCAGCCAGGCCGATGCCCCGCTTCGTGTCGTTGACCTGCCGCAACCCCGCCCGAGCAGCGGACATGTCCGGATCGCGGTCGAGGCGTGTGGCATCTGTCATAGCGACGCCGACATGGTGCACGGCGCGTTCGGCGGCGGATCGTTCCCGCTGACGCCGGGTCACGAGATCGCCGGGCGAATCGACGAGCTAGGCGACGACGTCAAGGGATGGGAACCAGGCGAACGGGTCGCGGTGGGCTGGTTCGGCGGGAACGATGGCAGCTGCCAGGCCTGCCGCGAAGGCGACGCGATCGACTGCGTGAACCTGCAGGTGCCCGGGCTCGCGTATCCGGGCGGGTACGCCGAGTCGACGGTGGTGCCGACCAGCGCGCTGGCCAGAATCCCAAGCCAGCTGACGGCCGTGGAGGCCGGCCCGATGGCCTGCGCCGGCGTGACGGTGTTCAACGCGCTGCGCCGCACCTCGGCCTGGCCAGGCGACCTGGTCGCGATCATCGGGCTGGGCGGGCTCGGGCATCTTGCCGTTCAGTTCTCTCACAAGATGGGCTTCGACACCGCGGTCATCGACCGTGGCGGCGCTAAGGAAGACATCGCCCGGCAGCTCGGCGCGCGCCACTACATCGACGAAACCGTCCACGACGTGGCCGAGTCGCTGAAGGCGCTCGGCGGCGCCAAGGTCGTCTTGGCGACCGTGCCCGCGTCCGCGGTGATGACGTCGGCTATCGATGGTCTGCGTGCACTCGGCGAACTTGTTGTCATCGGCGTCTCCCCTGACAACATCGAGGTGAGTCCGGTACAGCTGATTTTCGGGCAAAAGACCCTGCACGGAAGCGCGAGCGGCACCTCCCGTGAGGTAGAGGAGACGATGGAGTTCGCGGCCCAATCCGGCGTCCGGCCCATTACCGAGGAGGCGCCGCTTGAGGACGCGCAGCAAGCATTCAGCAAGATGCTCGCCGGGGCGACCCGGTTCCGTGGCGTGCTCAAGCCCGCCCAGAGCTAGCCCGGCCCAGCCGTCGCGCTCGCCGGGCTAGCTCCTTGCCGCTCTCCAGGCTTCAGCCTGCGTGCGGCGACGGGTAGTTCGGGACCCGTTCTGCCGGAGGAATCGTCTCGTAGATGGTCACCGCGCCCTTGGCCGTGAACACGTCAGGGGCAACGTGAGGCCACAGACCAGGCAGGTAGCGCTTGCCGCCCTGGACGTACTCATACATGCCCTTGCCCTGGTGGTTGAGCTCGTCGGGCCCTGACGCCTTCGGGTTCCACCAGATCTCGGTGGCATCATCGATCCCCAGGTAGTCGGTCTGAGGCCAGATCCCGTGGTGGCCGTAGGTGATCATGGGCTGGGTCAGTGCCTCGGGTGGCTTCGGCGCGGCGAACAGGGCGGCCAGCAGGTTGGCGGGCGTAAGGTCAGGCCCGGTCGCCTGGACCGCGACGTAAAGCAGCGTTATCAGCGGGGTTGTCACGGCCGAACCGGTGTGGGCCGGCGGGTTCTTCCCGTAGAACCAGTGGTAGAGGTAGATCGATCCGCTCACCTTGGGATCGGTGCGTGCGGCGAGGAAGCTGATGCCGAACGCGTGCGCCCACTGCTTCTGGTCGTAGGTCCTGGCGAAGATGGTCGTATCGGTCAGCGCCGCTCCCGAGATGATCCACTCAGGGAAGTAATTCTGGCTCGTAGCGGCCCTGGTGAGTGATCCAGGTGCTACCGGATCGCCGCTGAAGATGACCGAGGTCACCCCCGCCGCCTTGAGCTTGGCGATGATGCTCACCGAGTCGATGGTCACCGGCGAGGTGTAAGCGATCCTGGCCGCGAGCTTGACGTGGAGCTTGGCGAGGCTCTGTACGAAGTGATTTGTCTGGGTCTCGGATTCCTGACCAGTCGATATATAGACAAGTCCGAACTTCCGCTTCTGCGAATGCATGGCCGAGTTGCCGGCGAAGGCCGCTGGCCGGCCGGCGAGCTGCGCGCCGATGTAGTCGGCTAGCTGGACCTGCCCCTCATCGCCATTCATGCCAAGGCCGATGACGTAGGGCGAGTTCGCGGCGTAGTAGCCGTTCGGCTGGTCGGGTAGGCAGTCGATGCAGAAGATCTTGTTGGCCACGATCTCCTGGCCGAACGCCGAAGTCAGGATCGGGCCGCCGATCACCGCGAACGGCTTGATGGTCTCGACGATCGTGGTGGCATCGGCGCGGGCCGATACGTCGTCGGTCGCCGGGCCGGTGGCCACGAACGGGATCAGGTCGATCGTGCGGCCGTAGGTCTCGTAGTACGTCTGCAGGAACTTCGCGTATCCCTTGACCGTCGCGATCGTCTGGGCGTTGGTGTCGGTGTCGGCGATCGAGCCCTCGATGTAGGAAAGGACCGGGTCGTGGGGCTCGGCCAGGTACAGCACCACCTTGATCGAATTCGCCGTTACCCCCTGATAGGTAGCACCGCCATTGTTGCCTTTGAACGGTGCGTAGCACTGCCCGGCGAAGTAGTAAGGGATCTTGAGCTTGCCCGTGGTCGTGTCGCAGCGGCTCCCCCAGTCGGTCGACTTCGTCTTGCCTTCGGCCGCGGCCTGGGCCCAGGAGAGTGCGCCAGTTGAGTGAGCGGTGGTCTTGGCGGCGTTCGAATGCGTCTTCGGGCTGCTGCTTCTCGTTACCAGTACCACGGCGGCCACGACGACGAGCGCAGCCACGATCGCGATCAGCGGTCCATAGCGTCGCAGGAGCACGCTGCGCTGCGGCGGAGCTGAGGGTTGCATCGGCGGTTCCTCCTGAAGGGTCTGGGGTGGGTCAGGTTTGGAGCGCTCCTGAGCGGCCGATCGCGGCCGCGTTGTCGCCGAGGTAGGAGCTGATTACCACAGGGTCACGAAGGACCGCTGCCGGCTGCCCGGTGGCGATGACTAGCCCGCGGTCCAGGGCCACGAGCCGGTCAGCCACGGCAGTGATCAGCGGCATGTCGTGCTCGATGAGGAGCAAGGTGGCGCCAAGCTCGTCGCGCAGCCGTCGCAGCAGCGGTGCCAGCGCCTCTGATTCGCGCTGAGCGATGCCGCTTGAGGGTTCGTCGAGCAGCACGACGCTTGGGCTATGCGCTACCACGCAGGCAAGGTCGACCACGCGGCGCACGCCTGTTGACAGCTCGTGCACGAACTTCGTCCGGGTCGTCTCGAGGCCGAGCATCTCGATCAGCTCTGTCACGCGCTTCCGCACGGCCTGCTCAGAGTCGAACGCCGCGGGCAGGTGCAGGGCCGGGTTGACCGCGTCCTTCACCGCGATCCACCGCTCGAGCGCGACCGCGATGGTCTCCTCGACTGTGAGCGCAGGGAACAGCAGCGCGTCCTGGAACGAGCGGCCAAGGCCGAGCCTGGCCCGCTGATCGGCCCCGAGTCTGGTGAGATCACGGCCGTTGAGCAGCACCTGGCCCGCGTCGGCCGGGATGAATCCTGAGATGACATCAAGCAAGGTGGTCTTGCCGGCGCCGTTGGGCCCGATGATTCCCACGATCTCGCCGGGCGCGGCGCTCAGCGACACGCCGCCAACCGCCTCGATCCCGCCGAACCTGACCCGCACGTCGGTCACCGCGATGGCGGGCGCCACGGCGTCGATGGCAGCGTCGTCGTCGCGATGCGGCACGCGGACCTGCGCTGACGTCTCCGCGGGCGGTCTCGCCTCACCGGCGAGGGCCTCATCGCCGACCGGCTCGCGCACCTCAAGCCGGCGTGCGGCCCTGGCGCCAGAACCGACGCCTTCGAGGAACACAGACCGCAGGATGTCTGGCCGTGCCAGCAACTCCGCGGTCGGACCGTGGAAGCGGATCTCGCCCTTCTCCATGAAGTAGGCCGTCTCGGCGATCGTCAGGGCCAGGTTCACTGACTGCTCGACGATGATGACGGTCGTGCCGTGGTCGCGGATCGTCGCGATCATCGGCAGTAGCTGCGCGACAACCGTCGGCGCTAGGCCGAGCGAGAGCTCGTCGATGAGCAGCAGGCGGGGGCGGCCGATGAAGGCCATGCCGAGCGCGAGCATCTGCTGCTCGCCACCCGACAAGTTACTGGCCGGTTCTTCCAGGCGGGTACGCAGGATCGGGAACTGGTCGAGCACCTGCGTCGTGCGGGCGCCAAGTTCCTCGGCGTTGTTGCGCAGCAGCCAGCCGGCTACCCGCAGGTTCTCGCCTACGGTCAGTGAAGGGAACACCCGGTGACCGCCGGGTACCAGGCCGACGCCGAGCGCGGCGATCTCGTTGGGCGGGGCGTGGGTGATGTCGCGCCCGTCAAAGATCACCGCGCCCCGGTCGGCCTCGACTACCCCGCAGATCGCTTTGAGCAGGGTCGACTTGCCCGCCCCGTTGGTGCCAAGCAGGGCGACGATCTCGCCCTCGTCGACCTCGAAGTCGACATCGAATAGCACTTGCACGGTCCCGTAGAACACCCGCAGGCCACGGCACAGCACGAGCTTGACCCGGCCTAGGCGGCGCTCATGAAGGACCTCGGACCGGGCCGCGGCCATCGTCCAGACCTGGAGGATGTCCTGATTGAGTACCCGGCCAGAACCTGCCAGGATCAATCCGCCGAGCACGAAGACCGGCGTCATGATGAGCATTCCCGGTCTGATGCCGATGTGATCGGATACCGCGCCCACGATCGGCAGCACAAGCAAGCCAGGGATCACCCAGATGGCGCCGAGTGAGAACCCCATCGAGCGGGTTCGGGGCGGGATACCCAGCGACAATGCGGCGAATACACCAGGCCCGACAACGGCCAGGGCCGCCGTAATGGCCATGTTGGCCACGATGGTAAGCCACAGCCAGGGCGCGAACGCGAACACGGCGGCGAGGCCGCCGCAGGCGACGGCGGCGAGGGCCAGGAAACGCATGATCAGCGCGGGGTTGCGGGTGATCAGCCTCGTCCCGACCCGGGCGCCGATGATAATGCCGACCAGTTGGACGGGTTCTGTGATAGCCGCGATGTAGGCGCGATGCACGGTGCCGAGGTGGAACGCGTGCTGATAGAGCAGCGCTGCCAGGGAGGCGAAGCCGATGATCGAGGCGGCCAGGAACGGCAGGGCATAGAACACTCGGCGCAGGCTTCCGACCTTCCACACCATGCGCCACGCCTCGGCGAACGACGGCGGAGGCTCCTCGGTGCGCAGCGCGTCCCCCGCCATGCCCATGGCCTCGCGCTCCTGCACGCCCCGCACCGGCTCGACCAACCGCAGGCCCAGGATCACCAGGATGATGGTCGGCACCGCGAGCACGATGAACGGGGCACGCCAGCCGAGCCACGCGGCGACGAGGCCAGCCATTAGCGGACCCACCAGGGCCCCGACGGCGTTGGCCAGGCGATACACCGAGAAGACGCGCGGGCGGGCTGCGATCGGGAACCAGTCCGATATCAGCGAATTGTGGGTGGGCAGCGCGGTGGCCTGCCCCACGCCTGAACCCGCCCGCACGATAACGAGCAGCCAGACGAAGAAGGCCACGCCGGTGCCGAACGAGAACAGCGCGAACACCGACGCGCCGATCAGCATCAGCCGGACGCGGCTGCCGGTGTCAGACCACTGCGCGATCGGGACTGTGAGCGACAGGCCAAGCAGCGCGGCCACCGCGACAAGCGACAGGACGGCGGCGTTGCTCATGTGGAAAGACCGCTGGATGTTCGGTATCAGCAAGCCGAAGGCGTCGCGGTCCATTTCCTCGACCATGTTGAACGCGAAGAGGATGGCCAGCGCATAGGCCGGGCCACCGCCCGACAGGTCGGTGAGCCATCGTCCTGGATGGGCCAGCGCGAACCTGATGCGCTCGGCCCTTGTCGCCGCCTCGGGCACCGCCAGGGGGGTGATGGGGATCACGACGAACC
>Ga0126373_10003944_pt1 | contig 11236 bp, 10 predicted proteins | sample PanSoiMetPlot_11_FD_92545 | JGI IMG/M metagenome (GOLD analysis project Ga0126373, IMG submission 92545) | Tropical forest soil microbial communities from Panama - MetaG Plot_11 | ecosystem: Environmental > Terrestrial > Soil > Tropical forest > Bulk soil | place: Panama | collected 2016-02-17
AGAGGAAATGGCCGAAGTGTTTCGCGAGGTGCCGGAGGCAATCTCGCGCACGGTGGCCATTGCGGAGCGCTGCAACGTCAAGATCCAGCGAGTAAGCAACCCCTTCCCGGAATTCAGAGTGCCGGAAGGACACACCACGGACTCGTACTTCGAGAAGGTCGTGCGTGAAGGATTCGCCATGCGCGCGCCGCGGTTGGAGCGGCTGCGAGCGCAAAATCAGCTCCGGCATTCCCTGGCTGAATACGAACAGCGCCTCTCCGACGAAATTCGCATGATTCAGAAGATGCGCTTCGCTGGATATTTTCTGATCGTCTGGGACTTCATTCATTACGCACGATCGCAGGGTGTCCCGGTCGGCCCCGGGCGAGGTTCCGCCGCCGGAAGTCTGGCCAGCTACGCGCTGCAAATCACCGACGTCGACCCGCTGCAATACGATCTGCTGTTCGAGCGCTTTCTCAACCCCGAGCGTGTTTCCATGCCCGACATCGATATCGATTTTTGCATGAGGCGACGCGGGGAGGTGATCGATTACGTGCGCAAGGCGTATGGCGAGAAAAGCGTCGCACAAATCATTACGTTTGGCACCATGGCCGCAAAGGCGGTGCTGAAGGATGCCGGCCGCGCGCTCGACATGCCCTACGCCGACGTGGACAAGATTGCGAAGCTGGTGCCTGCAACGCTGAATATCGAACTGGAAGACGCGTTGAAGCAGACTCCACAGCTCGAATCGCTGCGCAAGTCCGACGCGCGAGTGAAGGAGCTGATCGAAGTCGCGCTGCGGCTCGAGGGGCTGGCACGGCACGCCTCGACCCATGCAGCGGGCGTGGTGATTTCGCCGCAGCCGCTCACAGAAGTCGTTCCCTTGTACAAATCGAACAAGGACGAAATCACAACGCAGTACGACATGAACGCCCTCGAGCGAATCGGGCTGCTGAAGATGGATTTTCTGGGCCTGACCACGCTTACGGTGCTCGACGATGCCGTCCGGTTGATCCAGCAGAATCGTGGGATTTCTGTCGACCTAGCGACTTTGCCGCTCGATGATCCGAGGGTATACGAGCTTTTCTCGCGCGGAGACACCACGGGCATTTTCCAGTTTGAATCGCACGGCATGCGCGACATCCTCAAGCGTTATCAGCCGACGCGGCTTGAGGACCTCACCGCGCTGAATGCCCTCTACCGCCCGGGTCCGATCCAGGGAGGAATGATCGACGATTTCATCGCACGCAAGCACGGCAAGAAGAAAGTCCAATACGATTTGCCGGAATTAGAGGCGATCCTTTCGGAAACCTGGGGCGTGATTTTGTATCAGGAACAGGTGATGCAAATTGCCAATCGCCTAGCCGGATTCTTGCTTGGCGACGCCGACCTTCTGCGCCGCGCGATGGGCAAGAAAAAGCCAGAGGAGATGTCGGCACAGCGCGAGAAGTTTCTCACTGGATGCCACGCGCATAAAGTTCCCGCAAAAAAGGCCGAAAAGATTTTCGACTTGATGGCCGAATTTGCGGGCTATGGCTTCAACAAGTCACATTCTTGCGCCTACGCATTGCTCGCATATCAAACCGCATGGCTCAAGAGGCACTACCCGGTTGAATTCATGGCCGCCATGCTGACGTCGGAAACGGGCAACACCGACAAGGTAGTGAAGTACATCAACGAAGCGCGGAGCATGGGGATCACTGTGCTCCCGCCGGATGTGAATTCAAGCGATCTGTACTTCACGCCAGTGGGAGACAACATTCGGTTCGGTCTCGCTGCCATCAAAAACGTCGGTGAGGGCACGGTAAAGGGAATTCTCGCGGCGCGCGATGGTCTGGGAAAATTCACGAGTTTTTTCGAGTTCTGCGAGGCGGTCGATACGCGGCTGATGAACAAGCGTGTCCTGGAAAGTCTGCTTCGTTCCGGCGCGCTTGACGATCTAGGTTCGCATCGCGCGCAGATGATGGCCGTGATTGATCGCGCGATCGAGCGCGCGCAGACTGGGCAGAGGGCAAAAGACAGTGGCCAGCACGGCCTCTTTGGCGGAGCCGCGGCCGTGCATGACCCAGTCCTGCCCGAACCCCTTCCGGAGATCGATCCGTGGCCCGAACACGAGTTGCTGGCGGCCGAATATTCCACGCTGGGCTTCTTCATCTCCGGTCATCCACTCGATAAGTACAGTGGCCGCTTGCAACAATTGAAGGCAGTTGAACTGGCGACCCTGGATGAACGGCGCAACGGCGAAGAGATTGTGGTCGCGGGGATTATTGTGCAGGCGCGGCCGATGCGCTCGCGGCGCGGGGCGCGATGGTCCATTCTGACGCTGCAAGACCGCACAGGCGTATCGGAAGCGCTGGTCTTCCCCGAGGCATTTCAAAAACTGGAGCCGATACTCAAGGCTGCCACGCCGCTGTTGGTCAAGGGGCGTGTGGCGATCGAGGATGTGGGAACACGAGTTATCGTTTCCGACGCACGCCCACTGGACCAAATTCCCGACCCGGGTTCGAATGGTTCGCCGAGCCTTCTCAGAGTGCGCGTGAATCGGAGCGCAATCGATGCTGGCGTGATCGACCGGCTGCACGAACTGTTTGTCAGGCATCCGGGCCGCTGCCGGATTAGTTTCGAGCTGGTCCAAGAAGACGGTACGGAAGCGACCATCGACGCGGGGAGCGCGGTAAGGGCGGATCGCGAGCTGGTCGAACGCGTTCGTGAGATTTGCGGGGCCGACGCGGTTGCCGTGCTGCAATGACCGATTCTAGTGAAAAGCGGAAACTGGCCCGGCAGCGCCTCCGGCGAATGCAGGAACGGGCACGCCAGCGCCAGCTCGAGGAAAAACAACAGCGCGCGAGGGCGCCCTCGCCGGATGATTCTCGCTCCGAAACGAGTTCTTTAGCGGGTAGCAGAGGTTTGCTATCGCGAGAGCGCAACGACCAGCGACAGAGGCAAATCAATGCGCTCGAGCGCGACGTAGCGGAGCTGAGCCGTCTCTCCGACCCAACGGATGCGACCGCGCAAGACCTCGCGAGAATCCGGCACGAAGTTGAGGAGCTGAAGAAGGATTTTTTTGCAAACCTGGACTCCTGGAAACGAGTGCAGCTGGCGCGTCATCTTCAGCGCCCTTATACGGATGACTTCATCCGGCTCCTTTTTGAAAATTTCAGCGAGATTCATGGCGATCGACGCTTTTCAGATGACTCCGCGCTGATCGCCGGAATGGCGCGGTTTCGTGGACGCCCTGTGCTGGTAGTGGGGAACCAGAAGGGGCGCGATACCAAGCAGCGCCTTGCCCGCAATTTTGGACAAGCGAAGCCCGAGGGCTATCGCAAGGTCTTGCGCGCCATGCGCATCGCAGCAAAGTTTAGACGGCCGATTCTCGTCTTTGTCGACACACAGGGCGCTTATCCGGGAATCGATGCTGAGGAGCGCGGCCAGGCGGAGGCGATCGCCTACAACATCCGCGAGATGTCACGGCTACCGGTTCCCATCCTTGTGACGATTACGGGCGAGGGCGGCTCGGGTGGCGCGCTGGCTATTGCCATCGGCGACCGCGTGCTGATGCTCGAAAACTCGATCTACTCAGTCATCTCGCCAGAAGGCTGTGCCTCCATCATGTGGCGTGACTCGACAAAGGCGGAGCTCGCCGCCGAAGCACTGAAGATCACAGCTAGCGATCTGCTGGAATTGAAGCTGATCGACCAAATCGTGCCCGAACCCAAGGAAGGCGCGCATACCGATCATGCCGCTGCGGCGCGACTGCTCGAGCCGGTTCTCGCGCGGGCACTGGACGAACTCTCGCGGCTCTCTACAGATCAACTGCTAGCGCAGCGCTTCGACAAATTCCGTCACATCGGCCAGTTCTTCGCCTGAACTTTGTCGCATTCGTTTACACGCTCCTCCCGCTTCTGCTGCACCCCGTTCCGGCCTACGCGCGCATTCCTGCTGCCGCTGAGCGTCCCGGAAAAGCCTATCCTAGAATCTTCGACGCCTAGCCTCCTGCGGTCGACTTTTCGCCAGTGGAAGATTGGGCACGACATGAGCCGTTCTCGTTGCTCCTCTAACCGTTGTCCATTAGCTTGAAGCAACAGGGGGTTTATCCAATGGCCGAGGGCGAGGCTCCGTTCATGTCCGAAGTGTTCCGTCCGTACGAAAAGCTCGTGGAAATCACAATTATGGGCAAGACTTTTCTCGTGCCGGAGAGAAATTCTCTCCTGCGCGCCTTTCAATTCATCAGCCCGGAAACGGTCCCCTACGGACGCTTCTGCTGGAACCAGGAATGCCAATATTGCCGGGTGAACTGCCAACTGGCGGACGACGACCAACCGCGACCGATACTGAGCTGCAAGTTTATCGTTTCAGAAGGCATGGCCATTTCTGAACTCGCACCCGAACTGGTTGGCTGCCTGCGCGCGAAACTCGGCGTGAATGGGGGTGTCCCCGCGCATTCCTCGAGCGGCACGCAGTAGCTCTCGGCGAAGGCGGTCGGCTGCTTTGGGATTGGACAAAGGCAGCGAGTGTTTGCGCGATACCGGTCGGCCGGCGCAGATGACCACCTCACCAAGCCGTTTCAGCCCCATGAACTGCTGGCCTGCGTCCAAGTCGGCCAGAGGTTGATCGAGCTGCACCAGCAAATCGAAGCCAAGAACCGTGAACTGCAGAATCTCGCAGTTTGACTGGCCTGCCGAAGGGCCGGGCGGTCGAGTCTCGGGCGCCGTGCGGTGCGGCTTTTCCCTTCTCCGTCGTGACCACCATCTCAAGCCAATGGCCGAAAAATTCGATAGCTGCAACCGCACGGGAGGTCAAAAAGCCCATACCGCGTAGCGGGGACCCCGCAATCTTCCACTGTGCTAGAATCCCTACTACGGCAGGTCGAAACGGGGGCTCCAGTTGAAGGCTCAGAAGAAGTTTCTGGTTGGCTCGGCAATTATCGGCGCGACGCTTTTGGCACTCGCCTACGTCGGCTACACGCAAAGCAAGACCTACTACCACACGATCAGCGAACTTTCGACGCTGTCCGCTCCGGAACTTCATCAGCGCATGCGGGTTTCGGGCAATGTCCGCGGCGGCTCGATTGAACATCGTGATGGCCGCGTCAATTTCGTGCTGGAAGAACAGGGGAAGGCTCTGTCGGTAAGCTATCGGGGCAATGACCCTCTGCCAGACACGTTCAAAGATGGCGCGCAAGCGCTCGTGGAGGGTCGCGTACAACCCGACGGCTCGTTCTTTGCGGAACAGGTCCAGGCCAAATGCGCATCGAAGTACGAAGCGTCGCCCAACGGCTCGCCCGTTCAGCCCAGCCAAACTCCCGGTCCACCGATCGATTCTGCTCAGGGATCTTCCGCCGGAAAGAGCTGAAGCTGGTGACGTTCTAAGCTCCTGGAGTGAACGCGGCGGCGGGGCGTTTATCGCTTTTTGCGACCGGCACATTAACCGAAACTAGTTCGAGGGGCACCTGCGGGGGGATCAGTGGACATATTTGGCTCGTTTGCACTGCTGCTCGCGCTCGGCGCGGCTGTGTATGCATTCGCCGCCGGGATCGCGGGCATCCTGACGCGTCGGCCGCTGCTGACAAAGACAGCGCGTAACGCGGGCATGGGCGTCTTCGGCCTTGTCACCCTGGCCATCGCCACCATCGAGTATGGGTTTTTTACCGACGATTTTTCACTCTCCTATATCGTGGCGCATAGCAATCGCGCCCTGCCGCTGTACTACAAGTTCTCCGCGCTATGGGCCGGCCAGGAGGGTTCACTGCTTTTCTGGACCTGGCTTCTTTCGATCTACGCGTTCCTCGCGCTTTTCCTGAACCGCAAAAAACACCCTGAGCTGATGCCCCATGTCGGCGTGGCACTCGCCGGCGTGCAGATTTTCTTTCTGACCCTCAATAATTTCGTGACCAACCCGTTTCGCGTACTAGGCGGCCTGGACACGTTCGGCACGATGCATATCGCGCGCCTCTCCGACGGCAGCGGACTTAATCCCCTTCTGCAGTATTACGAGATGGTCATCCACCCGCCGATTCTGTATCTGGGCTACACGGGATTTACGGTGCCCTTCGCGTTCGCCATGGCCGCGCTGTTGGGGCGCTATCCTGGTGAAAAATGGATTCACATCACACGCCGCTGGACGATGGTCGCCTGGTGCTTCCAAACAGTCGGCATTCTGCTCGGAGCGCATTGGGCCTATGCCGTACTCGGGTGGGGCGGATATTGGGCGTGGGATCCGGTCGAAAACGCGGCGCTGCTACCGTGGATCACCGGCACCGCCTTTTTGCACTCCGTGATGATGCAGGAAAAGCGCGGCATGATGAAGGTGTGGAATGTGTGGCTGGTCTTCGTCACCTTCATGCTTTCTATTCTGGGCACTTCGCTTACGCGTACGGGCGTGGTCAGCTCGGTGCATGCGTTTGCAGAATCATCGATCGGCGGTTGGTTCTTTACTTTCCTCGGCGTCATTTTGCTAGTATGCCTGGCCGCGTGGTGGAAGAATCGGGATTATCTGCGCAGCGACAATCAACTTGATTCGCTCGTTTCGCGGGAGTCGAGCTTCCTTTTCAACAATTTGATCTTGCTCGCGGCATGCTTTGCGGTTCTGTGGGGAACGCTGTTCCCGGTGATTTCCGAAGCTGTGACCGGCGCGAAGATCAGCGTGGGTCCACCATTCTTTAACAAGGTGAACGTCCCCATCGCGCTGTTTCTGCTGCTGCTCACCGGCGTTGGCCCGCTGCTCGCTTGGCGCAAGACTTCCTACGATGCGCTGAAGCGGAATTTTGCCCGTCCGCTGGCAGGCGGAGTCGCCGCGGGTGTCCTCGCATTTGCCTTCGGCTTCCGACAGTTCTACCCGCTCGTTTGCCTGACTGTTTCGGTGTTCGTCACGCTGACAATTGCAGCCGAATTTTATCGCGGCGCCCGCGTGATCGCCTCGCGCGATGGTACAAACATGCTGTATGCCCTCGGCGAGCTCACCATGCGCAACACCCGCCGCTATGGCGGTTATGTAATTCACTTCGGTATCGTCCTGATTTTTATCGGAATTTCTGGCTCGGCATTTAACCAGGACATTCAGAAAGAGATGAATGTCGGTGACAAGATTGCCCTCGGCCCGTACACCATCCTTTGCCAGAATTTTGATCAGCCTTCGACGAACAACTATTCATCCGATCGCGCCACGCTTGAGGTCTTCCGCAACGGCCAATCCGAAATGATGCTCTACCCGGAACATCGCACTTATCTTGCCAGCCAAGTCTCCGAAACGATCGTAGCGGTCGAAAGCAGGCCGTTGCACGACCTCTATGTCGTCTATGCTGGCGCGAGCCCGGAAACCGGCAAGCCAGTGATTCACGCGTATCTGAATCCGCTTGTGAAATGGATTTGGTTCGGCGGAATTGTGGTCGTGCTGGGGACAGGGCTCGCGATGTTTCCAAGCCGCCGTGCCAAGCTCGTGCTTCGTCCGGCGATGGAGCGGGCCTGGGGCGAAAGCGCTAGCTCCAAGGTCGTGCCTGCCGGCGCTCCTGTTTTTAGAAGTGAAGGTCATGATTAGCGGAATCCCACGCTCAAGCTCGGCAGCGAGTATCCTTGGGGCGGTTCTCCTACTCTGTGCGCTGTCACCGGCGCTTCAGGCGCAGCAGACTGAACGCGCCAAGCGCCTGGGTACCAAGCTGATGTGCGTCTGCGGCTGTAATCAGATCCTGACCGCGTGTAATCACGTGGGCTGTACGTATTCGCACACCATGTTACAGGAGCTGGACGAGCGGATTGCGCGGGGCGATTCGGACGATCTGATTTTGCAATCCTTCGTGCAGGAATATGGCCGAACGGTTCTGGTCGATCCACCGAAGACGGGTTTTACGGGCCTCGTTTGGGTCATTCCGATCCTCGCGCCGCTGATGGCGCTGTACCTGGTTGGCGAACTCGTCCGTCGTTGGCGCCAGCGAGCACTTCTCTCTCCCGCGGGCGGGCCGCAGCTTTCTTCCGAGTTGCTCGAGCGAGCGCGCCGCCAAGCAGACAGGCAAGACGTTGAGTGAAGTCGATATTACTGTCGCGTGTATGCTGTTGTTCATCGCCACCCTGATTTTCGTCTTTGGCGTGCGCCGAGAGCCGTCCGATTCCGCGCCGCATCGCACCAGGCTCGATCAGCTGCTTGATCGACGCGATCAGATTTACGACAACTTGCGCGATCTGCGATTCGAATACCGCGCAGGAAAGTATTCCGAAGCGGATTACGAGGAGATCAAGCAATCGCTGGAAATCGAAGCGGCTCGCGTGCTCGGGGAGATGGATACGCTCACCGGCGGGATTCCCACACCGGCAACACGCCAGGCAGCTTCGCAAAAGGCGCCGCACACGTGATTGCGAGGTCACGCGAGAACATGAACAGCGCTTGCATGGCTGGTAAGCCTATCTTGGCAGGCCTGTTGCTCTGCCTGTTTGCCTCACTGTCATGCGCCGGAACGGTGACGGGCATCGTCACCAACGGCACGACCGGAAAGCCTGCTGCTGGCGTGGACGTGATTCTGATTCAGCTGCAGGGCACGATGCTTCCAGTGGCCCAGACGAAAACCGATGCCAACGGGCGCTACGAACTCGAAAACGCCGCTCTGGGCAATGGCCCCATGCTCATCCGTGCGGTGTATCGTGGCGTGAACTACCACGAGCCTGCGACACCAGGCAAGACGAAGGTGGATATCCAAGTCTTCGATCCAACTGAAAAACCGACTGCCTTTTCGGTCACCGCACGTGCCATTATTCTCGAACCCAGCGGCTCTGATCTGATCGTCAACGAAGAATATTTGATCACCAATAAAACGCAGCCTCCCGTGGCGTTCTACAAGCCCGGCGATTCGTTTGAGTTTACGATTCCCGCCGATGCGCAGCTCGGCGAAGTGTCCGTTGCCGGTATAAGCGGTATGCCGGTGAGACAGCAGCCGACCAGCAAGGGGAAGAATCTCGAGGCCATCGACTACCCTTTTCGCCCCGGCGATAGCAGCGTCCGGCTGTCTTACAAAATCGCCTACCCTGGAAATCAAACCTCCGTCCGAGTCACTTCGCCTTATTCGATCGAGCGCGTCGCGATCTTCGCTCCGCCCGGAATGCAGGTTTCCGGAGAAGGCTTCGCCGCCGCTGGACAACAGCAAGGGTTCAACGTCTTCATGAAGGAATCAGTGGCAGCCAATACGCTCGAAGCTTTTTCGATTTCTGGTACGGGTCTCATGCCTCCATCCGCTTCGAATGATTCCGCAGCCGACGACGCGCAGAATCCTTCAGTGAACTCGCGCGCCGAATCCGGTGCCGCAGCGCCCGCTGCGAGTCTGACCACTCTGCCCGCACGGCTGGACAGTGTGCGGTGGTACATCGTTGGCGGATTCGCGGCCATTTTCGCCTTAGGCCTGATCTACATTTGGCAGCAGCCTCGGGTTGCCTTCGCCGGTGCGCCTAAAGAAACGACGCCGTCTGGCGAAATCGCACCGCAAGCAAAGCCAGCCACTGTCTGGCCCGCGACCTCATCGCGAGAAGCGCCCGGGCCGCCCCCCTCCACCAATGGTGGCGCGGCAGCCAGCCTCGATCGCTTTGTGCGTGGCAGCCTCGATGAACTGAAAGACATTCTGTTCAAACTGGAGTTGCGCCGCGAAGCTGGCACAATCACGGAGGCCGAATACATCAGCGAACGCGATCGCGTGCAACAGATCTTGCGCGATCTGGTGAAAGGCTAGGCATTGTCCGGCACGCTTTCCGCGCAACCGCCCCCCCGTTCGGCTGTGTCCGCGCCTGGAACCATCGGCCTGGGAATATCTTTCGAGCGGGTCGAAAAGCGCTTTGGGCCAATGTTTGCCCTGCGCGGAGTCTCACTCGAAATTTCGCCAGGCGAATTTGTGGCGCTGCTCGGTCCTAACGGCGCGGGCAAAACCACCTTACTGCGCGTTGCCGCGCTTCTCGCCAAGCCGACCAGCGGCAAGATCTCATTTTGCCACGCGCCAAGCGGCGGCGATGACGCACTCAAGGCGCTCATCGGCATGGTCGGCCACAGCACGCTCCTGTATGACGAACTAACCGCCGAGGAAAACCTCTTCTTCTTCGCTCGCCTTTATGGTTTGACCGACGTGCCCAGCCGGATCAGCGCATCCCTGCAAGCCTGCGGGCTTCACACGCGCGCAAGCAGCGTCGTACGGACCTTTTCGCGAGGCATGCGGCAACGGCTGGCCATTGCCCGCGCGCTGCTGCACAGTCCCTGCTTACTCCTTTTGGATGAGCCTGCCGCCGGGCTCGACCGCCAAGGTCTTGATTGGTTCAGCAGTACGCTCGCGCGTTTGCGGGGCTCCGGTATCACCATCATTATGAGCACGCACGCTCGGAGCGAATCGCTCGATCTGGCCACCCGCGCCGTTTCGCTGGTCAACGGGCGCGTCGAGAACGATAGCGGCGCCCAGGGCGACCCGCGCTCACTTCTCGCCGCACTGCGTCCGGAGGAATCGGCATGAGCACGGCTCGAGCCGCGGCTATTTTGCTCGAAAAGGAACTCCGACTTGAATTTCGAACGCGCGAGCTGTTGAACGCGACAATCATTTTCGCCCTCGTCGTCGTTGTTTTGTTTAGTTTTTCGTTCGACCCCACCTCGGCGGAGTCGCGGCGCATCGGACCCGGCCTGCTTTGGATCGCGTTCTTATTCTCCGGCTCCTTGATGCTGCATCCGTCGTTCGGACGCGAACAGGCCAACCAAACTCTCGACGCACTGCGTATGGCGCCGATTTCTCCGTTTGCTCTGCTGCTTGGAAAAATGCTGGCGAATTTTCTATTTCTGTCCGCTGCGGAAATCGTTCTCGTACCTGTTTTCGCCGTGCTGTACAACGTATCGGTCCTAGCGGTGGCTGGCAGGTTCGCGGTGGTTCTAATCCTAGGTACGCTCGGACTGTGCGCCACAGGCACGGTGTTATCCGCGATTGCGGCGCACGCGCGCATGCGTGAGCTCTTGTTACCGCTTCTGCTGCTGCCGATTCTCACGCCCCTGCTGATTGCCGCCGTCGAAGCCACGGCATCTCTTCTCGCGCCGCAACCGGGACTCGAACGCGGCTGGCTCGCATTATTAGCGGGATTTGATATCGTGTTTCTTACAGCTTCGTGGCTTCTCAGCGATTTTCTTTTGGAGGAATGATGGCAGTTCGATGAAGGCCCGCATCCCACTCACGGTCCTTGCCGCCGGATTAATGTCGGTCGCCGGTTACGCAGCTCTGTTCATTGCCCCGGACGAGCGAACCATGCATGAAATCCAG
>Ga0126373_10003945_pt1 | contig 11235 bp, 12 predicted proteins | sample PanSoiMetPlot_11_FD_92545 | JGI IMG/M metagenome (GOLD analysis project Ga0126373, IMG submission 92545) | Tropical forest soil microbial communities from Panama - MetaG Plot_11 | ecosystem: Environmental > Terrestrial > Soil > Tropical forest > Bulk soil | place: Panama | collected 2016-02-17
CACGGTGAGCTTCCCGGCCTCGAACGCTCGCACCGTGCAGTCGGCGGCTCCCGAGGGTGCGGTGGAGGCAGCGAGGTTGATTATCGCTGGCCCGGTGACAGTTGACTGCACGAAGGCAGTGCTGGCGCAAGCGTTGGAGTTGTCTCCAGCCGGGCGCGTGGGACAGGTGGTAGTCTGCCCCTGCGCCGGGGTGCCTAGCAGGCTCAGGAAGAGTGGGACCCAGTGGAACATCGCTGGCCTCAGATGTTAGAGTCGATCACTGTAAGTGGGTTGCCGATCCCACTCGCAGAGAAGGCTTGCCACCCGCCTTGGCATTCCCCGGTGACTACCCACGTGCCACCGTTAGCGAAGATGCGGACGCAGCCGCCGAGCGCGATGGTAGATGGTACCAGCGGGGTATCGCTCTTGTTGACTAGGTCACTCCGCACCACCTGCGGCGCGACGAAGGCATCCACCGCGCCCGGGTTGTGGAAGGTGATCGCAACTCGCCCAGCGTTGGGGTTGACCACTGTCTGCGGCGTGGTAGACAGGTTGTTGTAGGCATAGACTTTGCCTCCGGACGTCGGCCCGACAGGCAAGCTAAGAATGCCGGAGGCAACGGGCATCACACCCTCCTAGGTGAGGTTTCGAGCTTCGCTAGCAGCGCCATGTTCATTTCGATAAGCTTGGCAATCTGCTCGGACTGAGCCTTGGCCAGCGCGGCGGCTTCGGTATCTGGAGCGAAACCGGATGGGCGCTGGATGTTCGCGCTGAGGGTGGAGAACGACGCGGTCATCTCCATTAGTAGCGCTTGGGCGTAGCCACCCTCGGAGTCCGCCCCGAAGAACTGGCGACCCCACTGCTTTGACATTTCCTCGGTAAGGGCGCGAGCCTCGTCATCGAGGGGAGTCATATCCAGCGTAGGCGGGCCGGTGAAGATAATATCATTCGGCTCGCCATGGTCACGATGACAGACGATGATTTCACCGGGATCACCCCGGTCACCGTCGATAGTCCGGCGAGGGAGCCCGCCGGGGTTGTAGTTGCAATCCGCCGGGTCCTCTGGATCGAGGTACCTTGGAACGGCGTACACACGCCTGATCTGCCGACGGCTGCCCATCGGCGACTCGACGTAAGTCCACTCGGTTCCGGGGACGTTGAGGTAGTGCTTCTGGGTCAGCTTCCAGCGGGCCATTAGCGTATCCTATACCAGGTTGTGGTGCCTCGGGAGTATTGCCACACCGCCGAGGTGCCAGCGGTGAGGGTCTGCGCGGAGTATGCCGTGGCTAGGGATTGCCCCGAAGCCGCGGTTAGGGTGACCATCGTGGTGAGGGTCGTGACCGTGCCTAGGACTAGGTACTGCCCGTCGAAGGCTGGTGATGGTGTGGTCACCGTCCAGGTGGTAGGCGCTGCGCCGGTCCACATCAACACGCCTTGGCCCGGCGCAACGGTGGTAGTCGCCGCGCCGGAGCCAGAGATTAGGGCAAGCGCAGCGCCATTGCGCACGGTGTTGATGCACAGCGCGCCGACGGATGGACCGCCGGGACCCTGACCAACATTCCAGCACTCGTTGCCGGATACGTCTTGCTGGGTGACTGGCTGTGCCAGCGAAGGGCCGAGACCCAACGCTAGCACGCCTGCAACCGCAATGAGGAGACGCCGATAATCTTTCATCGCGGGAGCCCTTTCAGTTGGCGACGGTGACGCCCGGGGCGTACCCAGACAGTGCACCGGTGGCACCGACCATCTGGTCGAAGCGATCGAGGACGATAGCGCCTTCGATAGCACCGGCGGTATGGGTGCCGGAGCTGACGTATTGCAGTTGGAGGTACCGAGGCACAGGCTGACCCGGGACAGGGCGAGGCACATCGATGTTAGCGATGTACGCGCCTTGGGTGAGGTTGGCTTCAACCACGGCGGGGGATGACCACATCGTGGTGAAGCTCCCCGGGGCGCCAGAGCCGTTGTCAGGCGCGCCTTGGAGGTTGACCTGCAGGTTGGTCCCGGAAGCGAAGGCCGTGGTGACTTGCACCAGGAGCTTCATCATCGGATCATCACCGATAGCAATGTCGCGGGCACCGCCACCACGAGCGGAGGTGGGTAGGCCGTTGATCACGCCGAGGTCGATGATGTTGGCGGAGACTTGGGTACCAGTGGTCGGGGCATCGGTGTTGGCACCGGAGGCCGGGGCACCGGATGCGCCGTTGGAGATACCTGTGAACAGGTTTAGGCCGTCAATGATCATGGTTTGGTTCCTTTCGCAGCGGGTGGCGGTATTGGCGTGGCGGAGGTTACATCCGACCACGTGCCGTCGATGGTGCCTGTAGTGTCGCGCCCGCCTTCGCCGTCAGCGATTAGGAGTCGATCGAGGTCGACCCAACCGCCAGCTTGGTAGACTACGATGTGGATGAACGGGTCATCCGAGGACGTGACGAAGCCGGGGAGGATGTTGAACGCATCCCGCCGGTATCGCACTGGAGTGCCGACTACGTAAGCCGCCATCACACCACCTGCGTCTCGTTGGATAGCACCGCGTCGCAAGTGCGAACAGGGATACCGCGGAAGGTGGTAACGGCCTTACCATCGAACTCGGAGAGTTGAAGCAAGACGTTGGTCTTGTTCATCGCTTGCAGGTCGAGGTAGGTGCGGACCACACGGTTGCAGTAGATCACTGTCCGACCCATGTCAGCGCGGACTTCCGGGGTATCGGAAGACTGGATGCTGGTAGCGGTGGACGGTGCGGTAGGCAGGCGGTACAGCCCACGAACGAGCAGGTTGAGCAGGTTCGCGGCGGACACACCGGTGAGTTGCGTCACGTCGATGTTAGCGACGCGAATGCAATAGCGCCAGTCACGACCGGACAGGCCGATTTCCCACTTGAAGTGATCGCGATAGGCTTGGTAGGTGTTGCCGCTCGCGTCGACGACAGGCCACTCACCCATGTCTACATGTTGCAGACCGGTGAGTTTGCCTTTCGGGAAGATCCCATGCCAAGTGTCGTTGCCCCAGGTGATGATGTACAGCGACGTGTTAGTGTTGCTGGTGCCACCACCTGACAGGACGTTGTACGCGGTCTGGGAGTTGGTCGTGTTTAGCGTGGAGTACCGCGGGGCCAGACCGGTGAAGCGCTCCGGGTTCGCCGCTTGGTTGCCGTAGATCAGGGTCGCAGCGACCTGTTGGGACATGCCTTCGAGGAAAGCGCGGACTTCGGATAGGCGGAACTCAGCGGTGTTGCCGTTGAGGTCAGCGATATCCTTGTCGATGACTGCGTAGGTTTCGAGATTGCCGCAGGTATCGACGATCTGGCCAGTGGTGCTCTTGGCGTTCGGGACGCCGGTGTTCAGCAAGCGCCAGGTTGCTTGGGGCAGCCCGGTGCGAACTGTGGTCTTGTGACCGGTTGGTAGATTGCCCTCTACCACGAGAATATCATCGAGGATCTCGTTGGTCTGGGAGAGGAGTTCAATAATGGTAGCGACGTGGTATCCGTCGTCCATGCGCTTGGCCCAGTCGGAGTATGTTAGGGCCTGTGCGCCTGTGGTTGCCTGTGCCATGGTTCACCTCGTGTGGTGCGGTTGCTTCGCTACTTGCATCATCCAGAACCACGGCACTGACTAGCAGCCCTACGTACTGGTGTGCGCCTTGATGCTAGGCGGTTTCGGTCCCCGCTAGTTTGGGGTACATTGCTGCTGCGGCGGATGGTCGGCCTCCTGGTGGGCGTTGGCCTTCTGGTGAGGGACCTGCGCCGGTGACGGGCTTGCCCTCGTTGAAGGTCTTCGCCATGCGATAGAAGGCTTTGACAAACGCTGGGTTGTCCCCCGCGCCTGTCATGTCCATTGCGCTACGGAACTCAGCGATGGCTGTGGCGTTCGGCGTGCCATCGGGATGTGCAAAGACCGCGTTGAGAGCCTTGCCAATCTCGGCTTTGGCACTGGCTGCGCCACCGACGGAGTCGAGGTAGGTCTGGGTCTCCCTCGCCCAACCAGCGCGGGTCTCACGCATGCCGGAGTAGAGCTTATCGAAGGCCTTGCCCGCGTTCTCGTTGTAGGCATCGACTAGGCGCTGGGCTTGCGCCTGGGTCAGGTTGAGCTCTTTGAAGAGGGGCTTGATTGCGGTAATGGCATCGGCGTCGAGCTCTCGACCGGACGGCGCGGTGAAGTCGGCGTAAGCCTCAGGGGCTCCCGGTGCGGGGGCGGGAGGAGTTGTTGGAGTGTGTCCCGCATCCCCTTCGGGGGATCGGTTAAGGAGGGTTGTCTCACCGGTCGTAGTCTCCGTCGGAGTCGGAGTCGGGCTCGGAGTTGTCGTCGTCGGGCTGGTTACGTCTTCCGGAGGCATTGTTCTGCTCCTGTATCATGAGTAGGAACAGGTCGGGACACTGTTCGATTACATCGTTGAGGAGACGGAGCCCGAAGTTCCGCTCGCCTTCGGCAAAGGCCATGAGGAGAGGATCGGTGGCGAAGGAGGTAGCGAAGACGTGAGTCTCGGCGAGGACTGACCAGACGTAGCCCCGGCCGTGTGGGTAAGACATGAGGCCGGAGATGACCTCGCCCCGGATGGTTTCGGCTATGCGAGCGGCACGGCGCTGGGCGCGGAGTTCGCGGCGATCGTCTGTGGTCATGGCCCACCGCCTCCAGCAAGTGCTTGTAGCGCGTTCTGGCCACCGCCCATGTCTGCTTGGGACAGGTTCTTCGCTCCTTGGGACAGGAGTTGAGCCTGCTGGGCCTGCTGCATCTGAGCCTGCTGCTGGGCGCGCTGGGCTCGGATCTGGGCGACTGCATCAGCGGTGCGCATCATGCGTGGGTCGTTGCCTTTGAGCTCGGAGTAGCGATTGATAGCGAAGTCGGTGTCGATGGTGTCCATGATGTTGGGATCCACCCCGACTAGGTTGCCAGCGAGGGAGAGGACTTCCTGTATCGCGACGGAGTCGGTGGCGTCCTGTGCGAGCTTCAGCATGGAGACGAACTTGACAGACATGTCTTGTCCAGCGATTTCCTCTGGCGCTGGCGGAAGGATCCCAGCGCGCTTGGCGACGGCGAAGACACGTTCGATGATCGGGCGGAGGCACTCGTTGTCGAGTCGCTCGAAGACCGGGCCGAGCATGAGGAGGGACTCAGCCTTGCGTTGTTGGATCTCCACCGCGGTGACGTTGGAACGGGTTTCGTATTGGGAGAGTGGCTGGAACAGGTGATTGAAGAAGGTGAGTTTCAGCCGTTCGCGGATTTCTTCGAGGTCTTTGGTAATGTGGTCAACCGGGAACTGCGTGTTGTAGACGGAGGCGAGTCCCGGCTTACCGGTGGAGGAGAACCCGTTGACATAAGTGACTCCGCCCGGGAGAAGTGAAGCGGGTTTGTTTTTCAACTGTATGTCGGCGACCAACGGTGGGTTGACCATCTTATCTATGGCCTGAGCCTTACGTCGGGACTCGAGTTGGAGTTGCTTCTGGTCGCCCAGCGCATCCATGCCTGGGGAGCGACCGTATGGGTCGTTGGCGGTGAGGTACCAGCGTGCTGTGACGTTGGGTTGCTCGTAGTAACCTGACTTGCGTAGAAAGCCGCGAGCGTCGGCGTTCTGGTAGGCGGCGGTCCCGCCCCACTCAAAGATGCACTCGCGGAAGCCGAAGTGGCGAGCGACGCCGAAGTTGCGCCCGTCGTTGTTGGGCTCGATCAGGTGGCCGATGATGACCTCACGCGTGCGACCAGCGCCGTTGGGTAGGTCATAGCTGCGTTGGAGGGAAGGCGAGCAAGCGTCGTAACCGAAGTTATCGACGGTTTGGTTCACTGTCATGACGTATTCAAGCCCGAGGGTGGTAGGTGCCCAGCGGCCGTCGAGGCCAACGTAGTACTCGCCAGCGCAGGGGTTACGACACCGGATCACGTCTTCGAAGTCTTCGTAGATCAGGATGACGGCGGTACCGAAGATGACGAGGTCGAAGAGGTACTGCGCGATGCAGGGGTAGAAGTTACTCGCGGAGAAGATAGCGCCGAGGAGGAGTTCGACTTGCTTGAGCCAGATGCCAGCGGGAGTGGTCCCAGTGGAGTCGATCTTACCCACGCGTAGGGAGAACCATGGCTGAGTCGGGGAGCATTTGCCGGACATGAGCCCAGCTGCTAGGTTCTGCGCGCAGAGGTAGCCGGTGGAGTCGATGATGTGCTGGTTGACGGGTGACCCCCGGTTCTGCTGGTTCGGAGTGATGAGCCATTTGTAGCGACGGGGTAGGAAGTAGTCAGCGAGCTCGCGCCAGTGTGTCCACCAGGAGTAGCGATAGTTCCGCATGCCTACGATCAGCGACTGGGCGTAGATGCGGTACTCTTCGTCTTGACGGGTGGGTGCGTTCACTGTGGTTGCTCCGGGGGCAAGGTGGTGGCGCTAGCACCAGCTTGTTGGGCCATCGCTTGATCGCCGGTGGTAGGGCGGCCTAGCGCCTGCATATGCGCCATGGCCATTTGTAGGTATTCGGGTGGAATGTTCGGGCGGGCGGGAGTCGCTGCCCGAGCCCGAACTGCTGTTGCACGAGGGATTCTCATTGGCCTAGGAGCTTCTTCTCTCCGGGTGTAGCTGCGCCGCCGCCGCCACCAGTACCGGGCGGAATGACGGTCGAGCCGAGGAAGCTGGCCCCGCCACCTTCTCCAGCTGGCTTGGAGCCTGCTGGAGCTAGCTGGGGTTGAATGACCTGCGACGGAGTCGGGACTGACTGTTGCGTCGGCATCGGCATCATGATGACCTTCGGAGAAGGTAGCTTGAACATGTTCTTACCCATGGAGAGCGTCCTCTGTGAAGGGGTTGTATTCCCACTCGACGCAGCCCCCGACTTCTGCTGGGACGACGGAGAGTGGATAAGCGAAGGTGAGGGCGAGACCATCGGCTCGGTCTGGCGAGGAGTCGGAGCCGAGCCGCCGCATCATGTCTTCCTTGCGCTCGAGTTGGATCCGGCCTTTGGTATCGAGCCCGTACATCGGGCCGATGAGTTGCTTGCGGAGTTCCGGATCGTTGGGGAGGATCCCACCGGTCCGGATCCAAGCCCGCATCGCTCCCCACATGGCTGCGCGCTTGTTGGCGTAGACCTCGCCGGAGTTGCCTGTAGCGGCGCCGCCGACGTCGTCGATCCCACCGAATTGCACGTCCCAGCAGTGGTAGGCGAGGGAGCGCACGTTGTCAACCACGCCGCCACCAACGCCGCCACCATCGATGAAGATGCCGTCGGCGTTGTAATGGTTGCTCGCTTCCACTACCTTGCTGGCGAGCTCCACTGTGGAGAGGCCCCGGTAGAACTCCCATGGGATACTCCGAGCGTCGCGCCCACGCCGCAAGGCAATAACGGACTCGTTGGGGCCGTAGCGTGCCACGTCGCAACCCAGCGCGATCGGGCCTTGGGAGTATTCGACCTCCCGGAGCATAGCTTGGTCCACATCGTAGGCGGCGATAAATTCCATCTCGCCTACGCGCGGAAACACGCCACGCACGCGAATACGAACGAAGTCGGAGTCTTCGCCATAGGCTTCGATCCATTGCTCGAAGATCTTCTTGTTGGTGAAGGAGACGGTTCGGGAGTCGATCTGGCGGGTGTGCCAGAATAGGCCGTGGCCGATTGGGGAGAAGCAGTCATGGAACCGGCCGATGCCGCGGGTGGGGTTGCCGAAGGCTAGCCAGATGATCTGGGTGTTGGCATCGGTTAGCGCGCCTTCGGAGACTTCCCATATCATATCGTGGATGGCGCTGGCTTCGTCCATGATGAGGATCAATCGCTTGCCTTGGTTGTGGAGGCCAGCGAAGGACTCGGTGTTCTTCTCGGACCACGGGACTTGGTCGATGCGCCATGTGCGCTCGCGAGTGGGGTCTTTGGAGAGGAGGGCGGTGGCGGTCAGGATGTAGTTCTCGCGACCGATGAAGCGGTTGAACCACCGACCGAGCTCGGCCCAGGTTTTGGTTTTGAGTTGGGTCTCGGTGTTGGCAGTGATGACTCCGCGGGTGTCTGGCAAGGTGGTGAAGGCCCAGAGGATGATCCAGGAGACTAGCGCGGATTTGCCAACGCCGTGGCCGGATGCGACTGCGAGGCGGATCGCTTCGTTGGTGGGCAGGCCGCGCTCAATGTCAGCGAGGACCTCTGCCTGCCACGGCTCGGGACCGTGGAAGCCAGCGAGCGGACCGGAGTCCCATGGAAAGGCACCCTGCACGAAACGGAGCGGGGAGTCGGTACAGGAGGCTAGCCAGTCTACGTAGGAGGTCATGCGGAGTCCTTACTGCATGAAGACGATGCTGCCACGGAAGCCGACGGCACCGAGGTTGGTCGCGCCGTTGGAGGATTGGACCATCACGGCCCAGGAGTCGGTGGATAGGGCTTGTGCTGAGTTGTTAATCGCGCAGGAGGCTGGTGTGGCGGCGTTGGAGCCGTTGGCCTGAGTGGCTGTCATGGCTTGGGAGACACCGTTCTTGCGCAGGGTGTAGGTCCAAGTCTCGCCGACGGCTGGTTGCGCATTGGTACTGACGTTGAAGCAGTTGACTGTGCCGGCGGCTCCGAGGACAACGCCGTTCTCGGTTGAGGCGGAGGCCTCGCTGAGGTACATAGTGGTGACGCCTGCTCCGCCGATGCCAGCGACAGGGGTGTTGAGCCCGATGCGCCCGATCATCATCCAGTTGGTGGAGGCAGTAGCTCGGGGCGCGTTGTCGTTCAGCGTGACGTAGCTGGCGGAGTTGATGCCGGAGACGTTGCCAGAGACGTGCTGGGCGGTCACAAAGGTGTTACCGGTGATAGCGATGTTGGAGACGGTGGCGTCGAGGGTGATGCCGTAGGTGGCGTGGGCCGTGCCGGAGGTGTCGTAGAAGGAGTTGCCAGTGACGTTGTTGTTGGCGGACGATGCAGTGAACTTGAGACTCTCCACAGCGCCGGGTGTGGCGTTGGAGTTCTGCGAGAACTGGTTGTTGTTGATGGTGGAGTAGTTACAAGGGTTGCAGATCATGCCTTGTTGGTTGTTGGAACCGATCCGGTTGCCGGTGAATATACCGTAGACGACCGGGGTGGCGTTGATGCCGACGCCGTTGCCGCTGATGTTGTTGTTGGCGAAGAGGGAGTTGTTGGAATTGGTGATGTAGATGCCTTGAGCCGAGTCGGCATTGATCTGGGAGTTGGTGACTCGGATGCTACCACAGTAGGAGAGGGATAAGCCGGTGGAGTTGTTGTTAGCGATGACGTTGTCCACGACCATGTTGGTCACGGCGTTGCCAGCGGAGCCCGAGCAGTTGAGCCCGTTGCCGGAGGCAAAGCCATTGAGCCAGACGTCACGGATGACTTGGTTGCTGGAGGATGGGTTAGTGACGTATAAGCCATCACCAGCGAAGGCATTGCGGTTGACGACTTGGAAGTTGTAGAACGAGTTAGCCCCGCCACCGGAAACAGTGATGACAGCGGAGCCCGCAGCGAAGGGCTTGAAGATGGTGCAGATGCCGTTGCCGACGACTGAGAATGTCCCGGTGGTGGGGAGGGACCAGTTCATCAGGTACGTGCCGCAAGGGGCGTAGACCCGCTTGGAGTCTGCCGCTGCAGCAGCGAAGGCGGCGGTAGAGTCGGTGGTGCCGGTTGGGTCAGCCCCGGCGTAGTTTAGCACGTTAGCGTAACCCATGGTGCTGGCGGGGAGGCCGACTCGGCAGTCTGGGTACCAGCTTGGTCCGGTAGGGTACGTGATCGGGTAGTAGCTGACGATGCAGCCCGGGACCCAGCCCGTCCAGGCAAGGAGGCCTTGCTGGTTGTATGGGATGCCTTGCTTCAAGCCGGTGGCAACCCAACCGGTCTGTGCGGCGGCTGGGGTGCAGGCTAGGGCTAGCGCGAAGGCGAGCCCGGCGAGTCTACTGCGATTGCGCATAGGCGTTCAGCACCGTGTCGGGGACTCGGGAGTTCCAGAGGAGGAGTTGGGTCAGCACGCCGTAGGTCCACTGGGAACCTCCGTTGGAACCGATGGTAAAGGTGGTTTGGCCGTTCCAGGCCGTGTTCGCGTCGGTAGCGACGGCGGCTCCGGTGCCAGCGAGGGTCCGACCCGCGGCAGACCAAGAGAGACCGATGGCTTCGGGCGCGCCGGGTGTGGAGCCGCCGGCTAGGGTGATCTGGGTGACGCCGTTGGTCTGCAGGCGTTGGTTAGTGTTGATTTGCGCACCGGAGCCAGCTGTGGAGTAGATCGCGGCCTGAGCGACCGGCGCGACGGTCTTGGCGCCTTCTCGGTTCATGTAAAGCATGCTGGAGCCAGCGGCGGCGGCGAGGATAGTCTGGGCCGTGCCTGTGGTGGTGAACTGGTCGCCGGTTCGGGTCGCTGCGGAGCCGGAGGTAAGGATCGGCGAGGTGGCGAACTCGCTTTGCTCCATCTGGGGCAGGCCCACATTCAGTGTGACATCGACGAAGCCAGGGTTGAGGCTGAGGGTCATCCATGGGTAGACGAAGGCGGTACTGGCTGGGGTGGCTGCTGCACCGGATTGTCGCTGACCGGCGAGGCTGGCGTTGGTCGGGGTGAAGTTCTGACTCACCGGGCTGGAGATGTACGCTGGGACACTGGTGTTCGCATCGAAGCCAATCGCTGTGGTGTCGCCGTTGGATAAGCTACCAGCGGCTAGGGAGAAGTAGGCTGAGACAGCCCAAGTCTGGGCGGCTGCCGCTGCGATCATTGGTCCGAAGTATAGCGAGCACCAGCCAGATGCGGTGGCTGTACCAACGGCGCGGACTGTCACGTAGCTGATACCGTTGACGACTCCGACGCCTACCACGCTGAGGGCGACCCCGGCGCCGTTGGAATTATCAATGAACCAGCCGGTGGGTAGGGTTCCCGGCCCGCCGCCGACCATGGTGTTGTTAGCGATGGAATTGGTCTTGGTGCCTTCGATTAGCAGGCCTCTCGCTGCGTGGGTCACCGGGTCGTAGGTGAAGCGCGGCGCGGCGGTGGCAACGAGGTTGCCGGAGGAGTTCCACACCGTGCCGTTGGTGCCGCCGCTCGGTGTTAGGTTGGTGGTATCGAGGCTCGGAGTGGAGGTGAAGTTCAGGATCAAGCTCGGCGCGTTTGGATTGCCTCCCCCGCCTGGCGCCGACCCAGCACCGGTGGTGGTGAGCTGTGCGTGCGCTGAGGCGAGGGCTAGCGCGAGGATGAGGCAAGCCGCGATGGTCCGGCGCATGGTTACTGCCTCACGTAGGTGATATGGCCCGAAGTCTGCCCGGTGGTAGCCAGGAGCAAGCAGACGTTGGCACCGAGGGAGTTGGGATCGGCTGAGGGATTGATGATGGTCCCC
>Ga0126373_10003946_pt1 | contig 11235 bp, 8 predicted proteins | sample PanSoiMetPlot_11_FD_92545 | JGI IMG/M metagenome (GOLD analysis project Ga0126373, IMG submission 92545) | Tropical forest soil microbial communities from Panama - MetaG Plot_11 | ecosystem: Environmental > Terrestrial > Soil > Tropical forest > Bulk soil | place: Panama | collected 2016-02-17
ACAAAGTGACGGCGGCCAGGTACTGTGGCTATACGAGAGCATGGGTCGGGGGCCGCGTGCCATCAGCATCGACCCGACTGGGCAATATCTGCTAGTAGGTAACGCAGATTCGTGAGATCTTGCGGAGTTTCAAATCGACGACAACAGAGGCCTTCGATCAGTCGGCTCATCGGTTCGGTCACCTTCGCTTAGCTCGATCGCCTTCGCCCCGTCGACTGTCACTCCCATAAAAGATCTCTATACAAAATTTGGGTTTAATACCTTTCGTGCGGAGATACTGCGTTCGAGAAAATACGGGACACCAACGCACGTGTCCGTGTCCTCGTAAAGCCCGAATAATTTCTCCACGTTGGAGGCGTCCATGGCGTACCATCCCATTGAAAATTACGGAATCGTTGGAGACCTGCGCACGGTCGCCTTGGTAGGTGAAAACGCATCAATTGACTTCATGTGCTTTCCGCGGTTCGATTCGCCGACAATTTTCGCCGCCCTGCTCGATGAGCACAAAGGTGGCTGTTTCAAAATCCATCCGGTCCTGGACCATGTGAGGCAAAAGCAACTCTACCTCCCTGACTCGAACGTGCTTGTGTCTCGCTTCCTATCTGAGCAAGGAGTTGCCGAAGTCAACGACTTCATGCCGGTGAAAGGCGTGAGCGAGCCTCACACCCTCGTACGTCGAGCCAGAACGGTGCGGGGCGAAGTCAGATTTCGAATGCTTTGTGCACCGCGATTCGACTACGCGCGAGCTCATCATACGGTGGAACGCGTTGCAAATGGACTTATCTTCAGATCGCTCGGACCGGACCAGACGGCACTAAGGCTCCGCGCTACGGTGCCGGTCCAAGTATCCAGCAGCGACGGCGTTGCCGAGTTTACGCTATCCGCCGGCAACAGCGCAGACTTCGTGCTGGAGCCAGCAGCGGTCGATGGCGCCTCGCCTTCTTGCGCACAGGATTACGTACCCAGTTCCTTCAAGAGTACGATCAACTACTGGCGCCGTTGGGTCGCTCGCTCGAATTATCAGGGGCGTTGGCGCGAGATGGTCAACCGCTCCGCATTGACTCTGAAGCTCTTGACCTCAGAGACTGAAGGCTCGATGGTTGCCGGGCCGACTTTTGGTTTGCCCGAACAAATCGGTGGCGTGCGCAACTGGGACTACCGCTTTACCTGGATTCGCGACGCATCCTTTTCACTCTATGCTCTGATGCGCCTGGGATATACGGACGAGGCCGCATCTTTCATGCGTTGGCTTGAGGCAAGAATTGGCGAGTTGGAACCTGACGGATCCCTCCAGGTAATGTACGGCATCGATGGTCACCACAAACTGCCCGAGGAAATCCTGAGCCACCTTGAGGGCTATAAGGGGTCAAGCCCCGTCCGCATCGGTAACGGCGCGGTCAATCAGCTTCAATTGGACATCTACGGAGAACTGATGGACGCCGTCTATCTGTACGACAAGTACGGACAACCGATCTCATACGATGCGTGGCAAGACATCGCGCGTTTGATTGAGTGGGTATGTGCCCACTGGAGAGAGAAAGATGAAACAATTTGGGAGTTCCGTGAGTATCGCAAAGAGTACTTGTACTCGCGGTTGATGTGCTGGGTGGCTCTCGACCGAGCCATCCGTCTGGCCTGGAAGCGCTCGTTTCCCGCTCCTATTGCGCGATGGCACGACATCCGCGACACCATCTATCGTGACGTGATGCAGCGTTTCTGGAACCAACCGCGGCAAGCCTTTGTTCAGCACAATGAGACCGATCAACTTGACGCCTCGTGTCTCATAATGCCCCTCATGCGAATCGTTAGTCCGGTGGATAAACGTTGGCTCTCTACCATGCGTGCTATCGAAAAAGATCTGCTGGACGACTCGCTTGTCTACCGCTACCAAGGACCAGACGGGTTCACGGGAAAGGAAGGCACTTTTTGCATGTGTTCTTTTTGGTACATCGAGTGCCTTTCTCGGTCTGGTGACGTACGTCAGGCGCGACTCTTGTTTGAAAGAATGCTAGGTTATGCAAATCACCTGGGACTTTACGCCGAGGAGTTGGGTCCTTCCGGAGAGCATCTGGGAAATTTTCCCCAGGCGTTTACGCATGTAGCACTAATCAGTGCCGCCTTCGATCTGAATCGACGACTTTCGCAAGTCAGCGAAAATAGTGCTCCTGAGGCATAGACCTCCGCGGACCGCGCGCCACGCCGGTTGGCCTGGAGAAGGCGTGCGGCGCTTGTGGCGGAGCAAAGGGATTCGAACAGGCGGTCACCTCTTTAGGAAGTTAAAACGCAAAAGCTAGCTGATGATCTTCGATAGCAGGTTCATCAATTCGGGCAAATCGATTTGGCTTCTGCAAAACGGCATCGGCTCGGCACCGCCTGATGATGACAACAGGAATGCCGGCGACCTCTGAGTTGATGTGAGCCCGGCCCCTTCGCCAACTTGATAAAATGCCCGAAAAGCCCTGATAGACGCGGGTTTGAACGCGATCGCTTGAGCCACAGCTTGTTGGCAGCTATGAAAAACACATTTGAAGATGAGAACGGAAATTTCGGAAAAGGTCGAAATTCCGGTTACAATGGTCCGAGCGGTTTGTAATATATCGATCGTCGCTTAGTTCAGCAGGCATTAGAGGCGCGGCAATGCCAAGTGACGCGACCCCATCGACGGAAAATCAGCCAGCTCGCCTGAGCGTACCCAGCATACTGGCGCGATTGGCGGGCATCGGCGTTGTTATCCTATGCCTCGTCGGAGGATTCCTCTATTTGGGAGGCTGGTTCACTCCGCATGAACTAACACCTGCGCGGTTCGTCAACGGTTTTGAAAAGGTCTACGGAATCCACTCCGGCTTCCGTCGCAATCATGCGAAAGGCGTGTGCGTCAGAGGTTTTTTCGATAGCAATGGCCAGGGAGCGCGCCTGTCGAAGGCCGTTGTGTTCCGGACCGGCCGCGTGCCGGTCATCGGCCGCTTCTCGTTCGGCGGCGGCAATCCTTATGTTGGTGATACTCCCGACGCGATCCGTGGCCTGGGACTTATGTCTCGGTTGCGCGATGGCGAAGAGTGGCGGACGGCGATGATCAATCGTCCGGTATTTCCATTCAACACCCCGCAGGCCTTTTACGACAACTTGATTGCTTCGCAACCCGAGCCCAACACGCATAAACCCGATCCTGCAAAAATGGCGGCATTCGTGGCCAGTTATCCCGAATTTGCGCGAGCGGCAAAAATCATCCAAAGCCATGAAGTGTCGTCCGGTTTCGACAACAGCACCTTCAACGGCCTCAATGCGTTCCGTTTCGTCAACGCGGCCAGCGTCTCGACGCCGGTCCGATGGTCGATGGTGGCGGTGAATGCGTTTAAGCCTGAAGACAAGCCTCAATCCACCAATCCCGACAAGAATTATCTGTTCAACGATTTCATCGCGCGGATTCATAGTGCGCCCCTGCAGTGGCGGCTGATTCTCACGGTTGGGCAACCCGGCGACCCTACCGACGATGCGACGATCCCATGGCCGGAAGATCGTGAGCACGTCAATGCCGGTACGCTGACCCTTGACGAAGTTGAGGCCGAGACGCCTGGAAACTGTCGTGACATCAACTTCGATCCGTTGGTGTTGCCGGTCGGCATTGCACCGTCCGATGATCCGTTACTCAGCGCTCGATCGGCAGTTTATTCGCAATCGTTTACAAGACGAGCGGGCGAGAAGAAGGAGGCGAGCGCGATCACGCCTTCGGACGTGCAAAAGTGAGCGTCAGGATGACCATGGACCCACAGCAATTCCCGGCTTCGATGCGGTTCTTTCACTGGTTGATGGCCGCGATGGTGCTGACCATGCTCGGCATTGGTGTCGCCATGGTTGCGTCGCTCGCCGACTACCATCAGCTAGTATCAATCCATCGCCCGGTCGGGATCCTGATCCTGGTTTTAGTGGTTATTCGGTTCGTGAACCGGCGCCTCAGCACCCTGCCTCCTTTTCCTGCGACGATGTCGTCTCAGGAGCGCTTCATTGCACACGTGTCGGAAATGTTGCTGTACACTTTGCTGTTTGTGCAGCCTCTGGTCGGCTGGGGGATGTTGTCGGCGGCGCGCTATCCGATTGTAATGTATGGGCCGCTGCATCTTTTCCCCATCCTTCCGCATAGCGTGATGTTGTACGCGGCATTACGGAAGGCGCACACGGTTCTCGCCTACTTCTTATTCCTCGCCTTCATCGCCCATTTCGGAGCTGTGCTGTTTCACACGCTGATCCTGCGGGATCGGTTGCTCACCCGCATGGCGCCTTATAGAGCCATCACGCGCTAGGCGCTCGGAACTTCGACAAAGTGCAGGTCGTTTTTCAAAGAAGAGTCTGATGTCCTCGAAGGTTTCGACCTGGTTGATCGCACTTCGGGTGAAGTACTCGTGACTTCTGTTTGTTGGGAGACACAAAGGGTTCGAAACTTCGCCACTACGCTTTATGGTATTGCTTTTGGCCCCGGTACGAGCCCGACATTGCACAAAGCCGGAAAGCGCGGGACTCAACGCTCGCGGGCGGCAACGGTTGGTTGATGCGACTACATGGTGCTACTTGCCACAACGCACTCGCTATGGACGTGGTCACACCGCCGACGCCGGGGTGATCCGGACGACGGCGCAGCGAAATTCCGACCTCTTCTGGGTGAGGCGTGGGGGGCGGTAGACGGTTTTCCGAAGCGCCGCACCGCGGCCTCAACGTGCCCACCCCGGCGATCAGCCGCCGCATCGCCGGGACGCCATCGGGCTTTTCCGCATTGGTCCTGGCCGGCTCTCAGCTGTGAGCACAAATTTTTCTACCGAGGGTGCGATTTCGCATTTGGCGCCCCTTGGGTCTCGAGCGCTTCCATAGCCATGTAGCGAAGCAGCATTTCCTTCTCGGTGTTAAGATCCAACTTGCTCAGCGGCGGGCTGAAAAAAACCGCGAGGGTCCATTCGGCCATCAGGCGAATGCGCTGGGCCATCCGCGGGGTTACCATGAGGTAGTAGCTGCGGCGAATCCACCATGCGAGAAAGCCACGCAGTGGAATGCCCATCGCCGCGGCCACGCCGCGATGGCGTCCCAAAGACGCCATAATACCCTTTGTCTTGTAAACGAACGGCTTCACCGGCAGGCCGTTGACCGTCGCATAGATGTTCTCGGCCAGCACCTTAGCCTCCCTCATCGCATGCTGCGCGAGTTCAGGGTAAGGCTTGCCGTTCGGATCTGGTATTGACGCGCAGTCTCCTGCGGCCCATAGCTCCGGATGCTCTTTGCACCGCATCGTCGCGTCTACCAGAATTTTACCGCGGCTATCTTTTTCGACCGGCAACCCCGCCACGAGAGGGGACGGGGTGGTACCGGCTGAAAGAACCACCGTTGAGGCCTCTATTACCTCGTCTTTGAGGTGTACACAGCCTGGCGTGATGCGTTCGACCGGCGTTTTGGCACGGATGGTAACCCCCGTCCGGCGGCCAAGCACGCGAGCTGAGTAGTTCGCCAACTCCTCGGGGATTTCGGGCATGATTCGTTCGCCTGCTTCCAACAGGTGCAGACTGATTTCCTCACGCCGAATCCGCGGATAGTAGCCGACGACTTCGTCCATGAAGGCGGTCAATTCGCCGAAGATCTCCACACCAACCAGCCCACCTCCGATTACGACGAACGTCAGCTCGCGGTGGCGACGGTCAGGGTCGGATTCAACCTCTGCCCGCTCCATTCGTTCGATCACCTGGTTACGCAGTAAGACGGCATCGGCCAGAGTTTTGAACGTCAAAGCCTCCTGCGAACCAAGAATGCGGCCGGTATTGGTCGAACTACCCAACGCGAGGATCAGATGATCGTATCGCAATTCTCGCTTGTCGCTGCCGCCTGAGGAAAGGATCACCAGGCGCCGCTCGAGATCAATAGTCTCGACCACTGCTTCAATAAACCCGACGCTGCGGAGAAATTCGCGGATCGAAATCGAGCACGCGCTCATCTCCAGCTTTCCGGAGCAGACCTCAAACAGCAGTGGTGTCATGAGTAGGAAGTTATCGCGGCTTACCAAGAGTATCTGAACGTCGTCGCGCCTCCTAAACAGTTTCTCCAGGCGACGCACCGTGTAGATGCCTCCAAATCCGCCCCCCAAGACCACTATTCGAACAATCGCTTGTCCTTCGGGCTCCTGTGCATTCACAACGGAACCTCCATTTTTCCAAATCCGTTATGCATATCTCATTGCAGACTGATGCCTTTAAAGGAGCTACAGACTGGCCCAACCCGCGGCTCGTCGTCGTTCGGAAGCCCCGGAAACGGCATCGATGCAAATCGAGCCTCGTATGCCTGGCATTGTAGAAAATAGCAGCTATTCAGGCCTATCAACCACGAATCATTCGGCCTTGATCGCAGTTTGGTTCATAAGAGCCTGGGTCAATTCCACATGCCGGCGCATTGCCATGCGCGCGTAGCCCTCGAGCGCTTCAGCCAGTGATTTTTGGGCCGTCTCGCGATCGCCCGGCGCGGAACGATCGATAAGCATCATGGCTTGCAGGCGCTGTATCTCCGCCTGTTCGAGCAGGTAGGGAAAGGTTTCGGCCTGTCGTAGTGCGGTCTGAAGATAGTCTTGAGCAGCCCCCCTTTGCCTGCCGCTGCAGCCGCCATACCAGCCTTTGGCCGACTGGCTGCTGAATATCGCCGCGCGCATTCACCAGGGCGATGCCGAAGCGATCAAGACCGCGACGAGGCTCGGGCGGTCGGCTACTCATTTGGACGGGGCCGACGGACCATAGTTAGCGTGAGGTCCCAGACGTTGCGGATGTTGGCGATTGCCAATAGCAAAAGAGCCCCTGCCAGCGCGTCCAGCCCAAAATCCTTTTCCAGATAGATCGACACGGCGGCCGCGAGCAGGACCAGGTAACCGACACCGGGTAACAAACCGTAGGCTAAGTAGTCCTGTATATAGTTCGTCATGTCGGTGCTCACGACCTGGATCGTGATGTAGGTCGAGATGATTGCACCGATCAAAGCGGTGGCACCAATTAGCGCGGCGAGAAATTTAGCCTGATGCAAGGGAAATAACGCGACGGCAGACAAGAAGAACACGCTAGTAAAATGTACGACTACCGGGCTCATGAACGTGCGAGTCGCCGATTGACGCTCTGCGGTCAAATAACCCGCACCGAGCGAAACGGCAACGAACAGCAGGCCGAGCAAGGTCGCCCCTGCCGTTCCTAGCAGAACGTAAAAGTCGTGCCATTCCTTCAGCGCTTCGACCACCCACATTAAAAGAACCCCCGGCGCCTCTACTGTCCACCATAGGTGCCGTTCTTCAAGATCGGAAAACCACCGGGATCTTGTGGCGTTAGCGTGCGGTAAGTCCAGCGCGCGGTCATGCTCAAGCGGTGGCCCGGCTCGACGTAATGAAGTTGCGCGATGCGACCGTTTATCTGAATTGCCGCGGCGGTACAACGAGCCCGCTTTCCTGCTCCAACGCTCTTTGCTGGCAAATTACGACTCCACCGTCTAGGGTCGTCGCAGGGAGGAGGGATCATGGATCTCGGGATTAGCGGTCGTCGCGCCCTGGTTTGCGCCTCGAGCCGGGGATTAGGGCGGGGCTGCGCGATGGCGTTGGCCGCCGAAGGCGTTCACGTCACCTTGACCGGCCGCGACGTGGAGTCGCTCGCCCAAACCGCGGCGGATATCCGTAAGGCCTATCCCAATATCGAGGTCACCGAGGCCGCCGGCGATATCACCACGCGCGAGGGCAAGGAGGCGGCGCTGGCGGCCTGTCCCGAGCCCGACATCCTAGTCAACAATGCCGGCGGCCCAGCACCCGGCGATTTCCGCGACTGGAGCCGCGAGGATTGGCTTAAGGCGCTCGACGCGCTGATGCTGGGCCCGATCGAGCTGATCAGGCGCACCGTCGACGGAATGATCTCGCGCAAGTTCGGACGCATTGTCAACATCACCTCCTCCTCGGTGAAATCGCCGATCCTGTTCCTCGGCCTGTCGAATGGTGCGCGCAGTGGGCTGACCGGCTTCGTCGCAGGTCTCTCCCGCCAGACGGTCCGCCATAACGTCACAATCAACGGGCTGCTGCCGGGCTCCTTCGAGACCGATCGGCTGCGCGGCATGGTCGGTGCGCGAGCGAAAGCTGCAGGGAGCAGTTTCGACGAGGCGATGCGGGTTCTCCGGGAGCAGAACCCATCGGGCCGCCTGGGCTCGCCCGAGGAGTTCGGCAAGGCCTGCGCCTTCCTTTGCAGCGTCTACGCCGGTTTCATCACCGGCCAGAACCTGCTGATGGACGGCGGCGCCTATCCGCAGACGCCGTAATTTTCGGCTGGTCCAGTTCGCGCAACCTCATCCGCAAGAAAGCCGGTATATGGCGGCTGCCCTGCTTACACGCGGTCTGAAGGCAGTTCTCACACTGGACGCAAAACTTATTGCGCCAAAAGAACTTCTCCCGGTCTTTAGCAAATAGAAGGGACGGTCAGTCGGATTTGAGCTCGACTCTGATGATTTCGCTCCGCCGCCACAGGCGCATAGGCGGCCCCCAAGTGCTGGTGCCGCGGCAAACGATTACTGGCATTCCGCCAACCTCGTAACGTCCACCGAGCAGCGGGTAACTCAGCCTGACCAGATGACCAAACGGCCAAAGCTGGCCATTGTGGGTGTGGCCCGAGAGCATCAGGCCCGCGCCCGCTGCGGCGGCGACGTCCGCCTGCCAAGGGGAATGGTTTAAGAGGATGGTAGCGCCGGGCGGACGGTTCGCGAGCGCCTTCTCGACGGGCCGGTCCTTGACGCCTAACTGTCGTCGTGCCGTCAGGTCATCGACCCCAGCCAGCGCCAGGCCGGACGCGACTTCCGCCCAACGGTCGCGCAACACCGTGAGCCCACTTGCTTCTAGAAAGCGCACGCTGCGCTCGACTCCCGCATAGTATTCGTGATTGCCGGTCACTGCCCAAACACCCAGTCGCGCATGGAAACCTTCGAGGATAGGACGAAATGTCTCCGACCGGTCGGTATTGGCATCCACCACGTCGCCCACGATGACCAGCAGGTCGGGGCGCATGTGGTTGACACGCTTGACCAGGCGGGTTAGCCAGCGCCGGCTGGTCAGTGTGCCGAGGTGCAGATCGGAAATCTCGACTAGCGTCAGGCCGTCGCGTTCCGGCGGCAGGCCCGCGAGCAGCACTTTGTGGTCGTGTACAACCGGCGGCCGGAGACCTTGAACCAGTCCTATGAGCGAGAGCACCCCAGCGGCGATCGCCGCCCCACCGCGGATAGTGGGAGCCAGGCGGGGGAGCAGCCAACCCCCAAGGGTGAAGACGTCAGCGGCCAGCAGGGTGGCAAACAACAGGAACACCATGCCGATCCAGGTCGCCGCCACAAATTCCAGCGGCCGGGCAAGAGCTTTGAGTTTCCAGGAATCCAGGATGCGCGCCAGCGGGTAGGCGGCCCAGAGCGCCGTCGCCATCACGATCAGCGCGCGGCGTGACAGGTGTGCCGCCACCTCGGGCACCGATTCCAGCCGCCAGAGGACAAAAAGATGCAGCGCGGCCCAGATACTCAGGACGATGCCCAGAAACAGAGCAAATCTGCCAGAACTCATAAAGCTTTTGGTTTGCTGGTCTTCGGACGACGCATGCGTGTCGGTTCGATCGTGGCGGTCGGAAAGATCCATTGTATTAGTGCCATCAGCCATTTCGAGGGCACACGCATCGTAACACACGGCCCTGATCCCGACTGCGTCGAGACACGATATGCTCGGCCCTCCTCCGTCCAGTCGACACTATCTTTCTAGGATCGGCTTCGCTATTTAGGAACTCTGTCGCGGGCATACATTCCCAACGTGGGTGTACCGATGCGTTGAAATGAGGAACTAGAAAATGGCCTGTAAAGTCGTAGAGGCTCCGATCGATATCGACATCGAAGCGCTGAAGCGGAAGTACGACGATGAACGCGACAAGCGTCTGCGCCCGGATGCCGAAGCTCAATACATAGAGGTCTCCAACGAGTTTGCCAACTACTATGAAGTCGATCCGTGGTCGCCCCATACGGTGCGCGATGCGCTATCAATCGACATAGACGTGGCGGTGCTGGGCGGCGGCTTCGGTGGGCTGATGGCGGGAGCCAACCTGCGCAACGCAGGGATCGACGAGTTCCGGATTATCGACTTCGCCGGCGACTTCGGCGGCACCTGGTACTGGAACCGCTATCCCGGCGTTCAGTGCGATGTCGAGTCGTACTGTTACCTGCCGCTGCTTGAGGAGACCAATTACGTACCCAAGGAGAAATACTCCTACGGTCCCGAGATCTATGAGCATTGCCAGCGCATCGGCCGGCGCTACAAGCTCTATGAAAAGGCGCTGTTCGGGACCATGGTCCGCGCGCTACGCTGGGACGAGTCGCTAAAGCGCTGGCGCATTGCGACGGACATGGGCGACGACATCCGGAGTCGTTTCCTGATCATGGCGATCGGCTCCTACAACCGTCCGAAGCTGCCGGGAATTCCGGGGATCACCAGCTTCAAGGGCCACACCTTCCACACCTCGCGCTGGGACTACGGCTACACCGGCGGGAACACCTGGGGCGGGCTGACCAAGCTCGCCGACAAGAAGGTGGCGATCATCGGCACCGGCGCCACCGGCCTTCAGGCGGTTCCGTTCCTCGGCCAGTACGCGAGGCACCTCTACGTCCTGCAGCGGACGCCTTCGGGCGTCGATGAGCGCGGCAACCGGCCGACGGATCCGGAATGGGCCAGGTCGCTGCAGCCGGGGTGGCAGCGAGAGCGCCAGGCCAACTTCAATGCCGTCTTGAATGAAGGTCTGCCCCCCGGCGTGGAGGACCAGGTCTGCGACGGGTTCACGGAGATAAACCGGGCGCTGAATGACAAGATCGCGGCCGCGGCGCGGGGCGAGATCTCGGCGGATGAACTCAACCGGCTACGGGAGATCGAGAACTTCCGTTACATGGAAAAGGTACGCCGGCGCGTTGACCGAATTGTCCAGGACAAAGAAACCGCCGAGAAGCTCAAGGCCTGGTACAAGTTCGGGTGCAAGCGGCCGACCTTTAACGACGATTACCTGCCGACTTTCAACCGCCCCAACGTCACGCTAATCGACGTCTCCGGCACGCAAGGGGTGGAGCGCATCACCGAGAGGGGCTTCGTCGCCGATGGTGTCGAATACGAGGTGGACTGCATCATCTTTGCGAGCGGCTTCGAAATCACCACCGAGATGAAACGCCGCCTCGGCATCGAGACGA
>Ga0126373_10003947_pt1 | contig 11234 bp, 11 predicted proteins | sample PanSoiMetPlot_11_FD_92545 | JGI IMG/M metagenome (GOLD analysis project Ga0126373, IMG submission 92545) | Tropical forest soil microbial communities from Panama - MetaG Plot_11 | ecosystem: Environmental > Terrestrial > Soil > Tropical forest > Bulk soil | place: Panama | collected 2016-02-17
CAGCACGCGCAGGCTGAAACGAACGTCGCGGACGTGCGTTTCCAGAAAATTTCCGGCCATCTGCTCGCGCGATTCCTCGGCAAATTTTTCGCGGCCGCCGAATTCGATGCGCGCGCGCCGCTCGGCTGTCTCGCGATCGAGACCCGCGCTTTCGAGATCGTCTGCACGAAGCGCGATGTGCGACCGAAGCTCCTCGTCAAGCTCGTTTTCGGCCCCGAACTTCGCAGCGAGTGATCGAAACCATGCTGTCAGTCTCATACTTCCTCCGGTTTGGCGGCGAGCGCCGAACCCATGGCCGCGGCCAGGCGATTCCAACCGTCCGTTTCCTCGCGGAGGCGCTTGCGGCCCCCCACGGTGAGCTTGTAATATTTCGCTCGGCGGTTGTTTTCCGAAGTTCCCCAACTCGCTTCGAGCAATCCCTGGCGCACCAGCCGGAACAAAGCCGGATACAGCGCGCCCTGTTCGATCAACAGCGCCTGCCCGGAGATCTGCCCGATGCGCAGCAGGATTCCATAGCCGTGCAGCGGCCCGAGCGAGACGGCTTTCAAGATCAGCAGGTCGAGCGTTCCTGGAAGAATCTGGGCGGGGGTGGACATTTGCATTCCTAAACTACTAAGGAGTGTATGCCAACTCTCCTAAGCTGTCAAGGGGAAACTGCGACGTTGAGTCCGGCGGCATGAGCAAAGTGATATTTATTTGTCCCCATGCCCGAGACTTATTCCCGCGAAATGCGTTACGAATTGGTCCTGTATGGCGGCGTATCGCCCGCCATTTACATCAATGGCGTGGTGAATGAATTCCTTTCCTGCGCATGATGCGCAGCGAGCGGTCTACCAGCTTCTTAAATGGATGACCGACACCGAGATGCTGGTGGACTGCCCAGCAATAACGATTAGCAGGTCACCAAGAGCAAAAGAGGCCCTGGGCACCAGGGTTCGCCGGGCATAACACGGGTGATATTGGAGGCTTGAGTGTTCGACTCGCTCCGCACCACCCGTCGTGCCGAATTAGGAGCGATAAACGCCCTTGTGGCCCGCAACGATCATCCCCGGACGGATCGTCGGCAATCCCGAAATTGCCCGCAAACGAGATAAAGCAACCTGTTAACAAGTATTTCATTATCGGACTCCATGTGCGCAACCTAGGTTGTGCTATGGCACGGGCAGCTATATTAAACATTTGGTAAGCTAGTCGACTCCTCGTTCTTAATCGCGTAGCATCTAATTCGGTAACATCTATGCTGCGACGACGCCGCCGAGGACCCTGCTCCCGCCCCGCGTTTTTAGCGTGTTGCTACGCCGGGGTTAAACACGTGTTGGCGTCGGGTCTGTTGCAGCTCGTGCAGCAGCCGCATAATGTTGTACGCGCTCAGCTCCACCAGGAGTCGCGTGATCTTGGCGTGCTGCTCATCGTTCAGCTCGCCTTCCACCTCCTTCATCGCGTCAATCACACTCGCTTGTTGTTTCTCCAACTCGCTATTGTCGATCACTCCATCCGCCATCGCATCTACGAACGCCGATAATTTTTGAACTTGGTCGTCAATGACCGGGACATGCGTTTTCTCGTCAAACCAATCCACTCTTTTCATAAAGACCCTTTCGTCCTAGCGCAAATGATTTCGCAATTCCAAGAAACGTTGTTGCAGCCGCTCGCGCCCGCCTTGCTCGAGCACGCGTTGCCGGTAGGTTTCCGGCAGAAACTCGGCGTCGGTGCACTCCAGCATGGCGGCGATCTCTTGCATCTCCTTCTCCAACCCGTCGAGAGACGGAAGGAAGTCCGCCAGTTCATGTTCGAGCGCGCCCTTGCCAATCCCGGATTCGCCGCGCAACCGGCTGCGGCGCGCGGCTCTGGTTACAATGCCTTCGATGTCGGCGCCCGAAAGCCTCCCGGTGCAGTTGACTTCAGGAATCTCTTCGGCACTCAACTGGACTCCGGCCTTTCGACCCATAGCTTGAAACATGGCCCGAATTTCCTCCGCCAGCGAAGGATAAAAAAGTGGGATGTGGACCTCGGCCCGCCCCTGCCGCTTCAAATCGATGGGGAGAAGATCGGGACGGCAGGTCAGCAGCATCCACAGAATTTTCCCACGGAAGCGTGTGTCTCCCATCTGCGCTGCGATCAGAGAAAAGACGCGGCTAGACGTGCCCGAATCGCCTTCCTGCTCGCGATTGCCCAAGGCGGCATCGGCTTCGTCGATGACGACAACCACGGGTCCCATGGCTCGCAATACGCCAAGCACGCGCTCCAAGTTCCCTTCCGTTTCGCCGACGTACTTAGAGCGGAAATTCTTCAGCATCACGCAGGGAGCGCCCATCTCCCCGGCCATACATTGCGCCAAAAACGTTTTGCCGGTTCCGACTGGACCGCAAACCAGGTAACCCATGGGCAAGGTTTGCGCATCTCCGCGCTGCAATAGTTGTGCGTCCTCGCGAAGGCGCTGCTTGACGGGCGTGTGCCCCACCAGCACGTCGGTGTTCCATTTCGGCTCCATGAACTCCAGGAGGCCGCGGCATTGACGCTCAATCAACTCCTTCTTCAACCCTCGCATGCACGCGGCATCCAGACGGTGCCCGGATTCAAAGGCGGACTGCACCAGAACGTTGATATCCACGCAAGAAATGCCGGCAGTCAGTCGCGCCAGTTCAGACTCCGAGTAGTCGGAAGCGAGCCGGATGTCGCGTCCTTCCAAAGCGAAGTACAAGAAACGCCCGCGCTCCGATTCATCGGGCATGGGGACTTCGATGTCGAAAACATACGGGTTGGAGGTGATGCGTTCGCTCAACGCTATGGCGCTCTCGTCCATCAGCACGATAGCCATGTTGAGCCGTTTCACGTGCGGGCTGGCGGCCCAATTGAGAAGCGTCACCACTTGTTGCGACGCTGCCGGACTCAATCGGCCGGGCTCGCCGCTGGGCAGCAAGAAAGACGCGTGGTCAATCAGAATCGCGGCACTCAGGCTGCCTTCGCCGGCCATGATGTTGTTCTGCACAAACCGATCGAGCAGAGCAAAAGCCGTGGAGGAGTCCCTCCGCGCCGATGCCAAATCACCCACCTTTTCGTTAGCGCGAACCACCATTTCCTTCAGGCGCGCTGCGTCTCGCCCTGCGAAAACACGCAGACCACGCGCCAAGTCGTAATACAGCACCAGGTCCCAGCGTCCGAAGACCTGTTCTGCCAAGAAATCCGCAAGCCCTCCGTAAGACGACGCGTCAGCGGAAAGCGGGATCAGATCGTGCACGTTGCCGTGCAGTGTAAAGAGCGAGGTCGACCCCGAGAAATAGCGTTCGGACAACTCGGCGGCCCACGCCGGGAACCAATTCGGGATGCTGTGCTCTTGCACGGGCTTCACTGTGCCACCTTTCGCCAATCGGCATCCAGAATCGCGGGAGGCTCTTGCATTTGATCCACGACGCCCGTTATTTGCTGGAGCTCCCGGATGGCGGCTTCAGTTGATTGCACACTTGCGGCGACTCCCTCAATTTGACTCGACAGTAAATTCGGATCCTGGCGGTTGACGCTCGACTCCACCAGCGCTTGAATCTTGGCTTCAATGCGATCTAATTCGACGCGCAGAAATTCGGCATTGTCGCCCGCCTTCTTGTAATTCTCGAGGCGCAACTCTTGCGCTGCGACGCTGTCCTCAAGCGAGTGTTTGAAGCGTTCCTCCTGAGCGGCGACGCTGTTTAACTTTGTTTTTGCTTCCTCAATGCGTGAGCGAATCTCGGCGGCGTTGGTGGAGCGGAGAAAACGGTCCAGCCCTTGTTGGGACACGAGCAGCCGCAGAAAAATCCACAGCAACCGGTCGAGCGCAGGCGTGCTCAAATTCTCCGAGGACGACTCTGATTGGCTTTCCACTCCGCGTGCGATGGACTTCATCTCCAGGCAACGCGCGCGTAGCACCTCGAACCGCTGGCGGGATTGCGGCGGGAGAGAATTCACGATCCCAATCAGGGATTCGTTGCCGGCCGCGCCGCTTTGGCGCGTGGTGGTCTGTGCCTCCTTGTGAACCTGTGCGTCAATCGCATCGCGGAACTTGGGCCGGGAGACAAGCGCGCCCAGGTAGGCAACCTCCGCAGCCAACAACATCGGCAGCAAGGCGTCGGGCCAGGGAGTGAGCGCGGCTGCTACGGCTCCTCCCAAGAAGAGCAGCAGATTCCAGCGGTAGAGGAACGCGCGTTTCAGGTACTCCACCATTCCGGCACCATGCGCCATCATGGCCGCGGCCCCCTTCACTGCCGAACCTCAGCGTTCTCCACGATGTCCCGGATGGCGAACACGGTTTGGTTGAAACCCGGCTCGCGCTGCATTTCGCGTGCGGGACGATCGGGGATCGGCAATTCCATTTCCTTGACGATCGTGCCCGGAGTACCAGTCAGAACGAAGATGCGATCGCCCAGGAACACGGCTTCCTCCACCGAGTGCGTTACGAAGAACACCGTGGCTTCCTGTTCTCTCCAAAGGCCGATCAGCAGATCCTGCATGTTGAGGCGAGTCACCGGATCTAAGGCGCCGAAAGGCTCGTCCATTAAAATGATGTGCGGAGACAAGATGAGCGTGCGTGCGATGGCGACGCGTTGGCGCATGCCTCCGGATAGCTGATGAGGGAACTTTTCCGCGTCCCGCTTCGGATCCAGCCCCACCTTCCCAATCCACACTCGCGCGCGATCTTGGCGTTCCTTGCGCGACATGCCAGCGCACTCGAGTCCGAATGCGATGTTGTCCAGCACAGTGCGATTGTCGAAGGAAGTATAGTCCTGAAAAACCATGCCGCGGTCCGGGCCCGGGCCTTCCACCGGTTTGTCCATTACCTTCACCGTACCGGTGGTCGGCGGAAACTGGGGTCGAAGGCCGGCGATCAATCGCAGAATAGTGGACTTGCCACACCCGGATGGGCCCAGAAGAGTCACGATTTCGCCGCGCCCCGGCTTGTTGACTACCTCGAAGGAAATGTCCCGAATCGCCGTGGTGGCGTCAGAGCCGTGCGCGTCGTAGGTTTTGCTGACGCCTTGAAATTCGACGATTAGCTCATCCGCCATGTCAATCCTCGTCGTCTCGGTACGGAAACAGACCGCGCTGCACCCAACCGAGAAAACGGTCGATTCCGAACGCGAGGCCGGCGATCACAATCAATATGAGGATAATATGTTCCGACAAGCCACGCCTCTGGCTGGTGGAAAGCAGATATCCCAGCCCGTGCTCCGCGTTGATCAATTCGGCCAACATGATGTAGCCAAAAGCCAAACCAAACAACGAGCGCAGGCTTTTGTAGATGTCCGGCAAGGCGAGCGGCACCAGGACCTTCCAAATCACCTGCCACCGCGAAGCACCCAACGTGGTGGCGGTCTCCACATAGCGGTCCGGAACCGAAGTAATTGCGTGAACCGAGTCGGAATACACGAAGGGCACGCAAGCGATAAAGATGAACATCACCTTCTGCGTCTCTTCAATTCCGAACCACAGAATAGTGAGCGGGATGAGAGCGGCAATCGGAATATTGCGCGCGAACAAAGCCACTGGCATCACCGCTGCTTCGAGTACACGCCACGAACCGGCCACAAACCCCAGCGGCACGCCCACGGCAATCGCCAATCCGAAACCTGCCAACACGCGGCGCAGGGTCGCAATGATGCTGTCCAGCAGATCTCGCTCCTTCCACAACGGGCCGAAGCTTCTTGCCACCTCGACAGGTGAAGGAAGAATCACCGGCGAGATCAAGCGGTGTTCAGGAGCGCCGCCAAAAGTAGCGAGAAACCAGAGCATGAAAACCAGCCCGACAGCGCAGATCCCCACCAGTAAGCGCGTACGCGGATCAGGCGCAACCCGGAGCTCAAGAAGCCCCGGGGCTTTCGCAGGTAGGTTCGCCATCTTATGCAGGAGTGTCGCCAATCTGGACGCCGCTCTACTTGGGGGCTTCCAGCGGATAGACCTTCACTTCCACACGGCGGTTCTTGGCTTGATTCATCGGGTCGGCAGGATCGGCGGCTCGAGCCCAGCCCACTCCCGACGCGGTGAACTGGTTCGGTTGGAGCGTGGGGAACTTCTTAAGGATGGCTTCCTTCACTGCGTTGGCGCGGTTCGCGGACAACTCCTCGACCGAAGACTCGGGAACCTGGCCTTGCATCGAGGAATCTGTGTGGCCTTCAATAACGATTCGAGCGGCGCCGAATTGCCCCGCCATCTTTCCGATCTCTTCCACCACGAATTGCGCGTTGGGGTCATAGAGCTTGTCGACGGACTTTCCGTCTACGGTTTCGGTGACTTGTTTGGAAAGGTCCCAGGAATTGGGAAAGAAGTGAATCACCACGGTCTTGGTGAGGATCTCGTTCGACTCTCCCTGAATGGCTGCCGCCGTGGTCGGCGCGAACTGCACATCGTATTCGTTCTTCTGGTTGGAGTACTTCGCTTCCTTGCCCAGCTTCTGCAGCACGGTGAAATCCATCACCTGATCGAACTCCGTCTTTTCTGAAACCGCTCCGATGCGCTTATACAAGTAGTACGCATTGTTCCAGGTGCGTTCAAAGTTGGTTGGGTTGTTCTGATTCAGAAAGAATTCCTGATTCTCGGCCCAATTGGTGGAATGCGCGTCGCCCTGCATGCTCAGAGCATCGGATTCGGGAATGGAATAACCGGTGGCCATCAGCTTAGCAGCGGCAGCTTTGTTTGCGTCGGCCTTTAGCGCTTCCATGCTGTCGAAGATGCCGCGTACCAAGCCTTCGATGATGTCGGGGTGGTCTTTAGCAAAATCGGCACGCGCGAACCAAACGTCGGCGATCAGCTTGTTTGCAGTGGTGGTGTTCACCAGCATGCGGTTGCCTCGCACCTTGGCCAGGTTGTAAATATCGGGCGACCAACTCACCGCGCCAGCGATCTTTTTATCTGCGTTGAACGCCGCCGCTGCCTGGAATGCATCCTGTGTGAACTTGAAGTTCACCTCCGAAGGCTGCACTCCGCCATTAATCAGCGCGTTCAGTGCGAAGTAATGCGAAGGCGAGTTCTGCGCCAACACAATCGTTTTGCCTCGCAGATCAGCGATGGTCTTGATGCTATCCCGCACGACGATTCCGTCGCCGCCGTTCGACCAATCCACTTGTTGATAGACGCGCGGCATCACCCGCGAGTCCTTGCGCAGCGCGTCCATGAAGAGAGGAACCATGTCCAGCGTTCCCCACCCGATATGAACGTTGCCGGCCGCGTACGCATCCCGCATCGCCACGGGATCGTCAATCAAAATCAGCTCGACTTTGAAGTCCTGCCCGCCGGGAGTTCTCCAAATCTTGCCGGCCTTGAATCCGTTGTTGGCTAGAATGATGGGCGCCCAGCCAGCCCACACGTTGATGGCGAAGCGAACGGTGCGGTCGGTGAGCGGCTTGTAGCTCGAAATACCCTGGACCGGGGGAAGCTTCGCTGCGGGGACGTACTTGTACTCCTTGGCGGTGGTGATACTGCTGGTGTCGGGCGCCTCGGTGACGCTGGTCATTTCAGCGCCACCTTTGCCCGAGCTCGCGCGTTTTGGTCCGTGGAGAGCTCCAAAACGCCACAAGCCGAGTCCCACCAAACCAACCACTACGACGAACACCGCCAAATAAAAAGCCGGCTTGGGATTTCCGCTTGCCATATCAATACCCTCCTTGATTGTGCTTACGCCGGATGTTCGAGCCGCGTTTAATTGTGGGTTGTTTGCGTAGTTTTGTCATCCAGGGCGGGTCCCAGATCCTTCGCGGCCTCGGCAAGCTTCGTCGTTTCCGGCGAACGCAATCCTAACTCAGCCTCAAACTGCGACAGCGCATCTTCGGCCATCGCCTTCTCCATCTTTTCCTCGGCTTGAATGGACTCGATCCCTTCCTGCGACAGATCGGCTGCCACGCGGGTCTTCGCGCGGTTCTTATCGATCTTGCCCTGGATCACCTGCTCGATCTGACCGAAGTCCGTGGTCACATCCAAGTTGAAGGACTGAGCCAAGGCAGCCACTTCGGCTTCTGCAGCGCTCATCTTCAGCTCAGCGTCGTATTTCTGAATTTTGTCGCGGACCTCGCCCAGCTTCTTGGTGGCATGCTGGATCTTCTTCAGGTTGTTGCCATAGGCTTCTTCATGCATCGCCAGTTGCTGCTCGTTGGCGGCCAGATCCTTCTTGGCCTTCTGCAACTCAAGCGCAAACTTTGCAGCCGCATCGCGCTGCCCGGCCTTCAAGTAAGCTTTGGTCTCCGCTTCGAGCTTCTGCACGTGATCCCGGCCGCCTGCCACCTGCCGGTTAACGCGCTCAACCAGTGCACGATAGGTTTCCAATCCCTGCCGTCCATCCTTCAACTGTTCGACGGAGGAGTCATATTCGTACTGCATTTGCGCGATCGGATCGGCTTCCCAAAAGACGTTGGCGATCTTGTTGATTTGCGCACGAAATGCGCTCCAGAACTTTCCCAGAATCAAGGCGTACCTTCTTTCTGATCCCTCATTCTACTACTACGACGCGCTCCGGAACGCTGTTCCAATTACACAACTCGTTATAATAGAGGTACTTAGAAGCACCATGATTCCCTTCGCGGATCACTGCGCAAAAGTCCAACGGCACATCGAGAGCGCTTACCGTGTCCGCGTCATCACACGCGATGTACCGGACCCGTTAACCGGCGATTTGAACGGCGCGGAAATTCATATCGACCATGCCATGACGCCCGAACAGCGGCTCTTCTTATTGGCACACCTGTTTGGCCATACAGTGCAATGGAACGTCAACGCTGGAGCTTTCGAACTCGGTAGACCCCAATCCCCTCCGGTGAGCGAAGATTGCTTACCAGCTCTCATGGAGTACGAGCGCGAAGCCGCCCGTTATGCATTGGGGCTCTTGCATGAAATTGGGCTAACGGACGTAGATCAATGGTTCGCAGATTATGCTGCCTGTGATGCGGCCTACCTTCGCCACTACTACGTCACCGCGGAGAAGCGAGGATTTCTCAGCTTCTGGCAGGAAGGGACTTCGCGACTTCAGCCACAGCCAGTACCGCAGTTCACACCCACGAGTCGATTGTTCCGCAGCGATGGCGTAGTGATCTAGTCTTGGGGACACGCGCCGAGCGCGACCGCCATGCCAATCAGCCAAATAACGATGCGAGTTCGCATGGGGTCCTCCGGCTCGCGATTATACATCGTCGACGTTGGCTCTGGATTACGTCCACCGGGACGTGTAACCACAAACTGGTAGGCTGATTCGCTTTGCGTCAATACCCGAACAATAGTAAGCCTTAGGCGAGGTTCAAGCGCATTAGGCCGACTGGTATTGCGGCCTTCCGTATTGCTGCGCCAGAAGCGCGAATTCAGGTGTGAACACCCGGTTCGCCATTACCTGGCAACGCTTGATCAGACGGGGTTCATCGGCGCGATAATCCGCTTCGGCATTGTGCAGCGTGCGCAGATTGTCCCACACCAGTACGTCGCCCTCGTTCCAGCGATGCGCATACTGGAATTCCGACCGCAACTGATGCCGGAACAGGAAATCCAGCAGTTCATCACTTTCCTGCTTCTCCATGCCATCAATGCTGACCGTGTAACCAGGGTTGGCATACAAGCTCTTTAGGCCGGAAATCGGATGCTTTAGCACCATCGGTTGCGAGACCGGTGGTTTCGTCCGCTTTTGTTCTTCCGTCATCGGCGCGCGGGAAGTCTTGGCACCGGCACGCTGCCGCATCATTTCCCAGAACTTTTCGAAATTATGAGTGGCGCTGGCCTTCGATTTTCGTCTTTACATTGTCCGGCAGCGTCTCGTACGCGGCCGCCATATTGGCGAACAGTGTGGCACCCAGCGGCCGGCCATCGCGGCGGGGCACCTTCAACGCGTACAACACGTTGATGAAGGCGATGGTTTTGCTAAACGACATATCCGTGTGCCAATCCTGCCCGGCATCGGCCAGGCCAACCGGTTTGCCGTTATCGACGATGTTGGAAAGGATCATCAGCTCCGGATGTCCTGGTTCCTGGAACGCACCGGAGACATGCACCTCTAGCTCACCGAATTGGCGGCTAAATGCCACTTGTGCCGCCGGATCGAGCGACTGCTTCGGGAAGCAGACCACTCCGTAATCGGCCAAGGCCCGCAACACGAAACCCACCTCTGGCTGGCCAAACGGCTGCGAGAGTTCCATGCCGTGAATGCAGCAGCCGAGTGTCTCACCGGATGGTTCTACCTTGTACATCCTCCCCTATTATCCTTCCAGCGATACGCGCCGCAGCGTGTCCATACTGGTTGTGAAAACTGGCGGTGCGATATGCTTGCCGCGAGACAGCTCCGATTCACTCACTGAGCGCTTGGATGAGCCGATCAAAGGGATTCCCCGGATTAAACGCGTGGTTCGAGGAACTAGTTCGTTAAGTGGAATTACCGGAAGCTACTCAGGTTGACTTGCCCTGTCGAGTTGCTGGAGCTGACTAGCTCATACGTTCTTGCGAAGCTGTTTCAAAACTGTTCACAGCCCGATGCTGATTCCGCGTTGACGAGAACGGAAAAACCATCACAATTTGAACGCGTCAAAAACAGATGTTTTCGGCACATGCGAGCATTGGCTCTTGCATCACATTGGATACGTAAGCGCGTTTTCTTGGGAGCAATCTGCCTTGACCGAACTTGGGGAGCGCGCTGGTTTTCGGTCGCCTCTGTCCGAGTTATCTAAGAGCCTAGTTATTGAGGTAAAAGAGCGTAAGTCCATTTTTTGCGTTTCAGCGACGGTGGCCTATATTGGGCATTCAGTAATTTAGCGGTTTGGAAGCTACCTTGCGTAGGCCGCCGCTGGCCGGGCATTTGCTTCGGATTTGCTTCGTGTGATCGAGCGATGTGTTTGCAGCTCAGATCACCTCACAATCGCCACAACACCGGGGAAATGTCGGTTTCTTGAAATTTGAATCGAGAGCGGGACCGAGGATTTGAACCTCGATTTTCCGCGCCTCGCGCGGAGGTACATAATAGGTGGGCGCGGTGCGTCAAGGGCAGGTGACGGCGGTGGGCTTCCAGTTTTACTGATGGAATCTAGTTGGATCTCTACCACAAGGGTGCCATCTTGAGGGCGAGGACCTCGTACTGGAGTTTCGGCTAGCAAAACTATAGCCGTGTATCTACAACGTGCGCACATAGTGGTATAGTAGTTGTATACACAAGAGAGCACGAATGGCTACAACAAGGACCGCGACAAAAAACGAGCGAGGAGAGACCATCAATCTTCGGGCGAGCCGACGGCAGAAAGTTCTCATCG
>Ga0126373_10003948_pt1 | contig 11233 bp, 5 predicted proteins | sample PanSoiMetPlot_11_FD_92545 | JGI IMG/M metagenome (GOLD analysis project Ga0126373, IMG submission 92545) | Tropical forest soil microbial communities from Panama - MetaG Plot_11 | ecosystem: Environmental > Terrestrial > Soil > Tropical forest > Bulk soil | place: Panama | collected 2016-02-17
ACTAACGCCGTCAGCAGGCAAACAAGCTTGAGCCCAAACCCCATGCCACGCATCATAGGATGAGCCTTACCCACTCTCGTAGCAACCAGTCATCGCTCCGAAAAAATTATTAGCTGCGCTTGGCCAACCCTCGACGTGATGTTAGAGGTCTGTTGGGATGAAGCCGGCACACCGAAGTGTTCCGGTACTGCAAGAAGTTCGTCGTGATGGTGTACCGACCCTTCGAAATCAACAACTGTCATTTCTGACAGGCTATTCGCTCCACCGGCCCGATCTTGCGTCCAGCGCCGCGCCGCAGTGACGCCATTCAAGCTACGTATTGTTCGCCGGACACAAGATAGCGATCCCGCGTCAGCGAGTGCGCACGCGAGAGGGCGAACTAACGCTAACGACGTTGAAGAGCTCCGAGCCGGTCGCGAGCTCCCTCGTGGGAAACAATTTTCCTGTCCTCTGTGCAGCGCCCACCAGATGCGGAAGAACGGAACCTGTCAAAAGTAACAGTTCCGGTTGTGAGTCTTTCTTCCTAGCATCGCCTAGACCGAGTCGTTCCTGCTCGTAAGATGAAGATGCCCATGGAGATACCTCCCGAGGAGAGGAATGAAAATATGCCGCCTAGCCAATCGGATAGCAGGCTAAGTGCAGACAGTCTGAAACCTGTAAGCCGCAGAGACTGGATGAAAGCGAGCGTCGGCGGCGCGATAGGTCTCGCGGTCGACGGGCTTATTGACGTCACAGCGGTAAGAGCGTCAACAGAAGAGTTAAAGCTCTCCAAAGTGAGTGAGTTTACGACTTCTTGCAATTTCTGTTCATGCGGATGCGGGATGATCGCCGCCGTACGCGAAGGCAAACTGATAGCCATGGAAGGCGATTACGATCACATCGTCAATCGCGGATCCTTGTGCGTAAAAGGCATCTCGATGTTTGCGACGCACACTTCGCCGCAGAGGCTCACGGCCCCCCGCTACCGCGCGCCGGGCAGCGACCATTGGGAAGAGATTAGGTGGCAGGATGCTGCGGAACGCGTGGCGCGGAAGATCAAGAAAGTTCGCGACGAAACCTGGGTGGCAACCGAGAAGTTGGGTGATCGAGAGGTTCCAGTCAACCGGACAGACGCCATTGCCTTCCTCGGCGGCGCACAGAACACCAACGAAGAGTGCTACCTCTTTCAAAAGGCTGCGCGGCTTCTAGGAATGCCTTTCGTCGAGCACCAGGCGCGCCTTTGACACAGCCCAACGGTCCCCGGTCTGGGGGCCAGCTTCGGGCGCGGAGCGATGACCAATCATTGGATCGATATGCAGCATGCCAAGATGGTGCTGGTGGAAGGCAGCAACGTGGCCGAAAACCATCCCATGGCGTTTAAGTGGATCCGGAAAGCGCAAGAGAATGGCGCAAAAATCATCCACGTCGATCCCCGCTTCACCCGGACGTCAGCAACCGCGGACATGTACGCTCGAATTCGGCCCGGTACTGATGCCGCCTTCCTGAACACAATGATCAACCACATCCTCGCAAACAAGCTGTACGACGAAGACTTCGTAAAGATTCACACGAACGCACTGTTTCTGGGCGCCGCGGACTTCGATTTCAAGGATGGACTCTTCTCCGGTTTCGACGAGCAAAAACACTCCTATGACACCAAGACCTGGGGCTACCAGCTGGGTCCGAACGGCAAGCCGCGCATCGCCACGAGCCTAGATGATCCCCACTGCGTCTTTACACGCCTGAAAACTTTCGTCTCCCGATACACGCTCGAGATGGGTGAACGCATTACGGGAATCCCCGCAACGCAAATCCGGGAAATTGCAGAAACGATGGCCAAGAACCGGCCTGGGACCATCCTGTACGCTCTTGGAATGACTCAACATACGACCGGTGTGCAGGGCATCCGCGCGTTCACCATTTTGCAACTCCTCCTTGGCAACATGGGCAAGCCGGGGAGCGGCGTCAACGCGCTGCGCGGTGAGCCAAACGTTCAAGGGGCTTGCGACATGGGGGTGCTCAACAACTATTTGCCAGGCTACCTGGATTACCCAGCGCACACGGAACCCACCCTCGAGGCCTATACACAAAAGAACGGGACCGGCGACCGCCGATTCTTGATTAACATGCTCAAAGCATTTTTCGGGGATGCGGCGACACCACAGAACGACTTCGCCTACGCCTGGCTGCCGAAGAGAAGCGCTTCGAGGAGCTACAACACGCTCGACATCTTCGAGAGCGCTCTGGCAGGAACCCTGAAGATGTTGTGGATTGTCGGCCAGAACCCCGCCGTCACAACGCCGAATCTGAACTTGACCTTCGAAGGGATGGGAAAACTCGAGACGCTCGTAGTTCAAGAGATTTGGGAGACGGAGACAGCAGCGTTCTGGAAGCGGCCTGGTGTCGATCCAAAATCGATCTCGACCGAAGTCTTCTTGCTGCCCGCCGCCTTTTTCATGGAGAAGAATGGCACGATCACAAACTCGGGCGGTCTCGTGCAATGGCGAAATGCTGCCGTAAAACCACCGGGACAGGCCAAACCCGACGGCGAAATCGTTGACTACATTTTCCGACGCGTGCGCGACTTGGTGCACGACACGAAGGATCCGAAGGACGAGATCGTGAGAAAGGCCTTCTGGACCTATCTTTCCGCCGAAGACGTGCTGCGCGAGATGAACGGTTATGCGCTGCGTGACAATTCGGCTTCCGGCCTGAAGGCTGGTGACCTCGTCACGAAGGTGGCGGACTTACAAGCTGACGGTTCGACGTCTTCCGGAGCCTGGATCTTAGCGGGGATCTTTGCGGGCGGAACCAACTTTTCCAAGCGGCGCGACTCGCAAACCGATCCAGGTGGACTTGGTCTCTATCCCAATTTTGCTTGGACTTGGCCGAATAATATGCGCGTCCTCTATAACCGCGCTTCCTGCGACCGTAACGGAAAACCCTATCCTGGATCGAAGCCGATCATCTGGTGGGACGAGAAGGCCGGACGGTGGACGGGATATGACGTGCCCGACGTCCCGAATCGAACCCAGGGGCCAAGTACTCCCAACGGTCAGCGAGCCTTCCACATGAATCCGGAAGGTGTCGGCCGCTTGTTTGCGGCGGTTTACAAGGATCCGGACCCCTCGGCCGACACGGATACGAAGGACCGAGATAGCCCAGTTCCTCGCGACGTGGGCTACGTGCCCAAGGACGGTCCACTGCCGGAAATGTACGAGCCGGTCGAGAGCCCCGTCGACAACGTCCTGCACCCCAGGGTAAAGCACAACCCAGCGCTCAAATATCCGCGGGTGAAGAGTCACCAACCGATCGGCACGGTCGAAGAATTTCCGTACGTCCTTATGACTTCGACAGTCGCCGAGCACTGGTGTGGGGGCTCCTCAACGCGAAATATCCCATGGCTGAACGAACTTGTTCCGGAGGCGGTGCTTGAAATGCCGGAAAGTCTCGCGCAAAAGCTACGAGTGCAAACGGGCAACTGGGTGAAAGTGTCTTCGGCGCGCGGTGAGCTCAAGGTGAAGGCCGTAGTCACAGCCAGGATGAAAGCCCTGCAGGTGGACGGACGCGAAATCACGGTCGTGTGGATGCCCTATAACTGGGGCTTCAGAGGCCTATCTACGGGGCCCAGCGTAAACCACCTGACGATTGATGCAGTCGATCCTGGGGCCGGTACGCAGGAAACCAAGGCTTGCTTAGTGAATGTTGTGAAGTTAACTGAATCCCCTGATGGAGCGTCAGCAGCGCGAGCAGGCCGAGCATGAGCCATCCTGCAAGCTCCTCCTACACCAAAGCAACCCTCATCGATATCACAAAGTGCATCGGCTGCCGTGCATGCCAAGTAGCCTGTAAGCAATGGAACGATCGTGAAGGCGAACATACGGTTTTGCAGGATCAATTGGGATTTCAGAACCCCGCAACCCTCAGCGCGAGAACCTATACTCTGATCACCTTTCACGAGCTGCCCAACGACAACGCTCCAGGCGGACTGAATTACGTCTTCACGATGCGTCGTTGTTTACATTGCTTAGAGCCCGCGTGCGCTTCTGCCTGTCCCACAACTGCATTGACACGGCAGCCCGACGGCCCGGTTACGTACGATGCGGACAAGTGCATTGGCTGCCGGTATTGCGAATGGGCGTGCCCCTGGGGCGTTCCGACGGCTGAATGGAATTCTCTTGCGCCGAAAATACAGAAGTGTACCCACTGCGCAGACCGCTCCGACCAGCCCCTCCCATTGGCACGCAATGGGCAACCACTCAGCCTGGAGGAAAAAAACCGGTATAAGGAAAACATCGTTGTGCCCGCTTGTGTGAAAGCCTGCCCGGCCGATTGCCTTCGGTTCGGCGATCGCGAGGAGATGCTTCAAGAGGCACGCCAGCGGATTTCGAGCCAGCCTGAAAAATACGTGGACCGTATCTATGGTGAGAAGGAGGCTGGAGGTACAAGCGTGCTGTATCTATCGGCTGTACCCTTCGAAAAACTCGGATTTCCTGACGTGGGCGACAAGGCCTACCCGGCACCATCCAAGTTTGCACTGGGTGCAGTGCCGCCGGCGGTATTGATGCTGGGCGCTTTGCTGGGAGGCGTTTACTCGTTCTTAAAGCGAAGAGCTGTCGCGATTGCACAACCTCACCTGGAGACTCCTTCCACCGCCGGACATCATCTGGAATTCGCCCCAATTCATGCCAAGCTTCTGACGTCGTTCAATTGGGTTCTATTAGCGTTGATAGGCTTTGGCGGTATTTCACTCGTGGCGCGATTCGCTCTGGGTTTAGGCGGCAGTACACACTTGTCGGACACGTACGCTTGGGGACTGTGGATCGTCTTTGACCTAGTGTGGATCGCTGTCGCTGCAGGGGCATTCGCTACCGCGGGCTTGATTTATGTATTCCAACGCAAGGACCTCTACTCGATGGGCCGTTCCGCCGTGCTAATGGGGCTGCTGAGCTACTCATTTGTTATGGTCACACTCGTCGCCGACCTTGGCTTACCGTGGCATTTCTATCAGTTAGGCATCCAAGCGCCTGAGCATTCGGCGATGTTCGAAGTTTCCTGGTGCGTAGGCTTGTACGTCACGGTTCTCCTTATCGAATTTCTTCCCGTCCCATTTGAACGGTGGGGGCTCAAACAAGCCATGGAAGTTTGGGAGCGTTGGTCTGGAGTGTATGTGGCGTTTGCCATAACGCTCTTTGTTTATCTACTTTCCCGCAATTTGATTTATGCAGCTTTGGCTGCCGTGCTTTTCTCCTTAATGGCATTTGCATTCCGAGCGAAAGGGAAAAAGGCCGAGCCAATCATGCTAGCCATCGCCGCCGTAACGCTCTCCACCATGCATCAGAGTTCACTCGGGTCACTCTTTTTGCTCATGCCGGATAAGCTCGCGCCCCAGTGGTGGTCACCGGCCATGCCCATTTCCTTTTTCTTGTCGTCGATTGCGGCGGGAACTGGACTCATTATTCTAGTCGAGATGTGGATCGCGAAAGGGTGGAGGCGGGACCTCCGGATTCAGCAACTTGCCGCTATGGGCCAAATCACTTTCTGGTCGCTTTTAGTCTATCTGGTGTTTCGCTTGGGTGATATGGCAGTTCGCGGCCAGTTTGGCGGTGCTTTTTCCGGAAAACTCGGCGGGCTCTTCGCCATCGAGATTCTTCTGGGCGGAGTCGTGCCTTTAGCATTACTTTCTCGAGCCTCACTGCGGTCTCGGCCCGACGTGCTTTTTTTCGGAGCACTTCTAACAACGCTAGGTGTCGTATTCAATCGCGTCAATGTTGTGATTCTGGCCATGAACTTGAAGGGGCCGATGCCTCCAATTGCGCCGGCGACCTATTCCCCTACGATTTTCGAGTGGGGTGTCTCGATCGGTCTCATTGCAGCAACTATTTTCCTCTTCGGCCTTGGTGCACGACTAGTTCCAGTGCTCCCCAAGGAAGAATCTTGACCGGAAGTTTAAATCTATGACTCGGGATAGTTGGCTAGCGACCCATCCTTACCTGCGGTCTGTTGGGGATTTTCAAGCGCGTTTCGAAGATGTCGCAGCAAGTATCCCCGTCCCCGCCATTAAGCTACCCAGTTGGGATGACTACTCAGAAGAGTTCGATGCTGGAGTGCCGCTGCTTCATAGCACGAACTATGCGCTCGACCTGGAGCCTGCTGGAAGAATCGTTTTATCACTAACTATGAAATTGGCGTGTCTTCCCCTGCCCGATAAATTGGCGGTCGAAATTCGAGAGTTGGCTGCCGAGCTGGGTCAAGGGTCGGACGGCGTAAAACGAGCGGTTTCGTGGTTGCTCGATAACGAAGCGTTCGATGTTCCTCGCTTCGGCCTACGGCGTTACCTTGGCTGGGCCGCAATGAGACGATACGTCCGTCCGCTGGTGGAAGCCTTCGGTAAATGGCGTCAAGAGGAGCGCTGGCTTCGCAGCTATTGCCCTACTTGCGGATCGCATCCTGCGATGGCGCAACTCATAGGGGTAGAACTCGGGAGATTGCGGTTTCTCTTCTGCGGCTGCTGCGAGACACGTTGGCGGTTCCGGAGAACGGGTTGCCCATTCTGTGAAATCGAAGATGACCACCGGCTCACCTCGGTGACATTTGAAGGAGAGGGAGGACTCCGGATTGATTATTGTGCGTCATGCAGGAGTTACCTAAAAACCTACAACGGTACTGGAAACGAATCGGTTTTGCTGGCTGACTGGACATCTCTTCACCTCGATGTTTTGGCTCGTGATCGCGGATGGGTGCGCTCAGCAGAATCTCTGTACGAGATCTAGCTACTGTTTCCCTCCAGTATCACCGAAAGCTTCCAACTTAGGATGCGCGTTATTGCAAGGCTCGTTTAAAATCGATAATGACAAGAGTTTGATCATCTTGCCGTCCGCCCGATTGCCCGGTCCAGCTCGTGAGATCGAGGAGTAGCGCATCGGCGAACTCGTTGGCAGTCAAATCGCGGTTGATCTCAAGGAAGCACCCAAACCGTTTGTCTCCATACATTTCTTTGGCCGGATTGGTGGCCTCGAGCAGGCCGTCTGTATACAGAACGTGACGGTCTCCCGACTCAAGAGGTAGTTCTAGCGCTTCATATGTCGAATCGTCGAACACCCCGAGCACTATCCCGTTCTCCAAAAGCTCGCTTGCTTGGCGGTTTTTCTCGCGGAGTTGCACTAGAGGTGGGTGTCCTGCGCCAGCGTAGCGCATCAGACTTTTTTCCAGGTCCAGGTAAACATACGCAGCAGTAACGAAGTTTTCCGAGAACTTACCGCTGACGGCCTCATTCAAACCTGTCAACACCTTCGCCGGCTGCGAAGCGTGCGCGACCTGTGCTGTGAGGGCCACTTGCAACATGGACGCAATGAGAGCAGAAGAAAGCCCATGTCCTGAAACATCTGCGATCAAAATACCGAGGTGCTTGTCGTCAATTCTTATGAAATCGTAAAAATCGCCGCCTACAGACGCCATGGGAAGAAAACGCGCGGCGATATCAAGGTCCTTAAGCTTTGGTAATTCTCGCGGAAGAATCGATAGCTGTATTCGATGCGCCATTTCGAGTTCGTTGTTGAGAATATCGAGTTGCTTGGCAAGTTCAGCGCGAGCTTCACGCAGCTGGATGTGATTCTGAATGCGAGCCTTAACGATTGCGGAAGAAAAAGGTTTATGAATGTAGTCAACTGCCCCTACGTTGAAGCCCCGCGTCTCCTCCTCCTCACTCGTTTGACCGGTCAGAAAAATCACCGGAATGTCACGGGTAGTTGGATCGGCTTTTAGCCGTTGGCAAACTTCGTAGCCATCCATTTCCGGCATTAGCACGTCAAGGAGAATGAGGTCGGGCTTATCTTCGGCGGAGGCGAGACTGAGGGCCTTTTGTCCATTGGTAGCGACCTTCGTTTTGTAGGTATCTGTCAGTGCGGCGGAGATGGCTGCAATGTTTGTGGGTGTGTCGTCCACAATGAGTATAAGCTTGCGCGTTGTAGGGACTGGCTGAGGCATAGAAGACACGGTTTCACTCCAATTCCAAAGATAGTCGCGCCGCAATGCTTGAAACTGTCTGCAACGCGTCGGCGTAAGCGAAATTCCCCACCTCGTTCTCGAGCGCATGAACTTCCGCGCTGGTCAACACCTTCGACAAATCGGAGCGAGCGCTGAGGATGAAATCAGAGGCACTTCCATCGTCGGCCTCAAGAAGTTTCTTCAGCTGTCCTAGAGGTTTGATTACAATAGTCGGATCGGCTGTTGCTGATGGGAAAGGAGCTGGCGCGATCACTGGAAGGGCCGCTCGAATCGCATTGATCGTGCGGCCAAGACAGCAAGACAGCTCCTCTAGGACGGCCGTCACCGATTGCTTCGAGTCGATGGCAGCTTGGACCCGACCTGCAACTTCGGAGAGTGACATGGCTCCCAAATTGGCGGCAGCGCCTTTCAATGAATGTGCAATCCGCTCGGCCGTTGGGGAATCATGGGCTGCAAGGGCGGCTTGGATATCGTTGACCACTCCGGCTTGAGAATCAGCGAAGCGCGAAAGCAGCGACTCATATCGCACGCGATTACCCCCTGTCCGCTTCAGTGCCGTCAGAGTATCGATGCCTTGAATCTCTAGCGAATCGGGAACTGACTGAGACGGGGATCTTACAGGGGAGGTTTCAGCGGCAAACGCGCGCGGAGGAACCCAGCGCAACAACGCCGCAAAAAGTTTCTCCGGGTCGATCGGCTTATCGAGGTGGTCATTCATTCCTGCGGCAAGGCAGGCATCACGGTCTCTATCCATGGCGTTTGCAGTTAGGGCGATGATGGGCAGAGATTTGAAACGTGGATTTGAGCGAATAGATTTGGTTGCCGTGACGCCGTCCATTATCGGCATCTGCATGTCCATGAAAACCAAGTCGTATTCTTTGTTGTTAATCATCTGTACGGCCTGCGCGCCGTTCTCAGCCTGGTCAATCGTGAGTTGAGCGTCTTCGAGAAGGCCGATGGCCACGTCGCGGTTCAACTCGTTGTCCTCGACGAGCAAGACGTGTGCGCCACGAATCGGTGTTAGATCGACTTTCCCTGAGGCCTTGGGCCGAACTTCCGCTTTCTTGGCTTGGTCCATGCTCAGCACCTGCATCGCCGAATCGAACAGCATCGAGGGAGTAACGGGCTTGATCAGCACATTCTCGAAGGAATTCTGCTCTGCTTGGCGGAGGACTTCTTCTCGCCCGTAAGCAGTGACCATTACGAGGTGAGGATGACTCTCCGGATGCGGCAGAGCACGGATACGCTTGCCGGTTTCGATTCCATCAAGCCCCGGCATTTGCCAATCGATGAAGGCGATATCATATGGTTCTTTTCGTTGAATTGCCTGGCGAACCAGGTCCACTCCTTCCAGGCCGGACGGAGCCTCGTGCACGACAAACGTCAAGCCTAACAGCATGCTGGAAAGAACTTCCCGGGCCTGGGCATTATCATCAATTATGAGAACTCGCCGCCCTCGAAGCTCAGGATGTGTAAGGCACCTTGCGGAGCCGTCGCCTTTCCCGAGGTACGCCGTAAACCAAAACGTGCTACCCTTGCCAAATTCGCTTGTAACTCCTACATCTCCACCCATTAGCTGCGCGAGCTTCTTCGAAATAACCAGCCCAAGGCCGGTTCCTCCGTGCTGGCGAGTAGTAGAAGCGTCTGCCTGCTCGAAAGCCTGAAACAAGCGTCCGATTTGTTCTTCGGTAAGTCCAATCCCGGTATCGGAAACCGAAAAACAAACAAGTTGACCTTGATCGTCTTCATCTTGCACTCGGGCCTTCACTATAATTTCGCCACGGTCGGTAAATTTCACGGCGTTGTTGCAAAAATTGATCAAAATCTGGCCTAGGCGAAGCGGATCACCGATCGGATGCGCAGTGACCGCGGGATCGATATCGAAGATAAGCTCCAGTCCTTTATTCGTCGCTTTCTCTGAGATAAGCGTGCTGACGTTTTCAAGTACTTTCTCCAGATCAAAGTCAATTTTCTCGATTGTGAGTTTCCCGGCTTCCACTTTCGAAAAGTCGAGAATGTCGTTGATGACGCCGAGCAAGTGTTCGCCCGACTGTTGAATTCTGCGAACGTAGCCTTTCTGGCGTGCATCGAGGTTGGTTTTGAGCGCAAGATGAGACATCCCAATGATGGCGTTCATCGGCGTACGAATCTCGTGGCTCATGTTTGCGAGGAACTCAGACTTCACCTTCGTGGCCGCTTCTGCCGCTTCCTTGGCATGCCGTAATTCTACTTCCGAAGCTTCGAGCGCGCGGTTGCTGACCTCCAGCTCTTCTTTGCGTGCGAGGATCACGCGCTCCGAGGCAGCTAGCGATTCTGCCTGGGCGCGTGTTTGTTTTAGTAGCCGCTGGGTTTCGAGGTTGCGGGAAAGGAGCTGCGCATTTATCGCTGCCGACGGGATGAGTGCCTCGAGGAGCGCCTGCTGGCGTTCGTTGAGAGGAAAAACTGTGGCGAGCTCAACGACACCAAGCAAAATATCGTTATTCATAATCGGAATGTAAAGAAGCTTGCCAGGTATAACAGTGCCCATGCCCGTTGTAACGCGAAGTGCCTCGCCTTTATTGGCAGAAATGTCCAGGATGCGGCGTTCCTGCGCCGCCTGCCCGACCAAACCTTCGCCCAACGCGTATGATGCGGATTCGGCGGGACCCTCCAGTGCAAACGTACCAACGCGTGAGAGCAAGGAATGGGTATCGTCGGCGAGGTAAAATGCACCATAGAGAAGTGGAATACATTCGGAGAATCGCGATAAGAAGGCGGAAGAGAAAGCCCGGAAATCTTCGGCTTCCTGCAGCCGCCCGACCGTTGCTGCGACTTCAGCCTTAACCCACGCCTGGTCCTCGCGTTCTCTGGCGACGCCCTGAAGGGTACCGAGGGACCGGCTGATCTCGCCGATTTCGTTTGGTTGGTCGAGGTAGGGTATTGATCGCTCAAGGTCCCCCGCAGCAATCGCTTGAATGTTATCGCGCACACTCAACAGTTCTCGGACGAGGCCGACTTGGAGCTGGTAGATCGCCATGGCAAAGGTGACGAGGATGCCGAGGCCGATGATCAACCACGTAATATAGATCGCGCGGTGAGTTTTCTGCGTGAGGATTTCCGAGCGTTGTTCTGTCGCTTTTTGCATTTCGTCAGAAATCTCGATGGCCTTGATTCGCGCTTCTTCTAGTTCAGTCTCAATGCCTGATCGCATCAGCTGAGCTGCTCTTTGATTCTCGTAGCGAGTGCGGCCTCGCGCAGCGGGAGGGAA
>Ga0126373_10003950_pt1 | contig 11231 bp, 10 predicted proteins | sample PanSoiMetPlot_11_FD_92545 | JGI IMG/M metagenome (GOLD analysis project Ga0126373, IMG submission 92545) | Tropical forest soil microbial communities from Panama - MetaG Plot_11 | ecosystem: Environmental > Terrestrial > Soil > Tropical forest > Bulk soil | place: Panama | collected 2016-02-17
CTCGCGGGCTTCTGCGTGGGGGTCGTGGAGAAGGACGCGATCATTGATGGCAGCAAGGTGGGCGCCGGCGATACCGTGATCGGGCTCGCCTCCTCCGGGCCGCACTCGAATGGCTATTCGCTCATTCGCAAGCTCGTCGCAATGAGCGGTGCGGGCGGCGACACCCCGCTTGACGGCAAGCCGCTCCTCGACCGGCTGCTCGCGCCCACCCGCATCTACGTCAAGCCGCTCCTGGCGCTCGCGCGGCAGCTCGAAGTGCATGGGCTGGCGCACATCACGGGCGGCGGCCTGACGGACAACATCCCGCGGGTGCTGCCGGACGGTTTGGAAGCGGTGCTCGAGCGTCGCCGCTGGCACCGGGATCCGGTGTTCGATTGGCTGCAGCAGGCCGGGCGCATCGAGCCGGCAGAAATGTACCGCACCTTCAACTGCGGCATCGGCATGGTCGCCGTCGTGCCGCCCGAGCATGCGGCGCAGGCGGTCGCCCTCCTCGCCGCGCACGGTGAATCGGCGCAGGTCATCGGCGAGATCCGCCCCGGCGGGCGCGGCGTGGTCATCGTCGATTGACTGCCAGAGACCCGCTGCGGCTCGCGATCCTCATCTCCGGCCGCGGTTCCAACATGGCCGCGATCGCACGCGCCTGCGCCGCAGGCCGGATCAATGCGCACATCGACCTCGTGCTTTCCGAGCGCCCCGGCGTTGCCGGTCTCGATACGGCGCGAGCCATGGGAATCGAGACTGGCACCGTGGCCTGGCCCGGTGCCGCCGAGCGCCTGCACTTCGAGCGTGATCTCGAGGCAGCGCTCGCGGCCGCGCGCCCGGATCTCATCGTCCTCGCCGGGTTCATGCGCATTCTGTCGGAACAGTTCGTCACGGCGCACGCCGGCCGGATTCTCAACATTCATCCGTCACTGCTGCCGAGCTACCGCGGCCTGCACACCCACCGGCGCGTGCTCGAAGCCGGCGATCGGGTGCACGGCGCCAGCGTGCACTTCGTCACCGCAGAACTCGACGGCGGACCGGTCATTCTCCAGTCGCGAGTCCCCGTCCGGCCGGGAGATGCCGAGGACACGCTGTCAGGGCGCGTTCAGGCGACGGAGCACATCATCTATCCCCGGGTGATCGGTTGGCTCGCCGACGGCAGGCTCGCGTGGCACGATGATCGGCCGTGGCTCGATGGCAAGCCGCTCGCGGCGCCGGTCGTGGAGGATTTCCCCTGATGGCGAGGCTCGATGCAGCACAGAGCTGAGTGCGCGTTCATCGCCGCAGCGGTGCTGGCAACCGCCGCAGTCGGACATGCGGCTCCGGCCGGGGGCACCCTGTCGCAGCCGACCGCACCGACTGTGGGTCCGGTTCCATTCGTCGCGACCTACACGATAGCGTGGCGCGGTGTCCCTGCCGGCAGCTCGACCCTGGAGCTGCGCGAGACCGCACCGCAGTTGTATCTATACACCTCCACCGACAGGGCCTTCGGCGTCTTCCGGCTCGCGTTTCACCATCCGCTGCGCCAGACGAGCCGCTTCAGGATCGCCGCGGGTGAGGTCGAGCCGCTGTCCTTCGAAGCGGGCGGCATCGGCAACGATGTGATGGCGCAGTTCGACTGGAAAATCGGCCAGGTGACCGGCACGGCCAAGGGGAAGCTGCTCGACCTGAAGCTGCAACCGGGGACGCAGGACCCGCTGTCGGTGCAAATAGCGATCATGCTCAAGCTGCAGGCGGGAGACGCTCCCGCCAGCTTCTGGATGCTCAATACCGACGAGATCGACCGCTTTCAGTACGTCCGCCACGAAGAGAGCACACTCGACACCCCGCTCGGGAAGCTGCGCACCATCCTCTACACCAGTCACGCGCCTGGCTCGAGCAAGACAACCTATCTCTGGCTCGCCCCCGCGCTCGACTACATGCCGGCACGCGCCGAGCAGCGCGTGAAAGGAAACACACAGGCGTCGCTGGAGATCACGGCCTTCAAGCTGCGATGAGCTGACTCAACCGCGGGACTGCGCCTGGAGGCGAGCGCGGGCTCGGCGCAGGGCCAGGGCCCGGCGCAGCGCTATGGGACAGACCTTGCCGGCAGAATGGACGGCGGCAGCGGGCGCGGTCCCGTTTGCCGCATAGGATGCGACCGGCTGTACACTCTGCAGGTCCGGCTGGACGGCACTCGCTGCGAGGCCGGCGGAAGCGACCAGCATCGCAACCAACACCATTCCGATCCCATGCCGCAATCGGCCGGCTACCGGCTGTCTGAGCGCCGCGATCCGGCGCCGCAGCGGGTGAACCGACCGCCAATGACACGCCAGCGACAGGGGTAGCGCTTCCGCGGAGAGTTGCGCCTTGAGCAAGGCGCCGGCGTAGCGGCCGCGGCGCGCTTTGCCAGCCGCTGCCAGCACCGCGGCGTCACACGCGAGGTCCTGATCGAAGCGCAGCAGCCGCATCGCCCACAACATCACCGGGTTGAACCAGAAGACGCATAGCCAAGCCGCACCGGCTGCATTCACTGCCAGATCACCGCGTCGCATGTGCGCATGCTCGTGCGCCAACACGAACTCGCGCTCTTCCGCCGTGTAGCGCTGCTCGAAATCCAACGGCAGCAACACTCTCGGGCACAGGGCACCGATCAGCATGGGTTCCGTCACGCCGCGGCCGCGCCAGGTTTCGTCCGGTGCTGGAACGAGCCTGCCCAGCGAGCGGACGAAAGCGCGCTGCCGCAGGAACACGAGAGCGGTTGCGGCGATTGCGCCCACCGCCCATAGCGCGACTGCCGCCGCAGCCTGGGAGGCCGAAATGTGAATCGCCGCAAGCAGGGCATCCAACTGCGCCAGCGTCCGGCTGAAAACGTCCTGTCCGATGGCGCCGGCCCTGACGGCGGGCTGCGCAGCCTGCGGCAGCAGGAGAGCCACCGCACTCGCCGGCACGGCCAGCCAGAGCCAGTAGGCGGCCCGGGCTCCGAGCCAACCGCGCAACGGCACACGGGCGAGACCAACGGACAATGCGGCGAGGGTAGTCACGCAGCTCAGGCTCACCAGGTGCTGCAATACGGCGTTAATCATCGTCCAGCTCCTCGATCAGGCGCTTGAGCTCGCGAATGTCGCGTTTCGAGAGCTTGCGCTGGCGGCTGAAATGGGCGACGAGCGGCGCAACCCGGCCGCCGTAGAGACGGTTGAGCAGGCTCTCGCTTTCCCGCGAGAGCCATTCCTCGCGGGCCAGCGTCGGCGAGTAGATGAACCGGCGTCCATCCTTCTGCGCGCGGACGGCGCCCTTCTTGAGCAGGCGGCCGAGCAGAGTCTTGACGGTCGACTCCTGCCAGTTGCGCGGCTCGGCGAGCGCCACGACCACGTCCTCGGCCGTCGCGGTACCCCTCTCCCACAGGACCGCCAGGACGGCGGACTCCGCTTCGCTGATGGACTCCGGAGTCACGCTGTTGGTCCCGCAGGCGTACAGTGATCGTCGTGGATGATTTCATTCTTCCAGTTGACTTCCCACGTCTTGCCGCCGTCCGTGGAGAACGCCTGCTCCCACTTTGCCACCACCTTGGAGCCCTTGGGATTGCGGGTCCACACGAAACGGACAACGATCGGCTTGCCGTTGAAGGTATCGTTGCCCTCGAAGACACCCACGTTGCCGTGGAATTTGCCGATCACCGGCGGCTCCAAGGCACCATTGGCAAACCGGTTGTCGACCCAATAGAGCCGCCAGAGACCGGTCTGCGGGTCGTACGTGCGGACTGTGATGCCGACGAAATTCGGCCAGTAGCTGGCCCGGAAGACGTCCATGTTGCCGAGGCCTCCGGGCAACGGCTTCGCCTCGTCACAAGTGACGAAGTCGGCCCATTCGTGCGAGCCGGCGAGCCGCTTCACGAGGCGATGATTGGGCATCCGCCATTTCCCGTACAGGAAATCGAAATCGTGCGCGCCGTCCCTGACCTGCGGGGTGGCCGCCTGGGCCCTTACCGGCATGCTGCAACCCGCCATGTACAAGACACCGGAGAGCATCCCCGCAAATACCAGCCTGAACGGTCGCATCGCCGGCCGCCTTTCGGTTACGAGTGTAGACGCACGCAAAGACTACGCGTGTAAACGAAAAAGTCAAGCGTGCGGCGGCCGCAGGCGACGATGCGTCGCCCCCCAGAGACTCTCAGACGGCCAGCGGCCTGAACTGCTTGGCCAGCTTCAACTGCTGTCCCTGATAGTTCGACCGCATGTCGTTGCCGTACAGCACATCCGGCCGCTCCGCCATGCGCTCGTAATGCAGCCAGCCCACCGTTTGCCCGTGCTCCAACAGAAATGGAACTTCGTGCGATCTGACTTCCAACACCCCTCTGCTGCTGCCGGCCCGCCTGCGGTGCGCGTCCCAGCCGAATCCGGGATCGAAGAAACCGGCGTAATGAACCCGGAATTCGCCGGCCCGCGTGTCATACGGCAGCATTTCCGCGGCAAACTCGGGCGGCACGGCAATCGCCTCCTTCGTCATCAGGATGTAGAACTCATCCGGATCGAGGATCAGGGACGGGTCCTTGTGGAAACGAATGGGCTCCCAGAAATCGAAAGGATCGTAGTCGCGACATTCCAGATCGATGCGCCGGGTGTGCTTCTTGGCGCGCCATCCTATGAGGGCGTTGTCGTTGCCGGAGCCCTTCAGGTCGATGGTGAACGGCAGGTCGCCGGTCTTCTCGGTCATCGCCGTTGAATCGGCGATCTGACCTTCGGCGAGCAGGGCTCGCCAGTCGGCCGCCGTGATGGGCTTGGGATTTTCGCCGCGTGTGCGGCGAAATCGCAGCTGATTCAGCCGTGTGCCTGTTTTGACGACGACGCTGAAGGTGCGCGGCGCCACTTCGAGGTACAACTGTCCTTCATAGCCCTCTGCGACCTGGTCGAATCGCGTCGCCTCGTCCGCGATCAGTCTCGTCAGGATGTCCAGGCGTCCGGTCGAGCTCTTGGGATTCGCGAACGCGGCAACGTCGCTTCTGAGGTTGATGGTCTCCTGCAGCGGAATGACATACACGCGGCCCTTTTCCAGGACTGCGCCGTTGCGCAGGTCGATCTGGAACCGCTCGAAGCTCGAGTCCAGCTTCTCCATCTTTTCGCGCACCTTCGTGCCCTTTCCAGGCAGGAAGCTGGCATCGACCGGATAGGCCCACTCGCCGAGACGCAGGTCTATGCTTGCCGGCTGAATCTGGTCGGGAGCGATCTGGTTCATGGCGAGCGGCAGGATCTCGCCCGCGCTCAACATTTCTTTGATTTTTTGGCACGGCAGGATGCCCGTGTAGACGGGTGATCGAGCTGCTTCTTGCGATACGGCCATATTCTCGCCCAAGCGCGAAAGGATTACGCGTAAGTAAGTCCCGCGGCGAAGTCCCGCGTCAACTTTCTTCTACGACGATCTTCGGGAAAACGCTGCTGCGATCGCGCGCACGGATCGCGAGCGCCCCCGCCGTCCGGCGAGCCATCTGGAAATATGCCCGCGCGCGCGGCGAGTCCGGCGCCGCCACCACGGTCGGCCGTCCGCCGTCTGCCTCCTCCCTGATGTGGGCGTCGAGCGGCAGCTCACCCAAAAGCTTCACACCATACTGCTCCGCCATCCGCGCGCCGCCGCCCGCACCAAAAATGTGCTCGGCGTGGCCGCAGTTGGAGCAGATGTGCACACTCATGTTTTCGACAATGCCGAGGACCGGCACCGAGACCTTCTCGAACATCTTGAGGCCCTTGCGGGCGTCCGCAAGCGCTATGTCCTGAGGCGTCGTGACGATCACGGCGCCGGCCACAGGCACGCGCTGAGCGAGCGTGAGCTGGATGTCGCCGGTCCCCGGCGGCATGTCGACCACGAGGTAGTCGAGCGCACCCCATTCTGTCTCCGAGAGCAGCTGTGTCAGCGCCTGGGTGACCATGGGTCCGCGCCAGACCATGGGCTGCTCCGCGTCCACCAGGAAGCCGATGGACATCGCCGCCACGCCGTAGGTCGCGAGCGGTTTCAGGTGCTTGCCATCGGGCGATGTCGGCCGCTGCCCCTCCAACCCCAGCATGAGCGGCTGACTGGGCCCGTAAATGTCGGCATCGAGCATCCCGACACGCGCTCCCTGTGCGGCCCAAGCCAGCGCCAGGTTCGCCGCAACCGTGGACTTGCCGACCCCGCCCTTGCCGGAAGCAACGGCGACGATGTTCTTGATATCTCCAAGCGGCTTCAAATTGCGCTGCACCGCGTGCGAGCGCACATCCGCCTCGAGCTCGATCGTGAGCGGCACCCTGAGCCCCGCTGCCCCGAGATGTGCCGCGAGAGCGGTGGCGAGCTCCTCGCGGTAGCCGCCCACCGGATAGCCGAGCGCGATCCGCGCCTGGTAGCCGCCGCCCTGAGCGGCCACCGCGCCCAGGGCACCTGCCTCGCCCAGCGTCTCCTGCAAATACGGGTCGACATACGCCTCGAGGGCGGCCCTGACGGCGTTGAGAGTGGAATCATCGGCCATGTGAGATCGGGATCGTTGCAATCGGCAGGTCGAAATGGCAATTGTAGAGCCTTTCATGGGGCCGCTTACACTCGAAACGGTCTGCCGGACCTGCGTCGTGCCGCGTCCAGGGCTATGGCATAATTTCGCGTCGTTCCCGACCGGGCGCGTGTGCAGCGCGACCTTGGGGGGTGAGTGGGTCTGCGCCTGGGCACCGATGTGGCGATATATCAGGGTGGAGGAAAGCTTGCGCGACGGAGCCGTGCCGGAGTGCCTTTCCGGAAAGGCTGAATGAGCTTCTTCACCAATTTGCGCGCCGACCGGCTGATCACCGAGATCAGGTCCTGCACCGATCCGGCGAGTTCTGACACTCAGAAGGCCGTTGCGCGTCTCAAGGATCTAGGCCCGGGCGCCATCGAGTCCATATTCGCGGCACTGCCGGACGCCGACAAGAACGCGACCCTGGCGTTCGTCGAGGTGCTCGCGGGCCTGGTGAGCCAGAAGTCTTTTCCCACGTTCGTGCGCGGCCTGGTGGAAGGCAGTCCGCGCGTCGTGGCGGGCATCGCCTGGGCTCTCACTACCAGCCGCAACTACCCGCAAAACCTGCTGATCGAGGCGCTCGCGACGCCGGGAGTGTCCAAATCAGCGCTGCTGGAGGTGATCGCCGCGCAGAAATCGCGCTTCGGCGTGCGCGAACTCCTCAATGCCGCCTACACCCAGGAGCCGAACGAGAAAGCGGCCCTCTTCCGCGTGATCGGCGAGATCGCCGATACCAGTGCCGTACCGGAGCTCATCGGCCGCGCCCAGGGCAAGGACCCCATAGCGCGCGTCCACATCATCAACATTCTGGCCCGCTTCAATACGCCGGAGGTGCAGACGGCGCTGCAAGTGCTGCTCAAGGATCCGAATAAGCTGATCCGCGGCGCGACGCTCTCCGCGCTGCAGCGGATGGACGGCAAGATCGACATCGAGCGCGTCTGCGCCCTCCTCAAGGATCCCGAGATCGATGTGCAGAACAAGGCCATCGACGTCGTCATCAAGGCGAACGACCCCGAGACCATTCGCTATCTGATCGAGATTCTGAAGGACGAGAACGAGAACGCGCGCCGGGCCGCCGTCGAGGTGCTGAACGAGGTCGGCAACGCGAAATCGGTGAAGCACCTGCTCGAGGCGCTGAAGGACAGCGACTGGTGGGTACGCAGCCGTGCCGCCGACGCACTCGGCAAGATCGGCGGACCGCGCGTCATCGATGCCGTGCTCGAGCTCATCCGCGAGAAAGACGCGGACATCCGCCGTGCCGCCATCGAGATCCTCAACCAGACGAAAGACGAGCGGGCCGTCGACTCCCTCATCCAGGCTACGCGCGACTCGGACTGGTGGGTGAGCGAGCGGGCCGTCGACGCGCTGGCGGAGATCGGCAGCAAGCGGGCCGTGCCGCGCCTCACGGAAATGTTGAAGGCGGGCCCCAACAAGGCGACCCCGATCGTCGTTCGCGCGCTCGGCAAGCTCGGCGATGCGAGGCTCATCGACATCCTTTTTCCGTTCATGGCGCGGCCGGAACGGGAGCTGCGGATCGAAGCGATGCAGGCGCTCTCGAAGGTCGTCGACGAGCGGCACGCCGAGCAGCTGCGCACGGAGCTGCAGACTCAGGCGGCGTCACCGGACCAGACCATCGCACGCATCGCTACCGCGGCCCTTGCGGAGCTCGCTCACCGCCTGGCAGCCGGACCGGCGGCCCCGGCGGCGGCCACCGCGCCCACTGCGCCGCCGCCCACGGCCCGGTTGCCGCAGCCGGCTCCGCCCATGGAGGCAGCGCGCACCGGCATCATGGACGCGGCCGCGCAGTCGCGGATCGCCGAGGGGCCGCCGCGGCTCGACATCCAAACGCTCAAGCCCGGCGACATCATCGAGGGCCGCTACAAGTACATCGATCGCATCGGCCGCGGCGCGTTCGGCACCGTGCTGCTGATGGAGGATACCGTCGTCGATGAGCGTTTGATCCTCAAGTTCCTGAACCCCAACGTGTCGACGGACGAAGAAGTCATGAAGCGCTTCGTCCATGAGCTGCGCTACTCGCGCAAGATCACGCACAAGAACGTGATCCGCATCTACGACTTTCTCTTCATCCAGGGCAACTACGCCATCTCCATGGAGTACTTCCCGTCGCACACGCTGGGGAGCGAGATCGTCGGCGACAAGCCGCTCGAGCTCAAGCGGGCGCTGCAGTTCGGCAGCGACATCTGCACCGGCATGGCGGTCGCGCACCAGCAGGGCATCGTGCATCGCGACCTCAAGCCGGCCAACGTGCTCATCAACCAGGAGGGGCTGCTCAAGATCGTGGACTTCGGCGTCGCCGCCGCGCAGCGCGAAGGCGACACGCAGCTCACCAAGACCGGCTATGTCATCGGCTCGCCGAAGTACATGGCGCCCGAGCAGATCCTCGGCAAGAAGGTGGACGAGCGTGCCGACATCTACGCTCTTGGAGTGATCCTCTACGAAATGGTCACGGGCGTACCGCCCTACTCCCGCGGCGATCACATGTCGGTCATGTATCAACACGTGCAGGGCAAGGCGCGCCCGCCGGTGGAGATCAATCCGGCGCTGCCCTCCGGGCTCTCGGAGCTCGTCTCGAAGACCATGGCGGTCGACAAGACGAAGCGCTTCCAGAGCATGGACGAGCTGCGCACGGCCCTCACCAAGTATTTTTAAAATGGCGCTGGATCCGGGCATCCTGCCCGGCCCAGCGCGTTCGCAGGCAAAAGCGCGGTTTTTGCCTGCGAACTCCGCCACCTGCGGCGGCGGGGCACATCCCTGTGCCTGGCAAGGCGTGCGTTACGTCAAATTTTTTGGCACAAGCCATTGATTTTGGCGACATAAGCGGGCAAAAGAGGCAGGCTCGACTCATCGCGGAGACCTTCTTTGGCGCGTATAGACGCGTTTCTCAAGCTGGGAGCACAGCAAGGTTGCTCGGACGTGCATCTTGCCGTCGGGGTGCCTCCGATGCTGCGCATGCAGGGGGATCTCCTGCCGATCAAATTCCGTGAGCTGCGCGCCGCGGAGCTCGAGGGCTACATCACTGAAATCCTGAGCCGCTCCCAGGCCGAGCACTTCGGCAAGGGGCAGGACCTCGACTTTTCGTACGTGTCGGCTGACGGCGGCCGCTTTCGTGTCAACGTCTTTCGCAAGGACACCGGTATCGGCGCGACCTTCCGCGCCATCCCCTCGCAGGTGCCGCAGCTGGACAAGATGGGACTGCCCGCCACCATCACCAAGCTCTGCGACTACCATCAGGGGATGATCCTGGTCACCGGCTCTACCGGCACCGGCAAGTCCACCACCCTGGCGGCGATGATCAATCACCTGAATGAGACCCGCAGGCTCAACATCATCAGCCTCGAGGATCCGATCGAGTTCGTCCACCGCAGCAAGAACAGCCAGGTGATCCAGCGGGAGCTCGGGACGCACATCCCAAGCTTTGCGGAGGGCGTTCGCGCCGCCATGCGTGAGGACCCGGATGTCATTCTCGTAGGCGAGCTACGCGATGCCGAGACCATCTCGATGGCGATGACGGCGGCGGAGACCGGCCACTTGGTTCTCGGGACCCTGCATACGACCAGCGCCGTCAAGACCATCGATCGCATCATCGATGCGTTGCCGATCGAGGAGCGGGAGCAGACCAAGAGCTTCCTCGCGCAGAGCCTGCTGGCCGTCGTGACTCAAGTGTTGGTCAAAACGCCGGATGCGCGCGGCCGCAAGGCCGTCTGCGAGATTCTGATGATGACCAAGGCCATCGCCAAGCTCGTCCAGACGGAGCAGACCCACCAGATCCCGAGCCAGCTGCAGATGGGGCGCGACCTCGGCATGCAGCTGCTCGACCAGGCGCTGCTTGCGGCCATCAGCGCCCGCGAGATCGACCCGGACGACGCCTATACCTACGCGACTGACAAGCGTCCGTTCCAGAAGTACGTCACTGACACCAGCATGCTGCCTAAAGCCGTCGAGGCTGTCGCGGCCGCCTCACCGGCCCCGGCCGCCTGAGACGGGAGGCAGCCGGCATGGCTACGATCGACGCTTTCCTGTTAGACGTCCTCGAGAAGCGCGGCTCGGATCTGCACTTCATCGCCGGCGACCCGCCGCGGATCCGCCAGTACGGCGACCTGATGGCCCTGCGGCCCGACAATCTCGCCCAGGCCTTCGTCAAGGACGCCCTCTACGAGATCATGCCGAAGACCGCACTCGAGCGGTTCGAGTCGAAGGATGGGGCGGACTTCGCGTATACCATTCCGGAGCGGGGGCGCTTCCGCGTCAATGTCATGCGCCAGCTGAACGGCATGGGCGCCGTGTTTCGCGCCATCCCCTCCAAGGCGCTGACCATGGATGAACTGAAGCTCCCGGAAGCGGTGCGCCAGCTCGGTCGTGCCAACAACGGGTTGATCCTCGTCACGGGCAAGACGGGCTCAGGTAAGTCGACCACGCTCGCCGCGATAATCGACGACATCAACACGCGGGTGAAGGGACACATTCTCACCATCGAGGACCCGATCGAGTTCTTGCACGAGTCGAAGAAGTGCCTGATCAACCAGCGTGAAATCGGCCCGCACACGCTGTCCTTTGCCAACGCGCTGCGCGCGGCGCTGCGCGAAGACCCCGACTACATCCTGGTCGGCGAGATGCGTGACCTGGAGACGATTCGGCTGGCGCTGACGGCGGCAGAGACCGGCCACTTGGTGTTCGCCACGCTGCACACCAGCTCCGCGGCGAAGACCATCGATCGCATCATCGACGTGTTCCCCGCGGC
>Ga0126373_10003951_pt1 | contig 11229 bp, 6 predicted proteins | sample PanSoiMetPlot_11_FD_92545 | JGI IMG/M metagenome (GOLD analysis project Ga0126373, IMG submission 92545) | Tropical forest soil microbial communities from Panama - MetaG Plot_11 | ecosystem: Environmental > Terrestrial > Soil > Tropical forest > Bulk soil | place: Panama | collected 2016-02-17
AATACCGTGGGTGCCGCCGAGTGGTTCGGGTTGGTGGTCTGCTGCCAGGTCGTCAGATGGCACCCGGAAGTTCCGCAAGCAGTCGGCGGCGTCGTTAGATTGTAATTGTTGTTGATGTGGCAGGCCGTGCAGGCAATAGTTGCGTGCGCCCCGGTCAACGGAAAGTTTGCTGGCGGCCCGGCGTGATTAAAGGTCGCGCCGATCCAGCTGTCAAACGTGTGACACATCTGGCAGTTCTGCGGAAACTGGCCGGTAACGTGATTCGGATTGGTGGTCTTCTGGAAATCTGTCCGGTGACAGGAAATACAAGCGGTCGAAAGCCCTTGAAATTGCCCCACTGCGGCACCCTTGTGACAATCCTCGCATTGCGCGGCCGCGTGGGCCCCGAGTAGCGGAAATCGGTTCTGGTGATCCTTGACCTGCTGCACGCCGACATTCCAGCCCTGAACGGTGTGACACTGCGCACAGTTCGTGCCCATCCTTCTCTGGTGCACGTCGCTATGACAGTCCTGGCAATTCTTCCCGACATCCGTGAAAACCGGCTTCACGTGGCACCGCGTGCACTCCACTTTTTCATGCATACCACGCAGCGGATACCTAGTGCTGTTGTGATCGAATTCTGGGTTCGCCTTGATCGGGCGCCACGCGGTCACCCTGTGGCAATTCTCGCAAGGGATGGCGAGCGTCGGCCCGTGAGGATTGCGCGTAGTCGCCTTCACTTGACGGACAGACTGGGCAGCCTTGGCGGTTTGCGCACCCTGCGGCGGTGCGTCTCCCGGACCGTGGAGGGCCAACAAAGCCCACAAAACGAGCTGGAGCGTTGTCAGCGTAAGTTCCCCTTTCTCAGGAAGGCATTGAATTCCCCCGCTGGGAATGGGGCCCTTGAAGTTGCCAGCACTCTGTGCTGACTCCCGCGCCGGGACAACTGTCCAAGCGGCCAGTTCTGGGCCAGTAGCATTTCTCTACCTGTCTCCCTACCTGCGGGCAGTCAGAAAACAGGCTTTCAGAGTCTTCAGGTGCGATGCGATGAGCTACACCGACTCGGTCCACCGTAATCCGTAGTGGCCCGATAGGATGGCGAACTTCGGCAGGTTCGTTTTCTTCCCCTTTTGCCTGTTTCGTTAGTCCGTCTTTGTTGCATCTCACTGTTATGCTTGGGCCAGTTGACGCCGCCGTGGCGCTTCGGTGACCTAACTGCGGCATGCTGCGGGTCGAGGACGTGACACGAAGCAGGCGCCTCGGCCGTGTTAGCAATTCGGAGTCATCCCGAAACCTGGGACGTGGTGGAGTTGAGCCTGGAGCCACACTTTGATCGCGCCCTGGGCCAGTTCGAACGTGCTCAGCGGGTGCGGCTCGGTCAGCCGGTCCTGCCCAAACTCGAAGTGTCCTATTCGGTGTCCAGAATAATGAGGGGAAGGGAAAGAAGAAGGCAGCCCGGGTAACTCAAGCCGCCCGTCAACTCGAAAAATTACAAACGGCAGCGATTCTAGGAGTCGTTCTAGACAAGTTTCTGGCGCTAGCGACGCGTCGAAGACGTAGGCAGGGCTGATCGGGACCTTAGAGAATAAAGATGGCCGCTGGCAAAAACGGCCTTAGAATCTTGGGGTCCGGGGAGAAGGCTGGTTCAACATGGCAAACGCCTTCCTCAATGGCACCGTGCGGGCCCCGCTTCTGCTTCCTTTTTTGCCTGTTTTCTTGGTTCTGTGGTTCATCCAGGACGCGAAACTTAGGGGCAAATCCCCGCTTTTGATTTCGCTCGCTGTTGCCATCTTGCTCGTCCCACTCTGCAGCCTGTCGGTGACCCACTCCGGCTTTCCAGTCGACATCGTTGCCGGACCCTCGCCCCAGCCAGTGATGGCCGATGGTCGGTGCCATCGCGTGTACAAACTGCACCTCACCAATTTCGCGCCGCTGCCGATTGAGTTGACGCGCATCGACGTGCTCGGAGACGGGACCAGCGCCCTGGCTATCTATCGCGGCCCGATGCTGGAAAACGTAGTGATCCCAGTTGAGAAACTGTCCTCCCCGGAGTCGCCCTCTCAAAGTGGAGCCATGCGGGCAATTGGTGACGGCCATGCTGTGATGATCTTCCTCGATCTAACCTTGGATTCCGGTGTGCGACCGCCTGCCGAGCTTCACCATAGATTCTCGCTTTCCGTCACGCTCAAGACAGGGGCCACGATCGAGAGGACTTTGGATGGTCCGATCGTAACCGTGGTTCGCGATCCGGCTCCCGTGCTGCGTGCGCCGCTCGGTGGGTCGGTTTGGGTTGCCTTCAATGCTTTGGGCGCTGAGGATCATCGTCGGTCGCTGAACGCCGTCGATGGCAGAGAGCGCATTCCACAGCGCTTTGCAATCGACTGGATGCGGCTAGGCCCCGACGGACGCCTTTTCCGCGGCGACGGCAAGGCCAACGCCAGCTTCTACGGCTGTGGCACCGAGGTGCTCGCCGTTGGCGAGGGACGCATCTCAGACCTGAAGGATGGCCTTGCCGACAACGTCGGCAGCACAGAGCGCGGCGCGCGTGACATCACCTTGGACAACGCCTTTGGCAATTATCTCACCGTCGATCGCGGCCTAGGGCGCTTCGCCGTCTACACGCACCTTCAACCTGGCAGCCTTAGGGTGAAGCTGGGCGACACGGTGAAGGCCGGCCAAGTCCTAGCGCTCCTGGGTAACTCGGGCAATTCCGATGCGCCGCACCTTCACTTTCAGCTGGTGAACGCAACTTCGCCGGTGGAGTCAGAGGGAATTCCTTACGAACTGGAGACGTACCGCCAACTTGGCGTGGTGCCTGAAGATCCTAGTGTGCAAGACAACGGTGCGGTCTTGCTGCCCAAGGAGCAGGAGACCGATAGCCTTTGCCTGGTGCTGGTGGTTAGCGACTAAACTCAAAAACCGTCAAGTTCTCATCCTCGTAAAACACGCGGCTCGAATGCGTCTCTCGGTAAGCCTCGCACAGTTTGCGGGCCGAAAGCTCCAGGCTCGACCTACCAGCCGGAGAGCGATAATTGCGGTAGGTAGGATCGGTCAAGATTGAAAAGGAGACCGCCGTCGGTTCAGTCGCGAAATATTCGAACGGGCGCTTCTCAACAAATACAAACAGCGTCTTATCGGGAAACTGAAACGAGGCGTTACCCGCCCGATCCTGGTATTGGCGGACGAATTCGTCGAGGTCTTCATACTGTCCGATGCCGAAAGTCTCGGAGAACTGCTCGACGGGGGCGGCAATGGCCCAGTGTTGCGTCGGGTAGGTCTCGGCAATTCGCAAGCTCTGGCGAGCAGCGGCCTCGTATTCCAGAAAATGGGGACGTGGGAAAGCTGGAGGAAAGCACGAGAAAATTCCGATCATTAGAAACAGGGGCAGCAAACTTTCAACACGGTATTGTGGCGCCAGCCGATACGCAAGCCAGGACGCAAAGCCGAGAATGCAGCTAAGCAGAAGCATCACTGCAAGCTCGCGAGGGAAGGCCTTCGGCGATGAAATCGTCAGGAGAACGAAAGCGCAAAGAGCATCCTGCAAATTAACCCGGCGCGCGCTGTAGCAGTAGTCCGCGAGGAAGGCGATCCCGAGCAACAGGAACGAAGTGCCGATCAGCCCTTCGCCCACGAAAGACTCGTGAACGTAGCAGCCCAAGAGGAAGAACGTGAACACGCCTACCCAATTACTGCGAAACACGACTGCGGTGGCGACTCCGCCCCCGAGAGTCAGCAGAATATCCATGAGCGGCGATAGGAATCGCGTCACCTGCATGGCGTCTATGGCTCCCAAGGAAGCGATGGTGCTTAACAGAGAGGGCACCACGAGAGGCTGAGTGAACGCCCTAGTATCGTGAAGCAGTTGTCGGACCCGAAGGAGGTTTGTATATGCCTCTGGATCCGCGAAGCGCAGATTGTCGAACGGCCACCGCAAGTGCACCTCAGCCACCAGCAGCAAGACGACTGCCGCCGCACCCATTACGGGAAACAGGTGAGCCGCACGTGGCGAAAGAAGCCACTGCTTGCGGAAAAGGATCGGTTCCTTCCACCCATTCCGCGTGTACCAGTGCTCGATTCGGGCGACACGGGCGAGAAACCGTTCCCGAATTACTGAGGGACTGATTCCGTGGCGGCGAAGCCACGTTGCTGCGACGAGCAGGCCATAGAAACTCCCCAGGGTGAGGGCGTTGAGGACGCGCAGGCTAGCTAGAGCCAAAACCGCCATTACCGTGAGCAAAAGCAGCCTTACAAAGCGCCCGAAGAAGCGCAGCAAAGAATTGCGTCCTGGCTCTTCCGGAAAGACCGCTTTCGCTACCTTGTAGAAAATAGCGGCGGTAAGCAGCCACACTTCACAGGCAGTCCATGCGTCGTTAGGCCAACGCATAGAAGAACCCCGATTGCTGCAACACGACGCGGATCGTTCGAGATGAGATGACGAAGAGGACAAATCCGCCCACCAGCAGCCCGATCGCCGCAAATTGCACGCCGATTAAATGGCTTAGGACGTAGCCCGTCAAAGCGTTCGAGACTAACGCGACACCAACAAGGCCCACCGCCCGTTCAGGTTGGTTCAGGCTACACAGCACGATCAGGTTGAAGAGCCCGAGGGCAACTAAGAAATATCCCACGCTTCCGAGGACGGCAGTGACCCGAACCGCGGGCTCCAGTCGACTGTAAGCGAACCATAGACCGCTCGCAAGCAATGCAAACAGGAGGCAGAGAACAATGAGCAGCAGTCTATAGCGGCGAGTCAGTCTGTATCGTATCCTTTCGGTATTATTTTCCTCTTCGGCAAGGCGGAACCAATAACGCATGAAGTGATCCACCATGTACTCGACGACGGCAGCAAGCACAAGGAAGATGAACAGCCCAACGTCCATGCCTTTCTTGTATTGCGAATCAATGCCGAAGCTGAGCCCTGACGCCCACGGAATTGCCGAGCCCGCCGCCACGCGGTCGGCGAACAAGAAACTAAAGTACGCCACTCCGTAAAGGAAGTAGGGCACGAGCATCAGCAGGACAAGTGGAAGCCGGGGTAAGGCGGCCGATGACGTACGTGGCGAGCTCGTGCCGGGCCAGAAACGAAATCCGAGCACAGCTGAAGCCGCACCGATTCCGAGAGCCGATGCATTCGCGATAAATATGGAAGGAACCGTACCAAGCCGGCTCTCCGCCTGCAACACAGCAAACACAGCACCGCCCAAAATAAAGATGAGGAGAATATTCCATCGACGACCCAGCACCGACAACATGGAGCAGAACATCCACAGCATCGACAGCATGAGGAAGTTCACACCTCCCCAAGCCAAATAGCGAGGCGTAAAGAGCCTAAAATGGTAGGCAAGCAAGAAGCCCATGGAGCCCAACAAACAACAGGCCAGGGCGCCCCACTTCGCGAATAGGAGACACAACCTGAGCGCGAGCGTTGGTTCCTTCATGCCGATATAGAAGTATCCAATGCGCGAGATCATCTGACCGAACCCCCCCGCGCTGATGAGGCTGGCGATAATTGAAAAACTCAGAACGCCGCCCCATTCAGGCGACAGTTGCAACAGGTTCGGCCTCCAGGACTCAATAATCAGGAGCAGCGTCCACGGTAGTGCGTACGCAAAACTGAGGCTGAATTTGTGCGCGGCGACGCCGGCCTCCCGCAAAAAAGAGGCTTTCGGCATCTCTTTGCGCGCCACAAGCGTCGCACTCGCGCGACTATGGCGCAAAATGTGCTCCCCAACTGCAAACGTGTCGGGGAATCCGAGGTCACTCGCTGCTATCCGGTCGGTGATTCCGCAAGATTCGACAATTGTCGCGGCTTCCCGCGAATCGAGCAGTTGCGGAGAAATCGTCAGAACTGCCTCGGTGAGTTCGTCGAACGTCATCGGCAGTCATCCCGTCCCGACAAGGAATTGGACTGGCTAGAAAACGAGGGTTCTCCCCATCCGAACCCGTCGAGGGCGATCCGGTGCGCTGCTGCACAGGCTTGCTTGTAGAGTGCCGGCGAGAAAGGCGTCGCGTCCGCGGTGGTTACGCCTACTAAGTGGAACTTATAGATCTCTCGGTAGTGGGCGGCTTGTTCGACGCGTGTACTCATCAGCTTCGAGTCGTCCAGCTGGCCGTTGCGCACGACGAAGGATTCAAGCAGAAAATAGTCGCTCTTGCCGAGGTGCGTCGCCCCATCCTCGAATACGTCGCTCGGCTGGAAGGCATTCACGAAGACCGACAAACCCTGCGAGTGGATGAAATCAACCATCTGTTCACGGCGGCTATGGTCCACTCCGAAATCCTTTCCTGCTTCATCGAGGAAGATGCCCTCAACCCCGGTACCTTTCCACAGCGTCACCCGATGCTGCATCTCTGGAATGGCAAGCTTCTGGGTGTGTCCAAGGCACACATAGCCGAAAACCAGCACTTGCTTGTCTAGCCTGGCAATTAGCCGCACCACATTTTCATGCTCGGCACCGGGAAATTCCAGCCCATCGCCGAAGACCACGATGTGGTATCGATTGAATACCTGTGCCGCCTTGTCCAGGTCTTGGTTGGCACCGTTCACCAGAGAAGGATATCCGTAGTACACGGCGACACGCTTCAGGTCAGGCTGGTTACCGCTGGCAAACAAGCTGATAAGCGAGATGGTCATAAGTCCTGCGATGGTTATCAAGGAACGCCTCTTCGGTGAATTTGCTCAGGGCCCGTGCCATGGCGCGCTGTCCAAGCCGCGCGCGCTGGTCCGGTGATTTGAGCAGCATAATGATTGCTTCGGCCAGTTCGTGCGGGGAACGAGAACGAATTAGCACTCCAGTGTTGTCCAGGGCTTCCGGCACTCCGCCTACATCGGTAGCTACAATGGCTGCTCCGCTCAACATCGCCTCGACGACCACATACGGGAAACCCTCGCTGATGCTGGAGAAAGCAATCACGTCCGCATGAGAATACACTTCGGAAGGATTATGGGTCACACCCGGAAAGAACACGGTCTCTTCGAGGTGGTGTTGTTTGATTCTCTCCACGCACTTGGCATAATACCTTTCGTCGCTTGCGCTGCCATAAAGCCTGAACTCGACATTCGGAATAACCTGTTTAACTTCCTTGGCGGCTTCGATCATGTCTAGCTGGCCTTTGAGTTCGTAAATCAGACCCACGCTTGCGACCAGTGGCCGGCTCTTCGGTCGCGGCTCACAGGGACGGAATCGATTAGGGTCACAGCCGTTGTAAATGACTTTGATTTTGCTTGGGTCAGTGCCTAGTTCCCGCTCCCAACGCGCGTTAAAGGCACAGACTGGGGAGACCTGGTCGGCAAAATGGTAATTCAACTGCGCAACCAGCGTAAAAACCCGGTACATGAACCACCGAACAAACAGGCTCTTCACATCTTTGCGTAGGTTTAGATATTGTTCGCGCAGATACACGCCGTGTTCGGTCAGCAGGTATGGGCGCTGCCTATCCGCCTTGGCAATGATGCACGGTATTCCGCAGAATCCGGCAGCCGAGGAATGGCTTACATCCGCATCAGGAATCCGAAAGCAGAGCACCGACAGGAAGTTATAGAGTAAGCGGTATGCTTGCTTCATCTCGAACAGTGTGGGGTTCATCGTTTCCGCGGGGCGGGCTCGGCTGAAGCAGGCGACGAAATGCTGGAACATCTCCCATACCAATGGCGACGCCCAAACTCTTTGGTAGTCGTACCTGTAGAAGAGGATGTGCATCTCCACCAGAGTTGCGGCCACACTGTCAAAGTTGGTCGAGCCAGCCGTCAGGACGCTCTCGGGGAAAAGGCTGCCGAGGAGAGATTCCCAGAGCGGCAGATATTCTCGCTCAATATTTACGTGGGTCGCTTCCAGCCTGCTCCGGAGGACGGCGGATAGCGGTTGGTGCCACGAGTAGTCAGCCGGGCGCATCGTACCCCACAGCGGAGCCTTTACGATCTCGCGCACGTTGCTCGGGAGCTCGTAACGGGCTTCGCTGAAAGGGTTGCTTGTGACCGCAAAGACGCGGAAGTCAATTTCCGGCAGACCTTGGGTCAGCTTGTGGCACCACGTACTTACCCCACCTGTATAGAAGGGATAAGTACCTTCGGTCGCTAGCAGAACCGAGAGTCGAGTGGTCACTCGAACACAAACCTCACTTCTGCCGGCTGCCCGACCAGCAGCTTGCCCGTCGGGTTGTCAAACTCTACTTCCACGTTGTGAGTCATGTTGCCGCTGGGCATGGGGCTGATGGTGCGCACAGCCCCCAGCACGTGCTGGGGCGGCATCGTAGGCAGGGTGATGCGCGCCTGCTGGAACTTGCGGAGCGACCCCACGAGTGAGGCCGCTACAGGCACGTTCACCGTGATGCGATCGATTCGGGCGATGGTTACTAGCGGAGTGCCCACAATGACTTGGTCGCCGACTTCGAGGGGGACTTCGGCGAGAGTACCGCTCGAAGTGGCGCGAACCACGTTGTTCCCCAAATGTTCAAGTGCGGCTCTAAGCCCCAGCTTTGCCTCTCTAAGCTGTTGCTCCTGCTCTTGCTGGCCGATTTGTGAGAGCAGATCCGCGCGCCGCCGCTCCACGTCTTGTAGTTTCCTGTTGGCAGAGGCGCCTTTGTGAGCGTTCTCCAGATCGTCTCGCGCAATCTTCAACTGCAACGCGGCATTGTCGAGCACCTGCTTGGCGACAATGCCTTCCTTATAGAGTTGCTCTGTTCGTTGGTGATCCACCAACGCTTGGTCATAAATGGCTTGAGCGTGCTGTACGGAATCCCGCACCTGGCGCGACGGCACGAGCGAAGCTGCTCGGGCTGTTTCCGAAAGGGCGGATTCGGCCCGGGCCAGTTGCTCTCGCAACTGCCCCAGTTTGCGCTGCGCCGCTTCATACGCGACCTCAGCCCGCTCGACTGCCATTTCGGCCTCACGGCTGTCCATCTCGACGAGCACGTCCCCCGGTTGGACTGTGTCGCCAACATGCACACGCACCCGATTGACAACCCCCGGCTCGAGCGCCGTGACCTTGATCTGCGAGACGGGCCGCATCGTGCCCTCGAACGCCGTGCTCTCGCTAATCGCGCCCGTGTGCGCAGTATTGTTCCGATTGTTCCAGTACACCGTGGCCGAGGTCACGGAGGCAAGCAGCAGGACGGCGAAAATCGTAAACCGCACCTCTGACCCTTTGTAGAGGTGCTCGAGCCCGCCCTTTACCTCCACGGTTGCGGTAATCTGCGCCGCCCCTTCCTTCGGCTGCGCGGAAGGCTCGAAGGGCGGTGGCACAACCTGCAACAGTTCTTTTTCCTGATGCGCAATCATCAGTGCATTTTGGATTCTAGTCAAGCCAAGGCCTCCAAAGCTTTCTCGACGCCAACGAGTCGAAGCGTGGGTCCCTTACCGGGGTCGAAGTGATCCTCCTATGGCGCTCGCAGCGTCAGGATCTCCCGTGCCGTCAGCGCAACGTGCGAGATAGACTGCCCCCCGTACTGTTCCGCGCCCGTGCTCTGGAGCCCGGTGACAGGTACGGTTGCAGGCTGTGCCACGGTCAGAGTGATGGTGCGGGAGGAACCGTTGTTTATCGTGCCAATGATTCCCGACGCGTCCATCGCTCGATTGTTCAACATGAATTGCCCAAGTGTGTCCAGACTCATGCTTCGCACGGGCAAGTTGAAATAGGATAGATAATTCTTGAAGGTGTCATCAAGCAAGTCAGAGAGCAAGCTGTGTGTGCCGTCGTAGGAACTCAGGTTGGTTTGGTGGAACATTTGCGGATCGGCATCACCCTCGAGCATCCAGGACACAAAGCTGTTCGCGATGAAGTCATTGATCTGCTGCGCGGTGTAAGTGTTGTACGGAGGCGTGTTGGCGTAGATGCACCGGTACTCGTTCTGCCAGCCGTTGGGGTCGCCCACATTGAAGAACAGGTTGTTGGGCCTCCGAGGAACCTCAGTAATCGAAGGCTGAATCGAGTTGATGATCGGCTTGTTGAAGCCCGGCCCGGGCCCATTGTTGTTGGACGTATCGCAGGTTGGAAGAACACCCACAAAAGCCTCCGGTACGCACGATGTATCCGACACCACATAGCCGACGCCATTATCGACCATGGCTTGCAATGCGTTGGCATCGTTGAGCCCCGTGATCCCGGGCGTGACCAGATTAGTACTGCCAAAGTCGACGAAACCTGCGTTCTGGCCCGCTCTGATGTTCAGGCTAAGCTGGCTCGAATCAGACGAGACCGAGTTACCGTCCAAGGACGGATGCTCATAGGTGTGGTTGATCCAGCCAAAATGCGCTGAGTTCGCAGCGTTCTGAGTCCACTGCGTCAAGGTGTCATTTGGGCCAAACCAATTGGCACTGCTGCAATTGCTGTCGTTTGTCCCAAACCCGCAGCCGTTGAACGCCTGGTAGAGCTTGAAGTTGGCGAGTATCGGATTGGCCTGCCACGTATTTTGCCAAGCAACTAAGGCGTCGGCATCAGCAGCTCCGATGCGCTTAGTCATCCCGGTTTGGTCCGGGGCTGTGCCGCAAGCGGGGTACTGTTGCGTCTGCGGATTGACCGCCCAAATCTCATCGTCTATTCCCCAGTCGTCTATTTGCGCGGTGAAATAGATGTGCTTCTCGCCCACGAACAGCCCCTTAGTCACCCAATTAAGCAGTCCGTAGGAGAGGACCTGCTCGTGCTTCATATATTGGTTGCTGTCGAAGGTCAGGCTCAAGTACTCCCGACCGTCACCCAAGCTATAGCTCACCATTAACGCATTGCCACTAGCGTCGCTCAGGAGCGCAGTCCCGGCAGAGGCAGTGGCCAAATAGACATACGCGTTCGGGTCAATGATGAGTGGGTTGTTCTGATTCACATACGGAAACACTGCGGGTGCGGTTTGCGAGTTGAATGCAGCGGAATCCCCTTCTTGCGAACCAGTTGACCAATTAAAGCCGAGGCTCGGCGACGGGACCACGTACCAATTCACTTGGCGTATGGCGAAGGTCCGCTCGAAGGTTTGCAGAACGTCGTACCCTGCGAACGGGTAAGCGGGCGGGGTGCTGTCCGGGTTGTAGGCTGTGCCATCAAGGAAGGCCACGATGATCCCGTTGTAGAAGGCGTGGCAGCCAGAGTAGAGCATGTTTTGCGTCACTGGCCCGGTGGTGTAGTCAAACACGTCATAGGGCATGTGCAGGTAGTTGAGCGTGGTCGTAATCGCAGGATAGTCCGCTTCCGTATCGTGATTTGTCAGCACGAGAAGCTTCATGTCGGTGCGATTGTTGTTGGCGCAGGCATTTTGTGAACTCAC
>Ga0126373_10003952_pt1 | contig 11229 bp, 5 predicted proteins | sample PanSoiMetPlot_11_FD_92545 | JGI IMG/M metagenome (GOLD analysis project Ga0126373, IMG submission 92545) | Tropical forest soil microbial communities from Panama - MetaG Plot_11 | ecosystem: Environmental > Terrestrial > Soil > Tropical forest > Bulk soil | place: Panama | collected 2016-02-17
CCTTTGCGGCTCAATTCCCTTACTTGTCTTATATCAACAAACTGTCGAACCTGTATGTCTCGACTTACCCCGGCCTGCAGGCGACTCTCACGCAGCACGCTTCCCACGGACTCTCCTTCACAATCGGCTACACCTACTCTCACGCGAGTGACCAGGGATCCTCGAACTGGGCGGGCGCCGGAGTGATCGACAACGGCTTCCAGCCGGGTACCTATTACGGCAACAGCGACTTCGACATCCGAAATCGCTTCACGGCCACCATCACCTACGCGCTCCCGGGGAAGCCGGGCTATGGGCAGATGCTCCAAGGCTGGCAGATCAACTCCATTATTACGCTTCAGAGTGGCCAGCCCTGGGGTGCGCTTGATGCAGGCGACGACTTCTCGGCCAACAACGAGGCGAACAACATCCCTGCCTATCTGGGTGCCCACTGGGACTTCTTTGGCAAGACGAGTGACTTCAAATCCAATCAAAACTCAATTCCGTATTGCGCCGGCCCAGACTTCAGCGATCCTGCGACTATCACCTGCACCCAAACCACGCCTTTCGGCAACGTCACCTTCTCACCGGCCCAGACGGCCACCGTGGCCGCCGCTTGCTTGGCAGCCGCCAAGACACTGGGCACGAACCCATCAGGCACCTCTACCGGTGTCGATAGCTTAAACGGAGCGACAAACGGCGGTCCCGGAGGCTGTTTCGCGCAGGGCAAATCGGTTCTGATTCCCCCGCTCTATGGAACGTTTGGCACGGCAGGCCGGAACATTTTCCCCGCGTACCCGTTTAAGAACTGGGACCTATCGATTTACAAGGACTGGAAATTCAAGGAAAGACTCACCGCGCAATTCCGAGCCGAGTTCTTCAACATCCTCAACCACCCCCAGTTCGCCAACCCGGGCGGCGGGCCGAACGGCTTCCTGCACAACGATCCCTCGGTGCCCAACCTCTTTGGCTGCGGCTGCGCAACCCCGGACGTGGCGGGCGAGAATCCAGTCCTTGGATCCGGATCGAACCGTGCGATTCAGTTGGGGTTGAAGCTAATCTTCTGATATGGACGGACCTGTCAATTGTTTCAAGGAGCGAGTTTGAGCTTTTTCCTCTCTGGAGGATAGGCAGAGCGAGCGGAGGCGGGGGCGGTCATCGCGACGGTTGGGTTCTGCTCAGAATACCTAGCAAGGATACCGCTCTCGAAGTCTTCTCGGTTCCTCACCATCCAAAATTGGGTTTCACCGCGAAAATCAAGTTGCGCCGTTGAACGACCCAAGACCATCCTAACTCACGGCACGCGTGGATTCGCGCACCACGAGTTCAGGCGCCAGCTTGCGGCGCACGGGTTTGAATTCCCTATCCTCAGCCGCAGCGTTAATGCCTTCCATAATGATTCCAACAGACGTGCTGCCCAGTAGTTCCATCGGTTGTCGCACGGTGGTCAGTGAAGGGATCGAAATGCTCGCGGGCGGCACATCGTCAAATCCGACGACCGAACAGTCCCCCGGAGTTTTCAGACCGGCACGCGTCAGCGACCGGATTGCACCGAATGCGGTCATATCGTCGAAAGCCATGATGGCGGTGAATCGTTTCTTGTGCCTTAGCAGTTCATCCGTCAGCCTAGATCCGCCTTCGAATGCGGAATTGGGATCAAGCGAATCGGGCAACTCTGCGACCAGAGAAGAATCGATCGTAAGCCCTACCGAACGTGCAAACGAGCGTACGCCCCGCCAGCGTGGTGCGGCGTCACTGAGTATTTTGGGCCCTCGAATAAAGGCGACCTTGCGATGTCCCAGCAAGTAGAGGTGCTCGATGGCCAGACGCGCACCTGCTTCATTATCGACCATAACGGAACTGACACTGTCGGAATCCAATTGCCTCGCGATCATAACGGCGGGAATATTTCTTTTCTCGAGATCGGCCAGCAAATCAACGTCTACCAGGAGCCAGTTCGCAACGATAATCAGGGCTTCAACGGGCCGCGCCAGCAGCATTTCGAGATAGCGCTCAAAGCGCCCACGCTGGTTATGCATATCCGTAAAGATTGGCAGATAGGAAGCTTCGTAGAGCGCGTTTTCTATACCCCGCAGAATGAGCGTGCAGAACGGATCGGTAAGATCGAACACCATCACCCCGACCGTATGGTTGCTTCTGGCATTTGCAAAACGAGATGCGGCCTTCACCAGATAGCGAAGTTTTTTGGCGGCTTTTTCGATGCGTTCCTTGGTCGACGGCGGGATGTAGCGCGCCAGAGGGGCGTTATTGAGGACGATCGAAACCGTGGCGATCGAAACACCGCTGGCTCGCGCGACATCTCGCAGCGTGACTGTCGATTTTCTTGTGCTACGTTCACGCATTTTCAATCTCAGATTGATATGTACGCTCGATGCGTCGGAGAATTATTCACACCTTGCATCTGTCACTGCTATCGCGAAAACCCTGGATTAAGCATCATCGATGGGGATATCGAAACACACCAGTTCAGTTTTGAATCCTTTGGTTTTTACGGCGCCGTAGATCACGCCAGTGACCATCCAGCCGGTCCCCAGCAGAATGGCCCACGGCCCAAGGCTGCGCCAAATGAACAGACAGATGAGAAAGCCGAGAACAGGCAAGACACAATCCGCCCAGGTCTTTTTGTCCGATCGCACGAAGTAACGGAAGAAGGCCGCAGCGTTCACACCCATGAACGCGAGTAGCGCGCCGAAATTCAGCAGTTCGGTCCCCTTCTCGTATGAAATGAGAAACGATCCGATGAGTGCGATTGCGCCGACGAAGATCACATTGTTACGCGGGACGCGGTTCTTCGGATCGAGAGCGCCGAAAAAGCTTTTTGGAATGCCGCGACTTCGGCCCATCCCGTAGAGCAAACGAGCCGCGCCAAGCTGAGAACCCATGCCAGAACCGATATTCGCGATGAGGACAGTGAAATTGAGGAGATGAAAAAGAAAAAAGCCCCCAACCCGCCGCGCCACCAGCGGAAACGCGGATTCGACCATTTCGGCCGGAAAGGGCTTCGGTCCCCACACAAGTTGGGCGGCGTAGACTTCAAGCGAGGACAAGATTCCCGTAATCACGCAGACCAGAACGGTAGCGAGCAGCACGTTGCGACGCGGATCTTCGACTTCCTCGGACAGAGTAGAAATGGCGTCGAACCCGATATAGGTCAGAACGGCGATGGAAGTCCCGCGAAAGAGTCCTCCGAAGCTGAAAGTCTCAGGATTGTAAAAAGGCTGCGTGAAAAAAGCGGGGCCATAGTGGTCTAGTCCCCAGAAGAAACGAATCACGAAAGCGAAAAATACCACAACCACGATCGACATCCCGGCGGCGAGTACACTGTTGATTCGAGCGGATGTTTGAATGCCCCGCAAATTCAAAAGCGTGAACAGAGTTGCATAGGCGACCGCCAGCGCCCAATAGGGGACGATCGGTAAGATGTTCTGAGTGAGTTTGCTGCACAAAACTGTGCAAATCAGAGGATTCAAAACGTAATCCATCACCATAGCCCAGCCGGTGATGTAGCCAAGAGCGGGGTGAATTTCCTCTCCTACGTACGTATATGCGGAACCCGCGCTGGGATAGGCGCGCGCCATTTTCCCGTAGCTAATCGCGGTGAACAGCATAGCGACCATGGCGATCAAAATAGTTGTGACGACGTGCCCGCCCGCATTGTTGTTGATCACGCCGTAGATCCCCATTGGTGCAATTGGCTGGATAATTATAATTCCGATGATGATGAGGTCCCGTAGCTTGAGCGCCCGTCTTAGTCGGACGGTCCCCGCTGCCAAAACGACGTCACTTGCGTCGCTCATTCGCTGGTTACCGCCTTGAGGAGATGGCGAGGATGGTCCACATCGTAGCCGTTGATCGACGCAAAGTGATAGGCGAAAAGTTGGAGCGGAACAACTTCAAGAATCGGCAGAAGCAACTCAGGTGCAGGCGGGACAAATATGACGCGGTCAGCCACTCGCGAGATATCATTATCACCCTGCGCGGCGATGCCAATTACGCGCGCGCCGTAACTCTTCACGTATTCAAGGACGCCCAGCGTTTTCTGATAGCGCAGCGTGGAATCAGCGTCAGAGGAATCACGGGTCGCCAGGCCTACGACGACAAGGGCATCATCGACCAAGGCGTTCGGGCCATGTCGCAGTTCGCCGGCGGGCAAGCCTTCCGCCTGCACGTAGGCTACTTCTTTGAGTTTCAAAGCGCCTTCGCGGGCGATCGCATAATGGATGCCGCGGCCGAGGAATAGAAACTTCTTGGCATGTTGGGCGAGGCGTGCTGCCTCTGCCGCCCGAGCATCCCATGATGGGAGCTGTTTCTCGATTTTGTCAGGGAGCACCAACAGACCCCTCAAATGGGTCTGTATCGCTTCAGCGCTCAAGCGGCCCCACTTGCCGGCGAGGAGGAGCCCTAAAAGGTAAAGAACCACAAGCTGAGTGGTAAAGCTCTTTGTGGCGGGCACAGCGCGTTCCGGTGCCGCGCAGGTGATCAGCGCGGCGTTTGCTTCTCGTACGATGGTAGAATCCGCGACATTCGAGATGGCCACTGTTTTCGCGCCTCGCGCGAGGGCCTCGCGCTGAGCGGCAAGCGTATCTGCCGTTTCACCTGATTGCGTGATGACAATCACGAGCGGGTGGTGGTCGGCATGGGTTGAACGAAGGCGATACTCGCTCGAGTATTCAACGTCAACACTGACTCCCGCGAGGTCCTCAATCATGATTTCGCCGGCAAGCCCGGCATGACGACTCGAGCCACTCGCAGCGATGATGATTTTCTTGAAGGAGAGGAGGGTGCTTTCGATCGGCCAAAGTGCGGCGGTTAGACTCCTTCCGTCTTCGCTGTTGCAGTCGATCGTTTTGCGGATTGCAGGGGGCTGCTCATAGATTTCCCGCAGCATCTCTCGCGGCTCCCCGTGAACGCTCAACGACAAATTTGGTTTAGGCATCGTTGCAAATCCACAGAATTAAGCTCTCTAACCAATGAATGTGCTTGACAAGAGCGCCGCACTGAACTAATCCAATTTCAATAAATTTAATAAAAACCGAAGTGTATCAGAACCGAGTCTGACTGAGTAGCTTCTGGGCATCTTTCGAATGTCAGCGACACTGAGGGTAACGCGATGCGAAAGCGCCAGACCATCCTTCTGAAGGTCCTCGTTTTTCTCGGCCTGCTGATCAGCTCGCCACTTCTGTGGGCCGGTATCACAGGGAGCATATCGGGCATCGTGACCGACCCGAGCGGTGCTGTGATCGTCGGGGCCACGGTCACAGCTGCCAATCTGCAAACCGGATTCATCTCCGCGATACACACAGACAAGAGCGGATTCTACAGTTTCCCGGACTTGGCTGTCGGAACCTACGATCTTCAGGTTGAGCAAATGGGATTCAGGTCGTTTGAGCAAAAGACAATCGTCGTTGAAGCCAATTCTGCGATCCGTATCGACGTGCACCTGGCCCTGGGTGAAGTCAGCGAAAAGGTGACTGTAGCAAGTCAGGCTGTTCGAGTCGAAAGTCAGAGTACTCAGATGGGCGAGGTTATCGATTCCCAGAAAATGACGACTGTTCCGCTCAATGGCCGCGACTTCACCAACCTGCTTTCCTTGCAGCCCGGGGTCGTCCCATTCCAGTACGCAAACGCCCTGCAAGACTCGAACTTAAGCGACAGAACTGTCTCCGGAAGCACAGCCTTGAACGGCGGAAATCAATCCGTCAACGGCCAGCGCGAGACTTCGAACGGGTTCATGGTAAACGGAGCGAACGTGGAAGAGGGCAAGAACAACGGCACATCCGTCATACCGAATCTCGATTCGATCGAAGAATTCCGCATCATCACCAATAATTTTGATGCCGAATACGGAAACTTCAGCGGCGGCCAGGTGAACGTCGTCACCAAGTCGGGAACCAACAATTATCACGGGAGTCTCTTCGAGTTCAATCGCAACACGGCCTTTAACTCACGGGGCTTTTTCAGCCCGCCCGGTGAGGCGCCGAAGCTGATACAAAACCAGTTTGGTGGAACATTTGGCGGACCTATCAGACGCGATAAGATGTTCTTTTTTGCGGACTATCAAGGCACGCGGCGAATCTTCGCGCCGACGAAAACGGCGGCCGTACCGGACGGAACGTTCGATACAGCGGGTGACTATTCCCTGTCTCCGACTGAAGCGGGCGATCTAAATGCCGGTGCCGTTGCTGCCGCGGCGGGCTTAGGCTCGGCGGGGACAGTGCAAGAGGGCCCGCTCGCAACTGCCCTAACAGCCCGACTGAATTACCCAGTTAGCGTCGGTGAGGCCTACTACACCACAGGCTGTGCCAACAATTCCGTATGTGTATTCCCGAACGGCGTTGTTCCAAAAGCAGCCTTCTCGCCTGCGGCGGGCGGTCTGCTACCGTTCATTCCTGCCCCGAATGTTTCGAATCCGAGCGGCGGACCAAACTTCACCACCGCCGCCTTTGAGCAAAGACTGCGTGATGATAAAGGGGCGATCCGCTTCGACGCCAACACAAGGTACGGGATGATCTCCGCCTACTACCACATCGACGACAATGACTTCATCAATCCCTTTCCCAATTCAGGGGCGACGATAGCCGCTCCCAATATCGGCGCCTTCAATGCGACCGACCGAACTCGCGCCCAAGTCTTGGAGTTGAGCCACACAAAATCCTTCGGCTCCACCGCGGTCAACATTTTTGAGTTCAGCTACCTACGGAACGCGGCGCGTTTATTTACGCCGCAAGGCGGTCTTACCGAGAATGGCCAGCCCATCACACTGGCTTCCCTTGGATTTGTTCCGGCCGCCGGAGATGGAGCGACATTCAATGGCGGAATTGCACCGATTGCTCCACAGTTCGAGGGCGTCCCGAACATCACTTTTACGCAGGAGCTCTCCGGAACGGTCTTCGGAGTACCGGCTGATACACCCAAGCAATTTAACAACACCTTTCAATTCCAGGATAACTTCTCGAAAGTGGTTGGCAAGCACAGCATGAAATTCGGAGGCCAATTCCACTACGATCAGATCAACGTCAGGAACCTTTTTGGTGAAAACGGAGCGTTTACGTTCAGTGGGGCAGAAACGAACTCTGACTTTGTCGATTTCTTGATCGGCGGGCCATCCGGTTTTATCCAAGCGAGTCAGCAAATCCTGGATTCGCGGACAAAATACGTTGGCCTTTACGCGCAGGACAGTTGGAGAATAACGTCGAACTTGACCTTGAATTATGGTCTGCGTTGGGAGGTCACCCAGCCGTGGTACGACACGGAAGGCAAAATCGAGACGTTGATCGCTGGCGTTCAGTCCGTCCTCTTCCCCGGCGCTCCGACCGGCTGGGTTCTTCCCGGCGATCCAGGAGTTCCTAAGACTCTTGCGCCAACGAAATACGACAACTTTGCGCCCCGCCTCGGTCTCGCGTATTCGCCGGGATGGGATTCGGGATTCCTCGCTAAGCTTTCCGGCGGACCGGGGCAGATGAGCATTCGTATCGGCTGGGGTCTTTTTTACACCGCATTCGAAGACCTCACACAATTCCAAGAAATTGGCGATGCACCCTATGGCCTGTTCTTCTCAACAAGCAGCGTCTTTTTCGAGCAACCATTCACAAGTCTGGTCGACAGTTCGACCGTGCAGCGGTTTCCCTTCGTGTTTCCCCCCAAAAACGTCAGCGCTAAAAACCCCGACACCACCTTCAACTGGCCGCAGGCGGAGCCTATTGCAGGCTCGCTTGCCTTCCAGCACACAAACGTCGTTCCCTATGGCGAGGATTACGAGCTTTCGCTTCAGCGACAATTCGGAGCGAGCACGCTGCTAACCGTCAGTTATGTGGGAACCCAGGGCCACAAGCTTTTGACTTCCATCGAGTCGAATCCCGGGAATCAAGCGCTCTGCCTCCAGCTCAACGAGGCGCCATACAATCCGACCCCGGGAACGGTGAATTGCGGTCCTTTCGGAGAAGCCAATCAATACACCCTGCCCCTAGGCGTGAATTATCCTCCGGCAGCGATACCAGCCGGCGAGCTGGTGCCCGCTTCACAGTGCGGAACGCAAGGTCCCGCTCAGTGCGTGGTCAATGGCACGTACACCGTGTTTCCACCGCAGAATGGCGTTCAAGTCTTCAACAACAATCCTTACGAGGCGACGATCGCGCAGTCATCCTTCAATTCCCTGCAAGCCAGCTTGCGCCACTCTAGTAAATACGCAACCTTTCTATTTGGCTATACCTACAGCAAGTGCATGGACGACGCGTCGGAACTCATCGAGGGAATTAATCCGTTCAATCCCAAGGCCAGTATCTCGCTGTGTGCATTCGATGTGACGCACAATTTCGTAGCCAGCTACGAAACCCAGCTTCCATTCGATCGTCTGTTTCATACAGCTTCGGGCTGGCGCAACGCGCTCGCGGCCGGGTGGGAAATTTCGGGAATTACATCGTTCGTGAGCGGGCTTCCCGTGAGCCTCTCGGAATCTGATGACAATTCATTAACGGGCACCGCCAACACTTCCGCGCCAATCGATTTGCCAAGCTATGACCCGACAGCCGGTCCGCTTTACATCAACAAGAACCCAAGGTCGGGCCAGCCATACTTCAACAACAACGTTCCTCCTCCCGGTACGCCCTGTGGGCCAGGGCAGGGCGTCGTGTTCAATTGCGAGCCGCTCGGGCAGATTGGAAATGCCAAGCGCCGATTTTTCCACGGCCCCGGACTCAACAACTGGGACATGGGTCTGCTTAAGAATACAAAGCTGAGCGAAACGAAAACGCTGCAATTTCGATTTGAAGCCTTCAACATCTGGAATCACACTCAATTCTCCGGTCCGTTGTCGCCTGGGTTCGGTGCATTCGGCTCTGCCGGTTTTGGAGTCATCTCCGCGGCTTATCCGCCCCGCGTCCTCCAAGCGGGGCTGAAATTTTTGTTCTAGTCATGTCAAAGCGCGAGACTGCCTCGATCCTGGCCTGCCAAAAACCGGCAGCGATCCTTCTGGGATGGTCGCTGGCCTTCTTTGCTCACTCCTCTGCAATGCGTGCGCAGACGATTCGTGTGGACACGACGCCAAGTCACGCTACGAACTCAATTGTGCCTGCGCAGGCCCTTGGCGCCAGCATCGACCGGTTGCCGCAGGGAGCGACCGACAAGACTTTCGTCGAGCCCACGATCATGCGAGTTCTCTCCTCGGGATGGCAGACGATCAGTTATCGTCAAAACACGGAGTTACACATCGAGGCCTGGCACTGGAATCCTGAAGGCACATGGAGCGACCCGGCGGGAAAAGGCTATTTCACGGGCAGTGCGGTGCCAGGCGAACCCATTCGTCATTCCTATGGGTATCCGCTCCCTCATCGCGGCGTCACTCATGACGACGGCACAGATATGGTCGGCTATTCGCGCCTCACTGACGGCGACTTGAGTTCTTACTGGAAAAGCAATCCGTATCTGACCGAACCTTTTACAGGTGAAGACGATTCACTGCATCCCCAGTGGGTGATGGTTGATCTTGCCGCGCCGCGTCTGCTTGACGCGATTCGCATAGCCTGGGCGGACCCCTACGCGCGGCGGTTCATCGTTCAATACTGGACGGGAGACGATCCCATTAAGAAGCCCTCAGCCGGCGCATGGATCGCTTTTCCAAACGGTGTCATTGATAACGGCCGCGGCGGCAATGCCCTGATTCAACTCTCCGCAGAGCCTATGGCGGTCCAATACCTTCGCATCCTGATGACGCGATCGTCAAACACCTGTGACTCCCACGGCTCCGCCGATCGGCGCAATTGTCTGGGCTATGCGATTCGCGAGTTGTTCATTGGTACGACCACTGCCGACGGCAAATTCCACGACCTCGTGCTTCACACGCCAGATCAGGGACAAACAGCAACGTTCTGCTCATCGGTCGACCCCTGGCACGAGCCCGCAGACCTGAATGAAAAAGCGGGAGATCAAGTAGGGTTTGACCTTTTTTATACCAGCGGGTACACGCGCGGTTTGCCGGCGATGATCCCCATCGCCATGCTCTACTCAACGCCCGAAGATTCCGTCGCTGAAATTTCATACCTTGAGAAGCGCGGCTATCCGATCTCTTACGTGGAAATGGGAGAGGAGCCTGACGGGCACTACACTCCACCAGAAGATTACGCTGCGCTCTATGTTCAATGGGCCGCAGCTTTGCACAAACTCGATCCAAGTCTTCGGCTGGGCGGCCCGATTTTCACCGGTGTAAATAAGGACATCGAGACATGGCCGGATGCGCAGGGCCGCACTTCGTGGACGCAGCGTTTCATCGATTATTTGAAGGCGCATGGACGGCTCCCCGATCTCAGCTTCTTTTCCTTTGAGCACTACCCGATGGATCCCTGCAAAATTCAATGGAGCAATCTCTACGACGAAGCAGACCTAGTGAGCCACATGATTGACGTTTGGCGCCGGGACGGCGTGCCCGCGAATGTTCCCATGTTCATCACCGAATCCAACATCGGGTGGCAAGCGGAGGAAGCCTTCCTCAATGCCTGGGGCGGCCTCTGGCTAGCAGATTATGTCGGTTCGTTCCTGAGCGCTGGTGGGAGTGCGGTGTATTTCTTTCATTACATTCCCCTCGGGGTACACCGCGGGTGCAATGATTCGCTGGGAACGTTCGGGCTTTTTTCAACCGACGCCAGTCTACAGATTGAGCAACCCCTGGCTCAGTATTTCGCAAGTCAGTTGATCAATCTAGAGTGGGTTCAGCCCACGGGAGGAACGCATCGCTTATTTCCGGCGCACAGCGACATTCAAGATGCCGCGGGGCACACACTTGTAACGGCGTATGCGGTGCTGCGTCCCGACGGTCAATGGTCGGTGATGATCGTGAACAAGGACCAGGAAAATGCGCAGCGCGTCCACATTCTCTTTCAGGACGACGACTCACATCGCGCCCGCTCGTTTTCCGGCCCGGTGGACTTCATCACATTTGGCAGCGAGCAGTATCAGTGGCATCCTGACTTGAGGGATGGCAGGGCCGATCCCGACGGCCCGCTGGCGCGCAGTTCAATTAGCGCCGCCTCTGGTACAGTCTTCGAGTTGCCGAAGGCTTCCATTACGGTAATCCGCGGGACAATCACGCGCTGACCCAATTGCGATTCGAACCGCGTTGTGCTGAACCACCCCAGTGAGGGCACCGTGATCCACCGCTTCTGCCCAGTCGTGCCGGAGGGAGCCGGCACCGGAAGATTCCGGACGACACTACTAGCTCTATCTTTGGCCACAGGAAAC
>Ga0126373_10003953_pt1 | contig 11226 bp, 12 predicted proteins | sample PanSoiMetPlot_11_FD_92545 | JGI IMG/M metagenome (GOLD analysis project Ga0126373, IMG submission 92545) | Tropical forest soil microbial communities from Panama - MetaG Plot_11 | ecosystem: Environmental > Terrestrial > Soil > Tropical forest > Bulk soil | place: Panama | collected 2016-02-17
AAAGGATTTGGGGGTGGTGCAGGGGAATTCGGGCACATGACTGTCGAAGAGAATGGCCCGTTGTGTTGCTGTGGAAATAATGGCTGTTTAGAGATGATGGCATCGTGTGCAGCAATAATGCGGGCAACGCGGAATGCAATTGAACAAGGGGTCGATTCCAAAATTAGAGAACTTGTAATGGAAGACTTTCGACAACTGAGCATTGAGGTGATTGCCCAAGCGGCACGGGAGAACGATAGTCTTGCTTTTAGAGTTTTGGATGAAGCCGTGTCACACATCGGAGTTGCTCTTGCTGATTTGGTCAACCTTCTTAACCCTGGTGTTGTGATTTTCGGTGGTCCCTTGTTCCGGACTGCCCCGTATTTGCTCGAAGCACTGAAACGGGTCCTCAAGCAGCGTGCATTAGAACGGTCAGCAAACCAAACGCAATTATGCGTCTCTAATCTCGGAAGCGAAGCAGGCGCGCTCGGGGCCGCGCGAGCCGCTTCCGAGAAGGTGATTGAGCATCTGTACAGAGAAGCTCTTTTAACCTCGTGAGCCATTCGCCTGATCCTGATATCAGCGGAAGCGTCACTGTGAAACAAATCGGTTTCAGTTTCGCTGCCATTGTTCTCATCAGCTAGGCTGGCGAGTGGCTTGAACTCGTGTCCGCAGCGGTAACCGATCATCTCGAAGAAGTGAAGCTCCCTTTACTAGAGCGCGCTCGTTCATCCCCGCGCTGCCACCGAGAGGTTCCAATCACACTCAGGCTTGATGGTTCCCGCATTTTGGAGGGAATCTGCGACCTCTTATTCTTAGAGGGTTGAGAGGTGCATGTGGTCGATTTCAAGACTCACGAGGATAGTTCACGCCGCAGTGTACAGTATGAGCGGCAGATTCAGCGGTATAGTCATGCCGTCTCAGAAGTGACTGGCTCGCCGGTTTCGTGTCACCTGTTTTTCATATGACGGTGCGTGAGCGAGATCGTAAAAGTCAAACAGATCGTGGATGTCTCGCTGCCATTATCCCGGCTAACTGCTATTCACGCGGACGAATCTGCCGTCGAAGCCATCGGCGACTGGCTGTGGCTCGCCGAAATCTTGTCCGCCGAGAGTGGCATTGATCCGTCTCGCCCCAAGCGAGAACTTTGAGCCTGCACTGATCAAGAGCTCCTTTGGAGAGCGCGCAGGTCTACTTAACCCAGCCAGGCGCTTCGCTGCGGCTCACACATCGACAGGGCACACACATATATTAGGGATGGACGGAAATGGACGGAAAGGTCTTCGGGCTAGGCCGCCCGATCATAACGGTGGTGCAATCCACCCAGTCGATCATGGGAAACCGCGCGACCCGAGGTTAGGTAGCGAGTTCTGCCCCCTGGCGTTCCCTTTCCCAGCCCAAGGTGCGTGCGATCTTCGCGATGGTAGGAGACGTACTCGGAGAGCAGCCGCTTCAGATGCCGCTCGTTGAGAGCCATCACATGGTCCAGCAGCTCGCGGCGGCAGTTCCCGATCCAACGTTCGGTGACACCATTCTATGATGAAAGTCGTTGGGATTGCCCCCGATGTCCGGCCGGTTGAAGCCAAAAGAACTGTTCTCGGTGGTATCAAATTGCAGAGAAGGAGTATCGAAGGGGCCAGTCTGCACCAAAAGAATCGTGCTCAAGAGCATGGGGTATTTCGAGAGAGCGATTCAGGGCGATGCTTCGTACGCTCCGGTCTATGCTGGCCTTGCGAACTCTTACCTGTTGTCGGCGGGCTGGTTGCTGATGAGGCCGGCCGAGGCGTACCCAAAAGCCATGACGGCAGCGCTGCACGCCCTCGAACTTAACGAAAATCTGGCGGAGGCCCACACCACCCTCGCCGAGGCGGAACACGAGTACGAATGGAAGTGGGCGGATGCGGAACGGGAGTTCCGCCGGGCCATCGAACTCGACCCGAACTCAGCCATTGCGCACAAGAGTTATGCCGAATTCTTAATGCATGGCGGGCGAAGCGCAGAAGTAATCAGCGAAATGGAACGTGCACGGGATCCGCTGTCGCTGATCGTCAATACATTTGTGGGTTTCGTGTATCACAACGCACGGCAGCACAACGGGCGATTGAAGAGTATGAAACGGTGTTACAGCTCGATCCTCAGTTCGCACCGCCACATTATTTCCTGGGCGGGGCGTTAACAAATATAGGGCAATACGACGAGGCGATTGCACATCTTCAGAAGGCCACGGATCTCACGCATGGTGCGAGTCTAATGTCAGCGGGGTTGGCTCGGGGGTATGCCCTTACAGGACGCCGCGACCAATCCCAGCAGGGCTTGCGGGAACTTCAATTGTGCAGAACGCATCATTACGTCTCGCCATACGGTTTGGCACAGGTATACGCGGCTCTTGGCGACAAAACCGCCGCTCTCGAGATGCTCGATCGAGCTGTGAACGAGCACGCGTTCGAAGTCCTATTTCTGAGGGTCGACCGCAGTTTCGACGGTCTTCATAAAACCACCATTTCCAAGAACCGCTCAAACGAGTTGGGTTCCCAGAATAGTCTCCTGGAACAGCTGAGAGTGCACGGTGCGGAGAGTACCCCCCCAGTTTCCCCGGAAATCCGTAGACCAAGCGAAACGCCTCATGAATCCCGACTGCCCCCATCGTCCGTTTGGCGAATTCAACCACTTTGGGCTGATCTTCGCACGCCTGTTGATTCGAGAGCCAACGTGACAACGCCGACTGTTTTTCCTTAAGAACGCGGAGAGTCAGTTGCTTGGCACGTACCTTCTGGTGGTTTCCAAGCTGTGCGCTGACGCGCTAAAGGGGAACGATGTCGGATTCGTTCTAGAGCGAACGAAACGTTCAATACGAACAGCTGGCTCTTGCGGTATATACGACTCGCGACTCAATGCACCCGGCATTGGAGCATGGAGGGAACTATGAAAAAACTCTGTTTCCTATTCCTGGGAATGATGATGGCGGCAATGGTGGGTGTGACTGCGGCGGTTATCGCTGCACCGGCAACGTCATCAGAGATCGAAGCCAGCGCCTCTGGCGGAGGTCACTACCTAGTCGGAAGTTCGTTGGACGTTCAGTTCGCTTTTTCGGCAGTTCAATATAACGACGGCCACGTTGCGGGATCGTTTCACGATAGCACCAATGACGGGCTCGGCGTGGTCGATTTCGATGCGGATGTAACATGTCTTTCGGTAGACCGCGAGCTGGGCAGGGCTTGGATCGGCGGCGTCATTACCGCCAACCTCTCGACCAGTCCCGACTTTACGGGTGCAGTTTATCAACCCGGCCATGACATCTGGTTCCGCGCCCTGGATGCAGGTCAAGGGGCAGATCAGCAAGACCGGAGAACGTTTGTTGGCTTCGAGGGAACAATTCCGAGTTCAGCAGCTTATTGCGCGACCCGCCCCTGGCCCGCCGATAATGCACGAACCTGGCCCGTGACCCGCGGGAACATTACTGTGCGTGAGCGGGAGGGGAATCAATAAGCCAATGAACAGTGCCTCTTATCGACCTGGATTGTCTTCGGGTGGCCGCGCATCGGAGCGTAGGTGCAGTTCACAACAAAACGAACTGTGGATGATCTGTCCGAGTTGTGCCTGGCCAAAGGCAACGGGAGTGGTCGGGACTCCGGACAACGTGCCCTATGGCTTACTCGGACGTCGAAGACGGCGATGTGATCATTGTAGGGTTCTCATCTCGTGGACCGCAGAATTCTGCGACGCACGTTCGGCATGGTTCCGCATTTCGCGATTCCATCAATTGACAGGCCAGTGACAGCAGCAATGGACTTAGAGCCATCGCGGCGTCCGAGGGGTCAGGCCGTCGGGAGGCGTGTCCTCGCAGCCCGCTCTCATTTAGATGTCGTTCGAGATGCGGCGCGAAAAGCTGCTGGAGTAACACCAAACTGCCGCTTGAATCGCCTGGTGAAATGGCTCTGGTCCGCGAACCCAGCTGCCGAAGCAATTTCCGCAAGAGGGTCGTCGGGTTTACGCAAACGCTCGGCGGCCCACTCGAGGCGTAAACGACGGAGGTACTGTGCGGCGGTCACGCCATATAACCGGCGAAACTCACGGCTGAAATGCTCTGGGCTGACTCCCGCCACACCACTGAGTTCGCGCAGGGAAGGCCGCTCAAGGAACCGCGTACGCACATAATCAACAGCCCGCAATAGCCAAGCCGGTGCCGGCTCACTACGGATACGCTGCAGCCTCGATGTCGACACCAGCATATCCAGGCATAGGCTCTGCACCGCCAATGGCGTTAAGTCGTCCGGCCGGCAAAGTTCGCGCCGGAGCTGCTCCGCAATCCGGATCCCAGGGAAACCGACTCTTATTTGAAAGGCAGTAGCCAGAAGCGACCTGAACTGTTGCAGAAGGTTATCGCTCTGATCTGGTTGGATGATTACCACATGGGCACCTTGGCCGCCAAACTGGTTCACATGGCAATCGCCGGCCGGTTCGACGTGTAGCATGCCGGGGGCATTCGCTAATCGGGTTGAGCCCACAATTGAATCCCACTCACCCGCGAGGGTGACGCCCAGAACTGTGCGATCGTGAAAATGCTTGCCCAGCGTGTGCGCGGCTGGGAACAGAGCATTGGTCACAAGGAATGGGCCACAGTCGATGGTATCGAATTCCGGACTTCCCAAAGAGACAGGCACGCCGCTATTACTGATCGCAGCCATTTAGCTGCAAGTCTAGATACCGTGAGTGCGGGCGTCAACTCTTAGGGGATAGCAGGAAAACGAAACAGGTTCTCAGGCACGCCGCCGGGCTGTTCACGATCGGTTTTCTACACCTGAGTTTTTAGAAAGACGTTGTCGCAATTGTATTGTAGGCCGACTTTCTCGGTCTACATTTCAGCCCGCTGGCACGATAATCGACAAATCGGGCTGGTTGTGGCCAGAATTCTTCCACTTCCAGCTAAGCTGTTGTTGCCTTGATTTTTCGCAATTTTCTGACAAGTTCGCCCCCGGTTTCGACGCCTGCCAATTTCAGTAAAAACCCCATCCCATGTGGGTAAGGCCTGCATGTAAAACCAGCATGAAAAAGCTCAATACTGCGGACGTTCTCGGTGAAGAATTTGTCGAGGTTGTCGGACTCACGCTGGGTCGGAACTGCCTTCCACTTCACTCTTCGATGTGGGTAGCGCTGCACGCGCTGAAGCGGCGCCTCTTTCAAGCCTCGATCCCAACGCGGATGGGTGACGGTATTCCGTCGAGTTACATACCCGACTTTATTGAATACAGCTTCATCGATTCGGTGCCAGATTCGATCGAAGTCTCTGAAAGCAATTACATGAGCACCTTGCCTTCTGGTTCCAGACTAGGAAGTGTAGACGGGTTAACTTTCTTGCCTAAGTCGAGGCGATTGCACGGGCATACTTAATAAAAACTTCTTATTTCCATTCATTTTATATAGCTATCTTAACTTTTTATTCGGGCGTCATATTCTCAAGCGGGGAGAGATGGAGAATCTAGTGCTCGTAGCGGCACCAGAAGTCTCCAAACTCAAATACAACCTCGCCTAAGTCTATGAGGAGCTTCATGAAAAGCAAAAGTTCCGTTTTAGGTGCGGTCATAATGGCCGCGATTCTCGCCGTTCCCGCTCTGGGAGCGGCCATAGCTGAAAAACCGATGCAGGTGGATGTTGGCAGCCCGATGAAGGCGGCTCAACAGGTCTCTTATGACCTCAGTAAGACTGCTGACAGGTTGCAAGCAATCACACGCAGCGGGGGACACAGTTGGCAGACCCACGCCTCGTATCTGAGTGCGGCACGCGACAATGTAAACCGGCTTGGCAAGATGCTAGGCGATTTGGAGCGTTTGAAGCCCTATGGAACTGAGACTCAACAGTTGGCCATCGAGAAGATGAGGCCTCAGCTAGTGGCAACGGCAGACGCGCTGACCAACGCAATCGAATTACTGAACGATCGGCATCACAACCTGTATTTCACGGAATACCGGGAAGCGGTACAGATCGTAAGCGCGCAGGTCGATTCGCTACATCAAGCGCTTGATGCTGTCTCGGACTACGAAGCGGCTAAGGTGAGGCTCGGTAGTCTGGAGCTTTTACCACCGGAACAAAAAGGAAGCTAATGCAATCAGAATGCTGACCAGGAATGGCGGAAGCCCCATGGAGGGGACCGTCATTCCGGCAGTCGGCGAAAGAGGGAAAAAGGAAGTGTTCCATGAAATGGGCCATGTCAGGGAGACGATCATTGCATCCAGCGTCGGCCAGACTGCCACTCTTCTCGTCGGTGTTGCACAGATGTTTGTCAGTGTCATGCTCGTCCTGATTGCAGTATTCGTTTGGTTCAGCGCCAGCCAGGAATCCGCTGCGGTGCAAATGCATTCCGTTCTTGACGGCATGACAATCGGACAAGTCATGCGTTCTGAGGTTTAGGCGCTTGCACCTGCCACGCCCCTCGGCCGGGCGGCTGGCCGCCTCGTTGGCATATTGCCCTTCGAGGATTGTCGTAACCTCGTCGTAGCGGACCAGGCTCTTGCCATTTATGGCCTTAAGAAAAAAGGGGCAGACGAATTCGATATTCTCGGGATGAGGCCCAATGGGCTGTGCTGGCCGCGTGTGCCTGAACCCGAGGCGTAGTGAGGTGTCGACGTGAAGGACCTAGCGCTGGTCGTACTTGGTTGGATCCTCATGCTGGCGGGAATTGTAGGCCTCCTTCTGCCCATCTTACCTGGTATACCGTTTCTGCTGACGGGGCTAATCATTCTGGGTCAGCACCACGCCTGGGCACAGCGGATAGCCGCTCTATTGCGAGCCAAAGCCCGAAGATTCGGGCATGGACACGATGGCCGGTGGCGAGCAGTGGTTCTGTGCCTGGCCCGCCGACTTGACCTTCGTAAACGAGCATTGTCGTGAGTTCGATTGCAAGCCCAATAGTGTGGGCGCTATTTACGATTGGCGTTGTCGGGCTGCTCGCGCTCGATCTTTTCGTGTTTCACCGAAAGCCTCACACAGTGGGGACGCGTGAGGCGCTGACTTGGAGCGTTGTCTGGATCGCCATAGCTCTGCTGTTCAACGCCCTGGTGTACTCCCAGTTTGGGACGGAGCGCGGTCTTGAGTTTTTGACAGGCTATCTGATCGAGAAGGCACTGGCGATTGACAATTTGTTCGTGTTTGCTGTGATCTTCTCGTACTTCGGAATCCAGCCTGTCTACCAGCATCGTGTGCTGTTCTGGGGTGTGGTCGGCGCGCTTGTCTTCCGTGCGCTCTTCATTGCGCTTGGCGCCACGCTCTTGACGCGTTTTCATTGGATCTCATACGCCTTTGGAGCGCTGCTTGTGCTCACGGGCCTGAAGCTCCTGCGAAGGGAACCGCAAATTCGCCCGGAAGCGACCCCGATCTTTCGAGCCCTGCGCAAAATCATTCCGGCAAGCCCTGTCCAAAGTGGGGAATTTTTCATTCGGGAAGACTCGCGGCTGCTCGCTACGCCGTTGTTTCTGGCGCTCGTGCTGATTGAAATCAGCGATGTTGTGTTTGCGGTGGACTCGATCCCCGCAATTTTCGCGGTCACGTCCGATCCCTTTATCGTCTTCACGTCGAACGTCTTTGCGGTGCTGGGGCTCAGAGCCATGTATTCGTTGCTGGCGGAGTCTCTTGTGCGTTTGAGATATCTGCGCTTCGGTTTGGCTTTGGTACTGGTCTTTGTGGGCGGCAAAATGCTATTCGCTACCGTGTTCAAGATTCCAATCGCCGCTTCACTCGCCATTGTGGCTGCGCTCCTTGCGGGGGCGGCACTCGTGTCCTTGCTCCGTTCACCGATGGCGCAGCAAGAAGCAGATCGAAAGCCATCATGAATCGCAACATCAGCAGGTAAGGTAAAGGCTCATAGAAGTTGTAGCGGTCGAAGCAGGCGATGCCTTAGCTCGGTTCGCCCGCGGTGAGGGCAGCGCTGGTTTGGCAAATTCGGGTCGGCGTGGTGCGAATCCTACGAGCGTTTTTGGCGCGCAACTTTCTCTTTGCATATTTGGCCCCTAGGCCTGTCGCAAGGCAGGCGCGAATGGATCAACGACGCGCTGATGGTTATCTTTTTCCTAGTAGTTGGCCTGGAAGTCAAACATGGTTTTGGCAATGGATTATCAGCACCGCCGCTGTCGATTTCGGTCAGGACTGGCTCGACTACCAGCTCGAGATCGGCGCCGTCACCACGGAACCGGCAACCGACAGAGTTGATGCGGCAGAAACCCTCCCCTCCGTTACCTGACAACGTTGGTCTTCCCTATTGTGAATACCCTGCTTCCTTTTTGGTCATCGAAAGGCCATAGCGGAAACGACGTTCAGATGATGCATGAAGCTTGGACGAAGTCTCTTCGGCTGCAGGTCACACTGTGGTGCTATCCGTACGTCAATCCCGGTGATTTCTGACAAAAGGGGCCTCACTAAACAATTTGCTTTTGGCGGCATCGCGAATGGCAAGAACTGCTGGGTGCTGCAGTTTCCGTTCGGCGCTGATCGCGTAAAACTGCGTTCGAACCTCCTTCGTCACACCCACTGCCCGCAATCCTTTCTGTTTCTGGATTTGTTTCTGTACTACTGAAGGCATCGGAAACACGCCGGTTCCGCTTTCGCCGAAGGCTCGCAATAGCGCATAATCCTCGAATTCGCCAAGGACTGACGGCCGGATTCGCCTTGACTCAAACCAGAAATCGAGGTTGCGCCGCAGCGCTGTGTTGTCGGTTGGCAGGAACATCGGTGCACCATCGAGCGATTGGGGGAACCCGCGCTGATAGCGAGTTGCGATCTTCGTACCGGCGACAAATATAACCCCGCTTTCTCCCAGCAGATGACTGTAAGCGCGGATCTTCAAGGTGGGATCGACCGGAGAGTCGGAGAGCACAACATCGAGTTCGTGCGTTGCCAGCCGGGCCAGCAATTGATCGGAGCTGGCCTCGCGGCAGACCATTCGTATCGTCTCCCGAATGCGCAGCGCCGGCTCCAACAGAGCCTGGGCCACGACTTTCGGCATCACGTCAACCACACCGACGTCCAACCGCAGTGGACGGCCAATAGGGCGGTTCTTCACCACGTCGAGCAGTTCGCGGCCCAAACTAAAGATGTCTTCCGCATAACTGAAAACGATCCTGCCCATCTCCGTCAGCATAAGTCGTCGACCAGATCGCGCTAGCAGTTTTTCGCCGAGCTGGTCTTCCAGGAGTTTCAGTTGCGAGCTGATGGCAGGCGGAGAGACACGCAACTCAGCGCCTGCCTTGCAAATACTCCCCGCTTTGACAACAGTCCAGAAGTAAAAGAGGTGATGGTAATTCAGCCATTCCATAAAAAGTGTCCACCGCCGATTCAGTTAATCTAGGCTTATCAAAATGTTTGCATTTATATCATTTTATTAACCGACGCGAACCCTTAGATTGAGGTCAAGCAAGGAGGATTGGATGGAGCTTCGAATCACATCCCGGATGCTGATCTTGCCGATGGCTTCAAGTTCGACATCGAGAGGCGGTTACGGCTTGGGCTCGGTCGTTTCGGCAGGCGCTTAGGCCAGATTACGGTGCGCATCGGTGCGGACGGGAAGACGGACACCCGGTGCTGGATTAACGTGGACATCCTGCCTGTCGGGCAGGTCGCCGTCGAGGAACGCGACGTTGATCTGTTCGTGCCATCGACGGTGCGACGGAAGGATAGGCCGGCAGTTCGGCCGTGAGCTGGATCGCATACGCAACGCTAGAGTGGGTCGCGAGTCGGTCCGACTGGTCTCATAGTCGCGCTTAACCCGCAAGGTCATATTTGGATTTCGAGGAGGGATACACATGAACGTTCACAGCCTGGAGCTCAAAAGAGCTCAGGATGTCCGTTTCTGCGAACGGATCCTTCAGTTTGCGATTTCGTTTGCGGGAGGGCTCTTAACCGTGGGTGGCCTGATGATGCTCATTCCATTGAGCGGATGACGGGAACAGAGGTTCATCGCTAACGAGGAGAAACAGCAGTGCAACGGAGAAAAACCTGCACGATTGTTATTCAATTGGATCAAGAGGAAGGACGAACTAACGTCGCCTTCTTCAATCCGTTCGTAGGGAGCTTGAGAGCAATTCGGCGTAAACGCACGGCGACTGCTGGCAGATGACAATCGCGACTCGTGAACTTGGAAGAGATCAAGGCCAACAATACAATCCTACTTGGCGGGAACCAGTCCTGAAGCGGCCGGGTCTTTCTCAATGAAGGCTTCGACTTTCAGAGCGGGGTGATTCTGAACCGCCCCCCCAGCAAGGCGAGCAATCTGTTTACAAGCCGGAATTCGATCCGGTCACGAACCAGCTCAGGCGCGACTACGCGCTGGTGTTGATGCTTCCAAATGAACGAAGTGACAATCGCGTTCTGTTCATTCATGGCGTTTATACGCAGGGATCGCAAGCGGCCATCGAGTACTTGATAAATCCCGAGCGAATGTTGGAGCTGCGAAAAGCCTTGATGAACCTCTCGGCCGATCACACGACCGTTCCAAGCTATTTCCAGGCCCTCCGCACCACAACAGTAGAGAACGCCGTGCCTGGCAACTCTTCCCTGGTCGCCGTGCGCGCGATTTCGAAATGAGCGGCGTGATTCTCTCCACAGGCGCTATGACGCCTCTGATAAGTTTGATCGTCGGATTTTCGTCCATCATTCTGCCGCCGCAAAATTGAAAACAGAATGATCTTCGTGCGATCGGGCCGTGTACCGCAGCGCGCTTTCACTTTCGTGAAGATCGAATTCCCACTTGAGATTTGTACTGGGGGTCATCGTTCCAAATTCTTATGGTTGGCGATCCTACCCGTATTTGTTCGGAATTTGTAACGCCCGATGTGTGCACGAACTATTGTAACGTTGTGCTTATCTGGTAGGGGCAGACGACACGTAACGATCACTGAGAATCACCTTCGCTCTAATCGTCCGGGTGGCAGAGAGACTCCCAAATGTTTTCCGGTTTTTCCAAACCAAATCCCGCATAATCTGGGGCGATCAGGATCAACGTAAACAACCTGGTGGCTGGCGCACGTCGATCCACCTGTATTACGTGTATCTCGATTCTCATTCCGACTCGCAAGAAACAGCAGTCGAGATTAGCGCCCCGTGCAGATTTACGTCGATGGTTTCCCGTTCACAGTTACAGGATAACGTAAGTGCTTTATCGGACGCGCGCACTCCGGAAAGTAATGAGGAATAAGTGTTGGCGCGCGCGTTCGATAAAGCCGTCAGAAGGAAGCCGCTCGCGCGGCGGACGCGGGCCTATGG
>Ga0126373_10003954_pt1 | contig 11226 bp, 8 predicted proteins | sample PanSoiMetPlot_11_FD_92545 | JGI IMG/M metagenome (GOLD analysis project Ga0126373, IMG submission 92545) | Tropical forest soil microbial communities from Panama - MetaG Plot_11 | ecosystem: Environmental > Terrestrial > Soil > Tropical forest > Bulk soil | place: Panama | collected 2016-02-17
AATGTCATGGGAAGAGCCGACATATATCCTGTATACGATTAAACCCCAGCGGATTACTCAACTTTTGACCGAAAAATCACGCTAAGATTTGCCTCTGACGGATATCGGATCAATGGGCGGCAAAGGCCCTGACATGTACAACTCCTTCACAGTTCTTGAAAACAGCCTTCATGGCAAACCTGCTGGATGTAGTCAAAGGCGCGGTTACTGTTGCTCTGATCGTCTGTGCTGTACGCTGGCTGAACACGGCCAAAGGTTCCGACTCACCGAAAACTTATGGCGAAGTAGCAGTCTGTGGGATCAGGTGGCCACTTCGCGCCGTTGCCTATGCGGGTGCCGTGCTCTTTCTCGTGCTCGCATTTGTGGATCTGCGTCCTGATTGGCTAGCGGTCGTTGGCCAGTCAACGTGCTGTCTGCGATTCTCGCATTGGGAGCAGCTTGGTTCGGAACAGGAGTAGTCACCTTAGATCAGAACACCATCTCCAAAACATTTCTTTGGCATAGTTCTTCTCTCAAGTGGAAAGAGATCAGTGATGTTCGCTACCACAAGCGGGACAACGGCAGCGATCGAACTGCGCGGAGGTGGAAGAAAGCTCATAGTCGATTCCCGATTTACCGCACCAGCACACCTCCGACGTGAGATCGAGCAGCGCACAAGAATCCAACCTCTGACCGACTAGAGTTGGCGTTACATCCCGATAGCGCTCACCGACCTCTAAAAAGGCGAATGGAAGGCGCAAGATTGTGACATCGCTGGTAACGTCAGTTATCCTGCGAAACACGCTCTCATCGAGGAATGGGATCCTATGGCTACACACAAGGAAAAAGCAAATCGCTTCCGCAAGCTGCATGATGGCCCTGGCCCCTTCGTAATTCCGAATCCGTGGGATGTAGGCTCCGCCCGTATTCTTGCTGGACTCGGTTTTCAAGCGTTGGCCACATCGAGCGCAGCGGCCGCCAACGTTGTGGGCCGAAGGGATCACGGGCTGACGCGCGACGAGATGCTGGCACACGCAGGATCGATCGTCGGTGCAACCGATTTGCCCGTCTCCGCGGACCTCGGAAAAGGGTTCGGCGACTCGCCCGAGGTGGTAGCGGAAACAATCCGGCGGGCAGCGGATGTGGGCTTGGTCGGATGCACGATTGAGGATGCCACTGGCAATGGCGACCGGCCGCTCTACGATTTTCAGTTCGCCGTGGACCGCATCGCAGCAGCTGCGGAAGCGGCCCGTGCGCTCCCGTTCGCCTTTGTGCTGACGGCGCGAGCACACAACCTTCTCTACGCCGACCCGAAGCTTGACGATACCATCAAACGTCTTCAAGCATTCGAGAAGGCCGGGGCGGATGTCCTCTTCGCCCCAGGATTACCTGATCTTGCTGCGGTACGCGCAGTTTGTCATTCGCTATCCAAGCCCTTCAATTTCATGGTCGGGATCAAAGGAAAATCATTTTCTGTTGCTGAGCTAGCGACGGCGGGAGTCAGGCGTATCAGTCTTGCGACTTCACTTTATCGTGCGGCAATGACCGGGTTGCTTGATGCCGCCCGCGAGGTGAACAGAGGTCAGTTCGATTTTGTCGAACGATCCGTGACAACGACGGAACTGAATGCACTTATGCACATTTGACCAGTGACATGTCACTGCCGCAATCAGTTTCGGCCCAACAACTGTTGAATCTCTATTTCACTGATTGAGCTTGCAAAGAAGGGGTTCCGAGTGTAATCGCCTGTTCTTGCCAGTTGATTACGTCAATTGACTCACAGCTTCCGGATCACCCTCTAGTGGAGAGAGCGGCGTTACAATGACGGGATCGATTTGCTGAGTGTGCCAATGGATCGCAAGAACCGGGCTGTTCAATCGGACGATCAGTTCCGCCAAGTCGTTGACAACGTTCCAACCGTAATAACGGTATTGGACTCGGACGGCAACTTCATTCACGCAAATCGAATCGCCCGGGAATACACTGGGCTGACTCTCGATGAGTATAGGTCAGTGGATGTAATCAGTAGAGTAATTCATCCCGACGACGCGGAGAAGGTGCGAGCCGCCCGGAAACAGGCATTTTCCGGGAGTGACCCGTATGAACAAGAGGCAAGATTGCTCGGAAAAGATGGCGTCTACCGGTGGTTCCTGTTTCGTTACAACCCATTGGTAGAAGGAGGCCGCGTCAAAAGGTGGTACGGGACCGCAACAGAAATTCAATCGCGAAAACAAGAAGAAGAGCGAGTCCGGCAAGAAAACGTGCGTCTGGAGGAGCGCAATCGGATTGCCCAAGAACTCCATGACACACTTCTGCAGACCTTCTTGAGCGCGTCGATGCAACTTGGTGCAACTGTGAATGGCGTGCCTTCCGACTCGCCGGTGAAAGTGCGACTAGATCGAATTCTCCAGCTTATGGAGCAAGGGGTCGAGGACGGGAGGAAAGCGATTCAGGGCCTTCGCCTATCTGACGCTCACCCCTTGGATTTGGTTCAGGCTTTTTCGTGCGTTCAGCGCGAACTCGCAGTTCCATCTGACATTGAATTTCGAGTCGCTGTTAGCGGTAGGCAGTCGCCCCTGCATCCAGCCGTCCAGCATGAGATTTATCGAATCGGCAGAGAGGCCCTCACTAACGCATTCCGTCATGCCAAAGCTAAGAGTGTCGAGGTCGGGCTAGACTACAGCGACAGTGGCCTGCGGATGCGAATCTGGGACGACGGATGCGGAATCGATCCTCAATTGCTGAACTTAGGGCGCAAGGGACATTGGGGGCTGGCAGGCATGCGCGAACGGGCCACAAGAATTGGCGGGTTGCTGAAAATCACCAGTAACGCAACCGATGGGACCGAAGTCCACCTGTCCATCCCAAGTGGTGTCGCGTTCCAACGCTCAGTCCCCTGATCCAAGTCCCTTAAGTCGTGCCCCGATTCCGTGCTCCTACATCGCCTGAATAATTCGCGCGGGCCGCAGTGCGTTGGACGCAGTACAGCATGTCCACAAGCTGATCAACACCCGACATGGACAGATCGTGGATGCGGATCTCAGCAGCTACTTCGGTGCGCCAGGCTAAGCCGGGCGCTTCCAGCGGGTGCGTTGTCACTGGGAGCTTATCGCATCCCGCCTGGAGACCGGCATTCTCATCCCATCTGATTTCGCCACCATTACGGTAGGATACGCTGGCTGGTGAGTCCATGAGGGAAATCTCCCTTCTATCCTGCGACCTCGTATTACTTGAGTTAGCAGTTGAAAATCCGATCGCATTTGAGGAGCACTTGGGGGCCCACATCGCAAGCAACTGGGAGGACTTCGCCATCGCCATGAAAGTGTCACGGGACAAACTGCTGGCGAATGCTGCGCTCTCGGGGTGGTGGACACACCTCGTTCTCATGGGTGCGCCGCCTGTGATCGTGGGCGTGAGCGGCTACACTGGCCCTCCCGGCGCTGACGGCGTGGTGGAGATTGCATATGCTATTGCCCCTTCATATCAGGGGCAGGGGCTAGCGACAGAGGCTGCCAGGGAGTTGACCCGTCGCGCGTTTCGTGACATGCGCGTGCGCCTCATATGTGCGCACACGTTGCCGGAGTACAATGCATCTTCCCGCGTACTGGAAAAACTCGGCATGCGTTTCGTTGGTCTGGCGAATGACGCTGATGAAGGTACAGTCTGGCGATGGGAGCTGCCGCGACCTTGAAACTGTCGTGGATGTGGGCGTGTCCTCAAGGGAGAACGGGTGACTGGCGAAGTATCCCGATATCACTCATTGCCCCTGGTCAATGAGTGATAGCCTGTTTTCGCCAACCGCCCTTGAGCTCATTCTTTGAGTACAGTGAAAAGGGCGACTGGGGCTATAATAACCCGCACAAATGGGGCTCCCCTCTGGCACAAAGCTTGGACCGTATGAAATCCAGTCGCCGCTCGGCGCGGGCGGAATGGGCGAGGTGTATCGCGCCCGCGACACGCGGCTAGGGCGCGACGTTGCCATCAAAGTTCTGCCAAAGCACCTTTCTTCAGATCCTGACCTGAAAGCTCGCTTGGAGCGTGAAGCCAAAGCGATTTCGTCGCTCAGCCATCCGTATATCTGCGCGCTGTTCGATGTGGGCGACTCTGATGGCACCGAGTTTCTTGTGCTCGAATTACTGGAAGGCGAATCGCTCGCAGGACGCCTTCAGCGCGGCCCGTTGACGCTCGAGCAGACTCTCGCTTACGGCCTACAAATCGCCGACGCCCTCGAATACGCCCACCGCCGTGGCGTCATCCATCGTGACCTCAAGCCCGGCAACGTAGTGATCACCAAGACCGGACTAAAGCTGCTCGATTTCGGCCTCGCCAAGCCAGCCGTCGCTGCCGCTTCTTCAAGCGCCTTCAGCGCCATGACCGCCTCGCATCACTCAAAGCCACTCACCGCCGAAGGTACCCTGGTCGGAACTTTTCAGTATATGGCGCCGGAGCAACTCGAAGGCCGCGAAGCCGATGTCCGAAGCGACATCTTTGCCTTCGGCTGCGTGCTCTATGAAATGGCCGCCGGCCGCCGCGCCTTCGACGGCAAAACCCAGGCCAGCATTGTTGCCTCCATCCTCGCCGCTGAGCCTCCCGCCATCAGCTCCGTCCAGCCACTCACGCCGCCTTCTTTCGAGCGCACCGTAAAACTCTGTCTGGCCAAAGATCCCGATGAGCGCTGGCAAACCGCTCACGACGTCAAGCTCCAGCTCAAGTGGATCATCGAAGGCGGCTCCGATGCCGGCATTCCCAAACCCGTGGCCGCGCGCCGCCGTCGCCACGAATCGGTCGCCTGGAGCGCCGCCGCAATTTTGCTCTTGATCGCAGCCGTCGCTTCGTTCTTCTGGTGGCATTACGCGTCCACGCCCCAACCAGTTTGGAAGTCGCAGCTTCTGCCCCCAACCGATCAGGCCTTCGATGTCCCTGGCCTCGGCGGCGGACACATGGCCGTCTCTCCCGATGGCCGCAAGATCGCCTTCATCGCATCTTCTTCCAAGGGGCACCAGCTTTGGGTGCAGTCACTCGATCAGGTTTCAGCGCAGCCGCTCGCCGGCACAGAGGACGGGTTCTATCCGTTTTGGTCGCCGGACAGCCGTTCTATCGGCTTCTTCGTCGCCGGCAAGATGAAGAAAATCGCCGCCGCCGGCGGCCCGGTCGAAATTATCTGCGACGCCTCGAGCGGTCGCGGTGGCTCGTGGAACTCCGACGGTATGATCGTGTTCGCGCCTTCGCCCAACAGCACGCTCTACGTTGTTTCCTCCGCCGGGGGTACGCCGCGTTCGGTGACCCAGCTCGACAGCAACCGCGCCGAAGCCAGCCACCGGTGGCCCTTTTTTCTGCCCGACGGCCGCCATTTCCTCTTCACAGCCCGCTCCTTTACCACGTCAAACGCGGCTATCTTCACCGGATCGCTTGATTCCGCAGAGCGCAAGCCTATTCTTGATGTCAATTCCAACGCCATCTACGTTCCTGCCGGTTATATTGTTTTCGTTCGCGACCGCAGCCTTATGGCCCAACGTTTTAACACCAAACGCCTCGAGCCTGAAGGCGATCCCGTTCCTCTCGCGGAAAAGGTAGCCTATGAACTTAATTTCAGTAAGGCCGATTTTTCGCTCTCTGCTAACGGCGTCCTCGCTTACAAGCAGGGCGGCGGCGGGAGCGCCGATTCGCAGCTCGCCTGGTACGACCGAAACGGAAAGAAGCTGTCCGATATAACCACCACCGGCTCCGCCGACTTCCCCAGCCTCTCGCCCGATGCGAAAGTCTTGGCATTCGGGTCCTTCGACCAAAACGGGTGGACTATATGGCTGCAGGACTTGACTCGGAGCGTCAGGACTCGCTTCTCCTTCAGCCCGGGCAGCTTAGGGTCGGTTTGGTCGCCTGACGGAAAGCAGATTGCTTTTGCTGTCAGCTCGGGCGCCACCAGCCAATTGTTCATCAAGCCTGCCGATGGCTCCCGGCCCGAGCAGCCTCTCGCCACAGAGGGTGTTTCCACTTCCTTCGTGCGGGTTCCCTTGGCGTGGTCGCCGGACGGCCGCTACCTTTTATATCGGGAAGGCAAGACTGGATTGCCCGAGGTCTGGGCGCTGCCCATGACGGGAGAGCCAAAACCTTTCCCGGTGGCGCAGGTGCCTTCCTACCATTTGCTTTGGGCAGACTTTTCACCGGACGGAAAGTGGCTCACGTATCAGTCCGATGAATCCGGGCGAAGTCAAGTCTATGCAGTGCCCTTTCCAGGACCGGGCAGCCGCTGGCAGGTTTCGAACGATGGCGGCGTTCAGCCGCTTTGGCGTGGCAAGGACATCTTCTTTTGGAATACGGGGCAGTTGTGGGCCGCAGAGGTGCATGCACTTGGCGGCGGCCTGCAACTGGGCACACCCCGCGCGCTCTTCAGCCTTCCAAATGCAGGTACCATGGGGCAACTACGCCATACCTATGATGTGACGCGTGATGGCAAGCGCTTTGTCATTGGCACCGGTGCTCAAATCCAAACAAATGCCCCCCTCAGCCTCGTCGTCAACTGGCCCGAAGAACTCAGGAAATAGCCGAAAGCCTGACGCCCAGGGTTCAAGTTCGGCCTAGGCCTCGCCGGGGCATTTCCGTGACTCAATGAGGACGACTACAGCTCACCTTGATGTTGCCAAACGGTCGCTGGTAGGTACTTGTCCCTCTAGTCGGCAAGCGAGAAACTGACGATGTATTCCGATGAGTTCCGGTTTGCCCGTTACTTCTGGTCACGGCAAACCCTCATGTCGATCCTATGCAGGGATAACAGGGGAGCCGGAAGGCACGATGCGGCGACCGATGAACGCCTGATATGGAGACTGCTCATTGTACTGGCGATGCTACCTTCGAAAACAAGCTGACGTCGTATGTTGACATCGTCTCTCTGGCCGTGGAACGAAAAGATGCAGAACAAGCCTTGAGATATGCCGAAAGAAGCTAAAGCCGCGTGCTGCTCGAGGTACTGGCTGTTGGCAAGATCAAGATAAGAGGAGCGGTGTCTCGGGAGGAGGAGCAACGCGAAAAATCGCTGGAGCAGGCTATGACGTCTCTCAACGCTCAACTGCAAAAAGAGACCTCCGAGGCAGTTGTCGATCGCGCGTATTACCGATCTTCAGTCAAGAATTGAAATGAGCCGGCTCGAGTATGCGGACTTTAAAACCGATCTTTATCTGCGGGATCCACAACTCAAGACTAACCGTGGCTTAGCGTTACCTATCTCCTTGACGGAAGCGGGAGACTTGCTTCCAGATTCTGGGACAGTTCTGCTCGAGTTTGTCGTAGGCGATATGACCACATACCTGCTTTTCCTGGTCCGAGGAGCACAGGGCCAGCCGGATGTGAGCACATTCGAGATTCCGATCAGCAGAGAAGAACTTCCCCGGCAAGTGAATCGTTTTCGCGAACAGTTGGCTCATCGCGACCTCAGGTTTTCCAGCTCGGTGAAGGAACTTTACAGTCTATTGCTGAAGCCTGCCGGATTTCGATTCAAGAACTCGAAGACGCTGATAGTCGTTCCGGACGGGCCGCTCTGGGAGTTGCCCTTCCAGGCTCTGCAAACCGCGGAAGGCGACTATCTGCTTTCGAAGTACGTCGTCGCCTATGTCCCATCCTTCACGGTTCTCCGCGAAATGATTCGGCCGCGGCAGACGCGACCGGGGACTAATGTCATGGGGTCGGACTTGCTTGCCATGGGCGATCCGTCGTTTGGGAAGAAAACGACAGAGCGAGTCGAAACCGCCTACCGGGACGAGAAACTAGTGCCAATTCCAGCGGCAAAGACGGAAGTTGAGAAGTTGGGGCAGCTCTACGGGTCATCACAGAGCAACGTATACGTAGGCGGGGCGGCCCGGGAGGACCGCTTCAAGGCGGAAGCGGGTGGTTTCAGAGTGTTGCATCTCGCAACCCACGGGCTCTTTAATGATGCCAGCCCTATGTATTCCCATATGGCGCTGTCGTCTGGGGACAGCGATGAAGAAGACGGCCTCCTTGAAGCGTGGGAGATCATGAATCTTGATCTGAAGGCCGACCTGGCTGTGCTGTCTGCGTGCGAGACGGCACGGGGACGAATCGGCGGGGGCGAAGGACTCATCGGGTTGACCTCGGCTTTTTTCGTGGCTGGTGTTCCGACAACGGTGGCTAGCCAATGGAAAGTTGAATCGGATAGCACAACTGAACTGATGCTGGCGTTTCACCGTGCGCTCCGAACCATGAAGGCTGAGAAGAACTCTTCGCTCGCGACCGCCAGAGCGCTGCGGAAGGCAGAACTGCAGCTGCTGCGCGAGGGAACCCACACTCATCCTTTTTACTGGGCAGGATTCGTTGTGGTGGGCAACCCCAATTAGGGTGGGGCCGAGTTTTCATGGGAGTTTTCTTTGGGGAGAGTAGGTGGGGGTAGTAATATGTGGCTCCATTCCACCTCGTTCTAGATAGTGAGCCAGGCTACATCTGGTAACCGGGACGCGCAATTCCGCAGTTCACAGGAAGTCTCAGAGGGAGAGATGCAGATCAATCGGTGGGTTGCTCTTCCGATTGTGTGCTGGCGATGCGTATGTCAACCGGTGTACAATTCCTCGCCCGCGCACTCTGAGTAAATCTTCTCCCCCTGCATCCGGCCCCAAGAAACATGCCCGAAAAGGAGCAACCGCCATGAAGTCAATTCTTGGTTGTCTGAGCCTTGCTTTGCTTGCGGCATTGCTCGCTTTCGACTTTTCTTCTGACGCACTTGCCCAACTTACTGTCTTCACCGTCGCCGGAGGAGCAGTCAAAGATGGTGGGTCCGCCACCGCGGCTCCTTTGACTCTTCCGCGATTCGCAGCCTATGACAAAGCAGGAAATCTCTATATCGCGGATGCGTGGGCTCACCGCATTCGCAAGGTGAATCTCAACGGGATCATCTCAACGGTCGCCGGTAACGGCATCTCGGGTTTCAGCGGCGATGGCGGACCGGCCAAAGCGGCGCTCGTCAGCTTTCCCACCGGACTGACGCTGGACAACAGCGGAAACATCCTGTTCACCGATTCTGGAAACTACCGCGTGCGTAAGATAGACACTCACGGGTTCATCACTACCATTGCAGGCACGGGCCAGATCGGCTACACCGGCGACGGCGGTCCCGCGATCAACGCCACCTTCTCAAGCGACATGTACGGGGTGTCCGTCGATCACCAGGACAAAATCTACATTTGTGACACTGGAAACAATGTTGTCCGCAGGATTGACACAGCCGGAATCATAACCACCGTCGCGGGCAATGGGACCGCTGGCTTCAGCGGAGACAGCGGCCCGGCGACGCAAGCCGAGCTCAATTTTCCGTTTGCTGTGTTACCCGACACTAGCGGCAATTTCTACATTTCCGATTTCACGAACGACCGCGTCAGGAAAGTGAATCCGCAGCAAGTGATTAACACGGTCGTCGGAAACGGTTCGAGCGGATGCACCGGGGATGGCGGCCCGGCCACGACTGCGTCCATCGGCAGTCCACGTGGATTGTTGTTCAGTGGCGGAAATCTGCTGGTCGCCGGCAGTGGATGCTCCAAAATCCGCACCGTGTCGTTGAGGACGAAAATCATCAATACCCTTGCCGGTTCTACAACCGGCTACGATGGCGACGGGAATCCTTTTCTTTCCACGCGGTTTTCTGGGGAGAGCGCGTTGATGCTGGATAAGTCCGGCGACGTGGTGACCGTAGATCGCGGAAACGCCCGAGTTCGTGTTCTCAACAACTCAACCCAGCTGGTAAGTACGATCGCTGGCGGCTACACCGGAGATGGCGGGAAAGGCACGGCCGCCTCACTAAACTACCCGCAAGGTATCAACTTCGATGGGGCGGGAAACCTCTATATTGTGGACACTTTCGACAACCGCATCCGGAAACTCACTTCCAGCGGAAACATCAGCACGTTCGCTGGAAACGGAATCTCCGGTTATGCCGGAGACGGTGGCCAAGCTACAGCGGCGAATCTGCTCGAGCCTGAGGCAGTTGCTGCCGATTCCGCTGGCAACGTTTATATTTCCGACCAGTTTGGATTCCTTCTCCGACAAGTCAAGCCCAGCGGCGTGATCTCCACCGTCCCGGCCGTTGGATTTTTTGCTCTTTTCGGCCTGGCAACCGATTCGTCCGGCAATATCTACGGTGCCGATCCTTACGCTTGTGTCCTCTGGAAAATTACTCCCGCCGGAGTCGTCACACCGATCGCCGGCGACAGTGTTAACTTCCAGTGCGGCTATAACGGTGACAACATCCAGGCTCTCCAAGCGCTGCTGAATAGCCCGAACGCCGTGGCACTGGATACTGCAGGGAACATTTACATTGCGGATGAATACAACAACAGAATCCGGGTTGTGGACACGAATGGAAATATCACGACAATAGCCGGCAACGGTACCTGCGGATTCTCAGGTGACGGCGGCCCGGCCACTCTGGCCATGCTGTGTTTTCCCAGTGGTGTCACGATTGACAAAAAAGGCAATCTGTATATCGCTGATCTTAGCAACGGCCGTGTCCGCTCGGTGAATACTTCACAAATCATCCAGACGATTGCCGGTACTGGCAGCTTTGTGGGTTATAACGGCAACGGCCTACCCGCACTTCAGACCAATCTCGATGCCGTCTACGAAATTGCAGTGAACCCGGCTGGAGTGGTGTACTGGTCGGATTACGTTCAGTTCCGGGTAAGAAAGGCTCAGTAAAAGTGCGCGGGACACATCGGGGACACAATAGGGTGTTTCTTACTGTTCCTAGAACGCCATCCAGTGCGTTCGCGTTCCTGTGGTTCCTTAGAGTTAGGTTTGGCCATCCTTCTTTCACGGCGGTAACACGGGTTCAAGTCCTCGGGGACGCCAACAATCCAAGAGACTTAGAGCACGCTTGCTATCCGGCTTTCCGACCCTCTTCAGGTCGGCCAGACTTTCCGCCTAGCGGTTGAGGCACGGGGAACAGCAAGTGAGATGCTGGCTGACCTATGCGGGCGCCGCCTAGCAATCAAAGAATAAGGAAAAACAAAATGCATCCAGAGGCGTATGATGCCTATCATGTAATGCTATGCGCTATTCGCGCCAACACAAAGATGAGACCCATAACCGGCTTCTGAAGAAGGCTGCTGAGGAGTTCCGGCGTAACGGGGTGCAGGGCACGGGAATCGCTCCCTTGATGGGACAGTTGGGTCTGACTCATGGCGGTTTCTACGCACACTTCGATAGCAAGAACGAGTTGATCGCGCAGGCAACCGGCCCGATGTTCGAGGA